>Ga0326726_10001543_pt1 | contig 21382 bp, 22 predicted proteins | sample MHFenrmetagenome_2_FD_207603 | JGI IMG/M metagenome (GOLD analysis project Ga0326726, IMG submission 207603) | Lab enriched peat soil microbial communities from Michigan Hollow, Ithaca, NY, United States - MHF15MN | ecosystem: Environmental > Terrestrial > Soil > Wetlands > Peat | place: USA... | reverse complement strand
AGCGGGTGCCGAGCGGCGACACGTACCGGTCGTGATCGGTGGCGCCCGAGCCCGGGTCGGATCCTGCGGGCGGCGCGACGGCCGCGTCAGTCCGGGGTCGCTTGGCGTCCGGCGCGCTCATGTGCCCGCGGTCAGGTCGGTGTAGATGATCTGGCCCCGCCTGAGGAGCACGAACCGCATCGGCCATCCCTTGCCGCGATAGTACGCGATCACCTGCTGGACCTGTTCGGCGCCGGCGATCTTGATGTTGTCAATCTGGAGCACCACGTCGCCCGCCTCGAGCGCGCTGGCCGGCCCGGCCGCGACCACGAGGGCCCCGCGCGCGACGCCGAGCTGGCGCTCCGCCTGGATCGCCGGGGTGACGGTGATCAGCTGCAGGTCGCCCAGGTTGACCCGGGTGGCCCGCTCGGAGGGCAATTCCACCGCCCGCAGCGTCGCCAGACGCGCGTCGTCGCCCCGCCGCACGGCCACGCGGAGCGAGTCGCCGACGCCCAGGTCCAGCAGGGCGGCCTCCCAATCGAGGAAGTTGCGCACCGGCCGGTCCCCGGCCCGCACGACGACGTCGCCCGCCCTCAGTCCCGCCGCGTCGCCCGGGCCTCCCCCGGCGACCGCCTTGATCCCGATGCCGCGCTGGCGCCGCCAGTTGCCGTCGGCCGCGCCCTCCAGGACCTCGACGCCGGTCCATCCGCGGCGCACGCGGCCGTAGGCGCGCAGGTCTCGCGCGATGCGCATCGCGCGCTCGATGGGGATGGCGAAGCCGAGGCCGACGTTGCCCCCCGACTGCGTGAGGATGAAGGAATTCACCCCCACCACTTCTCCGGTCGCGCTGACCAGCGGGCCACCCGAGTTCCCGGGATTGATCGCGGCGTCGGTCTGGATCATGTCCACGTACAGCCCGGGCTGGTCATCGGACGGGAGGATCGAGCGGCGCACGGCGCTCACCACTCCGGCGGTCACCGAGGGCTCGCTGTTGCCGAGGACGTAGCCGTAGGGATTGCCGATGGCCACCACCCAGTCGCCGATCTCGAGATCGGCGCTGCGGCCGACTGACGCCACGGGGAAGCCCGCGCCCTCGATCTTCACGACGGCGATGTCGGTGCGCGCGTCCTCGCCGAGCAGCCGCGCCTGAAAGTCGCGGCCGTCCCGCAGTGTGACGACGATCGAATCGGCGCCCGCCACCACGTGCTGGTTGGTGATGACGAGTCCGTCGGCGCTCACGAGGAATCCGGAGCCCAGGCCCTCCACCCGTTGCATGTACCCGCCGGGGTTCATGAACTGGGAGAAGAAGTCGTTGGGCACCGCCCGCTCGCGCCGCACCACGTTGACGCTCACCACCGCCGGCGCGACGCGCGCCGCCGCCACGCTGATGGCCGAATGCCGTCCGGCGCCGATCGGATCCGCGCGCTGTTGCGCGGCCGCCGGCTGGACGATCGCGAGCGCGCAGATCACGAGGCCTGCGGCGCCCCGGCTCACGGCGTCGCCGCGAAGAGATGGGGCGGGTAGCGCACGCCGACCAGGAAGAGGCCGTGGGGTGGGGCGGGGGGCGACGCGTCGCGGTTGTCCGCGGCCCGCAGCAGCGCCGGCAGGTCGGATGGCGGCCGCCGCCCACGGCCGATGTCCACCATCGTCCCGACGAGGAACCGGACCATGTGGCGCAGGAACCGATTGGCCGTGATCCAGAACTCGAGCCCGGGCGCGTCCTCCCGGTCGAGCCAGAGCGCCTCGAGGATGCGGCAGCGGTAGTGCTCCTTCTCGCTTCCCTTGGCGGACAGCGCGCGGAAGCTGTGCTCGCCGTGGAGCTCCAGCGCCGCGGCGCTCAAGCGCGCGCCATCGAGCGGCACTGGAAGGGCCCACTCGTGACGGCTGCGGAACGGCGAGCGGCCCGCGGTGTCGGTGCCGATACGGTAGCAGTAGGTGCGCTCCAGCGCGTCGCGGCGCGGGTTGAAGCCGGAGACCATCCGGCGCGCCGCAGCGACCCAAACGTCGGAGGGCAGGAGAGCGTTCATCGCACGCACCAGATCCCGGGGCTCCCATCGTTCGGGGACCATCGCTGCCGCCGCCTGACCGGTGGCGTGCACGCCTGCGTCGGTGCGTCCCGACCCGATGACCGGCGTTCGCCTCTCCAGCAGCCGCGCCAGGATGTCCTCGACCACGCCCTGAACCGTGCGCGCCGACGGCTGGCGCTGCCATCCTGCGAAGGACCCGCCGTCGTACTGGAGCAGGAGGAGGGTCGGCCGCGCCGCCATGTGACGAAAACCTAGCCAGCCACGGGGGGGTGGTCAAGCGACGCAAGTCCTTGCCGTGATTGACAAAGCGCCACCAGCGCCAGTACGTTGCCGCGCCGATCTCCGAGGTCGTCTTTTTGCCTCGGGCCGGCGTCACCCATGCCCCAGACCGACCCCGTGTTGCGTGCCATCGCCGCCCTCGCGGAGCGGCGTGATCTCCCCGCCACCCTCGCCGCGCAGGCATTCGGACAGGTGATGGCGGGCGAGGCCACGCCCGCGCTCATGGCCGCCCTGCTCATGGGTCTGCGCGTGAAGGGTGAGACCGCCCAGGAGCTTCAGGGCGCGGCGCTCGCGCTGCGCGAGGCGATGGTGCGCCTGCGCCCGCACACCCTGGAGCACCTCGTGGATACCTGCGGCACGGGCGGCGGCGCGGTCGGCACGTTCAATATCTCCACCGTCGCAGCCTTCGTGGCGGCCGGCGCCGGCGCGAGGGTCGCGAAGCACGGCAACCGGTCGTTCACCTCGCGGTCGGGGAGCGCCGACCTCCTGGAGGCGCTGGGCGTGTCCCTTGACCTGGCGCCGGAGCGGGCAGCGGAGGTGCTCGAAGAGTGCGGGATGACCTTCCTCTTCGCCCCGAACTACCACCCGGCCATGCGGCACGTCGGACCGGTCCGCCGCGAGCTGGGCCTGGGGACCATCATGAATCTGCTCGGCCCCCTGGCCAATCCAGCCGGCGTCACGAGGCAGGTCATCGGCGCCGGCGATGCCGCGCGCGCGCCGCTGATCGCCGAGACGGTGGCGCTGCTGGGCGCCGAACACGCGCTCGTGGTGCATGCTCCGCGGGGCCTCGACGAGATCGCGCCTCCCGGGCTCGGCCCGACCGACGTGTGGGAGGTGAAGGGGACCCTCGTGAAGCGCTGGACACTGAACGCCGAGGAGTTCGGACTGGCGGCGGGCGACGCCGCGACGCTGGCCGGCGGGAGCCCCAGCGACAACGCGCGCACGGCCGAAGCGATCCTGGACGCCTCCGACCGCGGGGTGCGCCGCAGCGCCGTCGTCCTCAACGCCGCAGCGGCGCTCGTCGTGGGAGGCGTGGCGAAGGAATGGCAGGACGGCGTCCGTCGTGCCGGGGAGGCGGTGGACTCGGGCGCGGCGCGCAGCGTGCTGGAGCGGCTGCGGCACGCGAGCCGGACTAGTACTTCCGGATGACTCCGACGACGACGCCCTGGATCGTCACGTCGTTCTCATGGACGTAGATCGGATCGAGAGCCGGATTGGCGGGCTGGAGACGGACCCAGCCGCTCTTCTCGCGGTAGAACGTCTTGACGGTCGCGTGACTGCCCTGAAGCAGGGCGATGACCATCTCGCCGTTGCGCGCCGTGTTGCGGCCGTGGACCACGACGTAGTCGCCGTCCTTGATCTGCTCGTCTATCATCGAGTCGCCGCGCACCCGCAGCACGTAGTTGGGCCCGGTGGCGGGCAGCATCTCCTCCGGCAACGTCATGGATTCGCTGTCCTGCACGGCTTCGATCGGCTCGCCGGCGGCGACGGTGCCGAGCAGCGGGACCTCGACGATGCCCGGCGTCCGCGCGCGGGAGAGGACCTCGATGGACCGGCTCTCGTTGTACGAACGCCGGATCACGCCCTTCCGCTCGAGGTTGGTCAAGTGCTCGTGGACCGTCGCCAGCGAGGTGTACTTCATCGCGGACGCGATCTCCTCGAAGCTGGGCGCGAATCCATGTTCGTCGATGTAGCCGGTCAGATAGTCGAGGATCTCGCGCTGACGCTTGGTGAGCGGCACCATGGCTCCTTCCGGCCCCGAGGGGACGCTGCCGTCCCCGAAGATACGCCGAAAACAACGTAACCGAATGAAAGCCGAAGCACAAGCCCATGGGCTGTTGATTGCCCTGCTCGGCGAGGCGGAACGGCGAGTCGCGGCCGCGCGTAGGGGGATGCCGGCGCTCGAGCGTCTGGCGGCGCGAGCGCAGGAGCCGCCGGATTTCGGCGCAGCGCTCGCCGCTGGCCCGGCCGTAGCGGTCATTGCGGAGATCAAGCGGAAGTCGCCTTCGGCGGGAACGCTCTGGCCGGCGGGAGACGTGACGGAGCTCGCCGCGACGCTGGAGGGTGGTGGGGCGGCCGCGCTCTCGGTGCTGACCGAGCCGGCGCACTTCGGCGGCTCGCTCGACGACCTGGCGCGGGCGGCTGCGGCGGTCCGCGTCCCGGTCCTGAGGAAGGACTTCATCCTCGACCCGGTGCAGCTGTACGAAGCCCGAGCGAACGGAGCCGCGGCGATCCTGCTGATCGCGCGGATCCTGGAGCCAGCGCGCCTGGCCGACCTGGCCGGAATCGCCCGGGAGCTGGGCCTCGCGACGCTGGTGGAGGTGCATGGTCCGGCGGAGCTCCGGGCCGCGCTCGCCGCACAGCCGACCGCCGTGGGCGTGAACGCGCGCGATCTGGACACGTTGGCGATGGACCGCCGCGTGGTCGAGGAGGTGCTGGGCGCGGTCCCCGCCGACCGCATCGCCGTGGCGGAGAGCGGGCTCACGGCCCGGGCCGATGTCGAGGCCGTGGCCGCTCGCGGAGCCGACGCCGTGCTGGTGGGCGCAGCGATTGCCGGCGCCCCGGATCCCGCCGCTGCACTGAGGGCCTTGACGGGAGTGCGCCGGCCGGACCTCCGCGGGGGGAGAGGCCGGTGACCGGCCGGTTCGGCGCGTACGGCGGGCGGTACGTCCCGGAGACGCTCATCCCCGCGCTGGACGAGCTGGCCTCGACCTACGACCGGCTGGCCGCCGACGCGGCTTTCTGGGGCGAGTACGAGACGCTGCTCGCCGAGTATGTCGGCCGGCCGACGCCGCTCTCGGAGGCTCCGCGCCTGTCGGAGGCGGCGCGCACGCGCGTCTTGCTCAAGCGCGAGGATCTGAACCACACCGGGGCACACAAGATCAACAACGCCCTCGGCCAGGCGCTGCTGGCCCGGCGGATGGGGAAGCGGCGCATCATCGCCGAGACCGGCGCAGGCCAGCACGGCGTCGCGACGGCGACCGTGTGCGCCCGCTTCGGCCTGGAGTGCGTGGTGTACATGGGCGAGGAGGACATGGCCCGGCAGGCGCTCAACGTCTATCGCATGCGCCTGCTGGGAGCGGAGGTCCGGCCCGTGACTTCCGGCACGCGGACGCTGAAGGATGCGACGAGCGAGGCGATTCGGGATTGGGTCACGAATGTCGAATCCACGCACTATATTATCGGGTCGGCGGTCGGGCCCGACCCCTACCCGCGGATGGTGCGGGACCTGCAGTCGGTGATCGGGCGTGAGGCGCGCCGCCAGTGTCTGGAGCGTCTCGGCGCGCTGCCGCAGGCGGTGGTTGCCTGCGTCGGAGGGGGTTCGAACGCGCTCGGCATCTGGACGGCATTCCTCGACGACGCGGCGGTCGAGCTGGTGGGTGTCGAGGCTGCGGGCGAGGGTCTGGCAGGTGGCCGGCATTCGGCCTCGCTCCTCACGGGAAGGCCGGGCGTCCTGCACGGGAGCCTCAGCTACCTGCTCCAGGACGCGGACGGACAGGTGCTCCCGGCCCACTCGGTGGCCGCAGGGCTCGACTATCCCGGCGTCGGACCGGAGCACTCGGCGCTGAAGGACTCGGGCCGCGCGCGGTACGTGGCGGTGACGGACGCCCAGGCGCTGGATGCCTTCGAGCGGCTGAGCCGGCTCGAGGGGATCATCCCGGCCTTGGAGAGCGCGCATGCGGTCGCTTGGGTGCTGGGCGAGGCCGGACGCTGGCCGGCCGGTGCGGTGGTCCTCATCAACCTCAGCGGACGTGGCGACAAGGACGTTGCCACGGCGGCCGCGGCTGAGCGCACATCCGGGTGACGATGGGTGCAACTCCTGAACTAGCGCTGCCCCCCGCAGCGGTCGAAGAGTTGATGCAGGCCATGGTCAAGGCGCTGCGCGCCCATCAGTTGTACCTCCCGAACAACCCCGTCTATCAGAAGGCGCTCGAGACGCTGCGGGCGGCGTTCCGTCCGGTCTGGGAGTCGGCGGAGGAGCTGGTCCTGGAGGTGTCGGAGAACGATCTGCGCTGGGACGGGAACGTCGTCTACAGCCAGAGCAACCGTGGGGAGAGCGTTTCCTGGGTGTTCTTCAAGGACGGCGTGCGCGCGCTGACGCTGCTGCCCGGGGTGGAGCAGGACGAGATCGTCGGGCTGCTCGACGTGATGCATCGCGCGCGGACGCTGCGCCAGGAGGACAGCGACGACCTGCTGACGCTGCTGTGGGAGAAAGACTTCCAGCGGATCCGGTACGTGTTCCAGGAGATGGCCTCGGGCGAGAGCGGCTCGATGGCACTGCCGTCGTCGGAGGAAGTGGCGGCTTCATCGGGCAGCCAGACGCACGAGGTGTCGCAGGTGGTCGAAGAGGAGATGACCACCCGGGACGAGGTGGAGCAGGGTGGCGCTCCGACGGGGCCCGCCGGGACGGTGCGGCCTGAGGACTTCGACAGCACCCTGTACTTCCTCGACGAGAACGAAATCGCATACCTGCGCGACGAGGTGACGCGGGAGTACGCCGAGGACCTGCGGCGCAACGTGCTCGCGATGCTGCTCGACGTGCTGGAGCTGCAGCCGTATCCCACCGTCCGGGCCGAGCTCATCTCGATTCTGGAGAGCTTCCTCCCGTACCTGCTGGGCGCCGGCGATTACTCGGCCGTGGCGTACGTGCTGCGCGAGGTGAAGGCCGTGCTGCAGCGGGCGCGCGAGCTGCTGGCCGAGCACCGCAAGGCGCTGGAGGAGCTGCCGGTTCGGCTGTCGGAGCCGGAACCGCTGTCGCAGCTGCTCCAGTCGTTGGACGAGGCGGCGGCCCATCCGTCCGCGGACGAACTCGGCGAGCTGTTCGGGGAGCTGCGGGCGGAGGCGCTCGCCACGCTGCTGGCGTGGCTGCCGAAGCTGAGCAACGAACGGGTCAAGGTCGTGCTGGACAGTGCGATCGGGCGCCTCGCCTCGGCGCACGCCGAGAAGCTGGTGAGCGCGATCGGCGGCGGCGATCCCATCGTCGCGCTCGAGGCGGTCAAGCTCGCGGGGAGGCTGCGGATGGCGTCGGCCGTGCCGGCGTTGACGCAGGCGCTCGGACACGAGGAGACGGTGATCCGTGCGGCGGCGGTGCAGGCGCTGTCCGATCTCGGTGTCCCCGGGGCCCTGCAGGGACTCGAGAAGGCGCTCGACGATCCCGACCGCGAGGTCCGGCTCGCGACGGTTCGGATCCTGATGGTGAAGAAGCACCGGGGCGCGCTGCCGAAGGTGACGGCGGCGGTTCAGGGGAAGTCGGTGCGGGTCGCCGATCTCACGGAGAAGATGGCGTTCTTCGAGGCGTACGGGTCGCTGGTGGGGGAGGCGGGTGTCGAGGCGCTCGACGCGATGCTCAACGGCGGAGGCTTCCTGAAGCGCAAGGAGACGCCGGAAGTCCGGGCCTGCGCGGCGCTCGCGCTCGGGAGAATCGGCACCGAGGCTGCGCGGAAGGCGCTCGAGCACGCCTCCACCGCCAAGGAGGCGCTGGTACGGAACGCGGTCAGCCGGGCGCTGCGCGGCCCGGCGGGAACGGCGAGCTGACATGACGACCCCCGGGCACCGGCCGTCAGTCGTCGATTCGATCCAGACCACGGACTCGTTCATCCGCGTTGCCGGGCGCACGTTCCTGGTGACGCTCTACACGGCACTGCGCTCGCTGAAGCTGTATCCGCTCGAGAACGCCCAGGTCCAGAAGTCGCTGGATGACCTGGCGACGTCGGCGAGGGAGATTCTGGAGCGGGAGCACGAGATCGAGCTGCGCGTGACGGGAGAGTTCATCTTCGTCAACCAGACGCGGCTGCGGCTTGATCTCGACAACTACGCGTCCTTTTCGCACATCCTCAGCATCCTGAAGGCGGTGAGCGTCGGCCTGGTCCGGGCGGTCGAGGGTGCGGACCGGCGGGAGTGGACCTCGTTCCTGTCGCTGCTGCTGACCATGTCGTCGCGCGAGAGCGCGAACCGGTTCTTCGACCTCGCCGGCAGGATGCACGATGCGGGGGTGGTGCACATCGTCGTCGAGGCGCCGGTCGAGTCGGAGGTCAACGAAGAGGAGCAGGAGCGGGCCAAGGAGCAGGCCAAGCGCACCTACCAGCGCTCGGTGGCGGTCACCAAGGAGGTCATCAACTCGGTGCGGATGGGCCGCACCGCCAGCGTGAAGAAGGTGAAGCGCGCCGTACAGGCCATCGTGGACCAGGTGCTCTCCGAGGAGACGTCCCTCATCGGGCTCACCACGCTGCGCGACTACGACGACTACACGTTCACGCACTCCGTCAACGTCTGCATCTTCTCGGTCGCCCTCGGCCGGAAGCTCGGCCTCAACAAGCTGCAGCTGTACGATCTGGGCATGGCGGCGCTGTTCCACGACGTCGGCAAGTCCCGCGTGCCTCTCGAGGTGCTCAACAAGCAGGGGAGCCTCGACGAGGAGGAATGGCGCATCATGCAGGCCCATCCGTGGCTGGGTGTGCTCACGCTGTTCGGCCTGCGCGGCTACGGGGAGGTTCCGTACCGCAGCATGATCGGCACCTATGAGCACCACATGAAGCTCGACCTGACGGGCTATCCGAAGTCGGTGCGGGCCCGCAGGATCTCCATCTTCTCCAAGATCATCGCGGTGGCCGACGGGTTCGACGCCGCGACCTCGCGCCGCGCGTACCAAACGACGCCGATCCAGCCGGACTCGGTCCTGAAGGAAATGTTCGAGAACCCGAAGCGCGGCTACGACGGGATCCTGGTGAAGGCGTTCATCAACCTGATCGGCGTCTATCCGGTCGGCACGATGGTGATTCTCGACACCTACGAGCTCGCCATCGTGACGTCGGCGAACCCGAACCCCCAGGCGATCCACCGGCCGATCGTGCGCATCGTATCGGACCCGGCGGGCTCGGTGATGTACCCCGGCCACATGGCGGACCTGGCCGAGCAGGACGGGGCGGGGAACTTCGTGCGCAGCATCATCAAGGTGACGAATCCCGACAAGTACGGGATTCGCATCTCCGACTACTTTGTCTGACGGCGCCCTCGTGGCGCGTCTGGCGCGTCTCCGCGCGGCACGGCGGCCCGCGCTGATTCCCTACATCACGGCCGGGTTCCCGGACGCAGCGGAGACGACGGCGTTCCTCGAGGGCGCGGCGGCGGCCGGCGCCGACGTCGTGGAGCTCGGCGTGCCGTGGAGCGATCCGGTGGCCGACGGTCCCACGATCCAGGCGAGCACGCACGCCGCCTTGGCCGCGGGGATGACGCTGGGCGGGACGCTGAACCTGCTGAGCGCCGCGCGGGTGGGGATTCCGGTGGTGATCTTCACGTACCTGAATCCGGTGCTGGCGCGGGGCGCAGCGCGATTCTCCGCCGACGCGAAGCGGGCCGGCGCGGCCGGCCTGCTCGTGACGGACCTGCCGGCCGGCGCCGACGACGCGGTGGAGCACGACCTCCTTTCGGCGGGTCTCCCGCTGGTCCGGCTCGTCGCGCCGACCACGCCGCCGGCCCGCCGGCGGGCGATCGCGGAACAGAGTCAGGGCTTCCTCTACCTGATCGCACGACTCGGTGTCACCGGCGAGTCGGGCGAGCTCTCCGACCTGCTCGCAGCCCAGGTCGCGTCCCTCCGGGCCGTGAGCGATCTCCCCATCGCGGTAGGCTTCGGCATCTCCTCGCCGCAGCAGGCGGCCGCGGTCGCGGCCCTCGCCGACGGCGTGGTCATCGGAAGCGCGGTGGTGGCCAGGATGGCGCGGGGCGGCGCCGCCGAGGCGCTCGCGTGGCTGAAGACGGTGCGTGCGGCGCTGGACGAGCGGCCTCCGCGGGCGTAGGCTTCCGCCACGATGCCTCACGACGCGATCACCCTCAGGGGAATGCGGTTCCACACCCTCGTCGGGCTGTTGCCCCACGAGGAGAGCATTCCACAGCCGCTGGAGCTCGACCTGACGGTCCAGCTGTCCCTGCGCCGGGTGGGTGAGACGGACTCCCCGCGCGCGCTGCTCGACTACCGCACGCTCTACCAGCTGGTGGCCGAGACGGTGGGGACGAGCCATCACCGCCTGCTCGAGGGGCTGTGCGAACGGATCGCGGCCAAGGCGCTCGCTCTGGAAGGCGTGGAGCGCGTGCACGTGGCGGCCCGCAAACCCCACGCGCCGATTGCGGGCCCGCTCGATGCGGTGGAGGTGGTGATCGAGCGAACCCGCAGCTAGGCAGGGGCGGGTGGACTCAGGTTCTTCGGAGACGCAATGCGTACTCACGGGCTCGTGGCGCTCCTCGCCGCCACCCTGACAGCCATCACCGGCGGTAGAGCACAGACCTCGTCCACCCCGCAGGCGCCGGCCGCACCCACCAAGCCGCCGCTGGTTCACACCCAGATTGACCTGGGGTACGTCACGACGTCCGGGAACACCGACGTCAGAACCCTGAACGCTGCAGAGCAGGTGGTCCTGCGTCCGGGAGCCTGGGTCTTCACACAGACCTTCGCTATCGTGAACGGGTCCACGGGCGACGTCGAGACGGCGAACAACCTCAAGGCGGGTCTGCGCGCGGAGCGCACGGTGGGCGCGGGCTTCCGGCTGTATGCGCTGGGAACGTTCTACCGCAATCGCTTCGCCGGGGTCGCGCGGCAGTTCGATGAGGTGGCCGGCGTGTCGTACGGCGTCCTGCCCGGACCGACGCACGCCCTCGACGTTGAGCTGGGCGCGGGAGGCACGGAACAGACCGGCACGGACGGCACGTCGCGCCGGTACGCGACCGGTCGCGTGGCCGCGCGGTACCGTTACACGTTCGCCACCAGCGCCTACGCCGAGCAGAAGGCGGAGCTGATCTCGGACCTGCAGGACTTCGGCAACGAGATGCTGAATACCGAGACCACGCTGACGGCACCGCTGTCGTCGAACATCGCGCTCAAGGTCGGCTACACGGTGCGCTACGCGAGCCAGCCTCAGCCGACCTTCAAGAAGACCGATACCGTCCTGTCTGTCGGAGTGCAGCTGCAGTTCTGATCCCTCGCGCCGCCATCGCGCTCGGCTCAAACGTCGGGGACCGCGCGGCCATCCTGGCCCGCGCCCGTGAGGCCATCGCGGGCCTTCCAACGACACGCCTGGTCGCGGCTTCCACAGTCGAGGAGACCGCCCCGCTCGGGCCCGTGGCGCAGGGGCCCTTTCTGAACCAGATGGTGCTGGTCGAGACGAGCCTGGCGCCGCGCGCGCTGCTGGACGCCCTGTTGGCGATCGAGAACGCCGAGGGACGGGTGCGGCGCGAACGATGGGGCCCGCGGACGCTCGACTGCGATGTCGTCCTGTTCGGCGACCTGACGATCCGGGAGCCCGGGCTCGTGGTCCCGCACCCGGAACTGCCCAACCGGGACTTCTGGCGGCGGGAGCTGGCCCAACTGGGGGTCCATGTACCGGGAGGGGACAGCTAGGAGCGTTACGGAAGGCAGTGAAGTTCCCAGACGGCAGGGAGGAAGTGGTTACCAGACGCAAGCGGTGAGAGGGCAGACAAGTCGCAAGTGCCGGCAACCGAGCTGCCTTCCGGTTCCTCGCAACTGGCAACCACTTCAGTGCTTGCCGTCTGGCAACTTCTCTGGCTTCCGCTTCCGTATTCGGTTACCCTTCCGCGCATGTCGTCGTCATCGAAGGATTCCCCCGTCACCACGCGGGATTTCCTCGCCTGGAAGGCCGCGGGGCGGAAGATCGTCGTCGTGACGGCGTACGACGCGATGTTCGGGCGTCTCGTGGACGACGCGGGCGTGGACTGTGTGCTGGTCGGCGATTCGGTGAATCAGGTGGTGTGCGGGGAGTCTTCCACGCTCTCGGCGACCGTGGACCAGATGATCTACCACGCCCGGGCGGTGCGGCGCGGGGTCCGGCGGGCGCTGCTGGTGGTGGACCTGCCGTTCCTCTCGTATCAGGTCAGCCGCGAGGACGCGATACGGAACGCCGGGCGGGTGATGAAGGAGACGGAGGCCAGCGCCGTGAAGCTGGAAGGCGGAGCGCCGATGGCGGAGACCGTCCGCGCGCTGGTGGAGATCGGCATTCCGGTGATGGGGCACCTGGGCCTCACTCCGCAGTCGGTGCACGCCCTCGGCGGGTACCGGGTGCAGGGGCGGGAGGAGGAGGGGGCACGTCGCCTGGAGAGTGACGCGGCGGCGCTGGAGAGCGCGGGCGCCTTCTCGATCGTGCTGGAGCTGGTGCCCGCCTCGCTCGCCGCCACGATCACCGCCGCGCGCGCCGTCCCGACGATCGGCATCGGCGCCGGCCCGCAGTGCGACGGCCAGGTGCTGGTCCTGCCCGATCTGCTCGGCCTCAACGACGGGTTCGCGCCGAAGTTTCTCAAGCGCTACGCGTCGCTGGCGGACGAGGTCCGGCGCGCGGTCGGCAAGTTCGGCGACGAGGTGCGGCGCGGCGCCTATCCGGACGCCGATCACTCCTTCTAGCGGTCACATGCAGGTCGTCGTCGCACTCGAGGACGTCCGCGCCCGTGTCCGTGAGGCGAGGCGTGCCGGAGTGCGCATCGGCTTCGTGCCGACGATGGGAGCGCTCCACGAGGGCCACCTGTCGCTGGTTCGCCAGGCGCGGGCGCGGGCCGGGCTCGTCGCGACGAGCATCTTCGTCAACCCGCTGCAGTTCGGTCCCGCCGACGACTTTGCCCGCTATCCGCGGGATCCGGCGCGCGACCGCGCCCTCGCCGCGACCGCGGGCGTGGACCTGCTCTGGATGCCGGACGCGGCGGCGATGTACCCGTCCCCGCCGGCGGTCATGGTTGCCCCGGGCCAGGCCGGCGAGCGACTCGAAGGCGCGAGCCGGCCGGGCCACTTTGCCGGCGTCCTCACCGTCGTGCTCAAGCTGTTCGCGCTGGTCGAGCCGGATGTGGCGATCTTCGGCCGCAAGGACTTCCAGCAGGCGGCGCTGATTCGCGCGATGGTTCGCGACTTCAATCTGCCGGTCGCGATCGTGGTCGCGCCGACGGTGCGGGAGCGGGACGGGCTCGCACTATCCTCTCGCAACGCGTACCTGGATGCGCCGGCTCGGGCGGCGGCGACGGCCCTGTGTCGGGCGCTGGGGCGCGGCGTCGAGGCCTACCGGAGGGGAGAACGGCGCGCCGCCGCCATCACGCAGGCGGCCCGCCTTGTGTTGGAAGGGCAGGCGGGCGTTGTGCCGGACTATGTAGAGTGCGCCGCGCCCGACGATCTGCGGCCGGTCGAGACCGTCGAGGCGGAGACGGTGCTCGCGGTGGCGGCGCGCGTCGGCGGGACCCGGCTCATCGACAACGTGGTGCTCGGCGATGGATTGGAGGGCGATGTCCACCTCTCCGGATGAGGTGCGGGCGGCGCTGCCGTCCTGGGCCGTGGTCGCGGACCGGCGCATCGCGCACGTCGCGCGCGTCGTGGGGCTGCTCGAGGAGTGGGCCCGCGCGCGGGGGGTCGGTGCGGCGGAGGCCGGCCGGTGGCGGCGTGCCGCGCTGCTCCACGACGCGCTGCGCGACGCGGACGAGGCCGTGCTCCGGCGCTACGAGCCGCGGCAGGTCTGGCCGTTCAAGACCTGGCACGGACCCGCCGCCGCGGCGGCCGCGGCGTCCGCGGGGGAACGCGACGCAGGGGTGCTCGACGCCGTGCGCTATCATTCGCTCGGGTACGCCGGGTGGGATGACGCGGGACGCATGCTCTACCTGGCGGACTACCTCGAGCCGGGGCGCACCTACGAGCGGCCGACGCTCGACGCGCTCTCGGTTCGGGTCCCTGCAGAGCCCGCCGCGGTGCTGCGTGAGGTGGCGGCGATGCGCATCGGCTGGCGCCTCAAGGATGGCGGACTCATCGCCAAGGAGACATGGGAATTCTGGAACGCGCTCGTCGCGGCCGGCTCCTCGTCGTCGCGCTGATCGCCCTCGGGCTCGCGGGTGCTGGCTTCTCGGTGTGGTGGCATGGGCATCACGCGCCGGGAGGGTTTAGCGCGCGGGCGGTGCCGGGGGATCACGACCGCGTCGTCGTGGAGGTGCTCAACACGACGCGGGCGGTGGGGCTGGCTCGGGCCGCCACCCGGGTGCTCCGGGACGCCGGGATGGACGTCGTCTACTTCGGGTCGGACACGGGAACGGTCGTGGATTCCACGCAGGTGCTGGTGCGGCGCGGGACCCCGGAGGGCGCGGCTCGGGTCGCCGCGGCGTTAGGCGTCGGCGCGGTCCGGCAGCTTCCCGATCCCGGCCGGCTCGTGGACGTCACCGTGCGCATCGGGCGCGACTTCGCCGCTCGCGTCGCCGCGCGCCGCCCGTAACTGGCCGCACGCGGCGGCGATGTCGAGGCCGCGGCTGCGCCGGGCCACGGCCTCCACGCCGCGGCGTCTGAGCAGGGCCGCGAAGGTCTGGAGCCGCTGCCGCGGCGCGGGCACCAGGTTCGGCGCGCCGCCGGGATGGAGCGGCAGCAGATTGACCAGGGCGCCCGCCTGCTTCGCAATGCGGGCGAGCGCGGCGAGGTCCTCGTCCCGATCGTTCACTCCCTCGATCAGTACGTATTCGAAGGTCACCCGTCGCCGGAAGGCCTTGATCGCCTCGAGGACGTCCGGGAGCCGGTAGCGCTTCTCGATCGGCATGATCGAAAGCCGTACGGCGCTCGTCGGTGCGTGCAGCGATATCGCGAGGCGGAACTGCTCGGAGCGACGCGCCAGCTGGGCCAGGGCCGGGAGGATGCCCACCGTCGAGACCGTGATGTGGCGGGCACCGATCCCCAGCGCCGCCGGGTGGTTGAGCAGCGTGAGCGCGGTGTCCACCGCGGGCCAGTTGAGCAGCGGCTCCCCCATCCCCATGAACACGACGTTGGTCGGCTTGATGGGCTCGGGCGCGAGCAGCAGCTCGCGGACCTGGGCCGCAATCTCCCACGCCTCGAGGTTGCGCTTGAGACCCATCGTGCCCGTCGCGCAGAACGCGCAGCGCAGCGGGCACCCGGCCTGCGAGGAAATGCAGAGCGTGCGGCGGGCCCCCTCGGGGATGAGCACCGACTCGATCGCTTCGCCGTCGGGAAGCCGCCACAGGTACTTCCGTGTGCCGTCTTTCGACTCCTGGCTCGTCTCGAGCTGGAGTCTCGGCAGAGGCCACTCCGCGTCGAGCGCCTGCCTCAGGGCGAGCGGCAGCTCCGTCGCCGCAGACCAGCTCGCCAGCGGCCGCTCCCACAGGCGGGGCAGGAGCTGGGAGAGCCGGTAGCGCGCCTCGCCACGCGCCGCCAGCCAGTCGGCCAGTGCGGTCGAAGCCGCTTCGGGTGCGAGATCGAGAAGGGTGCTCACATCATCCCCGCGGCCAACCCGAACCGGTAAGTCGCGCCGAAGCCGTTCACGCCGCCGTCGCGACCCAGGTAGACGCGGAAGCGGCCGACGTCCAGCGATACGCCGAGGCGGCTCCTCCACAGCTCGATGCCGGCCGTCTCCTCCCGTGCCGCCCCGAGGTCCACCTCGGCGACGCCCCCGAGGGCCAGCCCCACGGAGAGAAGGTGCTGCATCCCCTCGCCGTGGGCCCAGCCCGCGCCGTACCAGAAGCGCAGATCCGCGGTCGTGCCCCAGACCGGGCTTTCCGCCGTGCGGTAGGACACCGCCGCGCTGTAGCTCGCCCCCGATTCCGCCGCGCGGAGCGAAGGGTCGAAGAACCGCGTCGCAATACCGAAGGAGACCCGCGACGAGTCGGCATAGCGCAGGCCGAGGTCCAGCCCGAACTGGGAGGAGTTGGCGATGTCGAGCCTGCCGGACAGCGCTCGCGCGGCGATGCCGGCGGTGAAGCCCGCTCCGATAGTGCGCGCCAGCCCAACCGAGAGGACTTCGTTGAAGACGGCGATGTCGCCGCCGATGGCCTCCGGGCTCGTTTCCGTTCGCACCAGCCCGTCCACCCCCATGCGGCCGTACACCAGATTGACCGTTCCCAGCCGGCCGGCGCGCAGACCGATGGTCGCGACGCCGCCGTTGACGCCGATCTCGGATGGAGAATGCACCGCCTCGATGCCGATTCGCATCCCGGCCCCGGAGGGCGGAAGGACCGCGGCGGGGGTCCACAGGGCAGCCGAGCCGTCCTCGGCCAGGGCTGGGGGCACCACCAGCGTGCCTGCCGCGAGCCGCCACAGGTCGGTGGCGACGGGCGCCTGTGCGCGCAGCACGCCCCCGCGCAGGAGGCTCACGACACACAGCAAGGTGGCGGTCGTGCGGGGGGGCATCGGCGAAGGTTCGCGTCCGGCGCAGGGGATGTCAAGCGAATCGGTCAGCTTGCTCAAGTTATGGCGCGCCATTAACTTCCGAGCCTCATGAGGCGCTCGCCGCCCCTGTGCTGCTGAGCCAGTTGCTGGCCCCTGATCGCGTCCGAGTCCCCCTTACATCCCGGGACAAGTCCAGCGTCCTCCGCGAGTTGGTGGAGCTGCTGGTCCGCTCCACTGGCGGCGCGCCGGACGACATCCTGCATGCCGTCCGCGAGCGGGAGGCCTGCCAATCCACGGGCTTTGGCCACGGCGTGGCCATCCCGCATGCGCGCAGCCCGTCCGTGCCGGCGCTCACGCTGGTGGCCGGACAGACGGCGGCGCCGATTGACTACGGCGCGCTGGACGGGGAGCCGGTACGGCTCTTCTTCCTCCTGGCGGGCCCCGAGTCGGCGGCCGGAGGCCAGGTGCGAGCGCTGGCGCGCATCGCCAGACTCGTGCGCCAGGAGGGAATCAGGGGGCGCCTGCTGGGGGCCGTCACCCCGGAGGCATTCTGTCAGGTGGTTCGCGAGGCGGAGGGCCTGTAGGGCATGACCAACCGGACGAGTGGCGGCTGGGCGGCGGTGGTGGTGTGGATAGCGATTCAGCTTACGCTGACGTCGCTGCCGGGGGCGTCGATTCCGGTGAGCATCAGTCACCCATTCGACTGGGCCGGCCACCTCGGCCTGTATGGTGGGCTGGGGGTACTGCTCGCCCGGGTCGCATCGCTGCACGGTTGGCCCCCGCGGCGCCTGCTCGTCGTGGCGGCGCTCGTCATCGTGGGAGCCGCGCTCGACGAGCTGCATCAGCTGTTCATCCCGGGCCGGGACGCGGAGTTCTTCGACTGGGTGGCGGACTCGGTCGGGGCGGTCTCCGGACTCACCGTGGGGACGTGGCTCATGAAGTCGAGGTTCCAAACGTGGCTGCGCTAGCCCGCACGTCTCTGCGCTCGCATTGGTGCGGCGAGCTCCGTTCCGTGCACGAGGGCCAGGAAGTGAGCCTGGGCGGCTGGGTCCACCGGCGCCGCGACCTCGGGGGCCTCGTGTTCGTGGACCTGCGGGACCGCGAAGGGCTGGCACAGGTGGCGTTCGGTCCAGCCTGGTCGCCTCCGGACGTGCTCCAGCGGACGTCGGGGCTGGTGGCCGAGGCGGCGATCCTGGTCCGGGGTGTGGTCGTCCGTCGGCCGCCGGGACAGGCGAATCCGGATATGCCCAGCGGCGAGGTGGAAGTACACGCCACGTCGGTCACGGTGGTCGGCCCGGCGGTGACGCCGGCGATTCCGGTCGCGCGGGTGCGCGGGGAGTCCCTTGCCGCGGAGGAGCTGAGGCTCCGGCACCGGCACCTGGACCTGCGGCGTCCCGAGATGTACCGGAACCTCGAGCTGCGACACCGCCTGCTGCAGCGCACGCGGCGCGAGCTGTCGGATCGCGGCTTCCTCGAAATCGAGACCCCGATCCTCACGAAGCCAACCCCGGAGGGGGCGCGCGACTTCATCGTGCCGTCGCGGGTGTACCCGGGGCAGTTCTACGCCCTGCCGCAATCGCCGCAGCTCTACAAGCAGCTGCTGATGGTGGCGGGGTTCGATCGGTACTTCCAGCTGGCCCGCTGCTTCCGCGACGAGGATCAGCGCGCCGACCGGCAGCTCGAGTTCACACAGATTGACATCGAGTGCGCGTTCATCGGGCCGGAGGACATCTACGCGGTGACCGAAGCGGTGCTCGCGGCGCTGTGGGACGAGGCGGGCCAGCCCATCGAGACGCCGTTCCCGCGGATGGCCTACCGCGAGGCGATGGAGCGGTTCGGCGCCGACAAGCCGGATCTGCGCTTCGGTTTCGAGCTGGGCGACCTGACGGCGCGGATCGGGGAGGGGAGCGGCGAGTTCCTGCGTGCCGCGGTGGCCCGCGGCGAGCACGTGCGCTGTCTGGTCGTCCCCGGCGGGGCGGCCCTGTCGCGGAAGGACCTGGACGCCCTCGCCGAGGAAGCGAAGGCGATGCGCGCCTCGGGGCTGGTCTGGGTGAAGCGCGGGGCCGACGGCGTGACCGGCCCGGGCGCCAAGGCACTTGGTCCCGCCCTCGCGGCGCTGGGTCTGTCCGAGGGCGACCTCGTGCTGGTCTGCGCGGGCCCCGACGCGGTGGCCCTCCCGGCGCTGGGCCGGGTCCGTCTGGAGGTCATTCGGCGGCTGGGAACGCCGCCCCGGCGCCCGCACGCCTTCGTCTGGATCGAGCAGTTCCCGCTGTTCGAGCGCGAGGCGGTGACCGGGGCGCTGACTTTCATGCACCATCCCTTCACGGCGCCGCACCCCGACGACGTAGGGCTGGTGACGACGGCGCCCGAGCGCGCCCGCTCGCTGCACTACGACGCGGTCTACAACGGCGTGGAGCTGGGGAGCGGCTCGATCCGGATCACCGATCCGGCGCTTCAGGCGCTGGTCTTCGAGCGCCTCGGCCTGGCGCGGGAGGAGACGGAGCACCGGTTCGGCTGGCTGCTCGAGGGGCTGCGGAGTGGGGCGCCGCCGCACGGCGGGATCGCGCTCGGCTTCGACCGCATCACTCTGCTGCTGGCGGGCGGCGACTCGCTGCGGGATGTGATCGCGTTCCCGAAGACCGCACAGGCCCGGGCGCTGTTCGAGGGCGCACCCGCCGCGGTGCCTCAGGAGGACCTCGACCTCCTCCATCTCAAGGTCATTCCGTGAACGGTGCCGACATCGTGCACCGCCTGAACGTCGAGGGAGCGGATCTGCTCGCGCTGTCGGGGGTCAACGACGCCAACCTGCACGAGCTGGCGCGGCTCGCCGGCGTGCGGGTGTCCCTGCGCGGGGACCAGCTTTCGCTCGGTGGGGCGCTTGAGGCGGTGGAGCGGGCCACGCCGCTGGCGCAGGCGATGGTGGATCTCGCGCGCATGGGGGAGCAGTTCGGCCCGGAGGACGTGCGCCGGATGGTCGAGGAGGGGCCGGGCGAGAACTCGAGGAACGGCGAGCTCAAGATCGTGCTCCCGGGCCTCAGGCGGATCGTCACCCCCAAGACCGCGGGGCAGCGCGGCTACGTGCAGGCGATGTACGACAACGACATCGTGGTGTCCATCGGGCCGGCCGGCACGGGCAAGACCTATCTGGCCGTCGCCGTCGCGGTGGACATGCTCCACAAGAAGCGGGTCAAGCGGATCATCCTCGCGAGGCCGGCCGTCGAGGCGGGCGAGCGGCTGGGGTTCCTGCCGGGCGACATGCAGGCGAAGGTGGATCCGTACCTGCGGCCGCTGTACGACGCCCTCGAGGACATGATGCCGCACGAGAAGGTGCAGCGCGCGCTGGAGTCGCGGGTGATCGAGATCGCGCCCCTCGCCTACATGCGCGGCCGTACCCTGGCGGACGCCTTCGTGATCCTGGACGAAGCGCAGAACACGACCGGGATGCAGATGAAGATGCTGCTCACCCGGCTCGGCGTGAACTCCCGCGCGGTCGTCACCGCGGACAAGACGCAGATTGACCTGCCCTCGCACGAAGAGTCGGGCATCATCCAGATCGAGCGGATCCTTCCCGGGATCGACGGGATCGCTTTCTGCTACCTCGACGAGGGGGACGTGCTGCGCCACCGTCTGGTCCGCCAGATCATCCGGGCCTACCGCGAGGACCCGGGCGGCTGATGCTCCCCGCCGGCGCCGTCGGTCGTCACGCGGCGCGATTTCTCCTCGCGCCGCTTGTCGCCTTCGTGGCCTACCTGGCGTTTCCGCGCGCGGGCTCGCTCCTCCCGCCCGCGTTCTCGGTGGGCAGCGTCGCGGCCACGGACGTGATCGCGCCGGTGGGGTTCCTGGTGCCGAAGCCGGAGCCGCAGCGGGCGCGCGAGGCGGAGGATCTCGCCGCCACGGTGCGGCCGCTGGTGACCGCGCATCCGGAAGCGGCGGAGTCGGCGGCGGCGGCGGCCGGCCATTTCTTCGCGGTCCTGGATTCCGCGGCGGGAGCCGGGGCGAGCGTGGTGGACGCCGCCAGGGCCCACGGTTTCACCACGGCGAGCGCGGACGCCGCCGCGCTGGCGAGTGCGGGGCAGCGTGCCGAGCTGCGGCGCGCGGTCATCTCGGCGCTGCGCCTCTCGGCCGCGGGCTACCTCGCCGCGGGTGTGTCCACCGCGGAGCTGGGGCGGGAGGTGGTCGTGCGTCGCGGCACCGACGAGCGGGTCGCGCCGAGCGACAGCCTCCTCTTCTTCGGCGATCTCCTGGAGCGCGCGGAGCAGCAGCGCCCCGGGCCGCGGCCCGTCGCCGGCGAGGGCCTGTTCGTTCGGCTGCTCGGCCTCTTCTTCCGCCCGACCCTGGTTTACGAGCGGACGGAGACCGAGCGGCGGCGCGACCAGCTGCGGCTCTCCGTGGATTCGGTGCAGGCGGTGGTGCAGCCTGGCGAGAAGATTATCGGGGCGCACGAAGTGGTGGGCGAGGCGACCGCGGCCAAGCTCGTCGCCTACCGCGCCGCGATCGAACGGGGCACCACGGGGCGGGTGCGCGGGGCCGTGGCCACGCTCGGCGTCCTCGGCGTGGACACGATGCTGGTGGTGCTGTTCGGAGTCATCTGCCTGTTCATCCGGCCGCAGATCTATCGCGACTACCGCTCGCTCACCTGCTTCGCCTTCGGGTTCGCGGCGGTGGCGGTCGCCGCCGGCCTCCTGGCCCGCTTCGTCCCATCGCACCCCGAGCTCATTCCCGTCGCCTTCGCGGTCATCCTCTTCTCCGTGCTGTTCGACGGCCGGATCGCAGCGGTGGCGGCGATGGTGCTCGCCGCCCTCGTCGGCGTCCAGCGCACGTCCGCCGGCACCGAGGCGCTGTTCCTCACTTTCGTCGGTGGGGTGGCGGCGGCGCTGTCCGTGCAGCGCATCCGCCGGCGCACGCTGGTCTACTACTCCATCGCCATCGTTGCGGCGGTGTACGCCGTGGCTGCGCTGGTCTCCGG
>Ga0326726_10001542_pt1 | contig 21382 bp, 21 predicted proteins | sample MHFenrmetagenome_2_FD_207603 | JGI IMG/M metagenome (GOLD analysis project Ga0326726, IMG submission 207603) | Lab enriched peat soil microbial communities from Michigan Hollow, Ithaca, NY, United States - MHF15MN | ecosystem: Environmental > Terrestrial > Soil > Wetlands > Peat | place: USA... | reverse complement strand
AGTGTTAAAAATGCTCCTGTCGAGAATGTTCTCCAGGGGTTGATGACCCTCAACACTCTTTTTATCTCGAGGGACAAACTACGAATATTTATATATGGGGCTAGCATAATAAGGGAATCGGGGATACTATGAACATGAGCAGAAAAATAATAGGTATTTTTGTTTGTATATTGATGATTACGGTTGCTTACCCTGTCGTAGGGGCGGGCAGTCCTTTCGGTGGAACCTTCGATGATTTGATTCCTCATCATACGCTGGTACGAGTGACGACTGGCTCAGGTGTTCCAGTGCTTCCCAAAAATATCGAAATAGCAAGCGACAACCCCGGTGCTTGGGTTGATGTGATTATTCCGTCCAATAGACTGCATGAATTATCAGAGATGAATGTACCCTATTCAGTTCTCATAGACGATCTAGAGGCCTATGATACCGTAATGGCGGGTTCTTATCATTCGCTTGCTCAGATTCAGACGATATTAGAAGGGATTGCCTCCAATTACTCTGACATCGCCACGCTGTATAGTATTGGGACGACGTATGAGGGCCGCAGCATCTGGTGTCTGGAGATTTCTGATAACCCTGGTGTCGATGAAGGGGAGCCTGGGGTGTTCTACATGGGCGTACACCATGCGCGGGAATGGCCTGGCGCTGAAATTTGTCTGCACATTGCCAATAATCTGACGTCTCTGTACGGTGTAAATTCAACGATCACTGACCTGGTGAACAACCGAAGGATCTGGATCGTACCTGTGACGAACGCTGATGGGTATTATTATTGTCACGATCAAGGAGTCGATTGGCGGAAGAACCGGGATTATTTCCCGCAGTATGGCAGCTATGGTGTTGATACGAATCGGAACTACAATGGCTCCTGTGATGGCAACATTTTAGGCTCCTGGGGGTCGATTCCGTCTTGGGCAAATTCTCATGATCCTGAAAATGAATGTTACTGTGGCCCAGGGCCTACCTCTGAGGCTGAGGATCAGGCGGTCACCAGTATGTTCCTGAATAACAATATTAGTGCCACGATATCATTTCATACGTACGGCGAGGAAGTCATGTGGCCTTGGGGATACACTGGAACTCAGACTCCTGATAATGCCTATCTGACCTCGGTCGGTCAACAGATTGCACAACGGATAACATGCCAAAGTGGATCAGGAAGCTACGACCCTCATCAAAGCTACGGATTGTACGCAACCGTCGGGGACACGATTGATTATGCTTATGGCTATGCTTACTATGTTCAAGGCAGGGCAACCTTTGCCTACACCATTGAAGCCTGTTCGGATTTCCATCCCTCAGCAAGCTACCTTAATCAGATCTGCAAGGAGAACTGCGACGGGGCATTATATCTCATTCAAGAAGCGCAGAACATCCGGGATACTGTGGTGCCTCGTGTCATCCCACCAGTCATCACGACCATGCCCAATGATACCGATGGCAACTACCGGGTCTCATGGACGCTGCAGAACCCGAACGCTAACCCTGATTCTTTTCAACTGAGCGAAATGAAGAACCTTTCCCTGGCTACTGATGGTGCTGAATCTGGGTCTGCATTCTGGAAACTTGAAGGGTTCACTGTTTCAACTTCGCGGTTTCACTCGGGGGCTACTAGCTTCAAATCTCATACGGGGGATTACGATGTCTCTGCAATGACTACCCGGACACCTGTTCCCATCACCGCTGGGATGACCCTTTCATTCTGGTGCTGGTATGCCATACAACAAAATTATGATTATGCGTATGTTGAGGCGAGTGAGAATGGACGGAATTATCATCTGCTTGATTCCATCACAGGAACATCATCTGGAAGTTGGGTCCATAAAGAATATAGTTTAGACAATTTCACAGGAAAATCCCTTTTCATACGGTTCCGCTACGCAACAGACGGGTATGGGCATCAAGAAGGGTTCTATGTTGACGACATATCTCCGATTGGAGTCTTTGGTTCAACTTCGATACTTTCCAGCATCATTACCAACCCCTATTATGATATTACCGGTAAGCCGTTTGGGACCTACTACTACAGTGTCAGAGGCCATAACACCGTGAGAGGATGGTGTGACAACAGCACCCTGGAGATCATCAACGTCACCCATGGGGGTGGCTCGACTACTCCCGTAATCATCCTTGGGAATTTCACTGCAAGCCCCGGAAAAGTCTCCATGGCTGTGAAGAACATCGGGGACGCGAACGCGACAAGCGTGAATGTGACCCTTCGTGTCACTGGTGGAATCTTCAGCCGAATCAACGTCGAAACAACAAAAGTCATAAGAATCGCAATAGGTCAAGAAAAAACTGTGACAACCGACGGTTACATTCTAGGCTTTGGGAAAATAACGCTTTCCGCATCAGCGAGCTGCACCGAGGCGGTTCCTCCTCAAGTGACGAAAAACGCGACAGGGAAAATACTGCTGCTCTTCATCTACGGGATCCAGAATTAAATAGCTTAGATTAAGGAGATAAAATTGTCGTGGATTCCTGATTTTGAATTTGAAATATGGAACGAATGGATTTTTACATTCAGAGGGAGGGATTTGAAATTCAGTTTACCGGCATGATATTGATCAATGCGTAATACTTTTTATTATCACACCTTTTTTCCGCAAGTATAACAATATCCTCGATGAACACAAATTATTCCTCCACATTGAGAACAAGTCCATCGTATTTTTTCATTTTTTATAAATTCGCTTACTCCAATTTTTTTCATATTCTCAAGATTTTCAATCGTGCTCATATGGTATTTCGTTCGATATCTTTTATCCATGTGTTTCATTCGTTCACAAGGGAATGTTCTACATTCAAAACAAAATTTCAGATTATTTTTATGTAACTCATTACAGTTTTTAATTCTGCATCGATTACGAGTGACAGGTTTATTTATTGTATTTATTCTGCAACCTGGACATGTATTCTTTTCCCTTAAATACGCGATGCACACACGACAATTGATTCCACAGGGAGCGAGAAGTGAACGCTTCATTGATACCTTTGTATTCATCGGTTAAACCTTATACTTGAGGAGTAAATAATTGTTGTTTTCATTTTCTCTACTTTCATGATCTTAACGTCATAAAAAAAAATGCAGAGGGGGCAGAGATTCCAACTCGAAGTTCAAAATTTCATTCCTCTCCAAGGGTTTGATGATTGGTTTTTCAATAGATTGAGTTCATCGTTCAAGGAGGAATCGTAGAATCGGATACGAATGTGGCAATCGTTGGAATGATGCAGGTTCCTACGAACAAGTGAATGATTGCAACCATTAAATATTTCTTCATCTTTTTCTTGCTCCTTATCCAAAAATAAGAGCCATTGTCTCTTTTTAGTATTGTATGATGTAATCGCTTCCGTATCCGCTGTCAGGTGCGAAGTCTATCAAGTTTAAACTATTAATTCCAAGATGCCTGAATAGCCAATCCCTGAAAAGGGCGTCCCATCCTATCTTTGCCATCAACGGGGTGCGTTGGGATGCCCAGGCATTGGTTTTGGTGAGAATGTCTCCTGTATGTGGGCTTCCAATGATTGACTTAGGGATCTTACATGTTATCGTTCCGTTCATTCCTAGTTGGCCCAGAGATACGGTGATATTATAATTCCAATTGGTATCGATACCTACGATACCCGCTGTCGTTGAGACCCTGCCCCCAGCGCCATTCATATAAATTCCAAGACCAGCGAAAAGAAAATAGTTCACATTGTTCATCGTCCAATAGACGTCATAAAGGTCAGCCCCGTAATAGTTTATATGAAAACCCCTAACCTGGATAGTGATGGAGAGGTAATCGGGAGTCGTTGAGTTCTCAAAGAACCAGGCTTTTTGAATATCGGTAGCAAATCTTGCATCCCCGGTTTTATCAGATATTTCAGGGTGTGTCTCGTCACCAGCAATCGCTGAGATCGGTAACAGCATTAAGATAAGGAGCATACACACAAATATTCCTACTATTCTCTTCATATAGTTTCCTCCGTGTAATGCTAATTCATACCAAATATATAAATATTATTCCTGGATTTTGGAGTAATGCTTTGACCTGAGAGCATTTTTTTTAAATCCCAGTAGTTCGATAATTGAATGAAATCATCTCGGTTTAGTATCCGAAGAGGCATCGTAGTATAGGAAACGCATATGGGAATCGTTCGAACAGCCATTCAAAAAATCGGACCTGTGGGGGCTCATATGTTAGAGGCATGGTCACTTGCAGAGTGCCCCAGTCGCTTTCACTGCCGTTACTGTCTTTTGCTTTCGCTTTGATCGCATAGGTTCCCTTTTTGGACCAGGTATGTGATCGGGTGATGAGATCTCCTGATGTATAGGAGCCAATCCAGCTGCTGTTGGTCGTATCGCCCCAGTCGATGAAGTAGTATACCTCATCACCATCCGGGTCTGTTGTCGTGAAATTATACGGGGTAGCAATCTTTATTTTTCCGTTCGCTGGTCCAGTAATGGTTGGGGGTTGTGGGGGGAGGTTTGGTACTTCATTTTTATCTATCCAGAAGTCATCGATGAGTGTCGTCCCGTCATCCAGAAACGTCTGCATGTGGAGCGAGTTGTTTGTGAAGACACTGATTTTTGCAAACTGATAGTTCTTCACTGCCACCGCAAGATAGTATGCGGAACCAATGTCGTACAGGGGGGCGCCACAGGAGCCTGTTGTCGCATAGATCACACCCTCCGGGTTGTTGTAATAATGCAGGTTTGTGTCTGTGACTGTGGGATTTGCGCCTCCGCCCTTGAGTGGATAAGTCCTTTCGTAAAAGTGATTGTGTCCGTTGAAGACCAGGTCCACCTTATACTGGGAAAGGAGTGGTGATAAAATATTTTGAACGCTTGAATTACCGCCGTGTCCTCCGACATTGTACGGGGGATTATGGAAACTGACGATCTTCCATGGATGCGCCGAGTCATTTACTGCTGCCGTAAGGTCATGGACGAACCAGGTGTATTGAGCGGTCCCTTGTGAGTAACTATCCAATTGAGTGCTCAGAACGATAATGTGCATGTTGCTGTAATTGAACGAATACCATCGCTCATTGTTCGGCAGTGCGAACCGGTGCAGGTAGTTTATCGCGTTGTATTCATGGTTGCCCAGCGCAGGGGCGATAGGAGAATGATCGCCGAGTTGCTCCCAGATTGAGAACCATGTATCATAGTCGGTGCTGTTGTCACTGTGGCATAAATCGCCGGTAAATACCGTGAACACGGGATTGATTGCATCGGCTTTGCTGACTATCTTGTTGAGCTCGCTCGGGTTATCACGAGAATCACCCATTGCGCAGAACACAAAATCAGCTGGGCTTACTGGTGCCATCATGAAGGTCGAATCTGTACTCCAACCACCGACGTCATCACCACAGGTATAATGATAGGTTGTACCTGCTGATAGCCCGATGATCTCGACGATATGGATCAGTCCGTTCGTGCCTTGGTTGTCTGTGGTTCCTGTGGCGATTTGGCCATAATTGGAGTCCGGTCCGTACTTCACGGTGCTGCCTGTTGTCGAGGGTGTGGTCTCCCAGACCACCGTTATCGTAGTCGAAGAGTCATGCTGCCAGTTCAGATGGATGTCGTACGGCAGATCAGATGGTGTGTTACGCTGGGTCGCTCCTGCAAGAAAGAGAAGGTTGAGCGCTGATATGGTCATAAGAACTCCGATAAGCAAGCACAAAATTTTATTCGATGGTTTGATTCTCGGCATAAGTCTGACTCCCTTGGCTGAATCATATCTCTTATCTTTTAAATGTATCTCCATCGGTAGGTAGCATCCTGTGAGCAAGAAACAGTTGGTCGTCCGAATATCTCTCGGTCTTATAGATCGTGGTAGCTGAAGGGAAAGCTGGTTGGGATTAATGATGTGTTGCTGTGATGACTCGTCATGGTCGCAATAGGTACATATCCGTAGTTCCCATGGTATCGGTTCTTCAAATAGACGAGTTGTAAGATATGTTTTTAAAGAAAGAAATGTTATAGAATTTTTTTAAAAAGGTAGAGAATTATGCAAAAAGGAGATGATGTTAAAGTCATTATGCTTGATGGTTCTGAAGTAAGTGGGATGTTAATAGAAATGAATCCAACTGGAGTAAAAATTAGAGTAAGGAAAGGACATGGTATTTTAAGTACAGATACCTTTCAGGAGATGTCTATACCTTTTATGAATCTTAAAACTATAACAAGTATGGAAAAATCGGCGTAAATACTAATTTACAATTAGTTAAAAAAATAAAATAAAACCATGTTATTCTTCTTTTAATATGTTCTCCCGATAGTCAGCTATAGCGAAATGGTCTATCATCCAATTTTTATTCTGATTATAATAAAGGTGTGCTAACGCCTCCCCTTTCTCAATCCTCATCTCATTGCTGATGTTCATTTCTCGTATCCGCTGTAAATCCGCCTCAAACAATGCCTTCGGGTAGAGTTTATCATCCATCTTGGGGTATATTCTTTTAAAAGTCATTTTTTAAGAAAGAGGAGTGGGAGGTATTAAAAACTACCTTAGAACCATATTTGTCGATGCAAAACACCTATTTTACAGGAGAGAAACAAGGTTCTGAGGATATGTTATGAAACGATAAAGTGGAGGTAAAAAATGGTTTTGGGGGCAAGGAGGCGAGTAAAAAAAAGAGCAATAAGAAGCGAAAAAGGAAAAGAAGAACGAAGAGAAAAACAAGGATGAAAACTTAACAAAGGAAACTGTTTCTCTTTTTCTCCTGTTTGCCAACATATAATATAACGAGGGAAAATTTTTTTAATATAATGATTTTCTGAGGATATGTTTTTAAAGAAATTCAGATTCCAAATTATTGTAACAGGTGAAACATTATGAAAGAAGCATATATTCGTATTATGGCACCAATAATACCTCAAACAGCTAATAGCTTACTACAAATTGTTGATAAAAAAATTAAAGAGAAATGTGAGAGAATCAATTTAATGATTTCATCTCCCGGTGGTTCTGTATTTCATGGTATTTCATTGTATAACTTCCTAAAAGGAGCTCCTGTTGAAATATATACCTATAATTTTGGTAGTGTCGATTCTATCGGAGTTGTACTTTTCTGCGCAGGTGATAAAAGATTTTCAGTTCCCCATGCAAGATTTCTGATACATGGCGTAAGATTCAATATAAGTGGGAACGCAAGTCTTGACGAGAAACAAATTGAAGAGAACTTAAAGAGTTTGAGAATTGATCAACAAAATATTGCAAGAATTATTGCTGATACAATACAAAAGCCCCTTCATAAAATAGAAGAAGATATGAATAATCGAACAACACTTAATGCTACTGAAGCAAAGGATTATGGTTTGGTACATGAAATAAAATCTGAACTTTTTCCAATCGATGCTGATTTATCAGTAATTGGAGAAAGTATAGGGCAGATTCAACCACACCCCGTTCAGATGACAATGCCACATGTATAATAAGCGTTTACAAAATCAAAAGGCCTTTCCTATAACCTCTTTAATTTTATCAGAATGAATACTATGAGATAGGATTTTTTGCTGCTGATTAGCACAAAACATGCCGTTCTAAGGATATGTTTTTAAAGAAAATATTGATATGAAATAGCAAGGCGAGGCAAAGGTATTATGCCAAGGAAAGGAACAAAAAAAGTAAGAGGTCATACAAGGAGGAGGACTTTGGTTAGTTGTTGGAAGTTACTCATTATAGGAAGAAAAACCTAAAAGGTGAATTGTTTGTTAAATACATTTAATGATACTTATAGTGCAATTAATAGATGGAAACCAGCTCAACAGTATTCAGACGAGCTAAAATATAGGGATGACTTACTTAAATACCTTAAAAAAGAAATGAACTCAACAGCTCCTTATACGTATATGCCTCGAGAAAAGATTAGTGTACGTAAGCAAGATTATGCGGGGTTATGTGATATTACAGTAGGACAAAGAACTGTGGGTATCAAGATAAAGAAGGATTTAATAGGGAAATCAGATGTTGATAGACTTATAGGACAATTAGTTGGTTATAAATCAGAATATGATGACCTAATCGTAGTGTTGGTAGGAAAAACAGATGAAAAAGCTTTTGAATATTTAAAATTACAAATATCAACAATCAAGGATAACAGTTATACGGCTCAACAAAGAATAAAATTAATAAGGAGCGACACATAATACAACGAATAAATCTGTCAATGCTTGTCCGATAAATGAGTTTCTAATGATATGTTTTTAAAGAAATGATTGCTTCAAAACCACGGGCATGGATGCAAAAAGTATAGAAAAAGTAAGGTTCGGTCTCTCTTTCTCTCATACTAGGTGGCGTGATTCTTTTTGTCATCGGGTTGGTTGCAGAGGATTATAAAGAGTATGCTCATACTCGTGAGGGATACCTCTCCGGTATTTCCTATCCTTTGTATCCTGTTGGTGTCGCTCTGATCGTTATTTCTATCGTGATGTTTCTTGTTGGATCGTACCTTATACTAAAAGAGAAGATAAAAAACTGAAGAGTACTCCTGCTCAAAGATTTTTTAGATACTTCGCTGCTTCTTTTTGAGGGAATCATAGAAACCTCGTGACCTGGTTCATCGTAATGTTTTAAATAACATATGATTATGTTTTTCTTATGAAGGCATGTGATGAATCATTACCCGGGCTTATCGATGTGTATGATACAGAGAATTTGAATACGTTTGTCAGTCTGTATTTTAATGGTAGAGATGAGCATTTTATTGCACAGAGCGAAAAAGTGATTCAATGCCTTTTGACACCTGATGAATTAAAGAATTTTGTGAAAACCATGGAGACGATACGGACGTATCTGAAGAAAAACAAGGCAGCAAAGGAAGCACCCTAAGAATTTTATTTTTCTGCGAGTCGTTTCTTCAGCTCAGTGATGATATCAACCGGACTGGGATTAATTCCTCGTAGCACTGCAAGATAACAACTGGTGAAATCACCAAGGCACATGAGGTACATCATTTTTGCAAGCTGGCTTTTTCCTTTCGGTGAGACCTCAATGACATTCCCAGCGGTATTGTGGAAGAGGTCGCACATAAAATTCAACCGGGTTGTCATATCCATGGTTTCTCCATCTTTATCGCGGAATAAGATGCAGGAGAATTGTTTTGATATATCCAGGTTTCCGGACCAACCGACGATATCATTATGGTTACACTCTGGAATAATATCACTGCGTGCGATAATCTTACTGTTTTCGTTGAGTTGATGCCGCCATCGTATCGCAATCGGTGTGTAGACCCCCCATCCATAGATCTGTGGTATGGTGTTAAAGATTTTTTTTGCGAGTTGCTTTGCTAGGTTATTTTCTTCAGGGACTTCTTTTTTGTTCAGAGTGACAAAATCTGTTGTGACTGCAATAGTCTCTTCGATATCTGTCTCGATTGCGGTCTTCAGCAAGCCGATTTTTTTCAAAAAGATGATTGAAGGAAACAGTAGGTAGGCGGTTGCTGCTCGTGGTTGAATTCCGGCAGGGATTTTAATAAAGGGAATCCCACGTTTTTCCGCCAGATCCTGAAGTTTCCCGCCAGTTGAGATACAGAGTATCTTACATTTTTTCTGACTTGCTATCTTGAACGAACTGAGGGTTTCGTCTGTGTTTCCTGAGTAGCTGATGCAAATAACAAGGGTGTCTTTGTTCACCCATTTCGGAAGATCGTATTCCCGGTTGACAATAAGGGGAACATCGAGTTTATCCCGGAATAAACTGAGCATGATATCCCCGGAAATTGCTGAGCCACCCATTCCTGCCACAACGACATTATCGATTTTGAGAAAGTTGAAATGTTGTACTGCTTCAGCAATTGTAAGAGATTCTTTAATTTGTTCTGGGAACATGGCGAGCTCATTAAGCATGTTAGCCTTATCAACCATGGTTATTTTTTCGATATCATTTGCAATCATTTTTTACCATCCCGTCTCTCATCAAAATTCTTGTGGTTGGATACGATTTAAAAACGCGCGGAAGCATTGAAGGGAGAAAGCGAAATCATCTAGTGTGTTCAAAAATATTTCTATTCAAACCTAAGAATGGTGTTATTTTGATTTAAGAAGAGTTCTATAGCAGTAAAACTACTGGTATAATACACCCGAAATGGAGCGTCCAAAAACATATAAGAAGAAAACGTAATGAGGGTCACGAATGACAATGAACAATCCTTTAGGACGAGGAGCAATCACCAGAATACACGCCCCGTTCAATCCAAAGTTGCACAAAATTAGGGTGCCCGTATCCCCAAATCGGAAATTATTTTTAATACAAATGACGCGCCCATTTTGCCAGCCATCTCCCGATTCGGGGATTTCGAAGCGTCGCTTGGCTGACGATTGTAAAGGAATGATGATATCTTAATGGAATCATTATGAAAAACATCAAGAAAGTCGCATTCGTCGGCAATTATCTACCTCGTCGATGCGGAATTGCCACATTTACGACAGATCTATGCGAGTCTTTCGCATCAATCAATCCTAGCGTCCAATGTTATGCAATTCCTATAACCGACATTAAAGAAGGTTATCAATACCCCGAACGCGTTCGTTTGGAGATAAAGGAACAGGAGCTCGACACCTACAAGGCAGCCGCTGACTTTTTGAATCTCAATGATGTTGATATTGTCTGTCTCCAATTCGAATATGGCATTTTTGGCGGAAAAGCGGGCAGTTATATCTTATCCTTGTTGCGCAACCTGAAAATGCCTGTGGTAACAACACTTCATACGGTGCTTAAAAATCCAAATGTAGAACAACGCCTTGTTATGGATGAACTGCTTGCGATATCTGATTATGTTGTTGTCATGTCCCAGAAAGGCGTTGAAATTCTCCACGATGTATTTAAAACACCTCCGGGCAAGGTTCGTCTGATACCGCACGGAATACACGATGTGCCCTTCATCGATCCCAATTTCTATAAGGATAAATACGGTGTCGAAGGCAAAATAGTCATTCTTACTTTTGGTCTGCTTTCTCCACAGAAAGGCATCGAAGTCGTACTACGGGCGCTCCCGAAGGTTCTAAAGAACTACTCCAATGTCGTTTACTTGGTCGCCGGGGTTACACACCCTAATCTTCTCAGGCATGAGGGCGAGAAATACAGGCTTTCACTGCAGCGCCTTGCGAACGAACTTGGTATCAAAGGGCAAGTCATATTTCATAATAAATTTGTTTCCATAGAAGAGCTCAAGGAACTTATTACACTTGCCGATATTTACATTACTCCATATCTTGAAGAAACGCAAATTACATCGGGAACGCTCGCCTATTCTTTTGGCGCAGGTAATGCTGTAATATCGACACCATACTGGCATGCTCAAGAGTTGCTTGCGGACGGGCGGGGCATTCTTGTACCATTTGGAGATTCGGACTCCATAACCAAGGCGATCATAAGACTTATTGAAAATGAGGTCGAACGTCATGCTATGCGCAAGAATGCTTATCTGCTAGGCCGCGAAATGACCTGGAACAAGGTGGCGCAACAATACGGCGACCTTTTCGCAGAAGCTCGTCAAAAACGGTCAGCGGTCATGCGAAAGAAGATCCCGATGCGGTCTCTTGAGGAACAACCACTCATTTTACCAGAAATCAAACTTGACCATCTGATACGAATGACCGATTCCATAGGAATATTTCAGCATGCAAAACATAATGTTCCCAACTTCGCAGAAGGATATTGCACGGACGATAATTCAAGAGCGCTTATTCTCACAGTGTTGCTTGAGAATCTCGGCACAATAAATTCCTTGATACTTAATGACCTCGCAACCCGTTATCTCGGCTTCGTGAGATATGCCTGGGATGAAAAAGCGGCACGATTTAGATCTTTTCTCACATTTCAGCGTAAATGGGCGGAGGATAACTTTTCTGAAGACAGCCATGGCCGAGCAGTATGTGCTCTTGGAACCTGCATTGGCCGTTCCAGGAACGAAGGTTTTAGTCAAATGGCTGCAGAGATTTTCGAGTACGCCCTTACGCCCGTATCTTCATTTTCCTCGCCGCGAGCATGGGCCTTTGCGTTGATTGGAGCCCAGGAATATCAGCGACGTTTCCCGGGCGACAGGTCTGCCCGTAACAGTATGGAAGTGCTTTCAACGAAACTTATGAAACTTTATGACGAAAACTGTAGCGCTGAATGGAAATGGTTTGAACCGGTTTTAAGTTACTGTAATGCTGGAATCCCCCACGCACTTATTGCCAGTGGACGAGGCCTCGCCAACGAAAAAATACTCAGGTGTGGGATTGAATCATTAAATTGGCTGATAACTGTGCAGACTTCTTCTCGCGGCCATTTTCAGCCTGTTGGCACAGATAAAATATTTGAACGCGGCAGCTCCAAACCCATTTTCGATCAACAACCGATAGAGGCATATTCTACAGTTTCGGCCTGTCTGGAAGCATACATAACAACGAAAGACAAGCGTTGGTATAATGAAGCTGAAAAAGCATTCCAATGGTTTCTTGGAACTAACGATCTGGGAATTCCGCTCTACGACCCGGTAAATGGCGGCTGTTACGACGGGCTGCACGTGGACAGGGTAAATCGCAATCAAGGCGCTGAATCGACAATCGCATTTCTTCTGGCCTTGTACGAGATGACGAACATTACGGACATTATAGAGACTTTCAAGGAGCCGATTCTAGAATGAAAAAAATAAACACATACGAGGAATACCCACCCGTACTTGTAAAAGATACGGGTACTATTTTTGTGCCTGAGAGACAACGAGTCATTGTACGCCCGCATGTCCCTTTCAGCGAATCGCGGATCGAACGAATCATATCACGAGTGTTGGCGCTCAATGAGTCGGATGTACAAAAAGAATATAATCGCGTGCTTGACAAGTTTTCACATCGGCATCATAATTTCGAATCTCTTTTGGAGCGCCAATTTGACTCCCTCCGCAGGTTCATGCCGACCGATGTGTTACCTTCGCGAGAACGAAGGCTCCTCATTGGCTCATTCTTTTTGGCCGAATATTCATTCGAATCAGTCGCCCTTTTCAATCCTTCGATCGTTCCGCACCCAGACCAGTCGGGCCTGCCGCCAGGTTCGCTCCGTTTTATATTAACATTGCGGGCTACAGGCGAAGGACATATTTCATCTTTGAAATTTCGTTCCGGATGTATTGACGAAGATTACAACATTTCGATCGATGATTCATCTGGTTTTGCCACGGCCGCAGAAATGAAAGCGAATCCTCTTTACGACAAGATATGTTTTGCTCGGAAACTTCGAGAAATGGGTGTTTTCAGCGATTTCTCGAATTTCATCATCAATTCGCTGTCTGATGAATTCACTTTTACCGAACTTATGGAAAATGTCAAAATTCAGATCTACAGCCATCAACCGTTATCTGCGGCTGACAGCCTTGCCAGAGATAAAATTCAATGGTTAGCCCGATGCAACTATGAAGCAGAATTCGAACCATCGGTTCCTCTATCGGAACGGGTACTATTCCCACTCTCACCCAGCGAACAAAACGGTATTGAGGATGCACGATTCGTTCTTTTTACTGACGATGATGGAAGTAAGAAATACTACGCTACCTATACCGCTTATGACGGCAAGGCTATTCTTCCGCAATTGATAGAAACGGAAGATTTCGTTCATTTCAAAATGGCTACACTGAACGGGAGCGCCGCTGTCAATAAAGGAATGGCCATGTTCCCACGCAAGATAAACGGCCGTTACACGATGGTATCACGCCAGGACAGTGAGAACCTTTTTTTGATGTACTCTGATAATATCCATTTTTGGAATGAAATCATACCGCTTATGAAGCCTTCTTACCCATGGGAATTCGTGCAGGTTGGGACCTGCGGTGCACCGATTGAAACCAAAGCAGGTTGGCTTCTTCTTACTCATGGTGTTGGGCTTTTTCGGCAATATTCTATTGGCGCCATTCTTCTAGACATAGAAAATCCATCGAAAATACTTGGCCGTTTGAGAGAGCCGCTCATTACTTGGACGGAGAATACTCGATCAGGTTACGTTCCGAACGTTGTATACACTTGCGGGGCGCTCCCTCACAAAGACAAGCTTGTCGTTCCCTATGCAATGTCCGACCAACAGATTACCATTTCCTTGATTTCGCTCTCTTTGCTCCTTGAGAAACTATTACATGGGGCAAGTTAGTTCACACGCAGGTATAACATGCTTTTTACTAATTGACGGGAAATTAAGATGGCAGTGCAAAGAAGGACATATCTGGGAAGCGACTCTATATCATATAAAAATAGAAAATAATGATTCCAAATGCGGAATGCCTAAAGAACATAGGTATGATTTGGGGGGTAAGACGAAGCTTTCAGCGGTTTTTTTGGCTTTTTTTCGTCTTTAGATACAAACCCAATAGACATTTGTATTTCACATCAGAGGTAAATTTTTTGAGGAATCAGTATAGAGCGACAAGAAATTGATCGATGAAATAAAGGCATTTTTTGGTAATTTAAAAGATTTAATAGGTACTCTCTATTTGGGGGATTATGAAAAAAATAGCGATTCTCACACGAGATTGTGCCGGAGTGAATGCTGCGATACGGTCTGTCGTACGAACAGCGTTTCGTTATAACATTGAAGTCGTTGGTGTTTTAAGAGGGTACGATGGTTTGATCGATGGCACATTTATCCCGTTGAATCGACGTTCTGTTTCTGGGATTATCAATCTAGGAGGAACGATTCTTAAAACATCTCGTTCAAAACGATTTCTCACAGACAGCGGACAACAACAAGCAATTAAAAATATCCATGACACTGGAATAGAAGGCTTACTCGTTATCGGTGGGAATGGTTCATTGAGAGGCGCTCATAGCCTTGCTACTCACAGTCGTATTCCTGTTGTTGGTATCCCAGCGACGATTGATAATGATATCACTGATGTTGATTTCGCGATCGGTGCCGATACGGCTGTGAACGTCGCGTTAGATGCGGTAGATAAAATACGGGATACGGCAACAAGTTTAGAGCGGATTTTCGTCGTAGAGGTGATGGGACGTAAGAGTGGGTATATCGCTCTGAAGGTTGCTTTAGCTGGTGGGTGTGAAGAAGTGTTACTCCCTGAAAAAAAATCAGACATTGAGACGATGTGTAAAGAAATCAAACAGGGAAATGCGAAAGGAAAATCAAGTTGGATTGTCATTGTTGCAGAAGGAAAGGCAAACGCGCACGATATCGCCGGTCTTATCACCCGTAAGACCGGGTTTGAGACGAGAGTCACGGTACTCGGTCATATCCAGAGAGGCGGTCATCCAACCGCTGTCGATAGAATCCTCGCGTCACAACTCGGAAATTACGCAGTAGAAGTGTTACGCACTGGTCAAACCGACATTTGTGTGAGTATGAAAAACGATACGTTCGTTACCGTCCCCTTGTCCAGGGCTATTCAGTCGAAAAAAATTAAAGTTGCAGAGACCTATAAACTGATAAAACTTCTTTCATAGTAAAAGAAACCCATTCAACATGAAAAGGCATTCACCTAAAAATTCGTATTTAAAATTTGAAAAGAGGAACATATTATGCAAAATATTAAAAATACATTATCGGAGATTCCAGAGAGAATATCCAATCTTTCAGAATTAGCGTATAACTCCTGGTGGAGTTGGCATCCGGAAGCACGAATGCTGTTTAAAATGATCGACAGAGCTTCATGGAAATTAAGTGTTCACAATCCTATCAAAATGTTGCTTTCTATCGATAATACCATACTGAATAATATGGTGAAAGACCAAAAGTTTTTACGACAATATGATTCGGTTATTGCGCGCTTCCATGAAGATATGAACACAAACACCGGCTGGTTTCTAGAGAATATTACGCCCCGAGATGATCTGTCACTTGCGTTTTTTTCTGCGGAATATGGTCTACATCATTCCCTTCCATTTTATGCGGGAGGGCTTGGGTTTCTCGCAGGAGATCTACTAAAAGAAAGCAGCGATCTTGGAATTCCAGTTGTCGCGGTCGGATTCATGTATCCGGAGGGGTACTTACAACAACGAATCAACTCTGATGGATGGCAACAAGATGATAATGAACCTGTTGAGCGAGAATCAGCTCCCATCATCCGTGTATCGGATTCAAAAGGGAAACATCGAGTAATTAAAGTCCCTTTTATCGAGCCTGCTCTCTTTGTGGGATTCTGGAAGGTTCAGGTTGGTCGTATTGAATTGTATCTCATGGACACCGATATTGATGAGAACGATCCATGGAATCGGGGGATCACTTCGCATTTATATATCGGTAGCCCTGAACAACGTCTTCGTCAAGAAATCGTTTTGGGCATCGGTGGCGCAGAAGTACTTCGGCAAATGGGGAAGAAGCATTCAGTGCTTCATTTAAATGAAGGACATACCGTGTTTGCTATCTTGGAGCGAATCAGGGAGAAAGTAGCAACAGGCATGAGTTTCAATGAAGCATTTGAACAGGCGCGATCTACAACGATTTTTACCACACATACACCAGTTCCTGCAGGAAACGATGTGATTCCATTCTCGCTTATGGAAAAATATTTTTCTGGTTATTGGCCTACTCTTGGTTTAGATCGGAACTCTTTTCTCGCAGTAGGTATTGACCCGAAGGATCCGAACGCAGGGTTCAATATGACTGCATTAGGATTAAAAGGATCACTCTACCATAATGCGGTCAGTAAACGCCATGGGGCAGTTGCTCGGAAGATGTGGCATTCGCTGTGGCCTGAGCTATCAGAACAAAAAGTCCCTATTGATTCAATTACAAATGGAATCCATGTTCCCACATGGATCGAACCAAAAATGCAGCTTCTTTTCAATAAATATCTTGGGTCAGATTGGATCTCAAAGCATGATGACCCTGATATTTGGAAACATATTGACGATATACCAGATGAGGAACTCTGGCAGACCCATTATTGGCTCAAAACAAAATTGATGATGCGCATTTTGGATCGCGCACGTCTACGATGGATGAATGAACAACCGGACCCTAAGATTATTCTTGCATCTGGTGTATTACTTGATCCGAATGTGTTGACTATCGGTTTTGCCCGTAGATTTGCAACCTACAAACGAGCGACCTTGATTTTCCAGGATATCGAACGTCTCAAAAACATTATAAATGATCCTTGGAAACCCGTTCAAATCATTTTCGCAGGAAAAGCACACCCAGCAGATGACCAAGGAAAACGGCTCATACAACAGGTGTTCAACTTTGCAAAAGATACGTCTTTTGGTGGACGAATTGCATTTGTTGAAGATTACGACGAAAACTTAGCCCAATATTTAACACATGGTGTTGATATTTGGTTGAATAATCCTCAACCTCCCTATGAGGCATGTGGGACCAGTGGAATGAAAGCCTCATTAAATGGCGTCCCGAATCTGAGTATTTTTGATGGATGGTGGATTGAGGGATATAACCATAAAAACGGATGGGCATTTGGAGATAAAGAGGGAAATCGAAGTGATACTGAAGATGCTGCGGATATATATCAACTTCTTGAAAAGAAAGTCATACCACTTTTCTATGATAGCAATGATGATGGAATATCTGTCAAATGGATAAAACTTATGAAGGAAGCGATTAAAAGCACGGCCACACCCTTTAGCGCACGAAGGATGATGAAAGAATACACAAAGAATTTTTACCACCCCGCATTTGAATTTGCATCCAAACCTCAAAGTATTAAAAAAACTGGATTATGATACTTGCTATGCAGTTCTTGGTTCAATGGTGAAGTTCCGATGCAAAAAAGGATGTAAAAATGGTGGAGGACTACCTTTTTGTAAGATACGTAACTGTTGTCAGAAAAAAGGTTTTGATGGATGTTGGGAATGCACTGAATTTGAGGTATGTACTAAACTTGATTTTTTTACAACCAGTCCATGATGATGCTCATATACGAAATTTGAAAATTATTAAGAAAAAAGGAAAAACGGACTGAATAAACGGGAAGAGAAATTGGTAGAATAACATGTATTATAGTCAGATTATGACTCACTTGTTGTTCAAATCCCTTCCCCTGCATTTCTCATATAATTATAAATCACAGACATCATTTATTGTTTTTATGAAAAATTTTTTTTATGGGGTAGCTATACAATGCGCAAGAGCTAGAAAAGAACGCTCCAATGTTCATGAATTTTTTATTCAGATTCAAAATCTGATTTTTTCTTTTCAATATTTTTGGTTTCCTCTGCGTCGTTTGCGCATGAGTTACAAATGTAGGAATCTGTCTTATCATTATAATAGTTTAAATCCCAGAACCTCATAGTTTTACCGCATTTACTACACGTATGCATATGTTTCTAAACCTCAATTTTCCGAGGTAACCATTCTTTTTTCTTTAAGACAAAATATAATATATAGGTGCATATAATAGTTGGAATAATTAATATGGTGATGATCAAAGGCCAGTCAACAAGATCATTTATCTTACCAATACCAAAAATAGTTGCTAATGTGTTTAGTACCAATCCTCCTGTTGCTAGAACAGCAAGCCATGCCGTAATAAATGATAACCGATTGTTAAGTATCGATAATTGATTGTTATAGATGCTCTGTAACACTTCCATTCCAGATGCGAGTACCTCACTCATATGTTCGCTGAGGGCGATTTGTCTGCTGATGTCATCTCCTAAGATTCCGATATGTTGCAAGAGTTTTTGATTATCTGTTATGACCTCTGCATCTCCATATCGTAATGAGTTAATCACATCCCATGATGCCCAAAGCGTATTCAGATAGGTAATCAAAGCATGTTTCATTTTATAAATCTCATTACCGATTCCAGTTCGTGGTGCGTCTCGTTTTACCATATATTTTCCAAGTTCATCGCCTTCTTCTTCGATCATCCGCAGACCGTTGAAATTCTTCTGGTTGTTCTCATCAATGATACGAGTCAGTAGAATTGTGAGTTTGTCGTTCCAAGGAATGTCAGGACGAATTTTCTTCATAAAAATATCCGCGTATCGGTAAATTTTTTGTAAGCGAACTACTCCCTTGGGATGAATCGTAAGAATCAAATTTTTTCGAATAAAAATAAGAAGGGGGTAGACTTTTACATCAAACTGATCCACTTGTACTACAGGCAGCATTAAACCTAGTTCCGTGTCTAAATCTTCATAAGAGGAATATCGATTCGTAAGAACACTAGCGACAAGCTGCAAACTAAATTTCAGAGATGTTGCGATAACAAAACTATCCTCATTTATATTATCAACAGTAAAATCCATCCATTCCAACGCATCTTCTTTTAAGAGACCGACAATCTCAGAGATGTTATCGCTTTCACTCTTTGTGGAGATTCCATCTTTTGAGAGCGAGATGTAGAAAGCACTTTTTTGAATCTTCTCAACATCTCCCATAATCACTCTCCCTGTAGTAACTTACTCTGGAGAATGAATCTACATAAATACGGTGCATATAAAACTACGGTTTTTGTGGTTGGCATGCTCTGCACATTTCATTATAAGTCCTATCTCTATTGACAAACGCATTAATGCCCATGTTTCGCTCACAACCAGGATAGTGTTTCGTCAACATAAACACGGATACACAATTCACGCTTATATAATGAGTTTTGAGATCGTTGAAAGTAAATCATGATTTTTATGTGAATAATTGACCTTGTTGTGGTGTTCCCGGGGTTCAAATCCCTTCCCCTGCATAATTTTTTAACAAAAAATAGATTTAAATAGCCCGGGCATATTAATTTTCTATAGTGGAGGAATTTCAATGAAAAAGAAATGTTTGGCTATTGGAATCATTATCCTGTTATTTGGGATGTGTGTTATCCCAACGAATGCAAAAAATATAGAAAAATCTCAGTCAATATTAAAAGGCAATTGGTTGTATGTCGGTGGCAGTGGACCTGGGAACTATACCAAGATTCAGGATGCCGTTGATAATGCCTCTGATGGGGATACCGTGTTTGTGTTTGATGATTCTTCTCCATATGTAGAAAACATTGTGGTCAACACCTCACTTTCTTTGATTGGCGAGAAGAAAGAGACTACTATCATTAACGGTTCGACCAACGGTTCAAATCCATACAGGAATCTATCTGTTGGTATAATCGTTCTCACAGAGAATGTTCTTGTAAAAGGATTTACGATCCAAGATTGTAATGGAACTGGAATTGGACTTTTATCAAAAAACAATAGTATCATGGAAAATATCTTCTCCGATAATGAGTTTGGTGTCACAACTGGCTCTGGAAATACCATCAGCAGTAATCTATTCATACGTAATAATGTAGGCATTTACATCGCAAATGAATCGAATAACATCTTCGGAAACATGATTTTCCACAACGGGGTAGGAGTAGGTGTAGTTCTCTCAAAGAATGACAATATCTCAAATAATATCATCTCAGAGAATGGGTATGGGGTCTATATCTCTGGATCCTACAATACGATGCTGTATCGAAATAATATCTCCTATAATAACGAAGGAGTGTATACATGGCTTACCAGTGCCGATAAAATCCTTCAAAACAATTTCATAGGGAATAATAAGAGTGCAAATTCTATTCAGAACATCCTTATGAAAATCCAGTTGTTTAAAAAGGAGTTAAATCTCCCCCTCCACCGGAATGTATGGAGCGAAAATTATTGGGATGATTGGGATGGCACTGGGCCCTACGTAATCTATACGAAAACGATTTTTATTCGACATTTCAGCTTCGATTGGCATCCAGCAAAAGAACCCTATAACATCACAGGAATGACCTGAAAAAACCTCTGGAATTGTAGACTTTTACAGGAGTAATTATTATCCCATGATTAGAATTTAACCGGTAAACTGGCGTTCAAATCCCTTCCCCTGCATTTTTTCACTAAATTCGTTTCCAATAATGCATATGATAATGTTCTAAGTTGACCATTATTAAAAGATGGTTATTCGTTTTTAATTTTCATAACGGTGTTTATGAAATCTTGTGGGTTCTGTGGTGTAATTATGAAATTTTTTTTCTGTTTTGTGGTTATTAATACTGTATCATCAAAATTACTCATGGTTACTGAAGCATTTCCTATTTCCGGAAAATAGTATATTCCACCTAAGAATTGTGCGCCGAATAATCTCACTCCAACTAGTATTGGGATTTTTTTTATAGATTCAACATCAAAAATATCGATGTTAATCTTCCGTATTAATCCATATATTATTATTTGATTTTTTGAAATGATGAATTTCATTGTATAGCCCTTCCATATAAGATAAACAAACATTATAGCAATACCATCATTAATAGAGATAAACAGAATTTTTACTATAACATTCATCGGTATAGTCAGTGGAATACCTATCATCATAATAAGTAGAACTGCTAATATTATCCAATACATTCCAGCAATCCATTTAGAAAATTTTGATTTGAAAACGATATCATTTACTTCATTCATTATCTCTTCTCACTTCTAAAATGAACT
>Ga0326726_10001541_pt1 | contig 21391 bp, 18 predicted proteins | sample MHFenrmetagenome_2_FD_207603 | JGI IMG/M metagenome (GOLD analysis project Ga0326726, IMG submission 207603) | Lab enriched peat soil microbial communities from Michigan Hollow, Ithaca, NY, United States - MHF15MN | ecosystem: Environmental > Terrestrial > Soil > Wetlands > Peat | place: USA... | reverse complement strand
TCAGTCGCAGCCTCCGATGGCTCCATGAGACGGCGGAGCGGCTCCGCGACGAGCTGAACGCTCGGTCGGCGGAGTCGGCCCGCGACGTCGCTCGCGATCTCGAGCGAGCGCAGGAGCGGATCGACGAGGCAGTCGGGGCGCTCAACGACGCCCTCGAGACGCTCCAACTGGCGAACGCGACGATCGCCCAGCAGGAGCGAGCCCTGTGGACCGAGCTCCAGGCGCTCCGCGAATACGCCTTCCTTGCCGGTCGCCTCGACGACCTCGTGGACGATCGGATCGAGGCGCTGGCAACGACCGACCCCGATCGCGCCGGGGCCCTCCGCACCGAGGCGCTGTTCTCGGTGCGTCGTCGTCGTCGTGACCTGCTCCTCCAGCTCGCGGTGGTGACCCAGGGTTACGCAGCGCTGCGGCTCATCGAGCAGGACGATCTCGAGGTCATCTGGGCGATCCGGACGGCCACGACCACGACGGCCACCGCGATGCGGACGGCGCTTCTGGCGGTGCAGGCCATGGCCGATCGCCGGCGATCGGTCGAGGTCGATCTCGCCGGTCTGGGTCAGGCCTGGAACGACGTCGTCGTCGCCCTCGACGCCGTCGACGTCCGCAAGCGCCGGACCTTCGAGGATGCCGGCTCGCCGGACTAGGGTCAGGCCGGGACCGACGCCTCGAGCTTCTCGATCCGGATCGCGGTCGCCTTGAACTCGGCCGTGCCCGACTTCGGGTCGGTCGCGTCGATCGTCAGCAGGTTGACCGCGACGTCGTCCTGGAAGTGGAGGGTCATGAACGTCAGCCCGGGTCGGAGCGACGGGTCGATCCGGACCGGGACCTCGACCTGACCGCGGCGCGAGACGACCCGGACCCGCTCTCCGTCGGCCAGCCCGTAGGTCTCGGCGTCCTCGGGCGAGATGTCGAGCGACTCGCCTCGCCGGAGGGGCGAGGTGTAGCCGCCGGACTGGACGCCGGTGTTATAGGAGTCGAGCCGGCGGCCGGTCGTGAGCCGGATCGGGAAGTCGGCGTCGAGCTTGTCGACCGGCGGGTCGTGCTCGACCGGCACGAACGGGACGCGGTTGCCGGGGACCGGATCCTCCCACAGCCGGGAGTGGAGGAAGAGCTCGCCGGGGTGGGCCTCGTCGTAGCACGGCCACTGGATCCCGCCGAGCTCCTCGAGCCGGGCGTAGCTCATCCCGGCGTGCACCGGCGACAGCAAGCGGACCTCGTTCCAGACCGCCTCGGCGGAGGGATCGCCCCAGTCGTGGCCCATCCGGCGGGCCAGCTCGAAGATGATCGCCAGGTCGTCGCGCGCCTCGCCCGGTGGATCGAGCGCCTTGCGCACCCGCTGGACGCGCCGCTCGGAGTTGGTGACCGTGCCCTCGCTCTCGGCCCAGGCCGCCGCCGCCGGCAGGACGACATCGGCCAGCTCGGCGGTCGCGGTCAGGAAGATGTCCTGGACGACCATGAAGTCGCGGGTCCCGAGGAGGTGCTTCGCGCGGTGCTGGTCGGCCTCGGACTGGACCGGGTTCTCGCCGATCACGTAGACGGCCTGGAGCTCGCCGCGCTCCATCGCGTCGAACATGCCGGACAGGTGCCAGCCGCGCTTCGGCGGGACGGGCACGCCCCAGGCGGCGTCGAACTTCGCCCGCAGCGCGTCGTTCTCGACGTGCTGGAAGCCCGGCAGCCGGTCGGGCAGGGCGCCCATGTCGCCGCCGCCCTGGACGTTGTTCTGGCCGCGGAGCGGGTTGAGCCCGCTGCCGTATCGGCCGACGTGGCCGGTCAGGAGCGCCAGACTGATGAGGGCCAGGACGTTGTCGACCGCGTTGTGGTGCTCGGTGATCCCGAGCGTCCAGCAGATCATCGCCCGGTCGGCCTTCGCGAAGGCCAGGGCGGCCTCGCGGATCGCGGCGGCCGGGACGCCCGTCTCGCGCTCGGCGTACTCGAGGGTGTACGGCTCGACCGTCGCCCGGTAGGCGTCGAAGCCGGTCGTCGCCCGGTCGATGAAGTCGCGGTGGTGGAGGCCCTCGTGGATGATCTCGCGGGCCATCGCGTTGGCCAGGGCGATGTCGCTCCCGACGTCGAGCCCGAGCCACAGGTCGGCCCATTCGGCCGAGCTCGTCCGGCGCGGGTCGACCGCGATCAGCCGGGCGCCGCGGTTGACCCCGCGGAGCAGGTGGTGGAAGAAGATCGGGTGGGTCTCGCGGGCGTTGCTGCCCCACAGGAGGACGAGATCCGTCTCCTCGATCTCACGGTATGAGCTTGTGCCGCCCCCGGCACCGAAGACGGTCGCCAGACCGGCGACGCTCGGAGCGTGTCAGGTGCGGTTGCAGCTGTCGATGTTGTTGCTGCCGAGGACGGAGCGGGAGAACTTCTGTGCCGCGAAGTTCACCTCGTTCGTCGCCTTCGAGCAGCTGAACGTCCCGAACGTCGTCGGCCCGTGCTTCGCGCCGGCGGCCCGAAGGCCGGCGACGGTCCGCGCGAGCGCCTCGTCCCAGGTCGCCGGGCGGAGGGTGCCGGCGTCGCCGCGGCCTCCCTCACGGACGAGCGGCTGGGTGAGGCGGACGTAGTCCCGTGGCATGGGCTTGATGCCCTCCGTTCACGGGGCCGGCTCGGGTTGGTCCTGTGCGGGATCGCCCGGCCGACCGTCGCCCCGAGTGTAGCGCCGTCGGCCGTCGGCCTGGCGTGGTCGGGCTCGTCCGGGAGCACAGCGCTGCCCGAGTCCTTCATCCCTGAACTTCACCAACGAACCAATTCTGAAGTTCAGTGCTGAAGCTTCCCGGGCAGCGGGCAGCGGGCAGCGGGCAGCGGGCAGCGGGCAGCGGGCTCGGCGATGCGTCCTCCGCGCCCGGGCGGCGGCCGGCGCGCACCGCCGATACACTCGACGCAGATGGAGCGCGCACTCGATGCCGACACGACCGGCGCACTCGACGTCGACCCCGCCGGCGCCGCACCCACCGCCGAGACGACCTGGATCGACGGGCCGCTCACCCTCGCGACGCCGGACCCGATCGCGCGCCTGACCGCCGTCGAGCTGGCCGGGCTCCTCCATCGCCGCGAGCTGAGCGCGCTGGAGGCGCTCGATGCCGTCCTCGCCCGCGCGGAGCGCCTCGTCCCGGCACTCAACCCGTTCTCCGTGCCGCTTTACGACCGGGCGCGCGCCGCCGCCCTCCGCGCCGACGACGTCCTGGCCCGCGGCGAGGGCGGTCCGCTGACCGGCCTGCCCGTGACCGCCAAGGACTCGCAGTGGCTGGCCGGGGTCGAGAGCGCGGTCGGCAGCCTGACGATGCGCGGCTTCGTCCCGGGCGAGACGGCGGTGGCCCTCGAGCGGCTGGAGAACGCCGGCGCGGTGATCTTCGCCAAGACCGCGGTCCCGGAGTTCTGCTACAGCGGGATCTGCGAGAGCCCGGTCCACGGCCGGACGTCGAACCCGTGGGACCTGACCCGGACGCCCGGCGGCTCGAGCGGTGGCGCCGGCGCGGCCGTCGCGAGCGGGATCGGGCCGCTCTCGCTCGGCGGGGACGGTGGCGGGTCGATCCGGATTCCCGCGGCGTTCTGCGGCGTGGTCGGGTTCAAGCCGACGTTCGGCGCCATCCCCCGCGCCCCGTGCAACGACGCCTGGCGAACCCTCGTGGCCGTCGGGCCACTGGCGCGGACGGTTGCCGACGCGCGCCTGATGTTCGGCGTCCTGGTCGGGTCGGACCCACGCGACCACTTCAGCGTCGATGTGGTCGCGATCGACCAGCCCGCCCCGGAGCCGGCCGCCCTCCGCGCGGTCGTCAGCGAGGATTTCGGCTCGTTCGCGGTCGACGACGACGTCCGGGCGGCCTTCCGCCGGGCGGTGGCCGCGCTCGAGGCGGCCGGCGTGACCCTGGTCGAGGCGAACCCGGGGATCGGCTCGAGCATCCGGCCGTGGGCCACGATCGCCGCGGCCGAGGCCCGCCGCGAGGAGGAGCAGACCTACCTCAACCGGCGCGAGGAGCTGACCCAGCGCGCCGCCCACTTCCTCGAGTTCGGGGGCCGCATCGCGGTCCACGAGTACGACATGGCGCAGGGCGAGCGGGAGCACATCCGGCATGCCTACCGCGAGATGTTCGAGCGGACCGGGGCGTCCGTCCTGATCACGCCCGCGCTCGGCTGCGAGGCGTTCGAGCACGGGACGAACCACCCGCTCGAGATCGGCGGCGAGCCGATCCACCCGCTCTGGATGGATTGGGCCCCGTTCCTCTATGACGCGAATCTTGGGGGCTTTCCGGCCCTATCCCTGCCGATCGGATTCGGCGACGATGGCCTTCCGGTGGGCCTCCAGGTCCAGGCTCTGCCGGGTCACGACGGGGCCGTCCTCGCGGCTGCCCAAACGATCGAGCGCGTCGTAGGATGGCGGGCGTGGCCGCCGGAGCCGCCGGCGCTCTGAGGACCGTGGCCGCCGGGCCGCCGGCGGGCCGATGCTCTCGACCACCGGGAGAGGCCGATGGGCAAGAAGGACGACCGTCGCGCCAGGAAGGCGAAGGCGGCCGGACGCGATCATCCCCGGCGACACGGCGAGAGCCCGCGGCCCGCGAAGGCCGGCGACAAGACCGACCGCAGGGCCGGGACGAAGGTCAAGGCGGCGAAGCGGCACGACCCGCGTCGGAACGGCCACGACAAGGCGCTCAAGGGGTCGACGCCGGCGAAGGCGACCGAAACCGTCGATCCGACCGTCGCCGTCGGCCCGATCGTGACCGTCACTCCGGACCCATGGCGGTCGGGCGGTGGCAAGCGTCGCGCCCCGAAGCGGCCGCACCTCAACGGGATCTCCGAGATCCGGGCCTACCTGCGCACGAACCAGACCCCGATCCACTTCATCAGCCCGACCCCGTTCAACCTCCTCGGGCTCGACCGCTGGGTCCGCAACCTCTACTTCATCGGCTACTACGACTGCTTCGAGGGCAGCCATCCGCGGGCGTTCGTGCCGAATGAACGGCCCTGGCGCGAGTTCCAGTCGATCGAGGAGATCAACGCGTACCTGCTCGGCCACAAGGAGGTCGGCGACTTCATCCGCTCGAAGGGCCCGGGCGGGCTGGCGACGTTCCTCATGTTCGACGAGGAGGAGGAGCGGCTCGCCCCAGAGCTCGGGCTGCGGATCATCCATCCGTCGGCTGCCCTCCGCCACCGGGTCGACTCGAAGACCGTCACCGTGCGCCTCGGCAACGACGCCGGCATCCCGAGCGCGCCGAACGTCCTCGGTCGGGCGACCAGCTATCGCGAGCTGCTCGACCGGGCGCGCAAGGGCGGGCTGGGCGAGGACCTCGTCGTCCAGGCGCCGTACGGGGATTCCGGCCGGACGACCTACTTCATCAAGACCGAGCGGGACTGGAAGAAGGCCGAGAAGACGATCGCCGCCGAGCCCGAGGTCAAGATCATGCGCCGGCTCAACTGCCGTTCGACCGCGATCGAGGCGACGATCACCCGCCACGGGACGATCGTCGGCCCGCTCATGACCGAGCTCATCGGGCACAAGGAGCTGACGCCGTACAAGGGCGGCTGGTGCGGCAACGACATGTGGCCCGGGGTCCTCTCGGAGCACCACCGGCGGCGGGCCCGCAAGTACGTCCGGCGGCTCGGCGACCGGCTGGCGAAGGAGGGTTACCGGGGCTACTTCGAGGTCGACGTCCTGGCCGACATCGACAGCGGCGAGCTGTACCTGGGCGAGATCAACCCGCGGATCAGCGGCGTGACCTCGATGACGAACGCGACCGCCGGCGCATACGCCGACCTGCCGCTGTTCGGGTTCCACCTGCTCGAGTTCATGGACGTCGACTACGAGATCGACGTCGACGACATCAACCACCGCTGGGCCCAGGCCGAGACGGTCGACGTGTGGAGCCAGCTGATCATCAAGGAGCCAGAGGACCGGGTCGAGCTGCTGACGTCGACCCCGCGGACGGGCGTCTGGCGGATCGACCCGTTGACCGGCCGGATCCACTTCGGCCGGTGGGCCAACGACTGGCACTCGATCGTCGACGAGGACGAGGCGTTCTTCCTGCGCATCCTGCCGACCGACGACTACCGCTACAAGGGCGCCGACCTCGGCGTGCTGGTCTCGAAGTCGCGGATGCAGACCGACGACTTCACGCTCACCGAGCGGAGCCGCCAGTGGATCGCCGGGATCCGCGACCAGTACGCGGGCACCCCCGTCACGAAGGAGGAAGCCCCGCGCCGCAAGCGCGAGCCCTTCGCGTTCAAGTTCGCGTAGCGACGAGCGGCGGGGGCGGCGCGGGGCAGCGACGCGCGGTCCGGCACTAGGCGGCGATCCCATGGATCCACCCGGACCGTGGATTCGGCCCAACCCATCGATCCGCCCGGACCCCAGACGCCGATTGTGTCATACGTTTACCAGGCGAACGTTCGCCACTGCCTGCCCCCGCTTCGCCCGCCCGCGGAGCCGGGTTCATCCCGCTGCACGCTCGGCGCGGTACGAATCCTGGTCGGATCCTGGCTCCGCAGCCCCCGATCGTCGCCTAACGTTCGTGTGGCGAACATCTGACACGACGACGCCCGTCTTTGGGCTGGTCGGTCCGATTCGCGAGCCGGGGACGGCAACGATCGCCCGGATCAGGCGAGGACGACCTCCTGCCGCTCCGAGGCTTCGATCCGGCCGACGCGCCAGTGCGAGACGCCGGCAGCGTCGAGACCCGCCTCGACCGCACCAACCGCGTCCGGCGGGATCGGAGCGAGGAGGCCACCGCTCGTCTGCGGGTCGTGGGCGAGGGTCACGAGCTCGGTCGGAACGCCGGCACCCACCGTCATCGACGGAGCCACGAACCGCCGGTTGTGCGCTGCGCCGCCGGTCTCCACGCCGGCGAGCGCGAGGTCGAGCGCGCCGTCGAGGAGCGGCATCGCCGCCGCCTCGAACACGAACCGAGCACCGGACGCCCGCGCCATCTCCAGCCCGTGCCCGAGCAGCCCGAAGCCCGTGACGTCGGTCGCCGCGCGGACCCCGGCACCGACCAGCACCTCCGACGCCGCGCGGTTGAGCGTCCGCATCTGGTCGATTGCGGCCGCGAAGTCGGCCTCGGTCGTTCGGCCCTGGCGGCGGCCGCTGACGAGCAGCCCCGTGCCGAGACGCTTCGTCAGGACCAGGACGTCGCCCGGCCGCGCGCCGCCCTTGCGCAGGAGATGGTCGGGGTGGGCCGCGCCGGTGACCGCCAGGCCGTACTTCGGCTCGGGGTCGCGGATCGTGTGCCCGCCGGCCAGGACGCCGCCCGCCTCGCGGACCTTGGCCGATGCGCCCGCGAACACCGCGCCGAGGGTCTCGGTCGGGAGCTCCTCGGGGAACGCGGCGATCGACAGCGCGAACAGCACCCGGCCGCCCATCGCGAACACGTCCGACAGCGCGTTGGCGGCCGCGATCTCGCCGAACGTGAACGGGTCGTCGACGATCGGCGGGAAGAAGTCGAGCGTGCCGATGATCGCCAGATCCGGTGACACGACCCAGGCGGCCGCGTCGTCTGGCTCCTCGAGCCCGGCCACGAGCTCATCGGGCGCTGCCTCCGCTCCGAGCCCGGCCAGCGCCTGCGCCAGCAGGTCGGCCCCGAGCTTGGCGGCACAGCCGCCGCAGGTCGTGAGCTCGGTGAGCGGTAGTGGGGAGGTCGTCTGTATCGAGGTCATTCCCAGGATGATACGAGCCTACGGTGACGGACCTATGTGATCGACAGCCGGGTCGATCCGTCCTATTCGGACGGCGAGGGGGATTGAACCGCGGGGCCCGGTAGGACGTGGATCCGGATTCCTGCGCGAAGCGTGTGGTCTTGGCCTTGGCATTGGCTTCCTTCCGCAAACGGGGCGACCGCGGTGATCGTCCAGTCGCCCGCTGGCAGGTGGGTATCCGGCCCCGCCAAGAACGCCCTGTAGAACGCTGCGTTCGGGTCGTCGGCACTGAAGCCGCCCGACTTCGTGATCGGCGATGTCAACGGTGCACCAGCGACCAGATGGTGCGGGCCGCATTCGAGCGTCCAAGCCGCGTCCATGTGCCGTGAGCCGCCGACCTCCGCGAAGTCGAACGCGAACAGGGAGCGACTCCCACCGACGTCAGTCACGGTCCCATCGACCAACGACAGAGTTGCCAGCCCCTGGATGTTCTCGTCGGCCGACCACGTGTCCTTCGGCAGCTCGAAGGTGAGCCTGAACGGACCTTCCTGGCTGTCCGCGCGGACCGCCGCGGGGGCCGACGAGAGGCTCGGCGTGGAGGCAAGGCCGGCTGGCGGCGAGGGGCTCGGGGCCTGGTTTACGGTGCCCGGCGTCGACATTGTTACGCCGAGACCGCAGCCCACGACCGCGACCGACAGCAGCGTCGAGACGACTGCCAGCGCAATCCAGCGAGCCATCCGGGACCCAGGTTCCGGCATAGGATGCCTCCCGACGTGCCTGTGCTCGGGCCGTCCCTAGAATGACGGCCGCGGGAGCGGAGGGGTCCCGGTGGGTCCCCCGGTCTTCAAAACCGGTGGCGCCACGCCCGACGTGACGCGGTGGGTTCGACTCCCATGCGCTCCCGCCACCGCCGTCGTGCGACGATGTCGGGCGATGAGCGTCCGAACGGCCGTGGGCCGGCCTCCGAGCGTCGAGCGGGTCCTCGCCGCCGCGCGACCGGCGCTCGGCGAGCGCGAGCACGGGGCGGTCCTGGCCGCGGCGCGGGCCGTCGTGGCCGACGAGCGAGCGCGACTCGCGGACGGTGAGCCGGCCCGGACGATCGAGGTGCTCGCGGGCGAGCTCAGCGGCCGCCTGGACGCGTTCGCCGACCCGATGCGGGTTGACCTGACGACCGTGATCAACACGACCGGGGTCATCGTCCACACGAACCTGGGGCGGGCGCCCTGGCCGCGGGCGGCGATCGAGGCGGCCCGGGCCGCCGCGGCCGATCCGCTCCTCCTCGAGCTCGACCGATCGACCGGCCGACGTGGCCCCCGGTTCCGGGTCGCCGAGGAACACCTCATCGCGCTCACCGGGGCCGAGGATGCCCTCGTCGCGAACAACAACGCGGCGGCCCTCGCTCTGGCGGTCGGGCTGGCCGGCCGCGGCGGGCGGGTCGTCGTCTCGCGTGGGGAGCTCGTCGAGATCGGCGGCGGGGTGCGGATCCCGGAGATCGTCCGGCGGGCCGGCGCGCGGCTGGTCGAGGTCGGGACGACGAACCGCACCCGCGTCGCCGACTATGCGGCCACGCTCGAGGACGGCGCTCGGCTCGTCCTCCGCGTCCACCCGTCGAACTTCCGCCAGGAGGGCTTCGTGGAGGCACCCGACGCCACGGCGCTCGCCGCGCTGGCGCACCGCCACGCAGCGATCCTGGTCGACGACCTGGGGAGCGGCGCCCTGCTCGACACGGCCGACTTCGGGCTGGCCCACGAGCCGACGCCGGCCGAGCGGCTGGCCGCGGGCGCCGACCTGGTCACGTTCAGCGGCGACAAGCTCGTCGGCGGCCCGCAGGCCGGGCTGATCGTCGGTCGCGCGGACCTCATCGGCCGACTGCGCAAGGATCCACTGGCCCGCGCGACCCGGCCCGACAAGACGACGTTGACCGCCCTCGCGGCAACGCTCGGGCTGTACCGGGCCGGGCTGGCGGTCCGCGAGATCCCGGTCTGGCGGATGATCGCGGCCCGCCCGGACGACCTCCGCGCGCGGGCCGAGGCGCTTGTCGCCCGGATCGACGACCCGGCCGCCGGGATCCGGGTGGTCGCCCTCGAGGCGACCGTCGGCGGCGGCTCGCTGCCGGGCGAGACGCTCGCGTCATGGGGGCTCGCGATCCCGGGTGCGGACGCGCGACTCGCGGCGCTCCGGCGGGGCGACCCGGCGGTCGTCGCCCGGATCGAGGACGGACGGGTGGTCGTTGACCTGCGAACCGTGGACCCGGGACGCGACGAGGACCTGGCCCGGGCGATCGCGGCTTCCGCCTCCGTGGCCCCGGCTGCACCGCCCGGCCGATGACCGTCGTCATCGGGACGGCTGGCCACATCGACCACGGCAAGACGAGCCTGCTCCGGGCGCTGACCGGGATCGACGCCGACCGGCTGCCCGAGGAGCGTCGGCGCGGGATGACGATCGACGTCGGGTATGCCCATCTCGAGCTGCCGGACGGCTCGCTGTTCGACTTCGTCGACGTGCCGGGACACGACCGGCTCGTCGGCAACATGCTCGTCGGAGCGGGCGAGGTCGATGCGGCGCTGCTGGTCGTGGCCGTGGACGACGGGCCGCGGGCTCAGACCCTCGAGCACCTCGAGCTCCTCGACGCGCTCGGGCTCCGGGAGGGGATCGCGGTCGTGACGAAGATCGACCTCGTCGACGAGGCGCGCGTCGTGGAGGTGGTCGAAGCGGTCCGCCGGCTTCTCGCCCGGACGACCCTTGCCGGCTCGCCGGTCCTGGCCGTCTCGTCTTCCCGTGGCGACGGCCTCGACGAGCTGCGTGCGGCCCTCGTCGCGCTCCGGGATCGGAAGCTCGGCCAGACGGGGACGCCTGATGACGCGGCGACCGGCGAGCCCGTGCGCCTCGCGATCGACCGGGTCTTCTCGGTCAAGGGTCGCGGCGTCGTCGTCACGGGCTCGCTGCGGGGCGGTCGCCTGGCCCGCGGCGCGAGCCTCCGTCTGGAGCCCGCCGGCCGCACGGCCCGGGCCCGCGAGCTCCAGGTCCACGGCGCGCCGGTCGACGCGGTGACTGGTGGTGGGCGCGTCGCGCTCAACCTGGCCGGCGTTGAGGCCGCCGACGTCGCGCGCGGCCAGGTGCTCACCGACGACCCGACCGTCCGGTCGACCGACCGGCTGACGGCGATCCTCAAGCGACCGGCGGGGCTCGACACGCGCGAGTCGGCGCCGCGATGGCCACCACCGGCTGGGGCGATCCTCCGCCTCCACCTCGGAACCGACGCCGTCGAGGCGACCCCCGGGCGCGGACGCTCCGACGCGGTCGACCTCCCCGCTGGTCGGCGGGTGGCCACGCTCCGGCTCGTCCGTCCGATCGCGGCCGCGGTCGGGGATCCGTTCGTGCTCCGCGTCCCGTCGCCCGCGGCAACGGCTGCCGGGGGGATCGTGATCGATGTCGCTCCGCCGATCGGCGTCTCGCGACGGCGCGCGACCCCGGAAGCACTGGACGCGCTCGCGACCGCATGGCTGGCCGGAGATGCCGCCGCAGTCCTCGCGGCGCGGGTCCGGCTCCACGGGCTCGTCCCGCGGGCGGACGGGGACGCAGCGCCGCCGTGGGGTCGCCTCGTCGGCGGCTGGATCCTCGCCGAGGAGGAGGCCGCGACTCTCGACGCCGAGGCGATCCGGCTCGTCGACGCCCACCACGAGGCGGAGCCCCTCGCCGCGGGCATGCCGCTCGCGGGGCTGCGGCGGGCCCTCGCCCGGTCGCTCCGGCGCCGGGTCACGACCGATGAGCGGACCGCTGGCGCCGTGGCCGACGGGCTGGTCGATGCGCTGGTGGCGGCCGGCAGGCTGGCGCGGTCCGGCGACGTCGTCCGCGACCCGGGGCGGTCGAGCGGCACGCTCCCGCGCGACGTGCTCGGCGCGATGGACCGGCTCGAGGCCGCGCTGGCGGTCGTCGCCCCGCCACCGTTCGGTGAGGCCGCGCGCGTCGCCCGCTGCCCGGCGGAGGGTGTCCGGGCCCTCGAGGCGTCCGGCCGGATCGTCCGGGTCGAGCCCGACCTTGCCTGGGCCGGCTCGACGTACCGTGAGCTCGAGGCGCTCGCCGTCCGGCTCGCCGACCCCGGCCCGCTGACCCCGGCGGGGCTGCGCGACGCGACCGGGACGAGCCGAAAGTACGTCATGGCCCTGCTCGAGGACCTCGACCGGCGCGGCGTCCTGCGCCGGACGCCGGCCGGCCACGTCCGCGGGCCGCGGGCGCCGCGATGAGCGGGGCGGTGGCGTCGACCGGGATCGTCCTCGCCGGCGGACGGTCGATCCGGTTCGGCGGCGACAAGCTGGCCGTCGAGGTCGAGGGCGAGCCGCTCCTGTGGCGCCCGATCCGAGCCCTCGCGGCCGCCGGCTGCGAGACGATCGTCGTCGCGATTGGCAGGGATCATCCGACGCCGACCATCCCGCCCGGACTGGCGCCGGCCGTCGAGATCGTCCGCGACCCAGTACCCGACGGCGGTCCCCTCGTCGGTCTTCGGGCCGGCCTCGCGGCGGCGCCGTCCGGGATCGCGATCGTTGTCGCTGGCGACCAGCCCGAGCTCCGCCCGGCGCTCCTCCGGTCGCTCGTGGAGGCGATGGGCGAGTCCGTCAAGGCCGGGCTCTCTGGCGGTCGCGCTCCGCTCGCCGTCGTCCTCGTCGACCCCGCTGGGATCGCCCGCCCGCTCCCGTGCGCCGTCGATCGCGACGAGGCGCTCGCCGCTGCCGATCGCCCGCTCGCCGGCCGCGATGCCAGCCTTCGTGCGCTGCTCCGGGCGCTCGACGCGCGCGAGGTCCCCGAGCTCGCCTGGCGGCGCCACGACCCCGACGCGGCCTGGACGATCGACGTCGACGAGCCGCGCGACGTCGCTCGACCCTCCCCCGGACGACCGACCGACGGCGGTTGACGCAACGGAGGACGTTGCGTACGATCGCATTCGATAGGAGGCGTACAACGATGGCGATCGCCGCCAGGGACCGGATCGAATCGCTGGTTGAGGACCTCGGCAGCCGCGCCGAGGTGGCCCGGGCGCTCCACGTCGACCGCTCGCAGGTCACTCGCTGGCTAGATCGCGGGCAGGACCCCGGGCCGGACAACCTCCGCAAGGTCGAGGGCGTCGAGCTCGCCCTGGCCCGGCTCCTGCGGCTCTACAACCGCGAGTCGGCGCTCCGCTGGCTCGAGGGCTTCAACGCCCAGCTCGGCGGTCGACGGCCGATCGACCTGCTCGCCCGGGGCCGGCTGAGCGAGGTCCTCGACGCGATCGACGCCGACGAGATCGGGGCCTACGCCTGACCCTCTACCGGGTCTTCGGCTGGCCGCCAGACACCGAGCCCGAGCCGCTTCGCGTCCCGCGCGACCGGCAGGGCGGCGGCCGCCACGACGACCCCGAGCACTACACGGCGCTGTACCTCGCGCGCGAGGCCGTCGGGGCGGTGGCGGAGGCGATCCAGGCGTTCCGCGGCCAGGAGCTCACCGCCGAGGCGCTCGTCCGGCCCGACGGTTCTCGCCGCTCGCTCGCGGCCATCGACGACGCCGCGCTCCCGCCGCTCGTGGACCTCGATGACCCGCGGGTCCTCGTCGCCCGGAAGCTGCGGCCCTCCGGCGTCGCGACCGGCGTCCGGCGGGTCACTCAACGTATTGCGGGCGACGTCTTCGACGGTGGCGCGGCCGGCCTGTCGTGGTGGTCCACGCTCGAGGCGTCGTGGACGAACGTGACACTCTTCGCCGAGCGGCTGAGCGCCTTGCCGCCCGTGATCGAGGCGACGGTCCTGACCCTCGACCACCCGGCCCTCGTTGAGGCCGCCGAGCGGCTCGGCGTCCGCCTCGCGCCACTCTCGGGTCGCGGCCGCCGCGCGCGCCTGACCGTCGTCAGCTGAGTCAGGACCCGGTCAGCCGCCGAGGGCGGGGTCCTCGAACACCGGCTCGCCCTCGATGAACGTGGCGATGGCCCGTGCGTCGGAAATGGGTCCGGCGCCGCGGTCCCACAGGTCGCGATCGACGACGACCAGGTCGGCCAGCTTGCCCGGCGTGATCGAGCCGGTCACGTCGTCGAGGTGGTTGACGTAGGCCGAGCCCATCGTGAACGCGTGGGTCGCCTGGTCGAGCGTGACCGCCTCCCCGGGCAGGAACGGCTCCCGGTTGTCCAGCGACGGATGGCTCCGCTCGACGGCGACCTGCATCTCGTCGAACACGTTGGGCGTCGAGACGCCCCAGTCGCTGCCCATTGCCAGCCGGGCGCCGGCCCGCACGAGCGACCCGAACGGGTACTGCATCGCTGTTCGTTCCGGGCCCAGGAACGGGTTCGTCAGCTCGTCCAGCTGCCGGTCGTGGCAGGCCCAGAGCGCCTGGGCGTTCGCGGTGACCCCGAGCGGCCCGAACCGGGCCACGTCGACCGGCTGGATCACCTGGATGTGGGCGATGTGATGGCGCCCGTCGGTCGGGCCGTTGACTGCTCGCGCGCCCTCGACCGCGTCGAGCCCCTCGCGGACCGCCCGGTCGCCGATCGCGTGCATGTGGACCTGGAAGCCCGCGGCGTCAACGGCGGCGACCGTACGCCGAAGCACCGGCGGATCGTGGACGAGCATGCCCATCCGGTCGGTCAGGCCTCCGTCGGGGGCAAGGTACGGCTCGAGCATCGCCCCGGTGAACGTCTCGAGGACGCCGTCGAGGAAGAACTTGACGGACGTCGCCGCGAACCGGCCGATCGGTCCGCGCGCCCGGCGCACGACGAGCCCGTCGAGCGCGTCGACGTCCCAGCCGGCCTCGAAGGTCATCGCCGCAACCACCCGCGCGGTCAGCTCTCCGCGTCCCGCGAGCGCCTCGTATGCCGCCTGGCAGTCAGGCCGGACGCTGGCGTCCTGCCAGGCCGTGATCCCGAGCGAATGGAAGAAGCGCTGGGCTCCGAGCAGCCCCCGTTCGCGCTCCTCCGCGGTCGCAGGCGGGATCAGGTCGAGGACCAGGTCCATCGCCGACTCGTGGAGGGCACCGGTCGGGGTGCCGTCCGCGTCCCGCTCGATCCGCCCGCCGACCGGGTCGGGCGTCGACGCCGTGATCCCGGCCAGCTCGAGCGCGCGGCTGCTCACCCAGGCCGAGTGGCCGTCGCGGTTCTCCAGGTACGCCGGCCGTCCGCCCACGACCGCGTCGAGGTCGCGCCGGTGCGGCGTCCCGTGCGGGTAGTCGGCCATGTACCAGCCGCTCCCGACGATCCACGGGTCGTGCGCGTGGCCGGCGGCGTACTCCGCGATCGTCCGGTACACCTCAGCCGCGCCGTGGACCGCGAGGAGGTCGCAGCGGAGCTGGTCGAGCCCCGAGGTGCAGGGGTGGCAATGGGCGTCCTGGAACCCGGGCAGCAGGGTCCGACCGCGCAGCTCGACGACCCGCGTCCGCGGGCCGATCCGCTGGCCAACCTCGCGATCGGAGCCGACCGCCACGATCCGACCCGATCGCACGGCGACCGCTTCCGCCCTCGGCCGGACCGGGTCGACGGTGTGGACGGCTCCGCCGCGCAGGACGAGGTCGGCGGCGGTTTCGGGCGGCACGCAACGGCTCCTCTGCGGATGGGCGCGGCCGAGGATGCCACAGGCAGCCAGACGCCGGCGGCCGGCGGCTCACGCTCCGCGACGCGTCCGCACGAGCTCGTCCACCGGATACCATCCAACGATGACCAGCGTCCATCTCCTCCACGCCGGCTACACCGGCGATCGCGTCGGCAGCAGCATCGCCCTCGTTCGCGACGGCGAAGCGCTCATCGTGACCGACCCCGGGATGGTCGCCCGGCGCTCGCTCATCCTCGATCCGCTGGCCGCGCTCGGCGTGGCGCCCGAGGCGGTGACCCACGTCTTCCTGAGCCACCACCACCCGGACCATACGATGAACATCGCGCTGTTCCCGAACGCCGAGGTCGTCGACTTCTGGGCCCGCTACAAGGACGACCTGTGGCTCGACATCGAGGGCGAGGGCTACCACCTCAGCCCGGCCGCCGAGCTTTGGCTGACCCCCGGCCACAGCGAGGAGGACGCCAGCCTCATCGTCCACGCGGACGACGCGGTCTACGCCATGACCCACCTGTGGTGGCACACCGACCGGACCCCGCAGGTCGACCCGTTCGCTTCCGACCAGGCCGCCCTCGAGCGGGGCCGCGAGCGCGTCCTCGACGTGGCCGACATCGTCATCCCCGGCCACGGAGCGGCATTCCGGGTGCGCTGACCGGGTGATGAGCGTCGGCTCGGGAGCCGACGACATGGCCCTGCGATGGGCTACGATGCGCGGCATGCCAATCTACTTCGGCGGTGCCCTGATCCTGGGCGCGTTCGTCTGGTTCTTCTGCGCCTACCTCTGCTACATCACCGCACCCAAGCGCGGTCGGACGCCGCTGAACTGGGGCATCCTCGGAATCGTCTTCGGGCCGATCGCCCTGTTCGCGCTCTACCTCATGCCGCATGGCCACTCCACGGAGTCGAAGCCGTCGGCCTCCGGCGAGCAGCACCAGGCCGCGCACGGGCACCAGAGCCAGAGTCAGGCCGACCTCTACGAGGTCCCCAAGCACAAGAAGGACTGACCGCCGGTCCCTGGGACCCCCACCCGGCGGCCCCCGCCCGGCGGGCCGTCCGGCTCTAGCCCGGCCCAGGCGCCCGCTCGACACTGGCTCCGACGAGCGGTCACGGGCGTCGTCGATTCCGGCGTCCGGCGGGTCCCGCTCGCCGTCCAGCGTCCCGGAAAGGATCGAGCGCGATGTCGGAGCTGCGGATTCTCATCATGGGGGCCGCCGGGCGCGACTTCCATGACTTCAACGTCGTCTACCGCGACGACCCGGCGGTCCGCGTGGTCGCCTTCACCGCGACCCAGATTCCCGGCATCGCCGGGCGGAGCTACCCGGTCGAGCTGGCCGGGCGGCGCTACCCCGCCGGCATCCCGATCTACCCCGAGGCCGAGCTCGAGCGGCTGATCCGCGACGAGGCGATCGACGAGGTCGTGTTCGCCTACAGCGATGTCAGCCACGAGACGGTCATGCACGCCGCGTCGCGGGCGATGGCCGCCGGCGCCGACTTCAAGCTCCTCGGCCCGGCCCGGACGATGCTCGCGAGCCGCCGGCCGGTGGTCGCCGTCGGGGCGGTCCGGACCGGCAGCGGCAAGAGCCAGACGAGCCGCTACCTGGCGGCCCTGCTCGAGGGCCGCGGGCTCAAGGTCGTGGTCGTCCGCCACCCGATGCCCTACGGCGAGCTTGCCGCACAGCGCGTCCAGCGCTTCGCGACCTACGCCGACCTCGACCTCCACAAGACGACGATCGAGGAGCGCGAGGAGTACGAGCCGCACCTCGACGCGGGTCGAATCGTCTACGCCGGGGTCGACTACGAGGCGATCCTGCGGGCAGCCGAGAAGGAGGCGGACGTCGTTCTGTGGGACGGCGGCAACAACGACCTCCCGTTCTACCGGCCCGACCTGTACGTCGTCGTCGCCGACCCGCTCCGACCCGGTCACGAGCTCACGTACCACCCGGGCGAGACGAACCTGCGGATGGCCGACGTGGTCGTGCTCAACAAGATCGACTCGGCCGACCAGGCCGCGATCGACCTCGTCCTGGCCAACATCGCCGCCGTCAACCCCACGGCCAAGGTGGTCCTCGCCCGGTCGGCGGTCAGCGTCGACGTCGACATCACCGGGCTGCGGGTGGCGGTCGTCGAGGACGGCCCGACGCTGACCCACGGCGGGATGGCCTACGGGGCCGGGATCGTCGCGGCGCGCCGGTTCGGGGCCGGGCTCATCGTCGACCCGACGCCGTACGCGGTCGGCTCGATCGCAGACATCGTCAAGGCCTACCCGATGCACGACCCGCTCGTGCCGGCGATGGGCTACGGCGAGGGCCAGGTGGCCGACCTCGCGGCAACGCTCAACGCGATGCCGGTCGACGTCGTCCTCGCGGCGACCCCGATCGACCTGACCAGGGTGCTTACGCTCGACAAGCCGATCATCCGCGTCCGCTACGAGCTCGAGGAGGTCAGCGGGCCGTCGCTCGCCGGGCTGCTCGAGCCGATCGTCCGCGAGACGCAGGCCTCCCTCACCCCGACCGGCGCCTGACCGCCCGTCCCGATCCGCGGAGGCAACGACGATGGTCAAGACGATCCACCAGCCCGAGTCGGCGACGTTCGGCTCGGGCATCCACCACTTCCTGACCCTGGCGTCGCTCGGGCCGGCGGGCCTCCGGGCCATGCTCGACCTGGCCCACCGGGCCAAGCACGACCCGGCGATGTTCCAGGGCTCGCTCGCCGGCGGCAAGGTCGGGATGATCTTCGACAAGCCCTCGACGCGCACCCGGGTGAGCCTCGAGGCGGCGGCCTGGGCGCTCGGGATGCTGCCGGTCGTCCTCCGCCCGGACGAGCTCCAGCTCGGCCGCGGCGAGACGATCTCCGACACCGCCCGGGTGCTGTCGCGCTACCTCGACGCGGTGACCGTCCGGACGTTCGAGCAGAGCCGGGTCGAGGAGCTCGCCGACGGGGCGACGATCCCGATCGTCAACGCCCTGACCGACGAGCACCATCCGTGCCAGGCGCTGGCCGACCTGATGACGATCGAGGAGACCTTCGGGTCGCTGGCCGGGATCACCCTCGCCTACGTCGGCGACGGCGACAACGTCTGCCACTCGCTCATCGAGGGCGCGGCGCTCGGCGGGTTCCGACTGCGGATCGGCTGCCCGTCCGGGTACGAGCCAGACCAGCGGATCCTCGAGGCGGCCCTCGCGGTCGCAGCGGGGACCGGCGGGTCGGTCGAGCTGTTCAGCGACCCGCACGGAGCGGTCGCCGGGGCCGACGTCGTCTACACGGACGTGTGGGCGTCGATGGGCCACGACGCGGAGCACGACGAGCGGGTCGCGGCCTTCGGAGCGTACCGAGTCGACGAGGCGCTCATGGCCCTCGCCGCGCCGCACGCGATCTTCCTCCACTGCCTGCCCGCCCACCGCGGCGAGGAGGTTGTCGACGCGGTCATCGACGGCCCGGCGTCGCGCGTCTGGGACCAGGCCGAGAACCGCCTCCACACCGAGCTCGCCCTGCTCTACGCCGTGGTGGCCGGCGACCTCCGGGGCAGCCGCCTCCGGGGCGACGGCCACCGGATCGTCGGCTGGGAGCCCGGCCCACCGCGCCGGCTGGGACCGGGGGCGATCGGGCGGCGCTGAGCGGCGGCCCGCGAGAGTCGGCCTTTGGCGCCCGCCGCGCTGACTAGGGCCCGACCGATACCGTCGCGTTCATCGACGGGTGGATCGTGCAGGTCAGCTTGACCGTGCCGGCCGTCGGGAAGGGGATCGAGATCGACTGGCCGGCCTCGACCTGCTGCGGCGTCTGGCCGCTGGCCGGGGTGCCGTTCTCGCCGATGACGATCGCGTGGGCGGTCGCGTCGCCGTTCGTGAAGGTCAGGCTCCCGCCGGTCGCCACTGACAGGGTCGCCGGGGCGAAGGCGTAGCCGCTGAGGGCGGCCGTGCCGGGGGCCATGGATCCGGCCGCGCTCGACGAGGCGCCGGTCCCGTAGCCGTAGTCGCGCTTGGTGTAGCCGCCTCCGCCGGAGGCCGGGGCCGCGGCGGCCGATGGGGCGGCCGTCGGGGCTGCGGTCGGGCTCTGGGTCGCGACGACCCCGCCGCCGTAGCCGTAGCCGCCGGTCCCGGAGCAGCCTGCTGCGACCAGCGCGAGGCCGGCGACGACGACGATGACCCGCAGCGCACGCACCGCTGTTCCTCCATGCCGACGGTGTCGGGCGACCCTGCACCCGATCTGATGCTGCACGGTACGACCCCGCCGGCCGGCCGGTTTCAGGCGGCGGGCCGGTCGCCCCTGGTCGCCAGGATGTTGAGCCGGACGTAGTCGATCTCGGGCCGTGGCAGCCGGCTCGCGACCTCGTGGACGAAGGCGGCCCGCTCGTCTTCGGGCAGGCGCTGGACGTGGGCACCGAGGACGACCGTCCTGAGGAACGTCTCGAACGGCTCGCCGGGCTCGAAGCGGGTCGGTTCGGGCTGGAGCCACGTCTCGACGGCCACGAAGCCGGCCGCCTCGAGCCGCGAGCGGGTCTCCTCGGGCGTCGCGAAGACCTGGGGCCCGAGCCAGCCGTCGCCGATCGTGGCGAGGACCGCCCGGATGTTGGCGACGTTGCCGGCACCGCCGCACTGGGCGACCAGCCTGGCCCCGGGCCGCATGACCACGGCGAGGTTGCCGAACAGCGCGTCGTGGTCGGGCACCCAGTGGAACACCGCGGTCGACAGGATCGCGTCCGCGGGCTCGGTCAGGGGCAGCGGCCGGCCGAGGTCGGCGACCAGGTACTCGATCCGGTCGCCGAAGCGGGCAAGCCGCCGGCGCGCCTCGTCGATCATCGCGGGCGAGCCGTCGAGGGCGACGACGTGGCCGTCGGCCAGGCGCTCGGCGAGGCGTTCGGTGACCCGGCCCGAGCCGCAGCCGGCGTCGAGGACGCGTTCCGTGCCGGACAGGGGCAGCCGGTCGAGGACCGCCGCTCCCCAGCGGGCCTGCGGGTCGGCGACGCGGTCGTAGGTGGCGGCGTCCCAGTCGCGGCTCATCGGTTCGGGCGCTCGGCGAGCCCCCTGCGCCATTCGACGCGACCCACCCGGCGGGCGGTCACAGGAGGCGCGAGATCCGGTCCATCGCGGCGTTCCAGGCCTTCTCGCGCCGGCCGGTCGGGACGACCACGGGCTCGGACATCGAAACGAGCTCGTCGAACACCTGGCGCTCGGTCTGGTCGGCCACGGCCGGGCTGTCGAAGAGCAGGTCGAGCTCGTTGTTCCGGAACAGGCTCAGGTCGTCGAGGTTGCAGCCGCCGATGAGCACCCGATCGTCGATCCGGAGGACCTTGGCGTGGGCCATGTCGGGGTGGAGCAGGATCGTCGCCCCGGCGTCGAGCAGCCGCTCGTAGTGGTGGCGGAAGGCGGCCGCGGGATAGGGCGGCGTCGGCTTGCCCGGGACGACGATCCGGGTCTCCACCCCGCGCAGCGCGGCGGCATGCAGGCGGGTCAGGAGCTCCCGGTCGGCGATGTACGGGTTGACGATGTGGATGACCTGCTGGGCGTCCTCGATCGACTGCTCGATCGCGTCGCTGATCGGGTGGTGGCCCTCGCCCGGGACGTTCCACAGGATCGTCGTCTCGACCGCGGTCGCCTCGGTCCCGGCCGGGACCTCGAGCGTCTCGGCCGGGAAGTAGGCGTCGAGCGACCGCTCCGGGCGGGGTCCGCCCTGGTAGCGCCAGCTGGCGAGGAATACGAGCTGGAGCTGGGCGACGATCGGCCCGGTCACCCGGCACATGACGTCGTAGAACCGCTCGTCGTTGAAGTGGTCCTCGATGCCGCTCCCGCCGACGTAAGCGACGCGCCCGTCGACGACCATCATCTTGCGGTGGTCGAAGTGGCCGAAGTCGTCGAGGTGCCAGTCGAAGCGGCGCTTCCCGAGCGGCCCGTCGCGGTCGGGCAGGATCCCGTCGTTGGCCACGATCTGGATCCCGGAGTCGCGCAGGTCCTTGAACAGCGCGCGGCTGCCGAAGTCGATCTCGCTGCCGATCGCGTCGACCTGGAGGCGGACCTCGACGCCGGCCCGGACCTTGTCGGCCAGGGCGTCGCGGAACTGGGTCCCGATCTCGCCGGGCTTGTAGCCGTAGATCAGGAGGTGGATCGAGTCGGTCGCCATCGCGATGTCGTCGAGCATCCGGGGAAAGTAGCGCCGGCCGTGAAGGAGCGGATCGACGGACGTCGACTGCGCGGGCGCGAGGGGCATCGTGAGGTCGCGCC
>Ga0326726_10001540_pt1 | contig 21391 bp, 19 predicted proteins | sample MHFenrmetagenome_2_FD_207603 | JGI IMG/M metagenome (GOLD analysis project Ga0326726, IMG submission 207603) | Lab enriched peat soil microbial communities from Michigan Hollow, Ithaca, NY, United States - MHF15MN | ecosystem: Environmental > Terrestrial > Soil > Wetlands > Peat | place: USA... | reverse complement strand
TGTAGCCTGAGGGGGGACGGGCGCCGTCCACCGCGCGGGGGAGTCGAGGCCTCGGCTCCCTCGCAGCAACAGTTTCTATGACAAGTTGTCGCTGATATCCAGATACAAGGGGGGGTATAAATAGGTCGCTGCGACAGGTAGTAACTCAGGAGTAAATTTCGATTCGCGGCCGCGAACCGCTATTTCGTCAGCACCACTGCTTTCTGGTCATATGGTTGAATGGTTACCGTGAATGACTTGCGGTGCTCGAACTGCTCCTTGGAAACCGGAAAGCTGAACACGATAGTGCCCTGCTGCTGCCCTCCGGACGCGATCTTTGCCTCCGGCAAAAGCGCCGGCAAAGTATTCTGCTTCAGGTCGGGAAACGCCTGATAGTAGCGTTCCACGTCCACCGCAGGCGCGGCCTCGTCGCTGAAATCACCCTTATCGGTCTTCAGTTGCGCCTTGATGTCGTGAATCCACAGCGGCTTCGGGCCCGAGTTTTGCAACGTGACATTGACTGCCACCATGATGTTCTCGCCCTGGATCTGGACCGCATTGAGGTTGTCGACCGACGCGCGGCCTTGCGGCTTCGCCCGTGTAACAAAGGCGAGAATGGCGACGACAACGCCCACGGTGACCAGCGCGACCACAACTGGCTGCCACGACGGAAGCGTCCACTTCGCCTTGTCGAACTCTTCCTCCATGGGGACGTGAGCGCGGTCGTAGTCTTCCGCGTCCTTCTTGGCGATGGGCTTGAGTTGGGCGTTGTTTTCCGGCATAGAAACGTCCTCAACCCTGAGATGCTGAAAACCAGTGGTCAGTGGCTAGTTGGCCACTCCTTCTTCATAGCCTTAGCGAACCTGTCTGCAGGCAGCGTGTTGAGCACATCCTCCTTGGTCAGCCACGCGCGACGCGCCTGCAGCACGCCGTACTTGATCTTTTCCAGGTGCGTGGTGTGGTGCGAGTCGGTGTTGATGACGATCTTGACGCCGCGCTCCTTGGCCATGCGCAGGTGGCGATCGCACAAGTCGAGGCGATCGGGATAGGCATTGAGTTCCATGGCCACCTGGTGGCGCGCGGCCGCCGCGAGCACTGCTTCCATGTCGTACTGATAGGCATCGCGCCGCAGCAGGATTCGTCCTGTCGGATGGCCGATGATGGAGACGTTCTTGTTCTCGATCGTCTTCAGCAGGCGCTCGGTCATCTGCTGCGGTTCCTGGTTGAACGCCGAATGAACGCTGGCGATCACGATATCCATCTGCTCGAGCACGGAATCGGAAAGGTCCAGCGTGCCATCGGCGAGGATGTCCACCTCGATTCCAGCGAAGACGCGGATGCCCTCCAGCTTTTCCGCCGCCTGGTGAATGCGCTTGATGTGCGCAACCGCACGCTGGTCATCCAGACCGTTGGCGAAGGCCAGGTTCTTGGAGTGATCGGTAATGGCCATATACTTGTAGCCGTGCGCGCGCGCCGCCTCGGCCATTTCCTGGATGGTGCACTTGCCGTCGGTTTCCACGGTATGCATGTGCACGTCGCCCTGCAGGTCGCGCTGCTGGATCAGCTTGGGCAGCCTATGGGCAATGGCCGCTTCGATTTCGCCGCAGTTCTCGCGCAGTTCGGGAGGAATGCAGTCCATGCCGAGCTTGGCGTAGATTTCGTCTTCGGTCTTGCCGGCGACGCGCTTCTCCCCCTCCAGCTTCATCAGTCCATACTCGTTGAGCGTGTAGCCGAGCTTGAGCGCGCGCTGGCGCAAGGCAACGTTGTGTGACTTCGAGCCGGTGAAGTACTGCATGGCGGCGCCAAACGATTCCGGCGGAAGCAGCCGCACGTCCACCTGCATGCCGCTGCGCAGCTTGAAGCTGACCTTGTTCTCGCCGCGGGCGATGACGTCCAGGAGGCCCGGAAAACGCACGATCTGCTCGATGACGGCGTTGCGCTGGTCGTCCTTCAGGCAGCACTTGCCGGTGATGAGGATGTCGAGATCGCCGACCGTTTCGCGGCCGCGGCGCAGCGAGCCCGCGGGTGTGATCTTCTCCACTCCGGGCAAATCGGCCAGGTGCTCGCTGAGTTTCTGCGCAGTGGCGTCGGCGTTGTCGAGGCAGAAGCGGTCGGAGATGGCGCGATAGTTCTCGATGGCCTTGAGGATTTTCTGTTCCGCTTTTTCGCCCAAGCGCGGCAACTCGCGCAGCTTGCCGGCGCGCGCCAATTTCTCGACGCCTTCCAGATCGCAGACCTGGTGAGCGCTCCACAGCAGCGCAATCGTCTTCGGACCGAGTCCCTGGATCTTGAGCAGCTCCAGCATGGAAGGACGATACTTCTCGAGAAGCTGCGCGTGCATTCCGATCCGTCCGGTTTCGTAGAGCTCCTTCAGGTGCATGCTCATGCCCTTGCCGATGCCGGGAATTTCCAGCAGCTTCCTGGGTTCGGGGATCAATCCCCAGACCGGCTGGTCGAGACCTTCCAGAGCTTCGGCGGCGCGGCGGTAGGAGCGGACGCGGAAGGGGTCGTCGCCGTTGATTTCCATCAGGTCCGCGGTCTCGTAGAGGATCGCGGCGATGGCTCGATTGTCCATTGCGCGCTGTTCGGGCATACGCTGGGAGAGATTTTATGCTTGAGGAGAGGTTGTCGGCTATCGGCGAAAACATTGAATCGCAAAGGACGCGAAGGACGCAAAGGCGTGAGAAGAGCGAGTCAGCCGCAGGCTATGTGGTAGCGCGCAGAAAAGCAGGTCCCTCGCTGCGCTCGGGATGACACAAGTTTAATTTGTGTGTGGAAGGCGGAAAACGCTCGGGGTGACACAAGTTTGATTTGTGTGTGGAAAGCAAAATTGTGTGTGCAAAGCAAAGTCAGTCGACCACAGATCGGAAAAAGCAAAGCCCAGCCGGAGAGGCTAGGCTTGTCAAACGTGAATTTTGGTGTAGCTTAGGCCGACAGCTTGGTCACATTTCCGGCCTGAGGTCCCTTCTGTCCCTGGACAATCTCGAACTCGACGTCGTCGCCTTCCTGCAGGCTCTTGTAGCCCTCGGAGGTGATTGCGCTGTAGTGAACAAATACGTCCGGGCCGTCGTCGCGTCCGATAAAGCCAAATCCTTTTGCGTTGTTAAACCACTTCACTTTGCCTTTGATACGAGCCACCTTTCTCTTCCTCCGTACAGTCACCGCCACCGCGTCCCCACGCGCGCGCGGTCACAACGCCCATCAAGATTTAGCGGCCAACTGCGACGGAGTGCTCGGGCTTGCCGGCGCCTCTCCTTGCTTGGCAGAAGGGGACCTTGCGGGGTTAATGTTATTCTCCTGCTATCCGCATGTGTTGTCAAGAGAGTATATAGGGGGAGGGCTGTATTAATGCGGGTCTAAGGCCGCTTCGTCCCCGCAGGTAAGTACCTGGACAGTAGCTGGAAGCGGTTGTCTGGCACGGCTTCTAAGCGGATCGCTGGGCCAGCCAGAGCGCGCCGGCGATGGTCTTGCCGTCGCGCATCGTCCCCTTCACTATCATGCGCACGAGTTGCGACAACGGGAACATACGTTTCTGGATGACCTCGTCTTCTTCCGGCTTGGCCTTGCCGCGCTTCAGGCCGGTGGCGAGGAAAACGGCCATGGTTTCGTCGAGAAACCCGGGGCTGGGATAGAAAAAGAGCGCGCGCTCCCAGTGCTCGGCGGTGTAGCCGGTCTCTTCCATGAGTTCGCGCTTGGCACCGGCCAGGGCGGACTCGCCGGGATCGATTCTTCCCGCCGGCAACTCCCAGAGAAAGTCCTGCGCGGCATGACGGTACTGGCGGGCCAGCACGAGGCGGGGCTCGGCGCCGGTGTCGTCCACGGCCATGACCACCACGGAGCCGGTGTGGCGCACGACGTCGCGGCGCACCACGATGCTGCCGGGCTCCCGGACACGGTCGGTAGTGACGTAGAAGACGGGACCGCGATAGACGACGCGCGAGGAGATGACCTTGGCGAGCTTGGTTTTGCGTGCTCGAGGCATTTGATCAATATACGCGAGGGTGCACGTAGTGACTCTCCGAACGGCATTAGAAAAAACAGGTTCCTCGACTCGGAAGCGGCAACCCGCACGCCAAAACCGGGCGCGCTGGTTTTGTGCGGCGTCCTCGCTCGGAATGACAACGCTCTGAGTTCATTAGAGAACCGTGAGTTGCTCACGTACCGCGCGACTGGCGAGTGCTGACCGCAACTGCTATCCTTCCGCCACTTCATGCAGGGGAAGCCAGCCATCACGATAGTCGGCCCGGGAAGTCTGGGCATCGCGATGGCGCGCGCGCTGCATGCGGCACGATACCGCATCGAGGAGATTGTGCATCGTGGCGGACAGTCGGCGCGGCGGGCGCGCTTGCTGGCGCGCGAGGTGGGAGCAAGCGCGGTCACAGTGAAGGAAGCGCGATTGGCGGCTGATGTGATCTGGATATGCGTTGGAGACAGCGCCATCGCCGGCGCCGCCGCGGAGCTGGCGAAGCGAGCGATTTGGGCGGGGAAGACAGCGTTTCACTCCAGCGGGGCGCTGAGCAGCAGGGAGCTGAAGGCGGTGCGCGATCGCGGCGCTGCGGGGGCTTCCGTTCATCCGATGATGACGTTCGTGCGCCAGGCGCGGCCGGAGCTTGCGGGCGTGACGTTCGCGGTGGAGGGCGATGCGCGGGCGGTGCGGCTGGGGCGGCGGATCGCGCTCGATCTGGGCGGACGCGTGGTGATGATCGATCCGCGTCGCAAGCCGATGTATCACGCCTTCGGCGCGTTTACGTCGCCGCTGGTGATTGCCACGCTGGCGGTGGCGGAGCGGGTGGCGGGCAAGGCGGGAATCGCGCCAGCAGCGGCGCGGGCGGCGATCGTCCCGATTCTTCTGCAGACGATCCGCAATTACGTGGCCCATGGACCGGCGGAGGCGTTCAGCGGGCCGCTGGTGCGCGGGGATGTGGCGACGGTGCGGCGACACCTGGAAGTGCTGAAATCGGCGCCGGAAGCGCGGTCGGCCTACGTGGCACTGGCACGGAGCGCTCTGAAGACTTTGCCGGTGAAGAGGAAGAGGGAGATGGAAAGAATATTAAAGATTGAAGATTGAAGATTGCAGATTGCCGCAGTCGCCAAACCCGGGCGAGACAAGGGTGGGGCAACCGCGAGCCAGACAAGGGTGGGAGTTTGCGTAAGAAAAATTGGGCCCCGTGGCAGTTGGGTCATCTGCCACGGGGCAATCCGCCCGCACGGCCTCTCACGTGGGGCGGCCCAGCGCGCAGGTTGGGGCGTGCTGGGTACGAGCTCGCTATCGCAACGAAGCATAGAACCGCTGCCGGGGAAGTCAAGGAAATGCGTGCGCCAAGACGCATCCAGGCGCAATGGATGTAGTTCCGAATTGGGGAAGAGCCGAAAGGGCATTGGTGATGGATCAACTGTCGCCCAATGAAAAATTGACTGTGATCTGGGTTTCCACCTCCACCGGATCGCCGTTGAGCAGGTAAGGACGGTAGCGCCAGCGCTTGACGGCTTCGACCGCCGCCCGAACCAGCATCGGATGTCCGCTGACGACGCGCAGGTTTTCGATCTCTCCCATCCGGCTGATGACGGCGGTCAGTATTACTGTGCCCTGCACACGCGCGGCGCGGGCAAGGGAAGGATAATCGGGACGAACCTGCTGCAAGAGATAACCCTGCGAAACGCCGCCGGAGATCACCAGACGGCGCGGCGCGGAGGGCAGTGGTTCAGGCGGACGGGGAGGCGGAGTAAGAATCGCAATCATCTGCGGTGAAGCGGCGCTGGTGCCGGTTGCGCCGACAATCGTAAGACCGAAACTTGCGGCGGGTTCGGGAGCACTTTGATCCTGAATGTCGGCGATGCCACGCGGAATACGCTGTGGTTGGCGCACGGTGAGGCCGACGACTTCGGAGGTGGAGGGACGCGAGGCGTGACGCTCTTCGGAGGTGGCGCGCGGAGCTTCACCCGGAGGAGGCCCGATGATCGCGCCCAGGGCGACGATAGCGGGCATGGCCTGCGTGTAGAACAACGGCAGGATCGCCAGGACGGCTACAGCGGCTGCCTGCACTGCGAAGGAGAGCATGGTGGTCCAGCCGCGGCGCGAGCGGGCAGACGACTCCAGGAGAGATTCGGTGAACATGTCATTGTCCAGTCTCCCCATCGCGCGCCGCAGGGATGGGGTCCTGAGGCCGCGCCTACTGTCATAGCATTGGACACCACAAAGGGAACGGTTGGTCCCGAGTCACAGCGGGTCAGCACACCTTCCGTCGCGGTGGCGTGGAGCAGCAACGGCCGGACGGCAGCCGCGTGGCGCGAGGGGAACGCCATTCAGACGAAGTCGAGGTCGCGCTCAACAAGGAATTCGAACAGATTGAAGGCCGCGAAGCCTAGCGCAGGCGACCTCGACCAGGGAAGCGTTTCATTGAAACTACATACCCGCGGGCGAGGGCGCCCGCAGGAGCAGCGACTTGGTACCCACCTGAAGGCCGCCCCGGCGAGGGCGCCGGGGCCCACATAAGTGCAGGACTACAGCGTCTGTCGGATCAAGCCTTAGAGCAGCCGAACAGTCAGATTGGGGAGATCGATTCCCGCCAGCTCTGCGGTCCAGGTATCGCCCTTGTTCATCAAGTGTCCGGCGGTGAGCGTTCCCGAACTGATGATCTCGCCGGCGCCGAGCGGTTGGGCGCCGTTGCGCTTGAGTATGGCGTTGCCGAGTTCCGCCAGGCAGAGCGCAGCACTACGCAGAGAATTCTTGCCCGAACCCTCCTCCACGAATTCTCCGTTCTTCATCATGCGGACCTTGAAGCTCGGGAGCTGCTCCAGCAGAGTCGGGATTAGGTCGGGTGTTACCGGCATGCGCTCGCCGACCACCAGCGCGGCGTGCAGGCCAAGGGAAGCCACGAAGTCGCCGGGCTGAAACTTCCAGTCGGGAAACGGACAGTCAATAATTTCGAAGCCGAAGGCGATCCAGTCACAGGCATCGAGCGCTGCGGCAGCGTCGGGGATTTCCGAGGTGATCGGCCGCTTCAGACCGAACATGATTTCCGGCTCGATCTTGAGCGAGCGCGCGTTGGGCAAAGAGAGGGTGGCGGAGTTGGCGTCGGCGTAGTGGACGGTGTCGTCGTACATGTGCGCCCAGACTAGCGTGTCCAGCTTGAGAATGCGCCACATGGCCTTGTTGGCGAAACCGACTTTGCGGCCGGTAATTTTGTGTCCGGCTTGCTCGCGCAGGCGCTTGATATGCCATTCCACCGCGTAGGAGGCGTCGAGATCGAAACCGCGCGCCGAGGGCGGGACGGCGACCATCTGGCCAGACTCGGCGGCAGAGAGCAGTTCGCGGGCAACGGATTCAACGTCGGCTTTGGTGACTTCCTTCGTTGGTGGAGGGGTGACAGGGGCTTCCGGCAGCTTGGATACGCAGCCGCTGCGGACCTCGGCGAGTAGTTTGGTGCTGGCATACAGGGCACGCGTGTGCGGCATCGGCACCTTGAGTCGTTCTCCGAGTTCGACGACCGCGCCGATGATGGCGTCAACTTCGAGGGGTCGCCCGGCTTCCAGATCCTGAAGCATGGACGTTTTGTGCTCGCCGACCCTAGCGGCGCCGGCGATGCGCTGGTCAATGGTGATGGGCAGTTGGAAGCCGAGCCTGGCGCCGACGGCTTCGGTCTCGCGCATGACCTCACGCACGATCTGCGAGACCTCAGGGTGATGCGCCATCTGCACCAGTGTGGCGCCAGTGAGCGCGCTGATGGGATTAAAGACAACGTTGCCGAGAATCTTGACCCAGATTTCCCGGCGGATGTGAGTGGTGATGGGGCAGCGCAGTCCGGAGGCGATGAGCGCTTCAGCGATGCGGCGGCAGCGGTCAGAGCGCGTGCCGTCAGGCTCGCCGATCGAGATGCGGGCGCCCTCGGTGTGGCGGATGACGCCGGGCTCGGTGATTTCGGTGGCGAAGTAGATGATGGAGCCGACAACCTGATTGGCGGGAATGGCGGAGGAAATCACGCCGGAGGGATCGACTTTTTCCAGCCGCAGGCCGTCCAGTTCGCCGCCTGCGCCCTGAAAGAACCACCAGGGAATTCCATTTTGCGTGCTGACTACGGTCGTTTCCGGCCCGATGACGCTGCCGAGTTGCGGTGCAAGCTGCGGCAGGCTGTGCGCCTTCACCGTCAGGAAAAGAACATCAACCGGACCGACCTGCGCGAGATTGCCGGTGGAGTTGGGCCGCGCCTCGAAGTCGCCATCGGCACTGACGACGCGCACGCCGCGTTCCTGGATCGCTTGAAGCTGCCGGCCACGCGCGAAGAGCGTGACGTCCAGCCCGGCGCGCGCCATCCTGGCGCCCATGTAAGCTCCCACGGCGCCGGCGCCGGCAATCAGAAACTTCATGCCACGCTCTCCTTGTTGCCTCCGCAAAGCGTGGCGGCGACGATGCGGCGCTGGATCTTGCCGGTCGCCGTCTTGGGAATGCTCTCCACCACGAAGATCTTCTTCGGGCATTCGAAGTGCGCGAGCCGCTCGCGGCAGAACTTCATCAGGTCGGATTCGGTGTATCCCGGGCGTAACACCACCGCGACGGCGACTTCTTCGCCCAGCGTGCGATCCGGCATGCCAAAGGCGACGGCCTCGGCTACCGCGGGATGCTCGGCGAGCACTTCGTCAATATGTCGTGGCGCGACCTTTTCGCCGGCGCGGTTGATGAGCTCCTTGATGCGGCTGGAAAGGTGCAGGTAGCCGTCCTCGTCCAGCCAGCCCTCGTCTCCGGTGCGGAACCAGCCGTCCACGAACGCGGTCTTATTCTCTTCCGGGTTGTTCTCGTAACCGAGAAAGATGCTGGGGCCCCGGATGACGACTTCGCCGCGGTCGCCCTGCGGCTTGTGACGGCCGCCATCGTCCATGATGCTGATCTCGATCCCGGTGGGCAGGCCGACGCAGCCCGGCTTTCGGGGCGCAGGCGGCAGGGGATTGGAGGCCATCTGATGAGCGGCTTCGGTCATGCCATAGGCTTCCAGGACCGGGACGCCGAAGACTTCTTCCATCTTGCGCATGGTTTCGGGCGCCAGGGGCGCGCTGGCCGAGCGCACGAAGCGCAGCGATCCGCCAGCCTCGGGACGGTCGCTGCCCCGGGCACGTCCGGCAACCACCTGATGGATGGTGGGCACCGCCGTGTACCAGGTGACGCGGTGCTCGCGCACCATCCGCCAGAAGGCCAGGGGGTTCACGCCTGTGGGCGCCACTACCGTCCCGCCGGAAAGCAGCGGCGCCAGCGTGGAGGCCACGATGCCGTGCACGTGAAACAACGGCATGAAGCAGAGCGAAACGTCGTCGGGTGCAAGCGCGTAGGTCTTAACAATGTTGGCAGCGGACAGCGCGAGGTGGCGATGTTGCAAGGGAACGCGTTTGGGCCGCCCGGTGCTGCCGCTGGTGTGAAGGATGAGCGCGATATCCTCGGGCGCGGGGGGTGTCGTCCAGGGTTTCGGGTCTATACCCAGCAGGAGGACCTTGCCATGAGCGTCAATCTCGACCGGCAAAATCGGGATGCCGAGGTTGGCCGCCGCCGAGCGCGCCTCGTAGGCGTCCGTTTGGCCGCAGACCAGCACGCGCGCGCTGGTGTCCTGCAGGTAAAAACAAAATTCCTGATACTTGTAGGTAGGATTCATAGGCGCGGCGGTCCCGGCAATGGAGGCCGCCAGGAAACTGACGATGGCAGGCAAGCCATTCGGCAAGGCGATCGCCACCCGGTGGCCGCGATGGATGCCGGCCGCGGCCAGTGTCTCCGCCATGGTGCACACTTGCTCCCGCAGCGAAGCGTAGGTGACGCGCACGCCGGAATCAGGGATGATGATCGCGGTGCGGTCTGCGGGAGCAAGTTGTAGGGCTTCTAAAACCGTGGTTACGGACTGCATGAATCGATACGTTCTCCGATGGGTATAGCGGCAGGGGCCCGTGGAACTTGAGCGCGTGAACGTTTGATGTGCAACCGTGAGTTGCGGTTTCAAAATAGAGTCAGGGTGGAGGCGAGTTGCGGTGACACCAATCCGTCGCAGGATGCAGCGCGAACGCTTCGTCGAGATTGTGGCGCAGGTGCTCGATGACTTGCCCGAGCAGTTTCGCAGCCGGATGCAGAATGTCGCGGTGCTGGTGGAGGACTTGCCCCGGCAGCAACGCCTCCGTGCCGGCAGACCACACGGCATGAGGCCGCGGGAATTGCTGCTGGGATTGTTCGTGGGAACGCCGCGGACCCAGAAGAGCACATTCAATCTATCGACCGGCCCCGACCGCGTCATCCTGTACCAGATGAATATTGAAGCCGTCTGCCGCGACGAGGCTGAAATCCGCGAACAGATTCGGCTCACCATCATCCACGAAATCGGCCATTATTTTGGTATGGACGAAGAGCAACTGCGGGATGTTTAGAGACTTTTAGGAAGGAGCTGGTTGATGAAGTTTGATACCGGAATCCGCGACTATGACCTGAGGGCTGCTGCCGAATACGCCCGCCAGGTCGAGGCGCTCGGCTACGACTGCCTGTGGTCATCGGAGACACAGCACGATCCCTTCCTGCCGCTGGCAGTCGCGGCCACGGCAACGTCCTCGATCAAGCTCGGCACCTCCATCGCGGTGGCGTTTCCGCGCAGTCCCATGGTGCTGGCCTATACCGCGTGGGACCTGCAGAGGGCCTCGCGCGGCCGCTTCATCCTTGGGCTTGGGTCGCAAGTGAAGGCGCACAACGAGCGGCGTTTCTCGGTGAAGTTCGAATCGCCCGGGCCCAAGCTGCGCGAGGTGGTGCTGGCCCTGCACGCCATCTGGGAATGCTGGCAGAAGGGAACGCCGCTCAGGTTTCAGGGTCAGTTTTACCGCTTCAACCTGATGACTCCGTTTTTCTCTCCAGGTCCGAATGAGCACGCGAAAATTCCCGTATTCATCGCCGGCGTGAACCCGTATATGTGCCGGATGGCGGGAGAGGTCTGCGATGGGCTGCACGTACATCCGCTCCACACTCGCAAGTACCTGCGCGAGTACGTGCATCCCGCGGTGAATGAAGGACTGCGCACCTCAGGCCGAACACGCCAGGATTTCGAATACGCGACAGCAGCTTTTGTTGTCGTCGGAGAAACGGAAAGCGAGCGCGCCCGGAACGCGGAAGCCGTAAAGCAGCAGATCGCGTTCTACGCCTCCACGCCCACCTATGAACCGGTGCTGGCGGCGCATGGCTGGGAAGGAATCGTGAATGAGTTGCACCACAAGTCAGTTCAAGGCGACTGGAAGGGAATGGCAAAGCTGATCACGGATGAGATGCTGGATGAGATTGCGGTCAGCGGAACCTACGAAACCCTAGGGCCAAAGCTCCGCCAACGTTACTCGGGGCTACTGGACAGGATCGCACTGTACCAGCCGTATGAGAGCGGGCCCATACCGGCGGTGAAAACCATCAGCGGCTGAGATCCGAATGCAGAAGGGCTGGCCGGAGCCAGCCCTTGTCTGCCTAGGAGCCCTCTGCGGATCAGAAACGTGCGGTCAGGCCCAGGGTGAACATGTTGGCTACGTCGTAGGTCGGGAAGCCGAGCAGTGGCGTGGAGGTGAGCTTTTTGGGCGCGCCCAGATGCCAGCCGGATCCTGACCACAAAACTGCAAGACCTGTCACGCCAAGGGCGCCGCGGGCGGAGAAATTACGCCGCTCAATAAGAAGATGTCGCAGTGGACCGCCTACTTCCAGGCGGGCAAACACGCCCACGCCAAGGAGCCGCTCAACAAGCTCATCCCGGATGATCAGCTCCGCGACGTGCAGACGTTTCTGACCAATCATGCCGCCGACTCTCTGCAGCTGGAGACCTGCGGCAAGGACTAGCCGTCCCATTCCGCGTGCCTTCGTCGTTCACCGAAGCACGCCAGGCGAGGAACTATGAACCGCCGACGATTTCTCACTTTCGCGGCGGGAGGGGCGGCGAGCGCGACTCTGGCATCAACCGTGTCGTGCCTTCAGCCCTTCCTGAAGAAGCCGGCTACCGTCTCTACCCGGCAGGACATTCCCACCACCTGCGAGATGTGCGTCAACAAGTGCTCGATTATTGCCGTGGTGGAAAACGGGAAGATCCAGAAGCTGAACCCCAACCCGGAGAGCCCGCGCTCCCGCGGCATGGTGTGCGCGCGGGGCAATGCCGGGCTGCAACAGGTGTACGATCCGTCCCGCCTGAAGAAGCCGTTGATCCGCGCCGGAGCGCGCGGGGAAGGCAAGTGGAAGACGGCGAGCTGGGACGAAGCCTGGAATTTCGCCGGCGAGAAGCTGACCAAGGTGAAGGAGAAATACGGGCCGCAAGCCTCGGTCTGGTCCTCCACCGAAAGCTTCGCCGAAACCTTCTTTAAGAGCCTCGGACTGGCGTTCGGATCGCCCAATGTCGAGCGCCACCCGACTCTGTGCCTGGCCTCGGTCAACTTGGCGTACTCGCTGACGTTTGGGACGATGCCTTCGTTTGATCTGGCGAACGCGCGGTACGTGATCATGTCGGGCGCGAACCGGCTGGAGTCTTTCATCATGCCGGACACGGTGGACCTGATCGGGTCCACTACCGAACGCAAGACGCGGCTGGTCTACCTGGATCCGCGTTTTACCGTCACCGCTTCCAAGGCCGACGAGTGGTTTCCCATAAAACCCGGCACTGATCTGGCATTCGTGCTCGCCATGCTCAACGTCATCATCGGCGAAAACCGTCATGACAAGGAATTCGTCGCCGGCTACACCGCGGGGTTCGACAAGCTGGCGGAGCATGTGAAGGCGTTTACTCCCGAATGGGCCGAGACGGAAACGGAAATTCACGCCAAAGACATTACCCGTATCGCGCGCGAGTTTGCCGACGCGGCTCCGCGCGCCGTGTATTACGCCGGGCGGCGTTCTTCCTGGTACCGCGAGGATTTCCAGTTCCGCCGTGCGCAGGCGATCCTCAACGCCGTGGTCGGCAATTGGGACCGGCAGGGCGGTATGGCGCCCAACGCCAAGATCGCGCTTGGGGAATTCCTCTTCCTGCCCTGGGACGATCCCCAGGCCGCCCGCGTGGACGACATGGACAAGAACTTCCCGCTGGCGGCGAAAGGAGACGGCGCTTATCTGAAGATGCGCGAGAACATCCTGGCCGGCATTCCTTACCCGGTGAAAGCCTGGATGGTCCACAAGCAGGACCCGATGAACGCGCTGCCCGAGCAGGCAAAGACGATCCGCATGATCGAGCAGATGGATTTTGTCGGCGTCATTGATGTCCAGATGAGTGACACCGCCTGGTATGCCGACGTCGTCTTTCCCGAATCCACGTACCTGGAGCGGCAGGACCCGGTGGAAATGCTTCCCGGCATCGTGCCGGTCGTGGTCTATCGCCAGCCGGCCATTCCGCCCTTACACGACACCAAGCCGACGTTGGAGATCGTTCAAGGGCTGGCGAAGCGGCTCGGCCTCTCGCAGTATTTCGACTACACCATTGATCAGTGGATCGACGCCCAGGTGAAAGTTCTGCCCTTGGATACGCCCCTGGAATACCTGAAGCATCATGGGGTTTGGGCGCCGCCGGATGGCGCGAAGTTCGGCGCCACTCTAACCCAAGACCATCGGTTCGTAACCAAGTCGGGCAAGATCGAACTCTACTCCGAGCGTTTGCAGGAGGCGGGTTACGATCCCATGCCGGTGTATCACACACCGATGCAGCCTCCCGCGGGCAGCTTCCGCCTGATCCTGGGCCGGCGGGCGTACTTCACTCAAGCCAATACCACCAACAATCCCTGGTTAAACACCTTCGCGCCGGAAAACGTGCTGTGGATTCACCCTGCGTCCGCCGCTCAGGTGGGGATCGAAGATGGGCAGTTGGTGGACGTCTCCAGCAGTGTTGGCGCGCTGCATTTGAAGGCCCGCGTCACCCAGGAAATCCGTCCGGACTGTGTCTTCACCATGCACGGATACGGGAAGCGGTCGAAATGGCAGCGGCTGGTGGCCGGTAACGGCGCTTCGGACGCGGAAATTATCGAGACGGCATGGGACAAGGTCTCCGGCGGAGGCGCTTTCCATGAAACGTTCGTGAAGGTGAGAAAGGCGTAGGCGCAGCCATGGCAAAAAAACCCAGACGCTTCGCGATCGTGATCGATTCGAAAAAATGCATCAACTGCAAGGCATGCAACGTGGCTTGCCGGGCGCAGAACAATGTTCCCCTCGCGCACAGCCGCAACTGGATGAACGAGGAGACGCGCGGCACATTCCCCAAGCTGTTGGCGGCGTTTGAGCCGGAGCAGTGCCACCATTGCGAGCATCCCGCCTGCGTCCGTGTGTGTCCCACAGGCGCTTCGTACCAGCGTCCCGACGGCATTGTGGCCATCAACGATTCCGATTGCGTCGGCTGCCGTTACTGCGTCATCGCGTGTCCCTACGACGCCCGGTTTTTCCGCGAGGACCGCGGCGTAGTCGAAAAATGTGATCTCTGCGCCAGGCGCATCGATCGCGGCGAGGTTCCCGCGTGCGTCGAAACCTGCCCCGGCAAGGTTCGCACCTTCGGCGACAGCAATGATGCCAATGGGCAGGTCGCCCAACTGCTCGCGACACGCCAGTACCGGGTGAAAAAGGCCGAGGCGGGCACAGGCCCCCAGCTTTACTACTTGCTGTAAGGAGACGCCGGCATGAAATCAATCGAATGGGGATATCTGATCATCAATTACCTCTTCCTCGGCGGCCTTTCGGCGGGCCTGTTTTTCGTCTCCGCCGTGGCAACGTTCCTCCACAACGGCGACGGACGTCACCAGCGTATCGCCCGCTGGGGCGCGCTGCTGGCGCCCTGGCCGGTCGCACTCGGCAGCCTCTTGCTGATCTTCGACCTTGGGAACTGGTATCGGTTCTACAAGCTCTTCCTTCACTTTCGATGGATCAGCCCGATGTCGATCGGATCCTGGCTGCTGATGTTATTCACCCTCCTGGCGCTCGCTTATGCCTACTCATGGCTGAATGACGGCGAACGCGCCTCCCTGTTGGCGCATGTCCCGCAGCGCTTAACGGCGCTGCGGACCTGCCTACGCGACCTGAGTGGCCACCGTCGCACGCTCGCGGCACTGGGCCTGCCGCTTGCTGTGGGCGTGGGAATCTACACCGGGGTGCTACTGGGAGCGGTGCAGTCGCGGCCGTTCTGGAACACGAACCTGGTCGCCCAGTTGTTCCTGTTCTCCGCGCTCTCGACCGGGTGCGCCGGCCTGATGTTCGCCTTTGCGTTCAGCAGGCAGCCGATGGCCGCAGCAGAACTGCGGATGTTGTACCTGCTCGATATCTGTTTCCTCACCCTCGAATTCTTCGTGGTGCTGCCGTACCTGGTTCATAGCCAACTCTCGGTCGAGGCGGTGCGGCAATCCATGCACCTGATCCTCGGCGGCCCATTCACCTTCGTGTTCTGGGTCTTCTTCCTGTGGTTCGGGCTGCTGCTGCCGCTGGGAATCGAGGTGGGAGAGGTGATGCCGGCACTGCTGTCGAAATCCGGCCTGCACGCGCGCAAGTGGCTGGTCGGCGCAACCGCGGTGCTGATTCTGTCGGGCGGTTTTCTGCTGCGCTACGTGTTTGTTTTCGCCGGCCAGATGAGCGCATTTAAATAGTCAATGGGAGTCTCCATGCATAACGGAAATCACCGAGGACTGGAAGACGAGATCTACGAACGCCAGGTTTGGATCTGCAAGGCCTTTGCCAATCCCACGCGGCTGCGCATTCTTGACATGATCGCGACCCGCGAGGAAACCAGCGCCAGGCTGCAGCGGAAGCTGGGCGTGTCCACGGCCAATCTGTCTCAGCATCTGGCCGTCTTGAAATCGGCGGGAGTGATCGTCACCCGCCGTGAAGGGAAAACGGTTCACTGTTCTCTCGCCATCCCGGAAGTCAAGCAGGCCTGCCAACTGATCCGCAACGTCCTCCGGGCACAGCTCCGCAACGGCCGGCGGCTGGGCGTGTAGTCCGGCACGCGAACTGCGCCCCAGTGCAGGGCACAGCCCCGGAAAACGCTTTCTCTCGGGCCGTCACCGTCCCGTGTGATCGGCAGCACACACGAGTGTATTGACAAGTTTCGCTCGCGGCGTATACTGAGCTTTCAATGTTCGACGTTGCCCATAACACGACCATGGCCATGTGCACCATTACCATGTGCATGCGTCGTGGTCTGTGGGTTGCGCGGACAGGCGGCAGAGGCTAGAACAGTAGCCGCATAAGGTTCAACGACCCACGGTCCACCCGGATCGTGGGTTGTTTTCTTTTGCACGCATAAAGCGAGGAAAGGACTAATAATGAACAGCAACGGCAGCCCCCCGCAACGCCGTTTCGCCACCCTGGCCGTGCATGGCGGCCAGATTCCCGACCCCGCCACCAAGGCGCGAGCCGTCCCAATCTATCAGACCACCTCCTACACCTTCGATGACGCCGACCATGCCGCTCGTCTTTTCGCGCTCAAGGAGTTTGGCAACATCTATACCCGCATCATGAACCCCACCACGGATGTCTTCGAGAAGCGCATCGCTGCTCTGGAAGGCGGAATCGCGGGTTTGGCGCTCGCTTCCGGCCAGGCGGCGGAAACTCTCGTCATCATCACTTTGGCCGGCGCCGGCGACGAAATCGTCTCCACTACTTCTCTCTACGGCGGCACCTACAATCTTTTTCATTACACACTTCCGAAACTCGGGATCACGGTACGCTTCGTGGATGCGGAAGATTTCGACGGCCTGCGCGCCGCCATCAACCCGCGCACCAAGGCGGTGTACACCGAGAGCGTTGGCAATCCCAAGCTCGACATACCCGATCTGGAGCGTCTCGCCGCGATCGCGCACGAGCACGGCTTGCCATTCATCGTCGACAACACCACGCCCTCGCCCGCGCTCTGCCGGCCGATCGAGTGGGGCGCCGACATCGTTGTGAACTCGGCCACCAAGTACATCGGCGGCCACGGCACATCCATCGGCGGGGTCATTGTGGACAGCGGCAAGTTCGACTGGAAAGCCTCCGGCCGCTTCCGCGACTTCGTCGCGCCCGATCCCTCCTACCACGGCGTCAGCTACACCGAAGCGTTTGGCCCGGCGGCTTTCATTTTCAAGGCGCGCTTGCAAGGTCTGCGCGATACCGGAGCGTGTCTCTCACCGTTCAATTCATTTCTGCTCTTGCAGGGTGCGGAGACCCTGCATCTGCGCATGCAGCGTCACTCGGAAAGTGCGCTCCAGGTCGCGCGTTACCTGCAGACGCATCGCGAAGTCGAGTGGGTCAACTATCCCGGGCTGCCGAGCAGCCAGTATCACGAGCGGGCGAAGAAGTATCTGCCCGATGGCGCCGGCTCGCTCGTCACGTTTGGCATTCGCGGCGGCTATGAAGCCGGACGCGCGTTCATCAATTCGCTCGAACTCTTCAGCCTGCTCGCCAACATTGGCGATGCCAAGTCGCTCGTCATCCATCCCGCCTCCACCACGCACCAGCAACTCAGCGAAGCCGAGCAGCGCTCCACCGGCGTCACCCCCGAGTTGGTGCGGCTTTCCGTGGGACTGGAGGACGTGCGCGACATCATCGCCGATCTCGAGCAGGCGCTCGGGAAGGGAAGTACTAAAACGGCAACAACGCCACGCGCCACAGGTGTGGCGGCACAGGCCGCGGGAGGCTAGCCATGGCTGCCATCGAACCTCATGTGGAAGCGAACTGTAAACTTGACGGCGCATTCCGCCTCGAAGCCGGCGGGGAACTGCCCTCGCCCGAGATTCGCTACGCCATTTACGGCGAACCAAACCACCGCCGCGACAACGTCATCCTGGTTTGTCACGCGCTGTCGGGCTCGGCGCGCGTGGCTGACTGGTGGCCGGAGCTGTTTCCCGCCGTCTTCGACACCTCACGCTACTGCGTCATCGGCGCCAATCTCATCGGCTCGTGCTATGGCTCCACCGGGCCCTCGTCACTCAACCCCGTGACCGGCACCACCTATGGCCCGGACTTCCCGCTGGTGTCCATCCGCGACATGGTGCACTCCCAGGCGCGCCTGCTCGATCATCTCGGCATCGAGCGCCTGCACACCGTCGTCGGCGGCTCCATCGGCGGCATGCAGGCGCTGCAGTGGGCGGTGGATTTTCCGCAGCGTGTTGAACGCGCCATTGCCATCGGCGCCGCGCCGCTTTCCGCCATGGGCCTGGCGCTGAACCACCTGCAACGCCTCGCCATCCAGCTCGACCCCGCCTGGCGCGGTGGCCGCTATTCGGCGGGCGAAGGTCCCGACGCCGGCCTTGGCCTGGCCCGCGGGATCGCCATGCTGTCCTACAAGTCCGCCGAACTCCTGGCGCAGCGCTTCGCCCGGCGGCCGAACCGCAATGGCGAGGATCCGTACCGCTCGTACTCCGAGCGCTTCGACGTCGCCGGCTATCTCGACCACCAGGGCGAAAAGTTCATTGCCCGCTTCGACGCCAATTCCTACATCGTACTTTCCAAGGCGATGGACGCGTTCGACCTCGCCCGTGGTTACGAATCGGACCGCGAAGCCTTGCGGCGAATTCGCGCTCGCGTGCTCCTGGTCGGCATTTCCTCCGACTGGCTGTTTCCGCCCGAGGACGTTCGCGATCTGGCGCAGCGCATCCGCGCCGCTGGACGTCACGGCGATTACGCGGAGCTGAAATCGTCGCATGGCCACGACGGTTTCCTCGCCGACATGGACCAGTTGGCCCCATTTCTCACCGCCGCGCTCTGGCGTCCGGCGGCAAACCCGGTGCCAATCACGCGGCTGCCGGTGGCGCGCACGGCCAATCTCTAAGGCCGGACTCGTAGCCGCGGTTCGCCACTGCGGGCCAGCGTGCGCCTGCTCACATCCAGCAGTGAGCGGCATCACCGCCCGGGGTGTGTTCCGCCCGTTACCTTCATATTCGTGGTGCACCGTCCGGAGCATTCCTATGGCGGCCGCGCCCAGGAAAAATCGACAGCGGGAGACTTCAACGATGGCTTACGTAATCACCGATTCCTGCCTTAAGGACGTTCTCTGTGCCGACGCGTGCCCCACCGACTGCATTCACCCCAAGAAGGATGAGCCGCAGTTCGAGACCGTCTCGCAGATGTACGTGGACCCGGAGGGCTGCATTGACTGTGGCGCCTGCGTCGCCGTTTGCCCCTCTAATTCCATGTTCCCGGCCGACGAAGTGCCGGACGACAAGAAGGACTTCATCGAGAAGAACGCGAAGTTTTACGCCAACTAGTAATTGCGCATGACTCCGGGCTCGCTGCCCGGCTGGGCCCTTGAAACCACGAGGGCGGAGCTAGAGCGTCCGCCCTTTTTATTCCCCGATCCGCCAAAATCGGCCTCCAGCCGCCGTCCCGCTTGACAACGCCCCAGGAAAAGCGATAAACCGTTTCCCACTTTTTGTGGGACCTGTCTGCCCTGGCGCCCCAAGCGCCTTATCTGACCGCAACCGTTCGGGGAGGCAAAGGTCAGTATGAAAACGTCACGCAGAGATTTTCTGAAGGCCAGCACCGTCGGAGGCGTTGCCGCGTCGGTACTTGGCTTTGACCTTACGCAAGCTCACGCTGAAGTCCGTGAGCTGAAGATCGCCCGCACCACCGAGACCCGCTCCACCTGCCCGTATTGCGCGGTCGGATGCGGCGTCATCATTCACACCCTCGGCGACAAGTCCGGCAACGTCAGGCCGGCGGTCGTCCACGTCGAAGGCGATCCCGATCATCCCATCAACCAGGGCGCGCTGTGTCCCAAGGGCGCGACCATCAAGCACAACATCGTGAACGATCGTCGCATTACCAAGCCCATGTATCGCGCGCCCGGCAGCGATCACTGGGAAGATAAGTCCTGGGACTGGATGATCGACCGCATCGCTCGCCTGGTGAAAGACACGCGCGACGCCAAATTACGCGAGGGCAATGCGCTTACCGCCGTCGGCGTCATTGGGGGATGCACCGACAACAACGAGAACAATTATCTTCTCGTCAAAGCGTTCCGCGCGGGGATGGGCGTCATCCCCATGGAACAGCAGGCCCGTATATGACACGGCCCGACGGTGGCCAGTTTGGCCGCCACATTCGGGCGCGGCGCCATGACCAACGGCTGGACCGACATCCAGAATGCCGATGTCATTCTCGCCATGGGCGGCAATCCCGCCGAGAACCATCCTGTTGGCTTCCGTTTCGTCATGGAAGCCAAGCGCAACCGTAACGCCAAGCTGGTTTCGGTGGATCCGCGTTTCAACCGCACCTCCGCGGTGGCCGACAGCTTCACCCAGATTCGCGCCGGCAGCGACATCGCCTTCCTCGCCGGCCTCATCAACTACTGCTTCGCCCACAACCGAGTGCAGGAGGAATACGTCCGCCTCTACACCAACGCCACCTTCATCGTCCATCCGCAGTACGAGTTCAAGGACGACGTCGGCGTCTTCAGCGGCTGGGACGAAGCCAACAAGAAATACGACAAGTCCACCTGGAACTACGATATCGGCAAGGACGGCTTCGCCAAGGTCGACCCGACGATGCAGGATCCTCGTTGCGTCTACCAGTTAATGAAGAGGTTCTACTCGCGCTACACCCCGGAGATGGTCGCGAAAATCTGCGGGTGCACCGCAGAGAGCTTTCTCAAGGCGGCCGACCTCATCACCTCCACCTATCCTGCCGACAAGGTGGGCACCATCATGTACGCCCTCGGCTGGACCCACCACAGCTTCTCGGTGCAGTTGATCCACGCCGCGGCCATGGTGCAACTCTTGCTCGGTAACATCGGCATGGCCGGTGGCGGTTTGAACGCTCTGCGCGGGCACTCCAACATTCAGGGCGGCACCGACTGCGGCATGGCCTATCACAACCTGCCCGGCTACATCGCCATTCCGAAGCAGGACCAGCCTGACCTCAAGTCGTTCTTCGCCACGCTCCTGCCTAAACCGCTGCGTCCCGGGGTCATGAACTTCGTCGCCAACTACGACCGTTTCTTCATCAGCCAGATGAAGGCGTACTACGGTCTAAAGGCGACCAAGGAAAATGAGTTCGGTTACCAGTGGCATCCGCGTCTGCCGCAGGGCGCCGCGCCGGGAACTTACGAAAACTGGAGCTGGGCCTTCATCTTCGACCACATGTACAACGGCAAGATGGACGGCCTGCTGAACTTCGGCATGAACCCGGTCAACAACGGGCCGCATTCGCGCAAGGTGATCACCGCACTCACCAAGCTCAAGTACCTGGTGGTGGCGGAAAACTTCGAGACCGAAACCGCTTCCTTCTGGAAGCCGGACATCGTCGCCCTCGACGGTGAAAAGACCAAGACCTCCGAAGTCAAGACCGAGGTCTTCCTCCTGCCCGCTTCCAACTTCGCCGAGAAGGACGGCAGCTTCGTCAACTCCGCCCGCTGGTTCCAGTGGAAGTACAAGGTGCTCGATCCTCCCGGCGACGCCAAGACCGATCAGGAAATCATCTCCCGCATCTTCCTCAAGG
>Ga0326726_10001539_pt1 | contig 21395 bp, 14 predicted proteins | sample MHFenrmetagenome_2_FD_207603 | JGI IMG/M metagenome (GOLD analysis project Ga0326726, IMG submission 207603) | Lab enriched peat soil microbial communities from Michigan Hollow, Ithaca, NY, United States - MHF15MN | ecosystem: Environmental > Terrestrial > Soil > Wetlands > Peat | place: USA... | reverse complement strand
CCGGCGGTGCTCAAGCGCCTCATCGCCCAGCTCAAAGTCGTGCACGAGCGCGCACCGGGCCTGCCGATCATTGCCATCGGTGCGCACGGCACAATCGAGGATGCTTCGCCCGACGTCGTCGAGGCGCTGCGCGAGCTGCACAGCATCCTCTACCTCTACGAGGACACCGTGCCGTTCCTGGCGCGCCAGGTGATGCGCGCGGCGGAGGACTATCTCGAGAACCTGCTGCCGCCGTTCTTCAAGGCGCTGGCGCGGCACGCGGAACGATCGGCATACTCGTGGCATACGCCCGGACATGCGGGCGGCGTCGGCTTCACCAAGGCGGCCGCGGGCTTCGCGCTGCATGAATTCTTCGGCGAAAACACGCTGCGTTCCGACCTGTCGGTCTCGGTGCCCGAGCTCGGCTCGCTGTTGGACCATACCGGGCCGGTGAAGGAGGCGGAGCAGTACGCGGCGCGCGTATTCGGCGCCGACCATACGTACTTCGTCACCAACGGCACGTCCACCGCCAACAAGATCGTCTGGCACTCGATGGCCGGGCGCGACGATTTGGTGATCGTAGACCGCAACTGCCACAAGTCGCTGCTGCATTCGCTGATCATGACGGGCGCGACGCCGATCTACTTCCTGCCGTCACGCAACGACTACGGCATCATCGGCCCGATAGGCCTCGACCAGTTCACCCCGCAGGCGATCAGGAAGAAGGTCGCGGCGAGCCCGATCGCGCGCGAAGCCAAGGGCAAGGTGCGCATCGCGGTGGTCACCAACTCCACTTACGATGGCCTTTGCTACAACGCCGAGATGATCAAATCCACCGTCGGCAATGGCGTCGACGCACTGCACTTCGACGAGGCCTGGTACGCCTACGCAGCGTTCCACGATTTCTACGCGGGCCGCCACGCCATGGGCGTGCCGAGGGGATACCCGCGCTCCAAGCACCCGCTCGTCTTCGCCACGCATTCCACGCACAAGCTGCTCGCCGCCTTCTCGCAGGCGTCGATGATCCATATTCAGGAGTCTGAATCGCAGAAGATCGACACGACGCGCTTCAACGACGCGTTCATGATGCACGGCTCCACCTCGCCGCATTACGGCATCATCGCCTCGCTCGACGTGAGCTCCGCGATGATGGAAGGCGCGAGCGGCCGCTCGATCGTCGCCGAGACGCACGACGAGGCGATGCGCTTCCGGCGCGCGCTCGCGTCGGTCGGCAAGAGCTTCAAGTCTTCCGACTGGTGGTTCAAGGTCTGGCAGCCGGACAAGCTCAAGCTCGACGCGGCCCCGAAGACGGCGGACTGGGTGCTCGATCCGAAGGCGTCGTGGCACGGGTTTCCGGATGTGGCGGACGACTACATCATGCTCGATCCGATCAAGGTCACGCTGCTCTCGCCCGGAATCGAGAAAGGCGCGAAGCTCGGCAAGACCGGCATCCCGGCCGCCGTGGTGACCAAGTACCTGTGGGAGCGCGGCCTGGTCGTCGAGAAGACGGGCCTGTACAGCTTCCTGATCCTGTTCTCGCTCGGTATCACGCGCGGCAAGTGGAGCACGATGGTCGACGCCCTATACGACTTCAAGACGGACTACGACCGCAACGCGCCGCTGGCAAAGTCCCTGCCCAGCATCGCCGCCGCGGGCGGCCGCACCTACGCGGGCTGGGGCCTGCGCGATCTGTGCCAAGCGCTGCACGAGAGCTATAGCGCGAACGACACGGCACACGCGATGAACGCGATGTACACGGAGCTCCCCGAGCCGGCGATGAAGCCCGCCGACGCCTACGATCATCTCGTCCATGGGCGCGTGGAGCCGGTTCCGATCGAGAAGCTGAAGTCGCGGACCGCGGCGGTGATGATTGTGCCGTATCCGCCGGGCATTCCGCTCATCATGCCCGGCGAACGCTTCAAGACCGCCTCGATCATCGACTACCTCAAGTATGCGCGGGACGCCGACGAGTATTTTCCCGGCTTCGAAAGCGACATCCACGGGCTGCGCTTCGAATACGCGGACGGGGACAAGAAGTGGCTCGTCGACTGCGTCAAGGAATAGAGCGGAGAGAACATGCCCCTGGTGAATCCCCAGCCAGTCCCTTTCCGGCCGCGCGCCCTGGTCGTCGATGACGCCCTGGCGCGGCTCGACACGGCGGCCGGCCGCGCGACCGAGGCCCTGGCGCGCGCCTTGGAGGCGCTCGGCGTCGAGGCCGCGAAAGCCTTTTCCCTCGAAGACGCCAGGGCCATGGTGATCTCCGACGCGTCCATCCAGGCCGTGCTGCTCAACTGGAATCTCGGCTCCGACACCAAGGACTCGCACGCCCAGGCCACGGAGCTGCTGCACAAGTTGAGGGAGCGGCACGAAAAGGTGCCCGTGTTCCTGCTCTCGGATCGCGAGCGGGCCAAGCGCCACATCACGATCGAGGTCGCGGAGCTGGTTGACGAGTTCGTGTGGCTGCTGGAGGACACGGCCAACTTCATTGCCGGCCGGGTCATTGCGGCCATCAACCGCTATCGGGCGCAGCTCTTGCCTCCCTATGCGCGCGCGCTGGCGGAGTATTCGCGCGTGCGCGAGTACTCCTGGTCGGCGCCGGGCCACCAGGGGGGAGTGGCCTTCACCAAGCTGCCGGCCGGGCGCGCCTTCTTCGATTTCCTCGGCGAGAACATCTTCCGCATCGACATGGGCGTCGAGCGCGGCGCGCTGGGCTCGCTCCTCGATCACACGGGACCGGTCGCCGACAGCGAAAAATACGCAGCGCGCGTCTTCGGCGCACACCGCTCCTACTCGGGCGTCGTAGGCACCTCCGGGTCCAACCGCAGCATCATGCAGGCGTGCATGAAGGACGGCGATCTGGTGGTGCTGGATCGCAACTGCCACAAGTCGATCGAGCAGGGCCTGATCCTGACCGGGGCGCGCCCGGTCTACATGGTGCCGACGCGCAATCGCTACAGCATCATCGGCCCCATCGCGCCCTCGGAAATGGAGCCGGGGACGATCCGCAAGAAGGCCAAGGCGAGCCCGCTCACGCGCAGCGTCGCCGACCAGAAGCCGGTCTACTCGGTGGTGACCAACTGCACCTACGACGGCCTTTGCTACAACGCGGCGCGCGCGCAGGAGATCCTCGAGAAGTCCTGCGACCGCATCCATTTCGACGAGGCCTGGTACGGCTACGCGCGCTTCAACCCGATGTACGAGAACCTCTACGCCATGCGCGGAGACCCCGCGAAGCACAAGGGGCCGACGGTCTTCGCGACGCACTCCACGCACAAGCTGCTGGCGGCCTTTTCGCAGGCGTCGTACATCCACGTGCGCGACGGGCGCGGCGCCATCGACCACCACCGCTTCAACCAGGCGTACATGATGCACACCAGCACGTCGCCGTTGTACGCGATCGTTGCCTCGAACGACATCACGTCGGCGATGATGGGCGGGCCCGGTGGGCGCTCTCTTACGCAGGAAGTCATCCAGGAGGCGGTCGACTTCAGGCAGACGGTGGCCCGCGTCGGGCGGCACTTCGCGGACAAGAAGGATTGGTTCTTCAAGCCGTGGAACACGGAGACGGTCGTCAACCCTGCGACGGGCAAGAAGGTTTCTTTCGAAGACGCGCCGTCCGAGCTCTTGTGCACCAGCCAGGAGCCGTGGTTCCTGCGCGCCGGAGAGAAATGGCACGGCTTCGACGATATCGCCGCGAACTGGTGCATGCTCGATCCGATCAAGGTGAGCCTGCTTGCGCCGGGCATGGGCGATGACGGCAAGCTGCTCAAGACCGGCGTTCCTGCGGCCTTGGTGAACGCGTACTTCACGCGCTTCGGCATCGTGCCGACGCGCGTCACCGACTTCCAGGTGATGTTCCTGTTCGCCATCGGCGTCACCAAGGGCAAATGGGGAACGCTGCTCACCAATCTGCTTTCCTTCAAGCGCCACTACGACGCCAATGCCCGCGTGTCCGAGGTGCTGCCGGAGATCGCCGCGCAGTATCCGGACCGCTACCGGGACGTGGGCCTGCATGACCTCGGCGACGAGATGTTCGAGTACCTGCGCAAGAACCGTCCCGACGAACTTCTCAACCGCGCCTACGAGACGCTGCCTACTCCCGACATGACGCCGCGCGAGGCGTACCAGCGCCTGGTCGCCGGCGAAGTCGAGCCGGTGCCGGTGGACAAGCTCGCCAAGCGCACCGCCGCGAACGGCGTGATGCCCTATCCGCCCGGAATCCCGATGCTGATGTCCGGCGAGAATTTCGGCGGGGAAAACTCACCCCAGATCGGTTACCTGCGCGGCCTGCAGACCCGGGACCAGGCGTTCCCCGGGTTCGAGCACGTGACCGAGGGCGCGGAACTGATCGACGGGACCTACCACGTCCTGTGCGTGCGATAGGCGGCCAGGAGAACCAATTGCAATCCGTAGCGCAGCAATAGGAGAACGAACATGGCAAACGGCAAGAAGAAGATGAGCATGCTGCAGCTGACGGTGGTGGTCGCCGTCAACATGATGGGCTCGGGAATCATCATGCTGCCCACCAACATGGCTAAAGTCGGCGCCATCTCGCTGCTGTCGTGGATCGTCACGGCACTCGGCTCGATGGCGATCGCCTACGGCTTCGCCCAGGCCGGGATCTTCAACCAGCGCGCGGGCGGCATGTCGGCCTACGCCGAGGACGCCTACGGCAAGTCGGGCTTCTTCGTCGTGTTCCTGCTCTACTTCTTTTCGCTCGCGATCGGCAACGTCGCCATCGCCATCTCGGCGGTCGGCTACCTCGCGACGTTCTTCGCCGGCATGTCGGCCACGCCGATCGCCACGTGCATCAGCGTGATCGCGCTGATCTGGCTGACGACGGTGGCCAATTTCGGCGGCCCGAGCATCACCGGCAAGATCGGCGCGGTGACGGTGTGGGGCGTGATCATCCCCGTCGCCGGACTTTCGATCATCGGCTGGTTCTGGTTCAGCGGCAGCACGTTCATGCAGGCCTGGAATCCGAAGGGCATGAGCCTGGGCGAGGGCATGGGCTCGAGCATCGCGCTTACGCTGTGGGCCTTCCTCGGCATGGAGTCCGCGGCGCAGAACTCCGACGCGGTCGAGAATCCGAAACGCGACGTGCCGCTCGCCTGCATGCTCGGCACGCTCGGCGCCGCGGTCGTCTATGTCCTCTCGACGACGGTGATCCAGGGCATCGTGCCGAACGCCGAGCTGGCGAATTCGACCGGGCCGTTCGGGCTGGCCTACGCGAAGATGTTCAACCCGACCATCGGCTCGATCATCATGGCGCTCGCGATCCTGGCCTGCCTCGGCTCGCTGCTCGGCTGGCAGTTCACCATCGCGCAGACCGCCAAGTCGGCCGCGCAGGACCGCATGTTCCCGCAGTTGTTCTCGAAGGAAAACAGCCTGGGCGCGCCGGTGATGGGCATGATCGTGATGGGCATCGTGCAGACGCTGATGGCGCTCTCGACCATCTCGCCGACTCTGAGCGAGCAGTTCAATGCGCTGGTGAATCTTGCCGTCGTCACCAACGTCGTCCCGTACATCATCTCGCTCTCCGCCCTGACCGTGATGATGCGCAACGCTGGGGTCACGGGGGGGCAATACCGGCTCAACACCGTCGTGGCGGTGATCGCCATGCTCTATTCGACCTACGCCATCTATGCATCTGGCAAGGACGCCGTGCTCGGCGGCATGCTGGTGCTGGCGATCACGTTCGTGATCTACGGCTTCCTCGCGCCGCGCTTCACCGCGGCGCAACCCGCCCCGGCGATGGCCCGGGCCTGAGCGCAGGCCGACTGAAAAAGGAGAAACCATGCGCCACGCACAATCAATCAACCCTCGCGCAAGCCGGGAGCGGTTTGCCACTCTCGCGATCACGCTGTCCGCGTTCATGCTCCTGCTGCTCGGTGGGGCGACCCCTGCGGTCGCCGGCACGATGGACGCGGTCAAGAAATCCGGGAAGATCACGCTCGGCTATCGCCTCGACGCACGCCCGTTCTCCTACCGTGACGAGCAGGGCAACGCGGCAGGCTATTCGGTCGCGCTGTGCCGGAGGGTCGCCGATGACCTGAAGGCGGAGCTGAAGCGCGACACGCTGTCTGTAGAGTTCGTCGCGGTGTCGAGCGAGGAGCGTTTCAGCGCCCTGCAACAGGGCAAGATCCACGTGCTGTGCGATCCGGCAACGGAAACGCTGGCGCGAAGGAGCACGGTCTCGTTCTCGATCCCGGTGTTCGCCAGCGGCACCGCGGCGCTCGTGCGCCGCGACGCCCCAGCGCGCCTTAAGGAGGTGCTTTCCGGACTGAGAGCGAGCGGGCCGACCTGGCGCGCCTCGGCGTACCAGGCGCTGGAGAAGCGCACGTTCGCCGTCATCGCCGGCACCACGGGCGAGCGCTGGGCCACGCAGCGCCGCGACGAATTGGGGCTCAACGCCTCGATCGCTCCCGTGAAGGACTACGCGACTGGGCTGCAGCGGCTGGCCGAGCGCGAGGCAGACGCCCTCTTCGGCGACCGCGCGATCCTGCTCGATGCGGCGAAGCGCGGTCCGTCGGCGGGCAGCATGGTCCTTCTCGACCGCTATTTCACGCGCGAGACGGTGGCGCTCGGGCTACCGCGGGGCGATGAGGATTTCCGCCTGTTCGTGGACCGGTCGCTGAGCCGCCTCTTCCGCTCCAAGGACATCGGCCCGCTCTATGAAGCGCACTTCGGCAAGATGGACAAGGGCGCGCTCACGTTCTTCGAGCTGATCGCGCTACCCGAGTGATCCCCATGCCCTCGAAACCGAAAGCATCCGCGAACGCAGAGGAGGTAACCATGAGAATGACCCTTATTGCTGCAATGCTGGTCGGTGCCGCGTGGCTACAGGCGGCCGCGGCTGCCGACAACCCCCCCGCGCCAGTGATAGCGCCCACGACCAGCGGCGACGCCGCGGAGTCCAAGGAAAGCAAGGCGCGGCTCGAAATCAGCGGCAAGGTCCAGCTCGACATGATCTACGACTTCAAGAAGGTCGATCCGACCTGGAACTCCACGCTGCGCCCCTCGACCATCCCGATCAATTGCCCGGGCGACGCTGGTTGCGGCCAGGACGGCTCGACGATCTTCAGCGTGCGGCAGACCGCGATCGCGTTCAATGGCTATGTGCCGACAACCATGGGCGAGCTGAAGACCGAGGTCAGCCTCGACCTGTTCAACGTAGGCGGTGCCAACACGGCGTTCCGCCTGCTGCATGCCTGGGGCGAATTGGGCAAGTTCGGCTTCGGGCAGTACTACTCGCTGATGATGAACATCGACGTGTTCCCCAACTCGATCGACTATTGGGGCCCGAGCGGCATGCTGTTCGTACGCAACCCGCAGATGCGCTACACCGCATTCAAGACCAAGGAGTCGAGGCTCGTGTTCTCGCTCGAAGCGCCGAACGCGGCGATCGACACCGGGAAAGTGACCGTTGCCGATCCGAGCCTGAATGTGAGCGGCTGGACGAAATACCCGGACCTAGTCGGCAAGTACAGCATGGACCGCGACTGGGGGCTGTTCGAAGTCGGCGGGATCATGCGCTCGGTCGGCTATCAGACGACGAGCACGCCCAGCGGCAATCCCTCAGGCTCGAAGACCGGCTGGGGCGTCACCATGGACGGCTACTACCGCGTCGGCAGCGGCAGCCGCGTAACGGGCCAGTTCACCTATGGCGAGGGCATGGCGAGCTACTTCAATGACGGGGGCGTGGACCTCGCGCCGGGCGCGAACTTCACGGCCGAAACAGTGAAGTCGGTCGGCTTGATGGCCTTTTTCGACCATCGGTGGACCAAGGAGTGGACGAGCTCGATCGGCTACAGCCAGCACGAGCAGACCAACACGGGCGGGCAGCTGTTCAACGCCTTCAAGCGGGGCAGCTACGCCTTGGCCAATCTGCTCTGGAACCCGGCGAAGAACGTGACGATGGGCGGCGAGCTGCTGTGGGGCCAGAAGGAGCAAAAGGACGGGCAGTCGGCCGACGACGTGCGCTTCCAGTTCAGCACGCAGTACAAGTTCTGAGAAGCGGCGGGGGGGCCACTAAGGCGTGCGCCGGACCTGCCAGAGGACGAACGCGGTGACGACGGCTACCCCGCCCAAGGTGTAGGCGAATACCGCCGCGGCTACGCCGGGCGGCAACTTGTTGACCGTCGCAATCAGGAGCGCGAGCCCGGGATTGCGCATGGCTGCCGCCACAGCGGCCACCGGGCGCATCGGCGCGTTCCGCCCGGCGCAGGCAGCACCAAAGCCAAGCGCGCACGCCGTCAGTCCCGCGCCCGCAGCGACGGGCACCCAGCCGACCTCCGCGAGCAGCGGCCACAGCACCGCGACCAAGACCGGCACTAACGCCAGCAGCACCAGATTCGTGATGCGGGCGAGGGGACCCTCGATGCGCGCCGCGGCTTGCGGCCGGAATGCGTGCAGCGCCGCGCCCAAGCCGAGCGGCAGCAGCTGGGCGACGAACACCTGGCGCGCCACGTCCAGCGGCGCGACTGCAAAATCCTTCTGGAATATCGCGGCAAGGATTGCAAGGCTGGCCGGCACGGTCACGATGGCCAGCATGACAATCACGACGTGAAGAGGCGGGGCCAGCGCCGAATGGTGACCTGCCTCGATGGCCCGGCGCAACGCAATCGGCGCGCCGGGCGAGATCGCCATGAGCAGGATGCCAGCCGCGACGACACCCTTGATGCCGAACAACATCACGCAGAGCAAGGCCGACACTGGTACAGGGACCAGTGCGGCAAACAGCGCAGCCGCCATCACCTCGCGCTGCCGCAGGGCCGCCGCGATCTGCTCGCGCCCGAGCATCAGTCCGAGCGAGAACATGACCGCGAACACCGCTATCCCGATGAGCGCGGCAAGCCAAGGTGGAATCGGCGATGTCATGGCGAGGTCGCTCGTCGATGGTAACGTGGGCGATACCGGCTGGTTGATCCACGTCAAAGCCCGCGCGGACGCAGGAGGGATGATGCAGGCAGGACCGGCTGGCCGGTCGCGCGACCCTGCCACTTGAGGCGAACATGAAGCTCTGGATAGGAAACATCGAGCCCGGCACCACGGACGACGAAATCCGCGAATTCGTCAAGAAATACGCTCCGGACCTGGAAATCACGGTGATCCAGAGGCTCGACGGCGACGGCTCGCGTCCGGCGGCGCAGCTCGAGTTCAAGGACACGCCGTATGGCTCGGTGGAGAAGATCTCCATGCGGCTGCACGGCATGCACTGGAAGGGCCGCGAGCTGTACGTCCAGACGATGGCGCGCTGAGACGCGCACTGCGGGTGGCGGATCGATGCGCACGTCGCTGAGCCGGATTTCGGGCGCAGCTTTCTGTCTGCTGCTGTTCGCCGCGGCAGGAGCGCGCGCGCAGCAGCTCGAGCCGCGCGCCTACGCCAATACGCCGGTCGGCATGAACTTCGCGATCGCCGGTTTCGTGTACTCGACCGGCGGCCTCTCCACCGACCCGGCGCAGCCGCTGCAGAACGCGCATCTCGATATCCAGACGCCGCTCGTGGCGTACGCGCACGCCTTCGACGCCTGGGGCAAGTCGGCGAAGTTCGACACCGTCGTGGCTGGCGGTTGCCTGGACGGCACCGCAAAGGCGAACGGCGTGCCGGTGCAGCGCGACGTCTGCGGGCTGCTCGATCCGACCTTCAGGGTTTCCGTAAACGTATATGGCGCGCCCGCGACGCAGCTCAAGGATTTCAGGAATTACAAGCAGGATCTGATCGTCGGCGCGAGCCTGCAGGTGCAGGCGCCGCTCGGACAGTACGACCCGACCCGGCTCGTCAACCTCGGCAACAACCGCTGGACCGTCCGGCCTGAGGTCGGCGTGTCGAAGGCGTTTGATGCGCTTACGGTCGAGGTCGCGCTCGCCGCGCAGCTTTACACCACCAACCACGACTTTTACGGCGGCCAGACGCGCCAGCAGGATCCCGTCTTCAACACCCAGCTGCACCTGATCTACCAGTTCAAAGGCGGCGCATGGCTGGCGCTCAACGCGAACTACTATACGGGCGGCCGTACCACGGTGAATGGCGTGGCGCAGAACGACGAGCTGGGAAATTCCCGCCTTGGCCTGACCTATGCCTATCCGTGGGACCGCCTGCACTCGATCAAGGTCTACGCGAGCAGCGGCGTCGCCGTGCGCTTCGGCGACAATTTCAATATCTTCGGACTCGCATGGCAGTACCGCTGGGGCGGCGGCCTATGACAAGGAGGAAGGACATGGCCAAAGACAAGGATGAAGAACGCGGCGCGAAGAAGACGGGCAAGCTCAAGCGCAAGCAATACGACGAGGCGCTGGCGAAGCTGCACGTGGAGCTCGTCCGGCTGCAGGAATGGGTCAAGCACAAGGGCATGAAGGTGTGCGTTGTCTTCGAGGGCCGCGATGGCGCCGGCAAGGGCGGCACCATCAAGGCGATCACCGAGCGCGTCAGCCCGCGCGTGTTCCGCGTCATCGCGCTGCCCGCGCCGACCGAGCGCGAGAAGAGCCAGATGTACGCGCAGCGCTACCTGCCCCACCTGCCCGCCGCCGGGGAGGTGGTGATCTTCGACCGCAGCTGGTACAACCGCGCCGGCGTCGAGCGGGTGATGGGCTTCTGCTCCGAGGAGACGGCGAAGGGCTTCCTGAAGGTGGTGCCGGACTTCGAGAAGATGATGGTCGGCTCGGGGATCATCCTGATCAAGTACTGGCTCGAGGTGAGCATGGAGGAGCAGACGCGGCGCTTGGCGTCGCGCATCGATGACGGCCGCAAGATCTGGAAGCTCTCGCCCATGGACCTGCTCTCCTACAGCCGCTGGTACGACTATTCCCGTGCGCGCGACGACATGTTCCAGGCAACCGACACCAGCTGGGCACCGTGGTACGTTGTCAATTCCAATGACAAGCGCCGTGCGCGGCTCAACCTCATCACGCACCTGCTCTCCAAGGTCCCGTACAAGAAGGCGCCGCGCGAGAAGGTCAGGCTGCCCAAGCGGCAGAAGCGGCACGGCTACCGCGAGCCGGACTACGCCTACAAGTTCGTCCCGGAGAGGTTTTGATCCCCGCGCCCGACTGGCTGCGCGAGTACCGGGCCGAGTGGTTCAGGCTCGACCTCGTCGCCGGCCTCACCGCCGCCGCGGTGGTGATTCCGAAGGCCATGGCCTATGCGACCATCGCCGGGCTGCCGGTGCAGGTGGGCCTGTACACCGCGCTCGTGCCGATGGTGATCTATGCGCTGCTCGGTGCCTCGCGCCCTTTGAGCGTAAGCACGACGACGACCATCGCCATCTTGACGGCGGCGGCGCTCGGCCGCGTCGCGCCCGGCGGCGACGCGGCCTCGCTCGCGGCGGCGGCGGCGACACTGACCTTGCTCGTCGGCGCGATTCTGGTCGCAGCCTCCCTCCTGCGCCTCGGGTTCGTGGCCAACTTCATCTCCGAGCCCGTGCTGGTCGGCTTCAAGGCCGGCATCGGGCTGGTGATCGTGCTCGACCAGGTGCCAAAGCTCCTCGGCGTCCATTTCGACAAGGGCTCTTTCTTCCACAACCTGGCAGGCATCGCGCAAAGCCTGCCCGAGGCGTCGCTCGCCACCGTCGCCGTGAGCGTCGCCACGGTCGTTGTGCTCATCGCCTTTGAATACTTCCTTCCCAAGGCGCCGGCGCCGCTCATTGCGGTGGCCGGCGCCATTGGCGCCGTGAGCCTGCTGGGTTTGCAGGGCCATGGCGTCTCGACCGTCGGCGCAGTGCCCACGGGTTTGCCTTCTTTCGTGCTTCCGGACTGGTCGCTGGTCGCCGTGCTTTGGCCCCCGGCTCTCGGCATCGCCCTCATGAGCTTTGCCGAAACGATCGCCGCCGGGCGCGCGTTCGCGGAGCGCGGCGAGCCCGTGCCGCAGGCGAACCGCGAGCTTCTCGCGACGGGGCTCGGCAACGTGGGCGGCGCTTTTCTGGGGACGATGCCATCGGGCGGCGGCACCAGCCAGACTGCAGTGAACCGGCGCGCCGGCGCGCGCCGGCAAGTGGCGGGATTGGTGGCGGCCGCAGCGGCCCTGCTAACGATGCTGCTGCTTGCGCCCTATATCGGCCTGATGCCGAGCGCCACGCTCGCGGCCGTCGTGATCGTCTACTCGGTGGGCCTCATCAAGCCGATCGAATTCCGCGAGATCCTGCAGGTGCGCCGGACCGAGTTCGTGTGGGCCCTGGTTGCGCTGGCCGGCGTCGTGCTGCTGGGAACGCTGCAGGGGATCCTCGTCGCCATCGTCGTGTCACTCATTGCGCTTGCCTTCCAGGTGGCCGATCCTCCGGTCCACGTCCTCGGGCGCAAGCCGGGAACCAACGTGTTCCGACCGCGCAGCGACGAGCATCCCGAGGACGAATCCTTTTCCGGGCTGCTGCTGCTGCGGCCCGAGGGGCGCATCTTCTTCCTCAATGCCGAGCGCGTGGGGCAGAAGATGCGCGCGCTGATCGACACGGAGAAGCCGAAGGTCGTCGCGCTCGACCTGAGCGGCGTGTTCGACTTTGAATACAGCGCGCTCAAGATGCTCGCCGAGGGCGAGAAGCGCTACCGGGAGGAGCACGGCGTGCTGCTCTGGCTTGTCGGCCTCACCCCCGGGGTCCTCGCCATGGTCCAGCGATCGCCGCTCGGCGCGGCGCTTGGCCGCGAGCGCATGGTCTTCAACCGCGAGCAGGCCGTGGCGAGGTTCCAGTCTTTGCAGGGTAATGGCCGGTAAGGCTGGCACTAGCCGCCGATTCCACCGCGTGTCGGCGCGCCGATCAGCAGATACAGGCTGACGCGGCCACCTTCGCCGAACCCTAGCCCGACATACGCCGGCCCGGCGAACGTGTCGGCGCCCAGAAAGAGCGACCCGGACCACATCGTGCCCCCGTCCGGCAAGCCGTCCACGCGCCCGTGCATCTGGCCTGCCTCCAGGGACGTGCCCAAGTAGACGCCCGAACCCAGGAGATCCGGCAGGGGGACCGTTCGGTTGTAGTACATGAGGCGCCCGAAGCCGTACCGCTGCCCGGAGAACTCCTGGATGCGGTAGCCCGAGAGCTGCAGGGGACCGCCCAGCGTGAACGTTTCGTAGCCGGGCATCACCGAATGCAGGTCGCTGCCGCCCGAAAGAAAGAAGCTGAACGTGTGCGCGCCCCAGTGCCGGGCGACGAGGGCCTCGCCCTCCACGCGCTGATAGTTGTGATCGGACCCGAACGCCTCGTCGGCATCGTAAATCGAGCCGACGACTCGAAAGCCGCTGCGCGGGAACCAGGCATTGTCGAGCTGGTCGGCAATGAACCGCGCCCGCATGCCCGCCGTGCGCTCTTCGGTGGCGGGCAGTGCGGGCGAGCCCGTGTCCACTTTCGCGTTCACGCTCCGCGTAACCGCGCCGAGCCGCACCTCGCCCCAGGTTCCGAGGTTGGCTCCGCCGTCCAGGCCGACGCGAGAGTCCCTGGCGATGTACTCCGCGATCCGGTCCTCGCCGCGAAATATGCTGCGCCTCGTTTCGCCGGCCCTGGCGTACGGCGCGATGAAGTAGACGCCGCGCTCGTGCACCGGCTGCATGAATTCGGTCGCCACGTAGGTGGTCTGGCCAAGCTGCCCCTCGGTGAGCCACTCGGCGCCCAGGCGGTTGAGCCAGGTGCTGCGGTACTGCACCAGGACGTTGAAGATGCTGTCGCCCTTGAAGTCGCTGGCGAGTCCGAGCCCGAAGCGCAGGTAATTCGGTCCCCACTCCTTCTCGCGCGGGTGGATGATCGCGGTGCGGCGGCCGTCGGCCCCTTCCTCGATGCGGTAGTCGACGCTCTCGAAGTCGCGGCGGCCGTAGATGCGCCGCAGGTCCGCGCTGAGGGTTTCTTCCGAGAGCTCCTCGCCCGGCTTGCTCTGCATCAGCGATTTCAGCACTTCCGGGCTGGTGCGCTTCAGTCCCTCGAAGCGGAACTCGTCCACCACGCCCAGACCCTTCGTCTCCTGCACTTGGCGGCGGCGCAGCGCCGCGTACTGCTCCGGCGGCAGGCTGTAGCGCTGCAGTGATGCGGCCATGACGCGCGCGGCTTCCTCGCCGATGCGGATCGCGTCCGCGGACCGCTCGAAGCTGCCGGAGGAAATGTCGCCCAGCTCGGGCGCGATGAGCACGTCGCGGCTGCCGAGGCTCTTCAATTGCGCGTCCACGTTGGCCTTGCCGAGAAAATTGATGAGTTGCGCGCCGACGGTCAGCGCGGAGGTGATTTCGCCGCGCTTGAGCGGCGGCGTCGAGATGTTGACGGCGATGACCACGTCGGCGCAGGCCTTGCGCGCTTCGTCGATCGGCAGGTTGTTGGCGATGCCGCCATCCACGAGCAGCCTGCCGTCGATCTCCACCGGCGCCAGCGCGCCGGGCACCGACATGCTGGCGCGCATGGCCTGCGGCAAGCTGCCGTGGTCGAGCACGACCGCGTCCCCGGTTTCGATGTCCGACGCCACCGCGCGAAACGGGATCGGCAGCTTCTTGAAATCATTGATGCCCAGCGCCGGCTCGACGAGCCTGCGCATGAATCCCTCGATCGAGACGCCGGCGATGATGCCCTTGGGCAGGGCGAGGCCCTTGCTCGAGACGCCATACTCCGGCGCGAACAGCGTCTTGTAGTCCTCGAACTTGCGCTGGATGGCGACCTCGTCGCGCGGCGGGCGGTCGCTGAATACCTCGTCCCAGTTGGTGGCGCGCACGAACCTCTCGAGCGCGGTCGGCGTGGAGCCCGCGGCGTAGGCGGCGCCGACGATGGCCCCCATGCTGGTTCCGGTCACGCAGTGCACGGGAACGCGCAGTTCTTCCAGGACCTTGAGCACGCCGATGTGCGCCAGACCGCGCGCGCCGCCGCCGGAGAGCGCCAGGCCGATGCGCGGCGCGCGCTCCTGCGCTACGGCCTCGGTCAATAGCGCCAATCCGAGGAGCGCCGCGGCCAGGCATGCAGCAGTGAGGGCGCCGGCAGGGTGTCCGCGAGGGAAGCAGTTCATGAGATGTGCAGCTTATCTTTGGGCGCGCATTGCCGGCGCCTACGAAATCGAGATGATCTAGGTCAATTCGGTGACACAGGATCGGGGCATACTGCACTGCATCATCCTCCTGAGGGTCGCGACCTCCAACTTCATCCTAAGGTGCTGATTTCATGAAAGATCAATCGAATAAGCTCAACCGGTCTGCGAAGCTGTCCCTGAATGGCAGCGTCCTGCTGCGCAAGCGCCTTGAGGTCGCGCAGGAGCAGTTCGCCAAGCGGGCTCGCGCTGTCTATGAAGCCCAGCAGAAGGAATTGCTGAGACCGCCCGCCAATCCCTTGGCGCTGTGGGAGTCGGCAGTTGCCTATGGCGTCGATTTCGCGCAGCGCTCGGTGCTTTACTGGGACACGCTTCGAGAGCGCGGCAACGAGTTCGTCGAGCGCGAGCGCGTGGGCAAGCTGCCGCTGTTGCATTTCAAGTACGAAACGGTCCTCGACGGCCGCACGCTGACGCGGCCGGTCAACTATGCGCTGGTGCGCATCGTGCCGCCGGAGGGCGTGACTGTGGACGCCGAGAAGCGTCCCTACGTAATCATCGATCCGCGCGCGGGCCATGGCCCGGGAATCGGCGGGTTCAAGGACGATTCTCAGGTCGGCGTCGCGTTGCGCGCAGGCCATCCAGTCTATTTCGTCATCTTCTATCCCGAGCCGGAGCCGGGCCAGACGCTGGTCGACGTGTGCACGGCGGAGGACCAGTTCGTGCGCAAAGTGCGTGAACTGCATCCCAAGAGTCCCAAGCCGGTCATCGTCGGCAATTGCCAGGGCGGCTGGGCGGCGATGATGCTCGCTTCCTCGAATCCCGAGGACACCGGCCCCATCGTCATCAACGGCGCGCCCATGTCCTACTGGGGTGGCGCCTGGGACGAGGGCGCGGGCGACAACCCGATGCGCTACTCGGGCGGGCTGCTGGGCGGCACGTGGCTTTCCTCGTTTGTCTCGGACCTCGCCAACGGCACGTTCGACGGCGCCTGGCTGGTGCAGAACTTCGAGAACCTCAATCCGGCCAACACGTTCCTCGACAAGTACTACCACGTGTTCGCCAACGTGGACACCGAGCAACCGAGATTCCTCGAATTCGAGCGCTGGTGGGGCGGGTTCTACCTGATGAATCGCGAGGAGATCGAGTGGATCACGCAGAACCTCTTTGTCGGCAACAAAGTGTGGTCGGGCGGCGCCGGCTCGGCCGCGGGCAAGGCCTTCGACCTGCGCGCGATCCGCTCGCCGATCATCTTGTTCGCCTCGATGGGCGACAACATCACGCCGCCGCAGCAGGCCTTCAACTGGGTGGCCGACGTCTACGGCTCGACTGACGAGATCAAGAAGCGCGGCCAGGTCATCGTCGGCCTGTTGCACCAGGACGTGGGGCACCTGGGCATCTTCGTCTCCGGCAAGGTGGCGAAGAAGGAGCACGCCCAGATCGTCGAGGTGCTGAAGTCCGTCGAGTCGTTGCCGCCGGGCCTCTACGGGATGCAGATCCACGAGGAGAAGGGCGCGGGCGGCAAGGTCGCGTACCGCGTCGAGTTCGTCGAGCGCCAGCTCGAGGAGATCGTGCAACGGATGAACCGCTTCGAGCGCGCGGACGAGAAGGCGTTCGAGGCAGTCTCGGTCGTCTCCGATTTCAACCAGCGCGCCTACGAGCTGTTCGCGCAGCCCCTGGTGCAGGCGATGTCGAACGAGGCCTCCGCGAAGATGCAGCAGCTGTTCCACCCGCTGCGTGCCCAGCGCTGGATGTTCTCGGACCTCAATCCATTCCTCGCCTGGGTGAAGCCGGTGGCCGACCTGGTCAGGGCGCAGCGCAAGGAGCTCGGCCCGGACGCGCCGGCGCACAAGGCCGAGCGCGCGATGGTGGAGCTCACCAGCGCGGCGCTGGACTACTATCGCGCCGTGCGCGACGCCGCGAGCGAAGCGGTGTTTTTCCAGGTGTACGGCAATATGTACAACTTCAATCTCGCCGACCGGCGCGCCGCCGAAGATCGGGGCGAGGCGCAGGCGGTCGAGCCGCGCCAGCTGCCGGTGGTCAAGGAGGCGCTCGCCGCCATCGAGCGCGGCGGCTACGCCGAAGCGATTGCGCGCCTGGGCGCGCTGCTTGCGCGCAAGGGCGAGCCGCTGCCGCTCGAGCGGCTGCACCTCAAGCGCGAGCTGGTCGAGGACTACCGGGACATGTTGCCCGCCGTGCAGCCCGATGAATGGCGCCGCATCCGCGGCGAGCAGGACATCATCGTGCGGTACGAGCCCGCGCGCGCCCTCGAGACGCTGCCGACGCTCGTCACGGAAGCCGGGGACCGCGACCGGCTGGTCGCCCTCTATCAGCGGTTGCTCGCCGACAAGCGCTTCCAGGGGCTGCAGCCGACCGAAGAGCAAAACGCCATGCTCGGCCGAGCGCGCGATGTGCTGCGCGCGCGCTATGCAGTGGCCAAGCCAAAGTCGCCAGCGCGACCAATGAGGGCGGGCTGACATGAAGGCCGAAACCATGCCGCGCAAGCACGAGAAGTACGAGATGCTGATCGCGCGCTGCAAGTCGCTGCCCGCGACGCCGACGGCAGTCGCGCATCCCTGCGACGAGAGCTCGCTGCGCGGAGCCGCGGACGCGGCCAAGGCGGGCTTGATCACGCCGATCCTGGTGGGGCCGCGGGCGCGCATCGAGGCGCTGGCCAAACAGCACGGCATCGACATCAGCAAGTTCGAGATCGTGGATACGCCGCATAGCGAGGCGTCGGCGGCGGCGGCCGTGGCGCTGGTCCGCGAAGGCCGGGCGGAAGCCCTGATGAAGGGCAGCCTGCATACCGACGAGTTGATGGGGGCGGTGGTCAAGCGCGACACGGGTTTGCGCACGTCGCGGCGCGTGAGCCATTGCTTCGTCATGGACGTGCCCGGCCACGCGGACGCGCTCCTCATCACGGACGCGGCCGTCAACATTGCGCCGACGCTCAAGGACAAAGTCGACATCGTGCAGAACGCGATCGACCTCGCGCACGACTGCGGCGTTGACGACGTGCGCGTGGCGATCCTTTCGGCCATGGAGACCGTCAACCCGGATGTGCCTTCGACGCTGGAGGCGGCGGCGCTCTGCAAGATGGCCGATCGCAAGCAGATCACGGGCGCGGTCCTCGACGGGCCTCTTGCGCTCGACAACGCGATCAGCCCGGAAGCCGCGCGGATCAAGAAGATCGAGTCGCCGGTCGCCGGGCGCGCCAACGTGCTCGTGGTGCCGGACCTCGAGGCCGGCAACATGCTGGCGAAGAGCCTGTCGTTCCTCGCCGGCGCGGATGCGGCCGGCATCGTACTGGGCGCGCGCGTGCCGATCATCCTTACCAGCCGCGCCGATTCGGTCATGACGCGGCTCGCCTCCTGCGCGATTGCGGCTCTGGTGGCGCAGGCGCGCCGTCAGCGCTCGGACAAGGCCGTGGCGTGAGGCCATGGCCGACGCGATCCTCGTTCTCAATGCGGGTTCCTCGAGCGTCAAGTTCTCGCTGTTTCTCCAGCAGGGGGGCGAGCTTGAGCCGCTTCTGAGCGGCCTGCTCGAGGGGCTCTACACCGCGCCGCGGTTCACGGCAAGGGACGCAATCGGCGCGAGCCTCGGCGAGAAGAAGTGGGGCGAGGGCACGCGCCTCGGACACGACGGCGCAATTGCGCACCTGATCGAATTCCTCAGCGCGCAGCGCGCCGAGCATCGCCTGGTCGCGGTGGGACATCGCGTGGTGCATGGCGGGCTCGAGTTCTCGGAGCCCGTGACGCTGAATGCGAAGGTGATCGCCAAGCTGGAGAAATTTATCCCGCTCGCGCCGCTGCACCAGCCGCACAACCTTGCGCCCATCCGCCTGGTCACCGAGCGCCTGCCGCAGGTGATGCAGGTTGCCTGCTTCGACACCGCTTTTCACCGTGCGCAGCCCGAGTTGGCGCAGGCATTCGCGCTGCCGGCCTCCATCACCGATCGCGGCGTGCGCCGGTACGGCTTTCACGGGTTGTCCTACGAATACATTGCGAGTGCCTTTCCGCGCCTGGATGCCGTAGCGGCGGCTGGTCGCGTGATCGTCGCGCACCTCGGCAACGGCGCGAGCCTTTGCGCCATGAGGGCCGGCAAGAGCGTCGCGAGCACGATGGGATTCACCGCAGTGGACGGCTTGCCGATGGGCACGCGCTGCGGGACGATCGATCCCGGCGTGATGCTCTACCTGATGGACGAGCTGAAGATGGACGCGCGCGCGATTGAAAAGCTCATCTACCAGCAGTCCGGCCTGCTCGGCGTGTCAGGGATTTCCAGCGACATGCGCGCGCTGCTGGAGAGCCGCGAGCCGCGCGCGAAGCTCGCCGTGGACCTCTTCGTCTACCGAATCGGCCGCGAGCTGGGCTCTCTCGCCGCGGCGCTCGGCGGCCTCGATGCTCTGGTATTCACGGCGGGCATCGGCGAGCGCGCGGCGCCGATCCGCGAGCGCGTGTGTCGCGACGCCGCCTGGCTGGGCGTAACGCTGGACGAAGCCGCAAACGCGAAAGGTGATCCGCGCATCAGCGCGCAAGGCAGTCGCGTCTCGGCCTGGGTCGTCCCGACCAACGAAGAGCTGATGATTGCCCGCCACACGCAGCGCCTCATGGAGCGGAAGTCATGACTATCGAGATTCCCCGTCCCGTCCTCAAGGACGCAAAAGCGCTCGTCGTCGGCATCGCCAACGATTCGTCGATCGCTTACGGCTGCGCGCGCGCCTTTCGCGAGCTGGGCGCGGACCTCGCGATCACCTATCTGAACGAGAAGTCGAGGCCCTACGTCGAGCCGCTCGCGAAGCAGCTCGAGGCGCCGATCTTCCTGCCGCTCGACGTTTCGCGCCCCGGCGAGCTCGAAGCAGTATTCAAGGCGGTCGGCAAGCAGTGGGGCCAGCTCGACATCCTCGTGCACTCGATCGCGTGGGCGCCCAAGGACGACCTGCAAGGCGGGTTGCTCGATTGCACGGCGGACGGCTTCTCCAAGGCGATGGACATTTCCTGCCATTCGTTCATACGCATGGCGAAGCTGGCGGCGCCGCTCATGAAGAAGGGCGGCACGATGTTCGCCATGAGCTACTACGGCGCGAACCGCGTGGTGCCAAACTACAACGTCATGGGGCCGGTGAAGGCCGCGCTCGAGGCGAGCTGCCGCTATCTCGCCTACGAGCTGGGCGGCAAGGGCATCCGCGTGCACGCCATCTCGCCCGGGCCGCTCAAGACGCGCGCGGCCTCGGGGCTGAAGGATTTCGAGCAGATGCTCAACGAGGCGGCGCAGCGCGCGCCGCTCGGCGAGCTCGTGGACATCATGGACGTGGGCTACACCTGCGCCTATCTCGCCACGCCGTATGCGCGCCGCCTGTCCGGCGAAACGCTGTACGTGGACGGCGGCGTGAACATCATGGCGTAATATGCGGAACGATCTGCACCGACCCGCGGACTCATGACACTCAGGCTTAGCTTTGCGAATTGCACGGCGTACGCGCTCGCCGGCCTGCTGGCGATCGCCGTGCCGCTGCGGGCGCAGCAGCCGGCGTCGCCGCAATCGGCGCCGCCCCTGCAGGTGTCTCCGGACCTTGTCTCTCCGCAGCAGCAGAAGGCGACCGCTTCGCAGCAGGCGGCAGCGGCGTTCAGCAAGGAGCAGATCGAGCAGCTGGTGGCGCCCATCGCGCTCTATCCCGACGCGCTCGTTGCGCAGGTCCTGATGGCCGCGACCTACCCGCTCGAAGTCGTGCAGGCGGCGCGCTGGACGAAAGCGAACCCGAAGGTCACGGGCAAGGCGCTCGAGGACGCCATGCAGAAGCAGCCCTGGGACGCGAGCGTGAAGTCGCTGACCGCCACGCCGCAGGTCCTGGAAATGATGAACGAGAAGCTCGACTGGACGCAGAAGCTGGGCGATGCTTTCCTCGCGCAACAGAAGGAAGTGCTCGATGGCGTGCAGCGCCTGCGCTCCAAGGCGCTCGCGGAGGGGAACCTCAAATCCGGCAAGGAGCAGAAGATCACGAGCGAGCAGGAGGCCGGCACGACCGTCATCAAGATCGAGCCGACGAATCCCGAGGTGGTGTACGTGCCGGTCTACAACCCGACCGTGGTGTACGGAGCATGGCCGTATCCCGCGTATCCGCCTTACTACTACTATCCCCCCGCCTACGCGGGAGGGGTGTTCTTCGCGTTCTCCGTGGGCATCATTATCGGCAACGCCTGGTGGGGCGGCTGCCATTGGGGCGGCGGCGGCGTTTACATCAACCACAACACTTACAACAACTTCAACAAGACCAACATCAGTGGTGGCGACTGGCAGCACAAGCCGGAGCACCGCAAAGGCGTGGAGTACCGCGACCAAGGCAGCCGGGAGAAGTACGGCGGCCAGCGGCCGAGTGCCGATACCCGCGATGCGTATCGTGGACGCGATGGTGCAGGACCAAGCACTGCTGACCGCCAGCGAGA
>Ga0326726_10001538_pt1 | contig 21396 bp, 20 predicted proteins | sample MHFenrmetagenome_2_FD_207603 | JGI IMG/M metagenome (GOLD analysis project Ga0326726, IMG submission 207603) | Lab enriched peat soil microbial communities from Michigan Hollow, Ithaca, NY, United States - MHF15MN | ecosystem: Environmental > Terrestrial > Soil > Wetlands > Peat | place: USA... | reverse complement strand
ATCGATTGGAGTGACCCTGCGGCAAGGAATCGGTGGGAAGCAGGAGTCCCTTCTCGCTGACCAGAGCGACCGAATCGATTGGCCCACACAGGAAGAGCCAGCGGTTATCGGTGACACCGTGCGCGGTCGCATACTCCTGGAGGATCGCAGGCGTATCGTACGTCGGATCGACCGTGATCGAGACGAACTGCACGTTGGGATAATCGGCGAAGGCCTTGTACAACTTCCCCATGCGATCGGCCATGATCGGGCAGACGCCGGTGCAGCGGGTGAAGATGAAATCGACCACGCTGATCTTGCCCTTGAACTGCTCTGATCCAAACGAAGTGCCCGAGCGCTCGGTGAATGAGAAGGGTGGCGCCTGACCAATAACCGGCAGCGCCAGACGCGAGCGATTGGCCAGGTGAACGATATAGGCGCCGCTGAGTGCAACGACCAGGAGGCACGCCATCGCCATGACGATGAAGCGTCCCGGGACTCGGGTGGATTCAGTCATTCTTCTCCCCCGGCTGCGAATGCAACGTGACATGCAACACGACCAACGCCCCGACATAGAAACTTGATAGCCACAGATGCAAGACCCGCAAGGCCGCCGGCAACCCCACGCCAACCAAGGTCAGGCCGAGTGTCATCTGCAGCACCGACAGAATCATGAGCGCCCAAGCCGCGCCCCGCGCCAGCGGCGCTGCGACATTTGCCTTCCAAAGCAGCCGTAATCCCACCCACCAGGTCGCCACCAGGAGTGCACTTCCCACCAAGGGGTGCGCCAACTTGACCCAACCCACCGAGTTCATCAGAGTTGCGATGCTCTCCGATGGGAATTGCGCTATGAGTGCCTCAATACCCGAACGGACCTGAGTCCCGAGCGCCACCGAAATGACGGCGACGATCCAGAGAGGCCACAGCCAGCGGGTCAGGGTTTGTGACCGCGATTCCCGGCTCGCGGTCGGACCGATCACTTCCCAATGCACTTGTAGGGTGAGGTATATCAAGATGCTCGCGATCAAAAAGGCGAGGACCATATGCACGGTCACAACCAGCGCCGCCAACTTGGTCCCAACGACGGCTCCCCCCTGCCACCCCTCTAGGGCGACCAAGATCAGCGCCACGAGCGCCGGATAGAGAATGCGACGGATGTGCCTCGCATACCGCCAGGCGAGGATCGCGGTCGTCAGAATGAACAGGCCGATCACCACGCCGACCAGCCGATTGACGTATTCGATCCACGCCAGCATCAGGTTGAACGAGGAGGGATCAACATTGGGCGGCAGCTGGGCCAGGCTGGTCGGCGGAATCCATCGACCGTAGCATTTCGGCCAATCCGGGCACCCCAAACCCGCGCCCGACACGCGCACCAGTCCGCCCACGAAGATCAGGAGGTATGTGGCGATAGTCGCTGCCAACGCCCATGTGCGAAGTCTTCTCATGGCTGCCCCACTTCCCTCACAGCGCTCTTGTGAACGCCTTCACAATCGCGGCCGGACGAGTTCAGAGAGTTTGCTGCCATACGCGATCCTAGTGACCCGCGGGCTTGGTGGTGTCGGCGGGAGAGATCGGCGCTTCGCCCTCTTCATGATGCGTCGCGCCCGAGTCGGCGGCCAGACTGTCGTACATGGCCGCCTGTGAATGGATGGGCGTGCCGACCTCCGGATACAGGTCCGCACGCTCCATCGTGTCGATCATGGTGAAGCCGATGAAAATCATCAAGAAAAGCACCGTGGAAGCCAACAGCATGAAGTAGAGTTTATTGTCGTAGTAGAGGTGCATGAACACGAACGCCACCAACAGCGCCTTGATCACGGCAATCGTCAGGGCCACGACGATGTTGAACGGCCCGAGCGGCACAAACGACACCGCGATGGTCACTCCGGTCAGGGCCAGGAGTATGGCCCCGACGCCGAGATAGATCCGCAGCGGTAGAACGTGGGGCTTGTGCTCGCCGGAAGGTGAACTCATCGTCTACCCAATCAGATACAAGAGTGGGAAAAGGAAAATCCAAATCATATCGACCAAGTGCCAATACAATCCCGTCATCTCAACCGGCGTGTAATAGGCGCTGGAGAATTCCCCGCGCGCCGTGCGGATCAGAAGCCACGAGATCATCGCCATGCCGCCGATCACGTGGAATCCGTGCAACCCCGTCATCATGAAGTACACGGAAAAGAAGATGTGTGGGTTTGATCCCTTGATTCCGGTGTAGGTGTAGTACATCCCCGGCAGTTGGCCGAGGTGGAACTTGTGCCGGTACTCGAAGAACTTGATGACCAAGAACACTCCGGCCAAGACCAGTGTGAGCGCCAAGTTGATGATGGTGGCCCGGCGCTTGTCCTGCTGCATGCTGCGAATCGCCAACGCCATGGTCACCGAGCTGGTGATGAGGACCACCGTGTTGATGCCACCCAGCGTGACATCGAGCGCCTTGTGCGCGTTGTAGAACATCTGCGGATACCAGGCGCGGTAGATCGCATAGGCGCAGAAAAGCCCGCCGAACAGCAGGATTTCGGTCAAGAGGAAGATCCACATGCCCAGCTTCGCCGATTCACGCTGCTGTTCAGCGTCGGCAAAGTGGTGGGCCACGTGCGCGGAATGTGAGGCGGTCTGGCTCATACGTCTGGGTTACCGTCCCGCCAAGGTGCTGGGCACGATGATCTGATCGTAATCATGTGGTCCGTGCGTGATAATCGGTGTTTCCGCGAAATTCTCAACCGGCGGCGGCGATGTCGTGGTCCACTCCAGAGACAACGCTCCCCACGGGTTGTTGCCGGCAATCCTCCCTCGCCGAAAAGCACTGAACAGGCTGATGGCCATGCAGATAAATCCTGTCGCCATCACCCACGATCCGTAGGTTGACAACCGGTGCAACGAGGTGAATTCGGGCACATAATCGAAATACCGGCGCGGCATCCCCTGCGCCCCCAGAATGAACTGCGGGAAGAACGTCAGATTGAACCCGATGAAGATCAGGACCGCGGCGATTCTCCCTAAAGTCTCGTTGTACATCCGCCCGAACATCTTCGGCCACCAATAATGCAAGCCGCCAAGCATCGCCATCACCGCGCCGCCCATCATCACGTAATGGAAATGCGCCACGACGAAATAGGTGTCATGAAGATGCACATCAACCGAAAGCGCGCCGAGGAAAATCCCGGTCAGACCGCCGATGGTGAAGGTGCACATGAACCAAAGTGCGTACAGCATGGGTGTGTCGAAGCTGATCTGCCCCTTGTAAAGCGTGGTCATCCAATTGAACACCTTCACGGCCGAGGGGATCGCAACCAGAAATGTGAGCGCCGAGAAGACCATCGCCGCCGCTTCCGATTGCCCGGCGACAAACATGTGATGCCCCCAGACGAAGAATCCGATCAGAGCGATGGCGATACTGGAGAAGGCCACGAAACGGTACCCGAAGATCGTCTTGCGCGAGAAGGTCGCGATCAACTCCGAAATGATCCCCATCCCCGGCAAAATCATGATGTAGACCGCCGGATGCGAATAGAACCAGAAGAAATGCTGGTACAGAACCGGATCGCCCCCCATCGCCGGATCGAAGATGCCGATGTGAAAGAGGCGCTCGAAGATCAGTAGTACCAGCGTGATTCCGAGAACCGGCGTCGCCAGAACCTGAATGACCGCGGTCGCGTACAGCGCCCACACCATGAGCGGCATCTTGAACCAAGTCATCCCCGGGGCACGGAGCTTGTGCACGGTGACGATGAAATTGAGCCCGGTGAAGATCGAAGAGAATCCGAGAATGAACACGGCGAACGTCATTGAGATCACATGCGTCGTGGTTTGCGTGCTGTAGGGCGTATAGAAGGTCCAACCCGTGTCGACCGCGCCCGAGATAATCGAGTACAAAGCCAGGATCGCCCCGGTGACATAGATGTACCAGCTTGCGAGGTTGAGACGGGGGAAGGCAACGTCCTTGGCGCCGATCATGAGCGGCAAGATGAAATTCCCCAGCGCCGCCGGGACCGACGGTATGATGAACAGGAAGACCATGATCGCGCCGTGCAACGTGAACATCTTGTTGTAGGTCTCGGCGGTCATGATGTCCGGACCCGGCCGCAGCAACTCGAAGCGGATGAGAAGCGCGAAGGTGCCGCCCAACGCAAAGGCCGCGAGAATCGCCCACAGATACATGATTCCGATCCGCTTGTGGTCGTGCGTGAACAGCCACGATTTCAAGCCGCGCGGCTCGTTTAGATAATTGTGCAGAGGCAGGGCATTATCCATGGATCAGTTTCCACTCGGCTTGGGCTTCTGAAGCGATTTGATATAAGCGACCAATGCGTCGATCTCGTGCGCCTTCAAGAGTCCCTGGAAAGTCGGCATCACCGGCTGAAACCCCGCGACCACTTTGGCTTGCGGACTCAGGATCGACTCGCGTATGTAGTTCTCATCCATTAACACCGTGGAGCCGCCGGTGAGTTGCACTTGGGTGCCGAATGCGCCCGGCAATGCCGGTCCGGTTCCGGCGCTTCCATCCAGCTTATGGCAGGTAATGCAAGCCTTCGAGGCAAATAAATGACTACCGTATTCCTCGAGTGACATGCCTTCACCGCTGAACGCCGACTTCTCCACCCACTCGCTGTACTCGCGTTCGCCGAGAACGCGGACACGGCCGTGCATCTCGGAGTGTCCCTTGCCGCAGTACTCGGCGCAAAACAAGTGATGATCGCCGGGATTCGGCGCTTCAAACCAGGCAATCGAGTAACGATTGGGAAGCACGTCGCGCTTCATCCGGAAGTCCGGTACATAGAAGCTGTGAATCACATCCTGCGATGACATCAAGAGCCGCACCGGCTTGCCGGCCGGCACCACCAGCGTGTCGATCGTGTTGAATCCATCAGGGTAGGTGAATGACCAAAACCACTTCTGCGCCGAGACCTTGATCTCCATCGCGTCTTTGGGGACCACGTTCAGCGCCATGAATCCCTTGAATCCCCACACGAAGACGATGCCCACAAGAACGAGTGGGATGAAGATCCAACCCAGCTCCAAGGTCGTATGGTGGTGGAAGCCCGGTGTCAGGACCGGGGCGGCGCCGCGACGGCGATACTTGATGACGAAAATGATCGTCATCACCATGATTACCGCGAAGAAGGCCACCGATACCCACAAGACGAAATGGAACAAGGCATCCACGTCCGGCGCGAACGTCGAACCTTCAGAGGGCAGGAAGAATGACTTCGTGGTATCCATGAAATCTGTGCTTAGCGCGCGGCGGGAAACGTGTTGGGAATCGTCAGGCGCATCCGTCGCTCGCGCCGCCACATCAGGCCCAGGAACACGCCCAGGATTACCATCGTGAGCACGCCGCCAGCCCGCATCAGATTGCCGGCGAATAGTACATATCCCTTCGCGCCCGGATCGTAATGGTAGCAGTACAGGATGATGCGATCGATGCTCGACCCGATGCGGCCGTTCGATGCTTCCATCAGCGCGAACCCGAGATCACGAGGTTTGAACTCGACACCGTAGAAGTAGCGCGCGATCACGCCCTTGTCGGTGATCACGAAGGCCCCGGCGGGATGGGCGAACTGCTTGAGATCGGGGTCGTAGTAGTACTTGAAGCCGATCGCATCGGCGAGAGTTTTCGAAGAGGTCTCACATCCGACTAGAAAAGTCCAGCCGCTCGTATCCGTCACCTTCGGCAGCGATTGCAAATAGCGGTTCTGCCGGGTACGCGCCGTCTCGAATGTCTCTTTGGGGTCGATGCTCACGGTAATCATCTGGAACTCGTCGCCGGGGTGCCAATCCAGGCCGCGGACCCCGTTCGTCAACCCGTCGAGCACCACGGAGCAGAGCATCGGGCAATTGGAGTACGCGAGTGTGAGAATGACCGGTTTCCCATGACCGAAATACTGCCCGAGCCTGACGCTGTCGCCGCGCTCGTTGACAAATGCCAGGTCGAGCGGAATCGTGTCCCCGAGGTGTTCCACGATATCGATCTTCTGCAATTCCGGCACCGAATCGCGGATGACTTGAGCCTGCAGCGTCGGGCAAAGGCAAGCGACGAGAGCGGCGCAAAAGAGCGTCGCCAAACTCGCGGTACGGCTGGTGTGCAGCTTTCCGATCATGGGTCTATTGAATCCCATGCCCTACTTCTTTGTTCCCGCCGCATGGCGCTCAAATGCCTCGTTGGCCACCAGTTCCATCGCGCGCTCGATCGGGATACGGTAGCGATGGAGCGAATCGTCAACGATGCCATACGATCCCAGCTCGGCATCCTCTTTTGCCCGCAGGTCCCGCAGAGCCGCCGATTCCGGCGCGTACACCACACGTTGGAACTGATCCTCTTTCTCCACCGTGAAGTACTGGAAAAGCACCACGATCACCGTGACCGTGAAGATGACGGACGCCAGGGTTACCAGGACAAAGCGCCCGATGGCGACGTCGCTTTTCTCATACCCCGCGCCGGCATGGCTCGGATCGTGTCGGTGGTGATCGCTGCTTGAACTCATCTTCTCTCTCTACATGCTGAGACTTTGCAAAGATCCTTCGAGGCGCGGGTCACCGATCGGGATCAGGGGCGCACTGGCAAACCGGCGCCAGAACAGCCAGACAAAGATCCCGCCGACTCCGGCCATCGTCACCGGGTCGATCCAAGACAGCCCCGCGCCTTCAGGCGACTGTTCCGGCACGACCAGCCAGTACAGATCGACCCACTGCATCAAGAGCATCCAGATCGATATAACTCCCAGAAACCGCAGATTGCGCTTGATCGTCTTGGGCATCAAGAGCACGAAGGGCAGAGCGAATCGCCCGATCACCAAGAAAAGCGAAACAAACTTCCACGATCCGACCCAACGATGCGCGTACCAGATGGTCTCTTCCGGGATGTTCCCGTACCAGATAATGAGATACTGCGAAAACGCCATGTACGCCCAGAAGATGACGAACGCGAACGACAGCTTGCCCAGATCGTTGTAATGCTCGACGCCGATCACGTCGACGAGGATGCCTTTGCGATGCAGATGGAGCGCTACGAGCATCGTAAAGGAGAGTATGGAAAGGACCGCTCCTGCAAAGACGTAGGCACCGTAGATCGTCGAATACCAATGCGGATCCAGAGACATCAGCCAGTCGAATGCGGCAAAGGTGCTGGTGAAGGCAAAAAGCAGCATGCCACCGGCGGCCACACGGCGGGTACGCGCCCTCCGGGCCTCGTCGTAAGCGGTGTCTTCAGCAATTGAGGCCCGATAAAGACTACGCGAGAGCAAGTACCAAATGCCGAAGTAGACCAGCGCCCGCACCAGAAAGAACGTTGAATTGAGAGAGGAGGCTTTCTTCGCGAGAAGCGCATCTTTCGCTACCGCCGACGCATCGGACCAGGGATAGAGCTGGTGGAGGCCAAGGACGATGGGTAGAAAGAGAATCGCCATCGCCGGGAGCGTCGCCATCACCGATTCCAACAGCCGTCGAATCACGATGCTCCAGCGCGCGTTCACCAGATAGTGCAACATCACCAGGAACAGCGCCCCGAGTCCGACAGCCACCCAGAGCATATAAGCAACCAGATACGAATGGAAGAAGCGCTCAGGGTTCACCGCGAATCCCACAGCGCTCAATGCCAGCCCCCCGGCACCGATCCAGAGGGACCTCTTCCCAAATTCCCCGCCATTGCGCAGCGTGTATGTGGACGCGTCGAGTGTCATGGGTCTCAAGGCTTCTGCAACTGGCTCCGCTGCTCAATCGGCACATCGTCCAGAGTCGCATTGTGACTGCGCTGTAGGGCGCGCAGGTAGCTGATGATCGCCCACCGATCGTCCACGGGGATTTGGTACTTGTACGGGGGCATGTTACGCACCCCGTTGGTGATCACACCGAAGATCCCGCCATCGGGCATCTGGCGGATGCGATCCGAGTGAAAGGTCGGCGGCGGCAGAAGCCCGCGCGTCACGACGATGCCCTTACCATCCCCGACCCGGCCGTGGCAGGGTGAGCAGTAGATGTTGAAGCGTTCCTGTCCACGATGCAGAAGCGGCATCGTGATTTCGACCGGCATCGTCTTGACCGTGTCGCCAAGAGAGTCCACTCCCGTGTAATAGACGCCATTCTCAAAGAGCATCCCCCGCGCCACCGTTCCTTCGGGAGGAGTGCGCATCGCCGCGCCATCCGGCGAGATCGGACTGGCGGCATATGGGAGATACTTCTCCTGATGATCCATGTTGGGATTCAGATGGATGGGTGGGTCGGAGGACGGCTGCCCCTGACAACCGAGAAGGACGAGCCCGACCCCGAGCGCGGGGAGTAACCCCCGTTCAAGCCGCCGTCGTGCCGTCGATTGCCGCCGTCTCAATCTCATCATCCCAACTACCCGCGGATCACTTCCACATGTTTGGCGCCCAGCGAACGCAAGAGATCCATCGCCGTTTGCTCGTTGAATTTCTGATCCTCGGCCTCAATCGAAATGAAGAAACTGTCGTTGGAAGCCTGCTTGAACGTGTCTGAATAGAACACGGGATGATGCAGCCGGGGCAGGCGGTTGAAATGAAACATCGCCATCACGGTCACTATCGCTGATACCAGCACCCCGACTCCGAACGTGATCGGGACATACGCCTGAAAACTATTGAGCGGTTTGCCCGAGATGACGAAGGGATAGGCGATAGTCGAAGCCCACCACTGCAGCCCGAACCCGCCGCCAACGCCGGCGATGGCGGCCGCGCCGACCACCCAACCCAGACCGGATCGCCTCATTCCCATCGCCTCATCCATGCCATGAATTGCAAAGGGCGAGTGGCAGTCGAAGGCCTTATATCCGGCATCACGGATACCGCGCGCCGCGGCCAGAAGTGCGGCGGGGCTGTCGAATTGCCCCAGCACGCCATGGGTACGCACCGGCTGGTCCATCAATGCCCCCCTCCGGTAGACCCCGAATGGGCATCGTGTGGGACTGTCGCCTGCGGCAAGACGCCCTTCACTTCCGCCATCGCGATAAAGGGCAAAAAGCGGATGAACAAGAGGAACATGGTGAAGAACAGCCCGAACGAGCCCACGAACATGCCGACGTCAAAAAGCGTCGGACGGTAGTAATCCCAGGACGACGGCAGATAATCCTGCGCCAGCGACGTGGCCACGATAACGAAACGTTCGAACCACATGCCGACGTTGATCAGGATGGAGGCCACAAACAGAATGGGCAGGCTTGAGCGCAGACGCTTGAACCAGAAGATCTGCGGCACCGCCACGTTGCATGTGATCATGGTCCAATACGCCCAAGCATACTGGCCCGTGGCGCGATTGATAAATGTAAAGCGTTCGTACAGGTTGCCCGAGTACCAGGAGATGAAGAACTCAATCATGTAAGCGTAACCGACCATCATCCCGGTTACCAGCATCACCTTGGCCATCAGTTCCAGATGGCGCATGGTGATGAAATCCTGCAGCTTGAACAAAGCCCGTGCGATGATCGCCAGGGTCACGACCATGGCGAATCCGGAGTAGATGGCGCCGGCGACGAAATACGGCGGGAAGATCGTCGTGTGCCAGCCAGGCAAAATGCTGACGCAGAAGTCAGTCGAGACAACCGAGTGAACGGAGAGAACCAGCGGGGTCGACAACCCGGCCAGGATCAGATACGCCAACTCATAATGACGCCACTGGCGGTTGCCACCACGCCAACCCAGCGACAGGGCTCCGAACACGATGCGCCGCAGCTTCGACTTGGCGCGATCGCGCAAGGTCGCCAGATCCGGCACCAAACCGACATACCAGAACAACAATGACACCGTGAAATAAGTCCCGACCGCGAAGATGTCCCAGAGAAGTGGGCTGCGCCAGTTCGGCCAGACCCCCATCTGATTGGGAACCGGAAACATGTAGTAGGCGACCCAGACACGCCCAACGTGCACTCCGGGAAACGTCAGTGCGCACATGACCGCAAACAGCGTCATCGCCTCAGCGAAGCGGTTGATCGAAGTCCGCCAGCGCTGCCGCAGCAGGAAGAGGATCGCCGAAATCAATGTCCCGGCGTGGCCGATACCGACCCACCAGACGAAGTTGACGATGTCCCAGCCCCAGCCATTGGGAACGTTGTTTCCCCAGATCCCGATGCCTTCCCAGACCAGATAGCCGATCACACCGGCGAAGACTCCCAGCATCGAGAGCGAGACCCCGAGGGCGACGTACCACGCCGTCGGCGTCTTCATTTCGCAGATGCGGCTGATCCGTTCGGTCACCGAGGCAAACGTCGGCTGGCCGAGGATCAAAGGCGGCTCAACGGCAGCGGCTGTTCTATCGTCGACTTGGGTACTCACGCGTGGCCGGTTATCCTTCGATCAATCGCGTTCTGTCAGGCCAATACCGGATTCGGGTTGCGCAGCTTCGCCAGAAACGAGGTGCGCGGCTTGGTGTTCAGTTCCGCCAGCAGTTCGTAGCGGTGCTGCGCGCGTTTCAATTGCGAGACGCGGCTGTTCGGATCGTTGATATTGCCAAAGACGATGGCGTCCGCCGGGCAAGCTTGCTGGCAGGCACTGACAATATCGCCGTCGGCGATATCGCGCCCATCCGCCTTGGCGCCGATGCGGGCGCGGTTGATGCGCTGCACGCAATAGGTGCACTTCTCCATGACACCACGGAATCGCACGGTCACGTCGGGGTTCATCACCATCTTCGTCACCTCGGGCGTGTCCTTGGTGTAGTTGAAGAAGTTGAAGCGACGCACCTTGTACGGGCAGTTGTTCGAGCAATAGCGCGTGCCGATGCAGCGGTTGTAGATCATCTGGTTGAGACCGTCGGCGCTGTGGAGAGTCGCCGCCACGGGGCAGACTTCTTCGCACGGTGCATTCTCGCACTGCACGCACGCCACCGGTTGATGCACAATTTCAGGCTCGTCTTCATGCCCGGTGAAGTAGCGGTCCACACGGATCCAGTGCATTTCACGTCCGCGCGAGACTTGCTCTTTGCCGACGATCGGAATGTTGTTCTCGCTCTGGCAGGCGATGGTGCAGGCGTTGCAGCCGGTGCATGTCGTTAAGTCGATCGACATCCCCCACTGGTAACCCTCGTCGTACGCCCGATCTTTCCAGAGAGACTTCAAGGGCGGATGTTCGACCATTTCCTGGGCAAAGTTGGGATCGTGACGGAATTCTTCGAGGGAGGCCTCGCGCACGATCGGCCGCCCCTCCATCGAGCCGTGCTCCTGAGTGGCCGAAATCGGATAGGTGCGCCCGGTCGGTGACAGCTTCGCCCCCGCCGCAATGGCCGAGGCGGCCAGGGTCATAAGCGGATACACATTAAACCCAACACCGTCGGCGATGCGGCCGATCCCATTGCGCCCATAGCCGGTGGTCACCGTAATCGAATCGTCGGCGTGCCCCGGCTGGATCCACACCGGCAAATCCAAGGAGCGGCCGTTCAATTCGATGCGGACCACGTCGACGTCGTTGTTGCTGAGTGTATGGAGGGTATTGAATCCCAACTTGCGTGCCATTGACGGCGATATGATGGCCGGATTGTCCCAGGTGACTTTCGTCATGGCATCGGGCAGTTCCTGCAACCATCCGTTGTTGGCGAATCGACCATCGTGCATGTTGGGCGACACGGCGAAGATCACCTCAACGCCGTCACCGGCGGAAGTCGGCAGCGGCTCCGCGGCAAGCAGCCGCGCGACGGCGTCTGCGGTCACGCCCGAGTTGACCGCGGGCGTCGCGCTGGCCTCGCGCACACCGTCATGCAAGACCTTTTGCCACGCCGCCTCGAACCCGATACCGGGGAGGGTCGACTCCCAGGTCGTGCGTACGATGTCATGACCGCGGATCTCCAGCCCCGTCGCCAGAAGCTGGGCGACTTCAATCTCAGAATGGCCCTTGAACAGCGGCTCGATGAGCGGCTGAACGACACTCGTCGTCCCATCCATGGCGCGCGCATCTCCCCAGTTTTCGAGGTAGTGAGTACGGGGCACATGCCAGCGGCAGAGCGCCGAGGTCTCATCGCGATAGAGCGCCAGGTGAACCGCGTCGCCCACATTCTTGAGCGCGGCCGCGAAGTCGAGATCGGCCGGCGCATTGTAGACCGGATTTCCGCCGAGCATGACCAAGGTCTCAACCTGGCCCGAACGCATCGAGAAAACCAGAGATTGCAGATCCGCGCGCGAACTTGTGCCAACGTCAATCGGCTCCCGGTATTCAACCGTACGGCCTTCACCACCGAGCGCCGCGTTGATCGCGGCGACTAAAGCATGCACTGACGCTGTCTGCCGACGCCCGGCGCAAACCAGCGACTCGCCCCGATGGCTCATCAAATCGTCGGCGACCGCACCGAGCCAGCGACGATCAAAGTTGTGCGAGGAGTAGGCTGACAAATCCCCCGTATCGACCTTGAGACCGCGCGAATCTAATTCCAGCGCCAGGGCCGCGGCGAACGCACCGATCAACCGGCTCTGTAGACGCAGGCGATGATCGGCCATCCCGCCGGTCAGCGAATAGACGCTCTCAACCACGTACAGCCGATTCATTTCATCCGCAGGCGATTGCACCTTGCGCCGCGCGGCGAATCCCGCCGTGGCCGCCACCGCCTCGCTTTCGGTCAGAAGAAAATCGCAGTCGAGCGATAAGACTCGTGAGGCCCGGTCAAAGCGATAGAGTGGACGCAGTGGCTGGCCTGCGACCGCGGCGAGTCCACGTTCGCGATTTTCATCGGAGATCGGATCGTAGACGACCCACTTCGCCTTCGGAAAGATCGTGGCAAATGTCCAACGCAGGCGGGATAGGGTCGGCGACGCATACTCCTCCGACAGGACCGCAAGCCCCTGCCCTTGGCGATCGCGGTAGTGCTCGAACTGCGGACGCCAATAGGTGACGAAATCATCCCAGGTCCGCTCCGCGCCTTTCTCTAAGACGACACCGGATCGATCGGGATCGTACAGTCCGAGGATGGACGCCTGCATCAACGCATCGGTCTTGCCGCGCGTTGAGGAGTGAAGGGTGTTCCCTTCGATCTTGGTGGGACGTCCTTCGTGGCTCTCAACCAACAGTCCGTAAGCATGCGAACCCAAAGGCATCGTGGTCGCGTAGTACTGCGGAATGCCGGGGATGAGATTTTCGGGCGGAACCACGTACGGCACGATCTTTTCGATCGGCTTGCGGCAACCGGCCAGACCGGCCAACGCCAGCGACGCCCCCATCAGCGAAAGAAACTTGCGACGCGAGACCGAGTCGTACCACTCGGACGCTCCGACCGGGAATTCCCGGTGTAAGAACTCCTCGAATTGGGGAGTCTTCGCGAGTTCGTCGAGACTGCGCCAATACTCGCGTCCCGTTGGAGTTGGGGTATTCTCTATCGGTGACATCGCGAGCAATCCTGAGGTGGCGCGATCTTCTTCTCGGCCTTCCACCTCGCCACGAACGCGTCGTGGTCGGGGCCAGGGGTCCAGTTCATCTTCGTGATTTCGTCGGGACGGCGCAGATACGGATCCGGGTTACGGTGGCAGTCGAGGCACCACGACATCGAGAGTGGTTGCTTCAACATCACCTTTTCCATCTGCGAGACCGTTCCGTGGCAAGTTTCACAACCGACGCCGGCGCGCACGTGCACACCGTGGTTGAAATAGGCGTACTCGGGGAACTCGTGCACCCGCACCCACTGAATAGGTATGCGCGTTGCCCAACTCTCCCTCACCGGGAGCAGCTTCGGGCTGTCAGGGAGAATCATCTTGTGGCAGTTCATGCACGTCGATGTCGGCGGCACACCGGCCATTGCCGCTCGTTCCACATTGACATGGCAATAGCGGCAATCCATTCCGAGGTCACCCGCGTGCAGCTTGTGACTGTAGGGAATCGGCTGATCCGGGCGGTAACCGACGTCGGTGAACTTCGGTGAACCGAAGTACCAGAAGAAAAAAACGCCCCCACCCACCAAACCTGCGGCCGCTGCCGCCAGGATGAGCGGCAGCCGATTTGTCCATTGAGGGAAAATCTGTGTCAATTTCTCAGACCGAATCGCCCGTTTGATGCCGACCCGATGCGAACGCCGTGAGCCACATCGAGATAATCAAGCAACGGCACTCGCTGCCGCCAGCAAAGCTTGCCATTTTACCGGGTCGGGAAAGCCATGTCAAGCGTGGCTGACAGATCTCCCCTACTTTCCCGCGGGTCGGGCCTGACTCACCAGAAATCGGGGGGATTTGGGCGGGAAAATTGATAAAAACAGTCCGATTCGGCATCCTAGTCGCGCCAGGGACCGCGAAAGACCAATATTCCCCGCATGTCCACCCCCGTCTTCCAGCAGATCTGCCAATTCCTCGATGAGCGCGCGGTCGGCTATCGCGTGGTCCATCATGAACCGACGTTTACTTCTGAGGAATCGGCGCTGGCACGTGGTGAAGATCTGCGGATCGGCGCAAAAGCGCTTCTGATCAAGACCGATGAGGTCTTCCGGCTCTTTGTCGTGAGTGCCGCCCGCAAGGTGGACTCGCGCGCCATCAGGGCCGCCTTGAACGTGCGCAAGACTCGGTTTGCAACCCGGGAGGAGCTTCTGGAGCTGACGGGATTAGAGCCCGGATCCGTTCCCCCCTTTGGCCGGCCTCTCTTGCCCTTCGAACTCTATGCCGACCCGTCGGTGTTTGAGAATGAGAAGGTCGCGTTCAACGCCGGTTCACTGACCGACTCGATCGTTATGTCAGCGGCGGATTATCGGCGGATCGCGCAGCCCATTCTCCTGCCATTCGGCACCGAAGAAACGGGCTAGGACGCCGCCGTCAGCGGAGGGACATCTCTTCCCTCACCATGCTCGAGGACCCAGAACTCGGGCCGAGGGCTTGCGGCGGCGAGGGCGCGCTCCAAATCCTCGAGCGGCTCGGTCTCACCATCATCTCCCAAGGCGAATGTCCCATAGTGAATCGGGACGCTGATCGCCGAGCGCACGATGGAATGTGTGATCACGGCCTCGTCGGGCGCCATGTGGACCGGCGCCATGAACCACTTGGGCCGATAGGCGCCGATCGGAAGAAATGCGAGACGGAACGGCCCGAGGCGCCGCCCAATCTCCGCGAAGTGCGGCCCCATGCCGCTATCGGCCGCGAAGTACACGTTCCCGGACTCCGCGGTCAGCACAAACCCCGCCCACATCGACGTATTGCGGTCACACATGCCCCGGCCGGAAAAATGTTGTGCCGGGACACAGTGCAAACCAACATCCGAGGTCAACGGCGCGTCCTGCCACCAATCTAATTCTGCCGTAGTCGGAATCCCCTTTGATTCCAGGAAACGGCGATTCCCGAGTGTCGTGAAGACTCGTGGATGATGAACTCTCGCAAGCTTCGCCAGAGTCTCAAGGTCCATGTGGTCGTAGTGATTGTGGCTGACCAGGATGACATCCAGTGCCGGCAGGTCTTCAAGTCGAAGCCCCGGCGGACGATGGCGACGCGGTCCGAGCCATGAAAGTGGGCTGGCGCGTTCCGACCACACCGGATCGGTGAGGATGTTGAGTCCGTCGAGTTGGATCAGGATCGTGGAGTGGTTCACGAATGTGGCACGTAATGCTCCAGCGCCGACTCGACCGGGCGGCTTAGGGCCATACGGGGATTCGGTCCAGCGATTCCATTTGCCCCGCTCACGATGGATTACCCATTTGAGCAGATCTGCGAAGTGTTTTTCATCGATCGGTTGTGGGTTAAGGAAGCGGGCCCCGTTGAAGTGAGCGGTCACGGGACCTTCATACGGTGGCGTGGAGAATGCGCATCGCAAACTATACCCTCCCAAACCCAAAGTGCCGATGGACCCACCGGCAATTGCCAGGAATCGACGTCTTTTCACCGAGCCTCCGCCCGCCCCGGCCGCGGCCGGGCTTCCCCTGATACGTAAGTTCCTCGCCGATATGAGGCTTTGTGGCCGGGGCGGGGCCGCTATCGGCACTGACGATGATACCGCTGGCATGATCCTCGGCGGCGCATTATAATGGGAGTCTGATTTGAGGATTTTTATTCGGTCTTGAATCAAACTGAGGTGTTATGGCAAAGTCAAAACGCGAGGCGATCAAACTCGAAAGCACGGCCGGTACGGGGTACTTCTATATCACCACACGCAACAAGCACAAGGGCGACACCAAGCTGGAACTCATGAAGTACGATCCCAAGGCCCGGAAGCACGTGCTCTTCAAAGAGAAGAATCTGCGCTAGGCGTGCGTGGCGCTGCCCGCACGTTGGGCATTGGAAGTTCGACGACGCTCTCAGGGTTTTACTGGGAGCGTCTCGGCATTATAGGGATACTGCAATCGACAACCGCAGTTCACAATTCCATAGGAGAGTCGGGGCATGGACAAAGCCCGTGAACACTCGTACCGCCCACGCCGCAGTTGGCGCATGGCCGGTCTCACCACCGCGTACCTCTTCCTGACTTTTGCCATGAGTACCACACCCGTCCAGTCACAGACCACGCCGCAGCCGCCGGTGGCCAAAGTGATCCCAAAGCCAGACACCGTAAATGGCGATGTCCGCGTGGACAACTACTTCTGGCTGAGAGACAAATCCAATACCGACGTCATCTCATATCTCCAAGCCGAGAACGCCTACACGGAGGCGATGACGACCCAGACCAAGCCGCTGCAGCAAACCCTCTACAAGGAGATGCTGGGACGGATTGTCGAGACCGACCTCGATGTGCCGGAGAAGCTCGACGATTACTTCTACTACACGCGCTCGGAAGAGGGCAAGCAGTACAAGATTCACTGCCGCAAGAAAGGCAGCCTCCAGGCTCCGGAAGAAGTGCTCCTCGACATCAACAAGGAAGCCGAGGGACATCAGCATTTCGACGTGGGCGCCTTCGAAGTCAGCCCCAGCCACCAACTCCTGGCCTATTCCGTCGACACCAACGGCTCCGAGGAGTACACGATTTACGTCAAAGACCTTACGAGCGGTCAGCGCCTGCCCGATGCGATTCCCAACACCTACAACGTCGAGTGGGCCGGCGACAACAGGACCCTGTTCTACGCCACCTTGGACGCCGCTCACCGTCCCTATCGCCTCTACCGTCACGCATTGGGCACCGACGCAGCCACGGACATGCTGATTTACGAAGAAAAAGATGAGGCGTTCTACCTCGACATCGGCAAGACCAAGGACAAGAAGTACCTCCTCCTCTCGCTGGGGAGCATCACCTCAAGTGAGTACCGCTACCTGCGCGCCGCCGATCCGACGGGCGAATTCAAAGTGCTCTCGGCACGGCGGAAGGACGTCGAGTACACGGTCGCTCATCATGGCAATCTGTTTTACATAGTAACCAACGACGGGGCAAAGAATTTCAAGGTCGTGACGGCTCCCGAGGACGACCCTTCCGAGAAGAACTGGAAGGACTTTCTCCCCCATCGCGAGAAAGTCAAAGTCGACGACGTCGAGCCGTTCGCCAATCATCTCGTCGTTTACGAGCGCGAGGACGGTTTGCGGAAGATGCGCATCATCGATCTGCGTAACGGGAACTTCCACTATGTCGAATTCCCCGAGACGGTCTACACCTTCTCCGGCGCGGATAATCCGGAGTACGATACCAACGTGGTGCGCTTCACCTACACCTCGCTAATCACGCCGCGCTCGGTTTTCGATTACAACATGGACACGAAGGTGCCCGAACTGAAAAAAGAGTACGAGGTCAAGGGCGGGTACGACAAGACACAGTATGCGACCGAGCGCATCTTCGCAACGGCGTCCGACGGCGTCAAGGTGCCGATCTCGATCGTCTACAAGAAGGGCATCAAGAGAGATGGGAGTGATCCACTGCTGCTCTACGGCTATGGCTCGTATGGCATCAGCACCGACCCGACCTTCTCCTCGAACCGGCTGAGCCTTCTGGATCGTGGCATGATCTACGCCATCGCCCATGTGCGCGGCGGCGGCGAAATGGGACGATCGTGGTATGACGATGGCAAGCTCTTGCACAAGAAGAACACCTTCACCGACTACGTCGCCTGCGCCGAGGAGTTGATCCACGAGAAGTACACTTCGCCGGCCCACCTGGCCGCCTATGGCGGCAGCGCCGGCGGCCTGCTCATGGGCGCGGTCGTCAACATGCGGCCTGACCTGTTCAAGGTGGTCTATGCCAGCGTGCCCTTTGTCGACGTCGTCAACACCATGCTCGACGAGTCGATTCCGCTGACCGTGATCGAGTTTGACGAGTGGGGCAATCCGAAGAAGCCGGAGTTCTACGGTTACATGAAGTCGTACGCACCCTACGAGAACGTCAAGGCGCAGAACTACCCCGACATGCTCGTGGATGCGGGGCTCAACGATCCCCGCGTGGGCTATTGGGAGCCGGCGAAATTCGTCGCCAAGTTGCGCGCCATGAAAACCGACAAGAATCTCTTGGTCCTAAAGACTCAGATGGACTCGGGGCACATGGGGGCAACGGGGCGTTACGATTACTTGAAGGACATTGCCTTCGAGTACTCGTTCATTCTGGATCGGCTTGGCATCACGAAGTGATGCGGAATCAAATCCCGTTGACTCAGGGGCGGAAATCCATTGCCTTGTGCCCCGCGCAACGCGTCTATTGCGCCCATAGCTCAGTTGGTAGAGCAGCTGACTCTTAATCAGCGGGTCCAAGGTTCGAGTCCTTGTGGGCGCACTCTCGCTTTCCGGGCGATACGATGACCACCCTGCCACTGTCCGACATCATCCGCGACGCCTTCAAGCTGGCGTGGCGGTACAAGTACCTTTGGCTGTTCGGGTTTTTCGTCGGCAGCGCCGCCTTCAACATCCCGACCGGCAACCAGTCGAGCGGCCCGCAGCAATTGGAAGACCTGAAAGCCTGGGTTCTCGCCGCCCTGGCGATGATCCTGATCATCGGCTTCTTCGCCGTCGTCATTTTCCTCATCCTCCATTCGATCAGCAAGACGGCCCTGATCTACAACGTCTATCAGATTGAGACCGGCGGCGCCCACAGCCTCTCAGGCGGCTGGGATTTCGGCTTGAAGTGCTTCTGGCCGATGCTGGGATTGACGGTCTCGGAGTGGGTCGTCGTCGTCGGATTTATCATCATGCTCGTCCTGCTTGAGGTGGTGATCTTTGCCGCCTCCACGGTGCTCGGGCTTTTGAGTCTCTTGCCGGCCATCCCGATCTTCTTTGCGGGCATCGCCGTCGTTGTGCTGACGTGGGGCTACGCCGAGCGATTTGTCGTCTTGGAGAACCGCGGCGTCGTCGAATCGATCGGCGATGGCTGGACCTTGTTTCGCGCCGAGTGGAAGACCACGCTCGCCATGGGCTTGATCAAGTTGGCCATCGCCATCGCGGTCGGCATCGGCATGATGGGAATCGGGCTGTTGCTCGTGACACCGGCCATCGCCTTATGGCTTGTCAGCAAGGTGCTGGCGGTCCTGTACGGCATTGCAGTCCTCGCGCCGTTCATCGCCCTGATCAGCGCCTACATGGGCACCTTTGACTCGGCGGTCTGGACCAAGGTCTTCCTCGGTCTACGTGCAGCGGCCTATGCCCATGGCTCCGCGCCGCCTGCCATCCCGAGTTCGACGCCCCCGTCGGCCCCACCCCCCTCCTCAACTCCTCCGCCGCCGCTTTTCGAATAGCAGCCAGATTTTGTCGTCTTGAGTGCGGCGGCTTCGGCTCTTGACAGCCCCGTTCCGGGCACGTAATTGTGCTGTAACCCTACAGGGGAGTCTCGATGGATAGCGACCCGCCCGTGGCGCGCACCTGGAGCCGCCAATTGACTCGTACACTGCAGCGCATCTTCCTGTCAGGCGTGCTGGTCGTGGTGCCGGTAACAGTCACGGTCTATGTCCTCTATGCCCTGTTCCGCTGGGTCGACGGACTGCTCTCGCCGCTTTTCCTCAAGTATCTCGGCTACAGCATTCCCGGCATGGGACTGATGGCCACAGTCCTGATTGTCTTTCTCATCGGCGTTGTCGCCCGCAATGTCATCGGCTCCCGGCTGGTTGGGCTGGGCGAGTTGCTCTTTGTGCGCACACCTCTGGTGCGTGCGATCTACACAGCTGCCAAGCAGCTCATGCAGACGGTGACCAGCGGCGATCGCACCACGTTCGGCCGTCCGGTCATGATCGAATTCCCGCGCCTCGGGCTCTACACCATCGGTTTCGCGTCGGCGCAGACGCGGGTAACCGAGAACAGCGTCGAAACCATCCTGATCGCCGTTTTTGTCCCCTCGACTCCGACGCCGGTAACGGGCACCGTGGTCCTGGTCCCGGCGCATCAGGTGTGGGACCTGACGATGACGGCCGAGGAGGCGCTCAAGTACATCGTGTCCGGCGGATTTGCGACGCCGCTGGCGATGCGGCGCTCGCTCCCTAAGGTGGTGGAGGCGTAACGGTATGCGATTGGCGGCAATGCTTGACCCGGCCCTGGTCGTGCCCGACCTCAAGTCGGAATCGAAGACCGGCGCCATCTCCGAGTTGATGGACGTGGTCACCCACAAGTTCCCGGCGATTGATCGCGCCGGTGTGCTGAGTTCAATCGCCGAACGCGAGGAAATCGAAACCACGTCGTTTGGGCGTTGTTTCGCCTTCCCGCACGCGCGTACCGACCTGGTCAAGGAAATGCACGTGGCACTCGGCGTCTCGAAGAAGGGGATCAAGGCGCCCTCTCCGGACGGACGACCGTTGCATGTGATCTGCCTGCTCTTGACGCCGCGGAATATCGCTCAGCTCTATCTGCAGACGCTCTCGGGCCTGGCGGCGCTGGCTCGCGACGAATCGAATCTGGTGAGAATCCTCGCGGCGCCCAATGCCGATGAGTTGATCCGCGTGATCTGGGAGACGGGGCTCACCATTCGCAAGCAACTGACCGTACGCGACCTGATGCATCGCGACCTGGTCACCGTCTCTCCGGATGACAGCCTCAAGGTCGTCGCCAACAAACTCTACCGCTACAAGGTCTCCGGCATGCCGGTGATCGACGCGGAAGGACGCCCGGTCGGAATGATCTCCGAGCGGCATTTGATCAAGGCCGCCCTCCCCGACGACTACGAGACGCTGGTTCAGAAACTCATAGAGTCACCCGACACCGAACCGTTCGACGAGCTTCTGCGCCATGAGGACGAGATCAAGGTCAAAGACATCATGACGACCCGGCTTTACACCACGACCGAAGACACACCGATCGTCGAGGTGGCCGCACAGATGCTGTTCCGCAACATCCGCCGTCTCCCGGTAGTTTGCGATGGCAAACTGATCGGGATGATCCTGCGCCGCGATATTGTCAGCAAAGTCATCCGGGGATAACTGCTCTTGGGGGAGGGTCGACAGACAGGGTGGGTCTTAGACCCGCCCTTTTCCTTGGATTCTCTGTGAGAGTGGAGTTGTCACCACGTGAACGCCAGGCGCCTCCACATCGATGGGGTTCAGTCAGCCATCACGCCCCTGATTCCTTCCGACGGGATGCAAAGACACCTCCACCCACCAGAATAATCAGAGACACCAACGACAGCCACATCG
>Ga0326726_10001537_pt1 | contig 21397 bp, 15 predicted proteins | sample MHFenrmetagenome_2_FD_207603 | JGI IMG/M metagenome (GOLD analysis project Ga0326726, IMG submission 207603) | Lab enriched peat soil microbial communities from Michigan Hollow, Ithaca, NY, United States - MHF15MN | ecosystem: Environmental > Terrestrial > Soil > Wetlands > Peat | place: USA... | reverse complement strand
GCTCGCGAGGTAGCGCGCGAACAGCTCGCGCCCGCTGCCGGGCTCGCCCGTGAGCAGCATGTGCGCGTCGTGCTGCGCGACGCGCGCGATTTGCTCGCGTAGCGCGCGCATCGGCTGGCTCTTGCCAGCCGGCGTCAGCATTTGCCCGCCGCGCGCACGCCGCGGCTCCTTCGAGCGGCGCGCCGTCAGCGCCTTCTCGACGGTGCGCAGCAGCTTCGCGAGCGACACGGGCTTCTCGATGAAGTCGAACGCACCGAGGCGCGTGGCCTCGACCGCCGTGTCGACCGTGCCGTGGCCGGACATCATCACGACAGTGCCCGCCGCACCGCTCTCGTTCCACTCTTTCAGCAGCGAGATGCCGTCGGTGTCGGGCATCCAGATGTCGAGCAGAATCAGGTCGAACTCGTTGTCTTTGCGCGCGGCGCGCGCGTGCCGCGCATCGGCGGCGGTCGTGACGTCGTAGCCTTCCTCGCTCAGGATCTCGTCGATCAAGGCGCGGATGTTCGCTTCGTCGTCTACGACCAGAATGCGCGCGCTCATGCGCGTTCTCTCCTATGTTCTTGTCGCCGATTCACGGAGCCGCCGGCGTCCACGGAGGTCGGGATGAGTATACTGATCTCCGCACCGCCTTGCTCGCGGTTGCGCGCCGTGATGTGGCCGCCGTGCTCTTCGACGAGCTTCTTTACGATCGCGAGACCGAGACCCGTTCCCTTCGGCTTACTCGTGACGTACGGGTCGAATGCCTGGTCCACGATGTCGCTCGAAAAGCCCGGCCCGTTGTCGACGACCTTGATCTCGACGAGATCGGCATCCGCGCCATGCACGCGCCGCGTCGAGATCCCTACCTGCGCTTCGGCCTGATGCTCGGTCGCTTCGACCGCATTGCGCAGCAGATTGTGCAGCACCTGACGGAGACGCCCCGCGTCGGCCTCTATGCGAGGCAAGTTCGGCTCGAGCGACAGCTTGATCGCGACCGGCTTCTCGGGGTTCGCGTGGTAGAGCTCGCTGACCTCGGCGATCAGCGCGTTCACGTCGAAGCGCGTCACGTCCATGCTCGGTGTGCGCGCATACTCGCTGAACGCGTTCACCATCTGCTTCATCGCCTCGACCTGCTGGATGATCGTGTGCGTCGCTCGGTCGAGCAGATCGACCTCCCCGCTTTCGCTCTTCAGGTACTTGCGGCGCAGCCGCTCGGCCGATAGCTGGATCGGCGTGAGCGGATTCTTGATCTCGTGCGCGAGACGCCGTGCGACCTCGCCCCAGGCCGCATCACGCTGCGCCTGCAATAGCGCCGTGATGTCGTCGAACACGATCACGTAGCCGCCGGGCGCACCGCTCTCGGTCGGCAGCTCCGTGCACGCACACATCAGCACTCGACGCGAGCCGTCGGTGCGCAGCACGACCTGCTCGCGCCACTCGCTGTCGCCGCGTTGCAAATGCGCCGACGCAACCGCGACGAACTGCGCGAGCAGCGGCCTGCTCGGCGCGAGCTCCGTGAGCGACGCGCCCCTGTGCCGCTCGAGGTCCTCGCCGAGGATCGCACCCGCCGCCTGGTTCGCGGTGCGGATCCGCATGTCGGGCTCGAGCGCGACGACGCCGGTCGACAGACGCGCGAGGATCACCTCGAGCTTGCGCCGCTCGCTCTCGACCTGCTGTTGACTCGAGCGTGCTTCCTCGCTCGCTTTCGCGAGCCGCTGCGTCATGTCGTTGAACGAGTGGACGAGGAAGCCGATCTCGTCGCGAGTCGGCGTCGGAACACGCGTCGCGAAGTCGCCGCGCGCGACGGCGCGCGTGCCTTGCATCAGCAGCTGGATCGGCACGACGAGCCGGCGCGAGAAGTAGAACGCGCCGTACACCGACGCGAGCAGAGAGATCAGCAGCACGAGGCTCAGCGTGAGCGTGAACGCGTATTTCAGAGCCGTGCGGATGTACGACAGCTCCGAGAACTGGTTGTAGCTTCCCTGCACGGCGTTCGCGAGCGTGGCGAGCTGTTGATCGACGGGGAAGGTGCCCTGCAAGAATTCGAGGTCGCCGCGGGCGCTCGGCCTGACGAGCGGCGCGGCCGCGAGGATCTGATAGCCGCCGTCCGGCCGCGGGTCGACGCTCACGTAGGTCTGCGACTGCCGGAGCTGAAACAGCACCTCGTCGCTCGGATACTTCGGCACGGCCGACCGAGAGTCGATCGCGGTCGTCGCGAGGATCTGTGCGTTCGGACCGTAGACCGTGAGCTCGACCGCGGAGCTATCGGCGCGCAGCGCGTTCAGCGCGGACAGGAGGTCGCGCTGGTCGACGTTCGCGAGACGGTTCGTGAGCCGTTGCATCTCGTCGAGCTTGCCGCGCGCCTGGATGTCGAGGGCCGTCTGGCCGAGCTGCAGCACGTTCGCCAGGCCCTTCTCGGTGTCGACGTTGAACCAGTTGTCGATGCCGCGGTTGATGAACTCGACCGAGAAGATGTACACGCCGACGAGCGGCGTGATCGCGACGAGCGCGAGCACGGTGACCATCCGCGCGCGCAACCGCGAGCCGGGCACCTCCCGCCGATAGTCGCGGATCAACTGCCAGACATTGACGATGATCAGCACGAGCAGGACCGCGATGCCGATCGAGTTGATCGGCACGATCCAGGTCTGGAGCCTCGCGAAGTCGTCGGAGTTTTCGGTGACGCGCGTGAACAGCAGCAGCGCGACGAACCACAGCAGTACCCCGACTACTGCGAGCAGCGCGAGGAACGCGCTCCTCAGCCGTCGTGCAATTGCCATCGGTACCAATCGCTGCCGAGCGACCAGTCGCGACGCCAGAAGGCTATCAGTCGCAGCGGGCCCGGGAGCTTCTCCGCGTCCAGGACCGTGCGCATCCGCAAGTAGTACTCATGCCCCGGCTCGATCAAAGCCGCGTCGATCAACGGCAGGTGGTTCACGTGGCCGAGCCAGTCGAGCGCGGCATACAGCGTCGAGAACGACGTCTGATCGCCGCTGTTCAAGTTCTGCACGGTGAACCGCTCGCTCAACGCGTGGTACTCGAGCTGGTAACGCTGCTGTAACGCCGCTTCCTCGTTGTCGAACCAGAAGCGGCGGTTCTTCAAGAGCTCGACCTCGACGCGGATCGTGAGCGGCAATCCGGACTGCAGCGCGCTGCGGGCCTCCGACGACAGCCGATACTCGATCAGCGCATCGAGGAAGTAGACGCCGTCCTTGAGCTGCGTGCCGGCCTCGCGGATCTCGAAGTAGCCGGGGTCTTCCTCGCTCTTGATCGGCGCCGGCGGCGGCGGCGCCTTGGGCGCCGCGAAATCTTGCGCGCGGACCCCGAGCGGCAGAGATAAGAGAAGGAGTGCCGCGACGGCTGCAAGCAGGCGCAACCCGGCCTTGGGCGAAGGCGAGCGGCTAATGTTGCGCGTGAAATACATCGGACGGTCGAAGCGCTGCCGGCTTGAGTACCGAAGCATAATAGAAGCCATCACCGTCCGCGTCTCCCGGTAGGCTCTGACACCCCAGCAGCTGCGCGGTTCCTGGCCGGTCTGAAGTCTCTACCGACGAGAGAAAAGCCGCGATCTGCGCGTCGTTCTCGCTACGCAGCACCGAGCAGGTAGCGTAGACGAGACGCCCGCCCGGGGCGAGCAGCGGCCACAACGCTCGCAACAGGTCGGATTGGAGTGCGACCGCGCGCGCGACGTCTTCCGGTCGGCGCAGCAACTTGATATCGGGATGGCGGCGGATCACGCCGACCGCGCTGCACGGCGCGTCGAGCAGTATCCGGTCGAACGGCCGCCCGTCCCACCAGGCCTCGGGCCGCGTCGCATCCCCAGCGACGAGCCGCGCGGCGAGACCGAGCCGATCGAGGTTCGCGCGGACCCGCGCAAGCCGGCGTGGGTCGCGATCGAGCGCCCAAACCTCGTCGAGTCCCGGGCAGGATTCCAGGATGTGACCGGTCTTGCCGCCCGGCGCCGCGCACGCATCGAGCACGCGCTGCCCCGGCACGAGGTCGAGGAAGCCGGCCGCGCGCTGGGCCGCGACGTCCTGAACCGACGCGTCACCGGCCGCGAAGCCGGGCAGCGCGTCGACGGGCTGCGGCGCGTCGAGCACGATCGCGGTCGCGACTTCCTCGTCCGGCCGCGCGCCGAGGCCCGCGGCCCGGAGCCGTGCGAGATAGTCGGCGCGAGTCGTGCGTCGCTGGTTGACGCGCAGCCACATCGGCGCCGGCGAGTTGTTCGCGGCGCAGATCCGCTGCCACTCGTCGGGCCAGTCGTGCGCGAGTTGCTCGAGCAGCCAGCGCGGATGGCTGAACCGCGCCTCGTCGTCCGCCGCGAGCCCCGCGTCGAGCGCGCCGCGCTCGCGCTGGAACCGGCGCAGCACGGCGTTCACGAGCGGCGCCGCATCGCGGTGGCCGAGCAGCGCGGCCGCGTCGACTGTCGCCGACACGGCCGCGTGCGCCGGGATCCGCATCTCCTGGAGCTGGAGAAGCCCGATCTTGAGCAGCGCGCCGAGCTCGAGCTGGCCCGGCTTCAACGGCTTCGTGAGAAGACGCGCGGCCTGCCACTCGAGCCGTTGATGCCAGCGCAACGCTCCGAAGACGAGCGCGCCGAGCAACGCCCGATCGCGCTGCGCGACGCCGGCCTCGGCGGCATCGAGCGCGTCGTCCGCCTCGGTGCGCTCGCGCAGCACGCGCGCGACGACCGCGGCCGCGACGGCGCGCACGGCGGCGCCCGGCGCAGCGCCCGCGCTACGGGACGAACGCGGCGCCATCGAGCGGATGCGCGGCGAGATACGCCGATGCGTCCATCACGCGCCCCGACGGCGGTTGGACTCGGGAGAGCCGCAAGACGCCCGCGCCGGTCGCGACGTCGATGCCGGCCGCGCCCGCGCCAACGACCGTGCCCGGAGGCGCCGCGGCCTGCAGATCGAGCGGCTCGGCGCGCCAGACGCGCAGCCTCGTGCCGTCGCCGAGGCGGGTCTCGGCGACGGGCCACGGATCGAACGCGCGCACGCGCGCATCGAGCTCGAGCGCGCTGCGCCGCCAGTCGAGCGCGGCCTCGGCCTTCGTGATCTTCGGTGCGTGCGTCGCGAGCGCCTCTTGCTGCGGGGTCGGCGAGAGCTCGCCCGCGAGCAGACCCGGCAACGCGTCCGCGAGCACCTCGGCCGCGAGCGCCGCGAGCCGGTCGTGCAGCTCGCCGGACGTCTCGCGCGCTCCGATTGGCGTCGAGCGCGCGAGGTAGACGGCGCCCGTGTCGAGCCCGCGCTCGATCCGCATGAGGCTCACGCCGGTCGTCGCGTCGCGCGCGAGAATGGCGTGTTGGATCGGCGCAGCGCCTCGCCACGCCGGCAGCAGCGACGCGTGCAGATTCACGCAACCGAGCCGAGGCCACGCGAGCATCTGAACAGGCAGCAACAAGCCATAGGCCACGACGACGAGAAGATCGGGTGCCGAGCCGAGATCGTCGAGCGCGCCCGGGGCCTTGAGCGTTCGTGGCTGCGCGACGCGCAGCCCGCGCGCGGCCGCCGCGAGCTTCACCGGCGATGCCGTGACCTGTCGGCCGCGGCCGGCCGGGCGGTCGGGCTGCGTCAACACGAGACTCACGTCGGCACCCGACGCGACGAGCGCCTCGAGCGTGGGGACCGCGAACTGCGGAGTCCCGGCGAACGCGATGCGTGCGGAAACGCTCACGGGCTCGGCGGTGTGCGGCCGCGGGTCAGATCACGGGGACGGACTTCGGCTCTCGCGCAGAGGCGCCGTCGGTCCCTGAGCGCTTGGCCTTCTTCGCGGCCTTCTTCTTCAGCCGCTCGCGCTTGAGCTCCGACAAGTAGTCGACGAAGAGCTTCCCCTCGAGGTGATCCATCTCGTGCTGGATGCACACCGCGAGCAGGCCTTCGGCCTCGAGCTCGAACGGCTTGCCGTCGCGGTCGAGCGCGCGGACTCTGACCTTCGCGGCGCGGTCGATGTAGTCGTAAAACTCCGGCACCGACAAGCAGCCTTCCTCGGAATTCGTCGTGCCTTCGGAGCTCACGATCTCGGGATTGATCAGGCAATGCGGCTCGGTGCGGTCCGCCGAGAGGTCGCAGACCAGAATTCTCTTGTGAACGTTGACTTGCGTCGCAGCCAGACCGATGCCGGGCGCGGCATACATCGTCTCGAACAAATCCTCGACGAAGCGCCGGATATCGCCGTCGACTTTTGTGACCGGTTCGGCGCGAATTCGCAGTCGCGGGTCCGGATACTCGAGTATTGGGAGACGTGCCATTGTCGTTCGGCCTCGATTTCGTGTATAACGCCTCGAAGTTTGCTTAACCCTCTGACTTTACAGGGATAGTGTTGGCTGCGGGTCTGCTGGATGGGGTAGTCGAGGCGCGGCAGACCCATGACCGCAAGCCAATGGGATTATAGCAGCCGCCGTTCGAGCCACTGGCCAAGGGTCCGATACGACCGCGGGATAGGGAGCGAAACACCATGATTCAAGCGCGCAAGACGCTCATCCGATCAGCCTGTCTGATCACCGCCGCAGCCGCAAGCATGGTCGTGCTGTCCGGAGGTGTGGCGCAGGAGCGCGACCTGAGGCTCGCGGCCGCCGTCGGGCAACCCGCGCCGCCGCCGGTCTTGAACCCGCGCCATCCCGAGACCTACGTCGTTCAAAAGGGCGACACGCTCTGGGACATCGCCGCGAAGTTTCTCCGCGACCCGTGGAATTGGCCCGAGATCTGGCAAGTCAATCCGCAGGTCGAAAACCCGCACCTGATCTATCCGGGCGATACGCTCACGCTCGTCTACAACGACAACGGCCGCCCCGCGGTCACGGTCACCGAGCGCGGCCCTGTCGTGAGCGGCGGCGGCGTCGAACGGCTCTCTCCGCGCGTTCGCGAGCTGCCGCTCGAGAACGCGATCCCGGCGATTCCGTACGCGCAGGTTCAGGCGTTCCTGTCGCGCTCCGTCGTGCTCGAGAAGAAGCAACTCGCGCATCTGCCGTACGTGGTCGCGAACCGCAACGGCCTCGTAGCCAGCGCGGGCCAGGACTTCTATGGGCGCCACGCGACCGCCGCGAAGGGTTCCATCTACAACGTCGTGCACCTCGGCAGCAAGCTCGTAGACCCCGACGACAACGCGCTGCTCGGCTACGAGGGCATCTACATCGGTCAGGGACGCGTCGATCGCCCCGGCGACCCGGCGACGCTGCGGCTGCTCGACAGCACGCGCGAAGCGTTGATCGGCGACTACCTGCTCGATGAGCAGGACATTCTGCCGAGGAACTACATGCCGCACGCGCCGGCGAACGACGTCGTCGGACAGATCATCGCCGTGATGGACGGCGTCGCGTTGGCCGGGCAATACCAAGTCGTGGTCCTGAACCGCGGCACAAAACATGGCCTCGACGCGGGGACCGCGCTCCGGATCTTCCAGACCGGCAAGGTCGTACGCGACGACGGCGGCGGAAAAGGCGGCGGCCAAGGCGGCGCGCAGGGCAGAGAAGCCGGCACTTTCGGCAAGAAAGTGCGCTTGCCCGACGAACCCGTGGGCACGATGATGGTGTTCCGTACCTTCGACCGGATGAGCTATGCGCTCGTCATGGAAGCCACCGGCGACATCAGCGTGTTCGACACGGTCCGTAACCCCTAAGCACCGCTCCACAACTCTCCGACCGGCCTCGGCTGCGCCGCCGGCCGCGCATCGGCCATGGCAAGCGACGCCTGGCTGACGCTGCTCGCCGCCGCGGGCGCGCCGGCAAGCACTGTCTGGCTCCAAGCGCTCAAATCCTGCGGCACGGCGGACGCGCTCGTCGCGAGCCCGCAGAGCGCATTGCGCGCGCTCGGCCTCGGCGACGAAGCCGTCGCTAGCCTCAAGTCGCCCGACCGCGCGGCTCTCGATCGTGCGCGCGCTTGGCTCTCGTCCGGACGCCGCCGCCTCGTGACCTACGGCGGCGAGCACTACCCGCCGCTGCTCGCGCAACTCGCCGACGCGCCGCTCGCGCTCTGGGTCGAAGGCGAAAACTGCGCACTGCTTTCCGGCGCTCAGCTCGCGGTGGTCGGCAGCCGCAACCCGACGCGCGGCGGCCGCGACAATGCGGAGCAGTTCGCGCGCTATCTCGCCGCGCGTGGACTCACGATCACGAGCGGACTCGCGATCGGGATCGACGGCGCGGGGCATCGCGGCGCGCTCGCCGAGATCGGCGGCACGATCGCGGTGCTCGGCGGCGGGCTCGATTCGATCTATCCGCGCGCGCATTCGGACCTTGCCGCAGCAATCGCCGAGCGCGGCCTGCTCGTGTCGGAATACGCGCCCGGCGTAGAGCCGCACAAGGCGCACTTCCCACAGCGCAATCGGATCATCGCGGGCCTGTCGCTCGGCACGCTCGTCGTCGAGGCGACGCGGCGCAGCGGCTCTTTGATCACCGCGCGTCTCGCGGCGGATTACGGGCGCGAGGTGTTCGCAATTCCGGGCTCGATTCACAACCCGCTCGCGCGCGGTTGTCACTTCTTGATTCGCGGCGGCGCGAAGCTCGTCGAAGAAGCGGCAGACGTCCTCGTCGAGCTCGCGCCGCAGCTCAAAGTGGATCTCGCGACGATCGATCGCGCGCCGGAGGAAACGAGCGGCGAAGGCGCAACGGTCGATGCTCCCGAATATCGCAACGTTCTCGAGTTGTTGGGCTTCGATCCGCGCTCGATCGCCGATCTTGCAGAAGATTCCGGATTGACGGCCGCGGAGCTTTCCTCCATGCTCCTGATCCTCGAGCTCGAAGGGTTCGTCGAGGCGTTGCCCGGCGGCCGCTACTCGCGGCTGCGGAAGAGGGATTGATGAAAGAAACCGTTCTCGACGTCCTCATGTATCTGTTCGAATCCTTCGTCGATAGTGAAGACGAGCCCGAGCCGAATCGCAACGAGCTCCGAGAAGATCTGGAAACCGCCGGCTTCGGCGATCGCGAGATCGAACGCGCGCTCGACTGGCTCGACGGGTTGAACACTACCGAGGTCACCAGCACGGCGCCGCAGTCCGCGGCGATCCGGATCTTCGACAGCGCCGAGACCGAGAAGCTCGATGCGCGCGCACGCGGCTATTTGCTGCATCTCGAGCAGATAGGCATCTTGCAGCCCGCGCAGCGCGAACTCGTCATCGATCGACTGCTGGCGCTCGACAACGAGGAAATCGACGTCGAGCAGACCAAATGGGTCGTGATGATGGTCCTCTTCAGTCAGCCGGGGCAGCAGGACGCCTATGCGCAGATGGAGGACCTCGTGTACGCGGACGACTCGGCCTGGGTCCACTGACACCGGCCATTCGCGCCCGATCTCGCGTCCGGAGCTTTAACGCGGCGCAGAGAATCGGCTATCCTGCCGCTCCTTTTTAGTAGCCCATACACGCGGTGCGCACGCGCGCGCGCGCCACGATTGAGATCACGAGTCCACTGCAGCCGCTGATCTATGGCCAAGAATCTCGTCATCGTCGAATCGCCCGCCAAGGCACGCACGATCGAGAAATACCTGGGTAACGATTTCGAGGTGCTCGCTTCCTACGGGCACGTGCGCGATCTCGTGCCCAAAGAAGGCGCGGTCGATCCCGAGCATGGCTTCAAGATGAAGTACCAGCTGATCGACAAGAACGCGAAGCACGTCGAGAAGATCGTCAAAGCCGTCAAGAAGGCCGATGCCGTCTATCTCGCGACCGACCCCGATCGCGAGGGCGAAGCGATCTCGTGGCACGTCTACCAGGTGCTCAAGGAACGCGACGTGCTCGACTCGAAGGCGGTCCACCGCGTCGTGTTCCACGAGGTCACGAAGCGCGCAATCCAAGAGGCGATCCAGCAACCGCGCGAGCTCTCGGAGGAGCTCGTGAATGCGCAGCAGGCGCGCCGCGCGCTCGATTACCTCGTCGGCTTCAATCTATCTCCGCTGCTCTGGAAGAAGGTGCGCCGAGGCTTGTCGGCCGGCCGCGTGCAGAGCCCCGCGCTGCGTCTGATCGTCGAGCGCGAGGACGAGATCACGGCGTTCAAGGCGCAGGAGTACTGGACGATCGAGGCGCTCGCCGAGCAAAGCCCTATCGCCGGCGCGCCGGCCTCGACGCAATTCCCGGCGCGGCTCTCCGTGTTCGGCGGCGAGAAGGTCGAGCAGTTCACGTTCACGAACGAGACTCAAGTTCGTGCGGCCGAGCAGAACATCCGCGACACGGCGCGCGGCACGCTCACGGTCGCGAAGGTCGACAAGAAGCAGCGCCGCCGCAATCCCGCCGCGCCGTTCACGACCTCGACGCTCCAGCAGGAGGCCTCGCGCAAGCTCGGCTTCAGTGCGCAGCGCACGATGACCGTCGCGCAGCGCCTATATGAAGGTATCGACATCGGCGAGGGCACGGTCGGCCTGATCACCTACATGCGCACGGACTCGGTGACGCTCGCCGAAGAGGCGCTGCGCGAGCTGCGCTCCGTCATCGCGGACCGCTATGGCAAGGACAACCTGCCCGACGAGCCTCGTCGCTACACGACCAAGGCGAAGAACGCACAGGAGGCGCATGAAGCCATCCGGCCCACGAGCGCGTCGCGCGCTCCGGAGGACCTGCGACGTTACCTCGATCCGAACCAGTACAGGCTCTACGAGTTGGTCTGGAAGCGCACGGTCGCGTCGCAGATGAACCCGGCCGTTTACGACACGGTCGCGCTCGATCTCGTCGCGGGCGAATCGACGACGGGCGACATCGCGTTCCGCGCGACGGGCTCCGTGCTCGTGAGCCCGGGCTTCATCGCCGTATACCACGAAGGGCTCGACGACACGGTCGAGGACGAGCAGGACCACATCCTGCCGGCAGTGGTCGAGGGCGACCGGGTGTCGCTCACGGACGTGCAGAGCGCGCAGCACTTCACCGAGCCGCCGCCGCGCTACTCGGAAGCCACGCTCGTGAAGGCGCTCGAGGAGTTCGGCATCGGCCGCCCGTCGACTTACGCGTCGATCATCTCGACGCTGCGCAACCGCGAGTACGTCGAGATGGACAACCGCAGGTTCATCCCGACGGACGTCGGCCGGGTCGTGAACAGATTCCTCACGCAGTTCTTCTCGCAGTACGTCGACTATGAGTTCACCGCGCGCATGGAGGACGACCTCGACGCGGTGTCGCGCGGCGAGCGCGAGTGGGTGCCGCTGCTCGAGGAGTTCTGGAAACCGTTCAGCGAGCTCGTCGAGCACACCGAGGCCAACGTCACGCGCGAGCAAGCGTCGCAGGCGCGAGTCCTTGGGGTCGATCCCGTGAGCGGCCGGCCCATGAGCGTGCGGATGGGCCGCTACGGCGCGTTCGTGCAGATCGGCACGAAGGAGGACGAGGACAAGCCGAAGTTCGCGGGCCTGCGTCCGGGCCAGAAGATGGACACGATCACGCTCGACGTCGCTCTCGATCTGTTCAAGCTGCCGCGCGAGCTTGGGTTGACGCCCGATGGCGAGCCCGTGTCCGCGAACATCGGCCGCTTCGGACCATACGTTCGCTACGGCGCGAAGTTCGCGTCGATCCGCGGCGACGATCCGTACACGATCACGCTCGAGCGCGCGCTGGAGCTGATCGCCGAGAAGAAGATCGCCGACGCGAACAAGCTGATCCGCGATTTCCCTGACGCCGGTATCCAAGTGCTCAACGGCCGCTATGGCCCGTACGTCACGGACAAGAAGAAGAACGCGAAGATTCCGAAGGATCGCGTGCCGTCGGAGCTCTCGCTCGAGGAGTGCCAGGCGTTGCTCGCGGCCGCACCCGAGCGTCGCGCGCGCGGCATGCGCCGCGGTAAGACCACCGCACCCGCTGCCACGGACGAGAAGTCCGCCGCACTGCCCGCCGCCGCGGCCGCGAAAAAGACCAAGACGAAGAAGAAGACGAAGAAAGCCGCGCGCAAGTCGACCGCCGCGGGCGCGACCAAGAGCGCTTCGTCGCCGGCCGGCGTCGACGGCGTCGGCGGCGTGGGCGGCCCTGCCGACGCCGGTGGCGGCGGCAGCAGCGGCACCGGCGGCAGCGAGACGCCCGACGCTTGACGTCGCGCGTGCACGTCGCGCGTGCCGCTCGCGTCGTGCTCGCAGGCGGCGTGATCGCCTATCCGACCGAGGCCGTGTTCGGCTTGGGCTGCCTGCCGGAGAACCGCGCGGCGGTCGAGCGCGTGCTCGCGATCAAACGCCGGTCGTGGCGCAAAGGCTTGTTGCTGATCGGCTCGGACCTCGCGCAGCTCGAGCGGTTCGTCGTGCTCCCGAGCGAGCCGCGGCGTAGCGAGCTCGTCGCGAGCTGGCCGGGCCCCGTGACGTGGGTGCTCCCAGCCAAGCCGCATGTGCCGCGCTGGATCAGCGGCGGCCGCGATAGCGTCGCGGTGCGGCTCACGGATCATCCGCTCGCGCGCGAGCTCTGCGCGGCCGTGGGCCATGCGCTCGTGTCGACGAGCGCGAACGTGAGCCGCAGGCCGCCGCTGCGCGACTTGCGCGTGCTGCGGCGCGAGCTCGGCCGCGAGGTCGACTGCGTGCTCGCGGGCGCGCTCGGCGGGCTCGCAAGACCGACCCTCATCAAGGACGGCCGGACCGGGCAGACCCTACGCCCGGCTTGAGGCTCGGCATGCGGGCTAGGCGTTTCCCCGCCGTTCACGCACCGGTCCCGGCACCTGTGATAACGTTTCCACATAATCACGCCAACGTCCTGGGCCGAAATAAGAAAATGATTCGCCTCCGCCGAGCGGCCGCCGGCCTCGTCATTCTGTCTTCCGCCGGTGTCACGGCGGCGGGCGCGCAGCCGATGCAGGCCGCCGCGCCGACGGTCACGGCCGTGGCGATCACGACGCCCGTGAAGCTCGCCGCACCGGCGCGGCCGGTGAAGAGCGGCTCGACGTCGGTGTACATCGTAAAGCTCAAAGATCCCGGAGCCGCGAGCTACGGCAACGCATCGATCTATTCCGCCGGCAGGCCTGTCGTGCAGAACGCGACCGCACAGCGCGCGGCGCGCGCCGCGTTCGCGCAGCGGCTCGAGCAAACCCACGACCGGCTGCTCGCCGACGTGGGCGCACCGTCGGCGAAGCTCTACAGCTACCGTTACGCGCTGAACGGCTTCGCGGCGAAGCTCACCGCGGCCGAAGCGTCGCGGCTCGCGCAGAGGCCGGAGGTCGCGCGCGTCTGGCTCGACACCGACCGGCATCTCGACACGAACAGCAGCTCGACGTTTCTCGGCCTCGAGAGCCAGAGCGGAGGCCTGCATGCCGGCCTCAAGCTGCTCGGCGAGAACGTGGTCGTCGGCGTCATCGATAGCGGTGTCGCCCCGAACCATCCGTCGCTGCTCGACACCGTCGACCTGATCCCGCGCGGCTGCCGCGGCCAGTGGGCCAAATCCTCGTTCCTCGGTTTGATGCTCTGCAGCTCCTACCGGCGTCATCCGTTGCAGCAAGTGGCCTACGCACCGCCGGTCGGGTTCAGCGGCGCGTGCGAAGCCGGCCCCGGCTTCGAGGCGAAATACTGCACCAACAAGGTCGTCGGCGCGCGTTACTACGTCGATGGATTCTTGACGCGACACAAGCTCGACCCGCACGAGTTCCGTTCGCCGCGCGACGCGGCGGGGCACGGCACTCACGTCGCGACGACGATCGCCGGCAACTCGGTCGACGCGTACCTGTTCGGCACGAAGGTCGCGAAGGTTCAGGGTCTCGCGCCGCGCGCGCGCGTCGCGATCTACAAAGCTTGTTGGGTCGAGCCGGACCAAGTCTCGCCGACCTGTGCGACGTCGGACCTCGCGCGCGCGGTCGACGACGCGGTCGCGGACGGCGTCGACATCATCAACTACTCTCTCGGCAGCAACCAGAACGACATCACCGAGCCCGACGGTCTCGCGCTGTTGAATGCGTTCGACGCCGGTGTGCTCGCGGTCGTCGCGGCGGGCAACGACGGCCCGAACTACGGCACGATCACGTCGCCGAGCAGCGCGCCATGGGTGATGACGGTCGCGGCGTCGAGCCAGACCGGCACGGCGTTCAGCGACGCGATCTCGGTCACGGCGCCCACGAGCCTCGTCGGCGACATCGAGATGCGCGAGGCGAGCTTCACGCCCGCGCTCACGGTGAAGTCGCCGGTCGCGGCGCCGCTGATCGCCGCAGTCGACTCCACGCCGACCTCGAGCAGCGCGGGCAGCCCGCGTGATGCGTGCTCGGCGCTCACGAACGCGACGCGCGTCGCCGGGCGCATCGTGCTCGTCGAGCGCGGCGGCTGCGAGTTCCAGGCCAAGATCAAGAACGCCGAGGACGCGGGAGCGGTCGGCGTGATCGTCTACAACGACGCCGCGGGCGAGCCGATCGTGATGAACGGCGACGCGGGCAGTGTGCACATTCCCGCGGTGATGATCGGCGCCGACGACGGCCAGCGGCTCCTCACCGCGCTCTCGGGCACTCAACAGGTAACGGTGAAGCTCGCGAAAGGCGTGTTCGTGCCGATCACGACGACCGGCAACATCATCGCCGACTTCTCCTCGCGCGGGCCGGCGCTGACCGACGCAAACTTCTTGAAGCCCGACGTCACGGCGCCCGGTGTCGACATCCTCGCCGGGATGACGCCGACGCCCGCGAACGGCGTGCAGGGCGAGCGCTACACCTACTACTCGGGAACGTCGCAAGCGACGCCCGAGGTCTCGGGCGTCGCGGCGCTGCTCAAGGAGGCGCATCCCGATTGGTCGCCGTCGGAGTTGAAGTCGGCGTTGATGACTTCTACCTACCAGCAAGTCGTCAACGCGGACGGCAGCCCGACGAATCCGCTCGACCGCGGCTCGGGGCACATCAGCCCGAACCACGCCGTCGACCCGGGGCTCGTCTACACGAACGAGTTCCGCGATCACGCCGCGTATCTCTGCGGCACGCTGTCGCCGCCGTTTTCGCAGGCGGACTGCGCCGGCTACGCAGCCGCGGGCTTCTCGGGCGCGGCGACCGCGCTGAACCTGCCGTCGGCCGCGCTCGCCGAGCTCATCACGGGCGACGTCGTGAAGCGGCGCGTGACGAACCTCGGCCCGCCTTCGACCTACAGCGCGTCGATCGTCGCGCCGCAGGACGTGGGGATAGCGGTCGATCCCGCGACGCTCGTGCTCGGCACGAACGAAAGCGCCGAGTTCGCTCTGCGTTTCACGAGCACCAGCACGGCGTTCGATCTGTGGGATTTCGGCCAGCTCACGTGGAACGACGGCAAGCACACGGTCGTGAGCCCGATCGCGGTGCAGCCCGTCGTGCTGCGCGCACCGCCGGAGATCCGGCTCTCGGGCGCGAGCGGCGCCGCGACTCTGCCAGTCGCGTTCGGCTACACCGGGCCGTACACGCCGGGTACCCATGGCTTGCGCGCGCCGCTCACGGACGCGTCGGGCCACGTGATTTCGGGGCACGTCGACGACGACCCGACCAACAACTTCAATTTCCCGTCCGGCCCCGGGATCACGTTGCAGGGCATCACGGTGCCGCCGGGACAACTATATTTGCGCATCGCGTTGTTCGACGCGTACACCGACGGCAACGACGACCTCGATCTCTATCTCTTCTTCTGCCCGGACGGCACGACCAACAGTTGTAGTCAGGTCGGCCAAAGCGGCGGGTTTACATCGAACGAAAAGATCGACGTCACGACGCCGACGCCCGGCATGTACATCATCGCGGTGCACGGCTTCGAAACGGATCAGGTCGCGGGCGGCCCCGGCGCCAACTATTCGCTGTTCGTCTGGTCGTTCGGCGTCGACGACAACGTCGGCAACCTCGCGGTGACCGGGCCCGGCAGCGTGAACGCGGGCGACCACGCCGACCTCGGATTGTCCTGGTCACAGCTCGCGCCCGGCATGCGCTACCTCGGCGCGGTCTCGCACGCGACGCCGCGCGGCCTCTACGCGCTCACGATCCTCGACGTCTCGTCGCCTTGACGGCGCGCCCGCGCTGCCCCCTGCGCGCGCGCAGGAAACAGCTCAGCAGATGGTCGTTGACGAGGCCCGTCGCCTGCATGTGCGCATAGACGATCGTCGAGCCGACGAACTTGAACCCGCGGTTCTTCAGATCCTTGCTCAGCGCGTCGGACTCCGGCGTCGTCGCGGGAACGTCGCTCGGCGCGCGCCAGCGGTTCACGATCGGCGCTCCGCCGACGAACGGCCAGACATACGCGTCGAAGCTGCCGAACTGCGCTTGGATCTCGAGGAAGGCGCGCGCATTGGCGATGGCCGCCTCGATCTTCTGCCGGTTGCGAACGATGCCCTTGTCCTGCATGAGCCGCGTCACCGCGCGAGCGTCGAAGCGCGCGACCTTCGTTGGATCGAAACCCGCGAACGCGCGCCGGTAGTTCTCCCGCTTGCGCAAGATCGTCCACCAGCTCAAGCCCGCTTGCGCGCTCTCGAGCACGAGGAACTCGAAGTGCTTGCGATCGTCCCGAACCGGCACGCCCCATTCGGTGTCGTGGTAACTCTCGTAAAGCGGATCGATGCCCTCGCTCCAAGGACAACGGCGAACGTTGGCGTCTGCCATGAGCGTAGTTCAGTTCCCAGTGTGGCCCGTGACAAAGGTACCGAAGTCCGCGCAGAATCCCCAACTCCGGAAAGTTGCGAAGATGGCCAAGAACGATTCGCCGCCCGATCGTTACGCCGTGATCGGCCATCCCGTCGACCACAGCCGCTCGCCGCTGATCCACACGTTGTTCGCGCGCCAGACGCAGCAGAGGCTCACCTACGAGCTGATCGACGCCGAGCCAGAGGACTTCGAGACGGCGGTGCGCGGCTTCGCGGCCGCCGGCGGCAAGGGCGTGAACGTGACCGTGCCGCACAAAGAAGCCGCGTTCGCGCTCGTCGACGAGCGCGGCGAGGCGGCGACCGCAGCCGGCGCCGTCAACACGATCAGTTTCACCGACGGCAGGTTGCGCGGCGATAACACCGACGGCGTCGGCCTGATCCGCGACCTCACCGCGAACCAGCATTTGACGCTGGCCGGCCGCCGCATGCTCGTGCTCGGCGCGGGCGGCGCGGCCCGCGGAATCGTCGGTCCGCTGCTCGCGTCCCGGCCCGCGGAGCTCGTGATCGCCAACCGCACGAAGGCGCGGGCGGACGATCTCGTCGCGCAATTCAACTCGCCGGCGGGCGTCAGCACCGTGGCGTTCGAAGATCTCGCGAAGCTCCCCCCGTTCGACGTGCTGCTCAACGCGACCTCGGCGGGGCTCAAGGGCGAGCCACCGCCGTTCCCGGGCTCGCTCGTCGGGCCGGGCAGCGTTTGCTACGACCTCGTCTATAGCGTGAACGACACGCCGTTCGTTGCGTGGGCGCGCGAGAACGGCGCCGCGCGCGCGCTTCAAGGCTGGGGAATGCTGGTCGAGCAGGCCGCCGAGGCGTTCTTCATCTGGCGCGGCGTGCGGCCGGACACACGGCCGATCCTGAAGCAGCTCGCGCGCTGAGCGTGGGCGGCTCGAGGTTTCAGCTCCGAGAGCCTCGGCACCGCGCCGCGCGCGTGGTCGTGCGGTCTTGCGCGGGTCAGCGGCGGGTCAGCCATGAAGCGGATCGTCGTATCCGGCAGGCGGACCTCCGAGATGGAATCGCAATCGAGCCATCGGACCAAGCCCGCGGAAGTATCCAACCGACGTTTTCGAAGGAGAGAGACCATGACCAAAGGAGCACTCGCAGCCGGACTGTTCTTGGCAGCCGTCGGCGTGGCAGGCAGCGCGCACGCCACGAGCGCGGCATCCGCGAACGCCACCGAGACGGGGCCCAACAGCGTGACCGTCCGCTATCACGCATCGCAGCTTGCGACGAGCCGCGGCGCACACCTGCTCTATGCGCGCATCGACCGGGCCGCGCAGGAGGTGTGCGACGACACTGGGGAATTCGCCCTAAGGGCCTCGTTCGCGGCGTGTGAGCGAAGCGCGATCGCGGATGCTGTCGCGGAGGTCGATAACACGCAGCTTACGGCGGTCTACAACGACCACTTCCCGAATTACCCGCTGGTCGAAGCGACGTCGCTGCGGCTGATACCCGCGATCATCGTGATCGTCGGCTGAGGAGCGAGCGCCGCACGCCGCAGCCGCGCAAAACGAGCGAGGCTGCGGCGCGTCAGCGCATCGTGACCATCTCTTCGGCGCTCGTCGGGTGGATCGCGAGCGTGTCGTCGAAGTCGCGCTTGCGCGCGCCCATCGTGAGCGCGACGGCGAAGCCTTGGATCATCTCGTCCGCGCCGGGCCCGATCACGTGGCAGCCCACGATCTTCTCGTCGGCGCCGACCGTCACGAGCTTCATCGCGGTCTGCGGCTTCACGTCGCCGAGCGCGTAGTACATCGGCACGAACTCGGTCTGATACACCTTGATCGGCTCGCCCGCGAAGCGCTCGCGCGCGGCGGCCTCGGATAGGCCCACGGTGCCGATCGGGGGATGCGAGAACACGGCGGTCGGCAGCAGGTCGTAGCTCAGTCGGCGCTCGGGGCGACCGCCGAACACGCGATCCGCGAGCCGACGCCCCGCTGCGATCGCGACGGGAGTCAGCAGCGCGCGCCCCGTGACGTCGCCGATCGCGTAGGTGCGCTCCGCGCTCGTGTTCTGGAACGCGTCGACGACGACCGCGGCCGCCGCGTCGATCTCGACGCCCGCGCGCTCGAGGCCGAGCGACGCGGTGCGCGGTGTGCGGCTGATGGCCCAGAGCAGCGTCTCGAAGCCGGAGAAGTGCCGCCCGTCCGGCATCTCGAGCGTGAGGTCGCCCGGGGCGCCGCGCACCGCGCTCGGCAAGGCGTGGGTCACGATCTCGATGCCGGCGGCGCGCATTTGCTTCGCGAGCTGCTCCGCGAGCAGTGAATCGAACCCGCGCAGCAGTCGCTCGCCGCGCACGAAGAGCACCGTGTCCGCGCCGAGCGCGTTGAACACGCCGCCGAGCTCGACCGCGACGTAGCCGCTGCCGACGATCGCGACTCGACGCGGGCGATGCCCGAGCTCGAAGAATCCATCCGACGTGATGCCGAGGTCGGCGCCCGGCAGCGGCGGCACGACCGGATAACCGCCTGTCGCGATCACGACGTGCTCGGCCGCGTAGGCGTCGCCGTTCGCATCGACGATCTCGCGCGGGCCGCTGAAACGACCGGCCGACCGGATCGTCGCGATCGATTTGCGGTCGAGGTTGCGCTGATAGATGCCGTTCAGGCGCTGCACGTACGCGTCGCGGCCGGCCTTGAGCCGCGCCCAGTCATGCCCGACGACGCGCACGTCGAAGCCATAGTCGCTCGCACGCTCGAAGCCGCCCGCGAGCTCGGCCGCGTACCACATGACTTTCTTCGGCACGCAGCCGACGTTCACGCACGTGCCGCCGAGCCGGCCGGGCTCGAGCAGCGCGACGCGCGCGCCGTATTCCGCCGCCCGTTGCGCGGCGGCGAGACCTCCGCTGCCCCCGCCGAGCACGATCAGATCGAACTTGCGCACATGACCTCCGACACCGTCGTCGCGAGCAATGCGTACATTAGCTTGCGCGCCGTCCGTCGCGTTAGAGTGAGTGCATGGACGACAGACCCGACGGCGGCGGCGCCGTGCATCAAGCTCCGCGCGCGCTCGCGAACGGTAACCCGCTGCTCGCGCCGAGTCGGCTACCCGAGTTCGAAGCGCTGCGGCCCGAGCACGTCGAGCCCGCCGTCAACGAGGTCCTCACGGCGCAGCGTGCGGCGCTCGAGCGCGCCGAGCGTGTCGCCGAGCCTACGCTCGATTGGCTTCGCGAGCTCGAGCAGATCGGCAGCGCGATTCACCGCGTCTGGGGACCGGTCTCGCACCTGAACTCCGTGCTCTCGAGCCCGGCGCTGCGCGACGTGTTCAACCGTTGCCTGCCGCTCGTGACCGAGTTCTACACGGATCTTGGGCAGAACGAGGCGCTGTATCGCCGTTACGGCAGCCTCGCGCCGCGCGCGGCCGATGGTCAACATCCGGTCGAGGCGCAACTGATAGCGCACGCGCTGCGCGACTTTCGACTCAGCGGCGTGACGCTCACCGGCGAGCCGCGCGAGCGCTTCCGCGCGATCATGCAGCAGCTCGCGGCGCTCCAGGCGCGGTTCGAGCAGAACCTGATGGATGCGACGGACGCGTTCCAGCATCATGAGCTCGACTGCGCCGCGCTCGCGGGGCTGCCCGAGGCGGTGCTCGAGAGAGCGAGCGCACTAGCGGCCGAGCGCCGTCTCGACGGGTGGTTGCTACGGCTCGACGCGCCGACCTATCAGTCCGTGCTCGCGCACGCCGAGTCGCCGGCGCTGCGCGCGAGATTCTACGAGGCGTGGGTCACGCGCGCGTCGGACCAAGGCCCGAACGCGGGGCGCGCCGACAACGGCCCGCTGATCCACGAGATTCTCGCGCTGCGCCACGAGAGCGCGCGCCTGCTCGGCTTCGCGAGCTTCGCCGAGCTCTCGCTCGCGACGAAGATGGCCGACTCGCCCCAGCGCGTGATCGAGTTCCTTCGCGACCTTGCGCGGCGCACCAAGCCGGTCGCCGAGCAGGAGCTCGCGACGCTGACTGACTACGCGGGCCGCCCGCTCGAGCCGTGGGACGTCGCATTCTATTCGGAGCGCCTCCGCCAGGAGCGGCTGCGGCTCGCCGAGGAGGAGCTGCGGCCGTACTTCCCGCTGCCGCAGGTGCTCGACGGGCTGTTCTCGATCGTGAACCGCCTGTTCGATCTCACGATTTCGCCCGCGCGCCCGCCGAGCGTTTGGCATTCGACCGTGCGCTACTACGAGATCCGCCGACGCGACGGCTCGCTCCTCGGCAGCTTTTACACCGATCTCTACGCGCGGCCGAACAAACGCGGCGGCGCCTGGGTCGAGAGCTGCGTCGCGCGCGCGAACCTCGCGGGCCGACTCGAGACGCCCGTGTCGTATCTCGTCTGCAACTTCAACTCGCCGGTTGGCGACACGCCTTCGCTGCTGACGCACACGGAGGCCATCACGCTGTTCCACGAGTTCGGCCACACGCTCCATCACTTGCTGACCGAGGTCGACTATCCGTCGCTCTCGGGCATCAACGGTGTCGCCTGGGACGCGGTCGAGCTGCCGAGCCAGTTTCTCGAGAACTTCGTCTGGCGGCCGGAGGTGCTCGCGAGCCTCGCTCGTCACTACCAGACCGGCGCGCCGCTGCCGCAGGACAAGCTCGACACGATGCAGCGCTCGCGCACGTTTCTCGCAGCCTTGAGCATGGTTCGCCAGCTCGAGTTCGCGCTGTTCGACTTCCGCCTGCATCACGAGTATTCGCCCGAGCGCGGCGCGCTCGTGGAGGAGATCCTCGCCGACGTGCGCCGCGAGGTCTCCGTCGTTCAAGTGCCGGCTTTCAACCGCTTCCCGAACACGTTCGCGCACGTGTTCGGCGGCGGCTACGCGGCCGGCTACTACAGCTACAAATGGGCCGAGGTGCTCGCGGCCGACGCGTTCGGCGCGTTCGATGAAGCCGGCCTGTTCGACCGCGACACGGCCGACCGCTTCCGGCG
>Ga0326726_10001536_pt1 | contig 21397 bp, 18 predicted proteins | sample MHFenrmetagenome_2_FD_207603 | JGI IMG/M metagenome (GOLD analysis project Ga0326726, IMG submission 207603) | Lab enriched peat soil microbial communities from Michigan Hollow, Ithaca, NY, United States - MHF15MN | ecosystem: Environmental > Terrestrial > Soil > Wetlands > Peat | place: USA... | reverse complement strand
GCTGAAGCAGCACTTCGGGGTGCTCTACGCCGGCGCCCGGGGACTGGTGGCCCACGAGTGCATCCTCGACATGCGGCCCTTCAAGCAGTCCGCCGGCATCGAGGTCGAGGACATCGCCAAGCGGATCATCGACTACGGTTTCCATCCGCCGACCGTGTCGTTCCCGGTGCCGGGGACGCTGATGATCGAGCCGACCGAGAGCGAGCCCAAGGCGGAGCTGGATCGTTTCATCGACGCCATGATCTCCATCCGGGAAGAGATCCGCGAGATCGAGGAAGGCCGGGCGCCGCGGGAGAACAACCTCCTCACCAATGCCCCGCACACGCTGGTCCAGGTCATTGGAGATGACTGGAACCGGCCCTACTCGCGTGAGCGCGCGGCCTTCCCCGCCCCGGGGCTCCGGGAACACAAGACCTGGCCCACGGTCGGCCGGGTGGATGGCGCGTACGGCGACCGGAACCTGGTGTGCACCTGCCCGTCGGTCGAAGAGTATGGTTCGTGATAGGGAGGGTGTTCCGAGTTCCGAGTTCCGAGTTCCGAGTTCGGTTGCGACAAGCCCACTCGGAACTCGGAACTTCGAACTCGGAACACGCCGGTGGGCTTTGTTCAGAAGTGCGGAGGGGCTTCCGGGCGCTCTCAACATGGCCCTCGACCTGGCCATGCTCGATCGGGCTGGGCAGACCGGCGAGGGCTTCCTGCGGTTGTACCGCTGGAAACCCTTCTGTCTCTCCTTCGGACGGCACGAGCCGGCTCTCCGGCGCTACGACCAGGCGGCCATCCTCCGGCGCGGCCTCGACGTAGTGCGCCGGCCAAGTGGCGGCCGCGCCGTCTGGCATGCCCGCGAGCTCACCTACGCCGTCGCCGCGCCGGTCTCATGGTTCGGCGGCCTGCTGGAGAGCTATCAGGCGATCCACACGGTGCTGGCCCAGGCGGCCGCTCGCCTCGACGCTCGAGTCGAGTTGGCGCGGCCGGCTCCGATCGCAGGCGTCGGAAGCGGCGCCTGCTTTGCCAGCGCGGCAGGTGGCGAGGTGAAGTCCCTCGGGAAGAAGCTGGTCGGCAGCGCGCAGGTTCGGCAGGGCTCCGCCTTTCTGCAGCACGGCAGCCTGCTGCTGGAGGATGACCAGGCGATGGTGGCCGAGGTCACCCGTGGCACCGCGCCGTTGGGCGGGGAGATCACCCTCAGCGAGGCAGCCGGCCGCCGGATTGGTTTCGACGAGGCAGCGGACGCCGTCGCCGACGCATTCCAGAGCCTCGGAGGCGGCTGGCGACCGGTCGCCACCGAGGAGCTGATGCCGCCCGCGGCGTCGCACCTGGCCCGGTTCGCGGATCCCGCCTGGACCTGGCGCCGGTAGGAAAGCCAATGCACGGGGAGGGCCAAGGCATGCCTTGGCCCTACCGCCCCTCCCCGCTGGTTGCCCTGATCCACCACCACTACAATTGATAGGATGACCCTCCATCGCCCGCTGCTCGCGGTGTCGCTCTCGCTCTGCCTTGGCTCGCCTCTCGTCGCAGCGGCGCAGACCGGCAGAGACCCGGGGACGCTCGCGATCGCCTACGCCCGCGACCCATCCTCTCCCGTGCCGACGCTCTGGCGCGGGGACAATGCCAACCGCGAAGTCTCCGACCTGCTCTTCCTGCGGCTGGCCGACTTGGGGCCCGAGTTCGGCACCTCGGGCGACCGCGGCTTCCTGCCCCGGCTGGCCCGGAGATGGGAGCGCCGCGATGGCGTGACCCTGGTGTTCGACCTCGACCCCAGGGCCCGGTGGCAGGACGGCACCCCGGTCACCTCGGCCGACGTGATCTTCGGCTTCGAGCGGGCGCGGAATCCGAAGCTGAGTGCGCAGGTCTCCACCCTGCTCCGGCGGGTGCAGAGCATGACGGCGGAGGGTGACCACCGGGTGGTCGTGCGGTTCACCGAGCCATATGGCGAACAGTTGTACGACGCCACTTACCACTCGCCGCCGCTGCCCGCGCATCTGCTGGCGGGAATCCCGCCGGAATCGCTTGCCACCTCCCCATTCGTCGGGCAGCCGGTCGGCAACGGCCCTTATCGCTGGGTGCGCCGTACGCCCGGGCAGCTGGTGGAGCTGGCGGCCGACACCGGGTTCTTCCTCGGCCGCCCCCACATCCGTCGGGTTTTCTTCCTGGTCACCTCGGACGCCGAGGCGCGGGCCAACCTGCTGCTCTCTGGCTCGGCGGACGCGGTCGACAACATCTATTCCTTTACCAACCCGGCGCGGCTGGAACGGCTGCCAGAATTCCGCTACTACCCCGCCCCGGGGTTGGGCCTCGTCTACATCAGCCTCAACCAGCGGGACCCGGCCGACTCCAGCCGGCCGCATCCGATTCTCTCGGATCCGGTGGTGCGCCAGGCACTGGTCCTCGCGGCCAACCGTGAGCTGATCGGCAAGGCGACCTACGGTCCGTTCACCACCACCTCCTCGGCGCCGGTCTCGGCGATCCTCGGCCGTTCACTGGATGCGCCGCCCGCCCCCGCGTACGACACGCTCGCCGCGCTCAGGCTGCTCAAGTCCCGTGGCTGGACCGACCACAACGGTGACAGCATACTCGACAAGGACGGACGCCGCCTCAGCCTGTCACTGCTGGTGCCGGCCAATCTGGCCTCGCGGCAGGTCATGGCCACCCGGCTGCAGGAGGGCTATCGCACCCTCGGCATCGACCTCAGGATCGACCTGCTCGACCCGGGAGTCTTCACCGAGCGTCATAACGCCGGCCAGTTCGACATGGACTTCTACGGTGTGAACCAGGACCCGTCGCCCGGCGGTCTGGTGCAGAGCTGGACCTGCGCCGGAATCGGCGGCTCGAATGTGATCCACTACTGCAACCCCGCCGTCGACTCCCTGATCGGGCACGCGATCGTGGCGCAGAAGAACGGCCCGGCGCTCTGGCGCGAAGCGGTTCGCCGGATCGCGAACGACTACCCGGCAATCTTCGTGGCCTCCCCGGTCGCCACCGTGGCGGTGAATCGCCGTTTCCAGAACGTCACGGTTCGGCCGGCATCGCCGTGGGCCTGGGTGTGGCAATGGACGGTCAGTGAGCAGTGAGCAGTCAGCGGTGAGCAGTGAGCAGTGAGCAGTGAACTGCAGGATGTCAGACGTGAGACGTGAGACGTGTGAGGTGAACCTCGGGAGTGAGAGGTGAGCATGGCGGGTGCGACCGTTCCCTTTCCCTCCTGCCCTCTCCCGTCTCAGGTCTCACGTCTCACGTCTCACGTCGGCCGTCTCACGTCTCACGTCTCACTTCTCACATCTGTTGGACCATGACCTGGTTCCTCCGTCGTGTGGCGTCGGCCGTGGTGACCTTCCTGCTGGCCACCACGCTGGTGTTCTTCCTCATGCGCATCACCCCGGGCGACCCGCTCGCCCGGCTGTCGGAGGACCGCCCGATGCCGCCGGAGGCGATCGCCGACCTGCGGGCCCGTTACGACCTCAACTCGCCGCTCACCTCTCAGTTCACCCACTTCCTCGGCGGGATCCTCGGCGGGAATCTCGGTGCTTCCATTGCCCAGGGGGGGCGCTCCGTCAACTCGCTGATCGCCGAGCGGCTGCCGGCGACCCTGCTGCTGGGCGGCACCGCGCTGCTGCTCAATTTCAGCTTCGGCATCTGGCTCGGTGTGTGGCAGGCACGCCGCCGCGGCAGCCGGGCGGATCAGTGGCTCTCGGTCCTGAGCCTGGCGGCATACGCCACGCCGTCGTTCTGGCTCGGGCTGGCGCTGACCTGGCTGCTGGGAGTGGAGCTGCATCTCCTCCCCACCGGGTTCATGCACGACCCGCTGCTGCCCGCCAACGCGAGCGCCTGGGTGCGCTTCACCGACCTGCTCCGCCACCTGCTGCTTCCGGCCATCACGCTGTCGCTCGCCACGATCGGGGCCACCGCGCGATACCAGCGTGCCGCGATGATCGACGCCCTGGAGCTCGGCTGCGTGCGCACCGCCCGTACCAAGGGGCTGCCGGAGCGGGCGGTGATCTGGCGTCACGCCTGGCGCAACGCCCTGGGGCCAATGCTGGCGTTATTCGGCCTGTGGCTCCCACTCCTGGTGGCGGGGTCGGTATTCGTGGAAGCGATCTTCTCCTGGCCCGGCCTCGGTACCCTCGCGTGGGAGGCGATCGGCAGCCGGGACTACCCGGTGATCATGGGTGCCGCCATCCTGGTATCGGCGCTGGTGGTGGCCGGCAGTCTCATCGCCGACCTGCTCCACCGCCTGCTCGACCCGAGGCTCGGCACCTCGTGAATCTGCTCCGGGAGGCCTGGCAGGTGGTCTGGCGCGACCGGGGCGGCCGCGCGGGGGCCCTGGTCCTTGCCGCTCTGATCCTCATCGCGAGCATTGCGCCACGCTTTCTCCCCGACTGGCGGGTGATGCCCGATCTTGGCCGCGTGTCCCTCCAGCCACCCGGACCGGGGCACTGGCTCGGCACCGACCGCGACAATCGCGACGTGCTCTCCCGGGTGGTGCGCGGCGCGCGAGTCTCGCTCGCGGTTGCGGCAGGCGCCGTCGCCCTCTCCGTGACGGTAGGTGCGCTGATCGGGATGCTGGCCGGCTACGCCGGCGGCTGGGTGGACAGTCTGCTGATGCGTCTGGTGGACTCGGCGATGGCGGTACCCCGGCTCTTCCTGCTCCTGATCATGGTCGCAATCATGGAACGGATTCCGCTGCCGGTCCTGATCGTGGTGCTGGGCGCGACCGGCTGGTTCGGTACCAGCCGGCTGGTGCGGGCGGAAGTGCAGCGGCTCCGCACCCTCGATTTCGTCCGGGCGGCTGAAGCACTGGGGGCGAATCGCCGGCGGATCGCGCTCCGGCATCTCCTCCCGAATGTCGCGGGTCCGCTCGCCGCCTCCACTACGCTGGCGGTGGGCGACGTGATCCTGCTGGAGGCGGGGCTTTCGTTCCTCGGCCTGGGAGTGCAGCCACCCACTCCCTCGTGGGGTGGCATGATCCTCGAAGCGCAGCCGTACCTGGCAACGGCGCCATGGACCAGCCTGGCTCCGGGCATCGCCGTGGTGCTGACCGTACTTTCCGTGAACCTGGTGGGCGAGGCGCTGCACCAGGGCTACACCACCAGCTCGGCATGACCGCCCTGCTCGAGGTGACCGGACTCAGAGTGAGCTTCCCCGGCGCCCGGGGGGCGGTATATCCGGTGGACGGGGTGAGTTTCTCGCTGGCCCGCGGGGAGACCCTGGCGCTGGTGGGCGAATCCGGCTCGGGCAAGACGCTGAGCGGGCTGGCGCTGCTGCGGCTGGTGCCGGCCCCGGGGCGGATCGACCCCGGCAGCTCGATCCTGCTCGAGGGACGGGACCTGCTGTCGCTCACTCCCGAACCGCTCCGCCAGGTGCGCGGCCGGAAGATCGCGATGGTGTTTCAGGACCCGATGAGCAGCCTGAATCCGGTGCTGACCGTGGGAGCGCAGATCACCGAGGCGATTCAAGCGCATCTGGCGGTGTCCAATCGTGAGGCCCGTGGCCGGGCCGAGGGGCTGCTGGGCGAGGTGGGCATCGCCGACCCGGGTCGCAGGCTCCGGAGCTACCCCCACCAGCTGAGTGGAGGGATGCGACAGCGGGTGATGATCGCGATTGCGCTGTCGGCCGAGCCGGAGCTGCTCATCGCCGACGAACCGACCAGCGCGCTCGACGTCACCGTGCAGGCCCAGATCCTGGAGGTCCTGGACCGGCTGCGCGCGGCCCGCGGCATGGCGGTCCTGCTGATTACCCACGACCTCGGCATCGTCGCGGGGCGGGCCGACCGGGTAGCGGTGATGTACGCCGGCCGCATCGTGGAGCAGGCCGAGACCGGGCAATTGTTCTCGGCGCCGGCCCATCCTTATACTCGCGGGCTGTTCGCCTCCATGCCGCGACTGACCGGCCCCCGGCGGCGGCCCATGCCCATACCTGGGACGGTCCCCTCGCCCGCCGCGTGGCCAACCGGGTGCCGGTTTCGTCCCCGTTGCCCCCAGGCCATGGAGCGTTGCATCGACGAGCCGCCGGAGCGGGTCGTGACACCGGGGCACGTGAGCCGGTGCTGGTTGGAATGATGTTCCGCGTTCCGCGTTCCGCGTTCCGCGTTTCACGCGTGCCAACACCTGGGGGTCCCTCATACCCCATGTGCGGGCCGGTGGGACACAACAGCGTCACCCCTCGCTGGCGGAACGCGGAACGCGGAACGCGGAACTGCCTCAATTGATGCCTCTCCTCGTCGTCCAGGACCTCGTCAAGCACTACCCCGGCCACGGGCTCCTGGGCCGGGAGAAGCCGGTGCGCGCGGTGGACGGAGTGTCGTTCGAGCTGGAGCGCGGCGAGACGCTGGCGCTGGTAGGAGAATCGGGATCGGGGAAGTCCTCGGTGGGCCGGACCATCCTGCGGCTCACCGAGCCCACCTCAGGACGGGTCAGCTTCGAGGACCAGGACGTTTTCTCCCTCGGCCGCGTCCCGCTCCGGGCGTTGCGCCGCCGGATGCAGATCATCTTCCAGGATCCTTCCGGTGCGCTGGACCCCCGCATGCGGATCGGCACGGCCATCGCCGAGGGACTGGAAATCCACCGGCTGGCGGCGAAGGCAGAGATCCCGCGACGGGTGGCGGAGCTCATGGAGGAGGTTGGCCTCGATCCTGCCTGGGCGGATCGGTTCCCTCACGAACTTTCGGGCGGACAGCGCCAACGGGTGGGGATAGCCCGGGCGCTGGCGGTGGAGCCAGTCTTCATCGTGTGTGACGAGCCGGTGTCGGCGCTGGATGTATCGGTGCAGGCGCAGGTGGTCAACCTGCTGGCGGATCTGCAGCAGCGGCGAGGCCTGTCCTATCTGTTCATCGCCCACGACCTGGCCGTGGTCCGGCAGCTCGCCCACCGGGTAGCCGTGATGTATCTCGGCAGGATCGTGGAGTACGGGCCGGCCGAGACTCTGCTGGAGGCGCCCAGGCACCCTTACACCCAGGCGCTCATTTCCGCCGTGCCGGAACCGGTTCCCGGCAGCCGAGAGGCACGGATCATCCTGGCGGGCGAACCTCCCAGTCCGTCGGACCCACCCCCGGGGTGCCGGTTCCACCCGCGCTGCTTTCACCCTCTGAAGGATGCCCGGTGCAGCTCGGAGGAGCCGATGCTGCGCCCGGTAGGCGGCACTATCGCCGCCTGCCACTACGCCCGGCCGGAACCTTGAGTCGAGCGGGCGGCGTCGGGCTCGCGCGGGACGGTTGACGCCGCTTCCTGCCAGCGGATCAGCGCGGCCACGGCCTGGGCCACCTCTTCGCCGAGTTGGGCCGACTCCGGCGTGGCGCTGGTTCCGGTGCCCTCCGCGGCAGTTCGTTCCAGCCGCCCGTAGACGTCTGCCACCCGCATTGCACCGAGAGTAGCAGCGGCCCCGCGAAGATAGTGCGCCTGGCGGGCGACCTGCGGCCACATACCAGCGATGACCTGCCGACCGATCTCCCTGGCCTGCGCGGCGGCATCACGGCGGAAGATGTCCACCAGCCGGCCCACCAATGCCAGCCCTTCCGGAGTCGCCCCCGCGAGGCTCTCCAGCGGCGCCTCATCGAGTATCGGCAGCTCCACGCTCCCCGAGAGCGGCGCGCCCGCCGCGACCTGAGGTCCATCGACCCGCCGGAGCACCGCCGCAAGGTCGGCCTCGCGGATCGGCTTGCTGATGTAGTCGTCCATCCCCGCTGCGAGGCAACGCTCCCGGTCCCCCTGCATGGCGTTGGCCGTCATGGCGACGATGGGGACCCGACCCAGCATTCCGCCGAGCGACCGGATCCTGCTGGTGGCCTCATAGCCGTCCATCTCCGGCATCTGGCAGTCCATGCACACCAACTCGATTCCTCCCCGGGCGACCCGCTCCACCGCCTCCCCGCCGCTGGTGACGGTCTCCACCTCGCAGCCGAGCCGGCGCAGGTACTCCCGGCCGATCAGCCGGTTCAGCTCGTTGTCGTCCACGATGAGCACTCTGCGCCCCGCCACCGGCGGAGCCTCAGGCGCGACGACCTCCACCGTGGCCTCCGTCGCCTCGGTCAGCGGGAGCCGCGCGGTGAAGTTGAAGCTGCTCCCCTTGCCCGGCTCGCTTTCGACCGAGACCTCGCCCTGCATCAGCCGGACCAGTTCCCGGCAGATGGTGAGTCCGAGCCCGGTGCCACCGAACCGGCGGGTGGTACTGGCATCGGCCTGGGTGAACTTTTCGAAGATGGCACCCAGCTTCTCCGGTGCAATGCCGATGCCGGTGTCGGTGACCCGGAAGCGAAGCAGCTCCGGCGCTCCGGTGACGGTCTCCACCCCGAGCCTGATCTCGCCCGTCCGGGTGAACTTGAGTGAATTGCTCAGCAGGTTGATGAGCACCTGGCGAAGCCGCCCCGGGTCGCCCACCACGCACCGCGGCACCTCCGGGGCGATCGTGGTGTTGAGCACCAGGCCCCGCTCTCTGGCGCGGGTGGCGAACAGCATCATGGTCTCGCCCATCACCCGGTGCAGGTTGAAGGGGATTTCCTCCAGCACGAGGCGGCCGGCCTCGACCTTGGAAAGGTCCAGGATCTCGTTGATCAGGGAGAGCAGCGCCTCGGCCGAGCCCTGCACCAGCTCGGCATACTCCCGCTGCTCCGGAGCAAGCTGAGTCTGCCGCAGCAGGTCCGAGAAGCCGATGATGGCGTTCATCGGAGTGCGGATCTCGTGGCTCATGTTGGCCAGGAACTCGCTCTTGGCGCGGGTCGCGGCGAGGGCTTCGTCGCGCGCCAGCGCCAGCGCCCGCTCGGAGGCCTCCCGCGCGTCCGCCAGCTTGTTGAACTGGTCGATCAGCAGCGTCCAGTCACGGGCCGGCGCCGGGCCCGGAGGCAGCCGGGTGAGCTGGCCGGCCTTGCGCATGCGCCGGAACTCGCCGCCGAGCCACCGGAACGGCCACACCACCAGGCGCGCGACCAGGAGCGCGGCGAGCCCGAGCAGGCCGAAGCTCAGGGCCAGCACCACCAGCATGAACCGCTGGATCCAGCGTTCCATGCCGGCCAGGAAACTGCGTGAGGTCCGGAGCTCGAGCTCAATCGACCGCCGGCCGAAGTAGTTGGGCACCAGCAGGCGGGTCGACACGCTGTCGCCCCCCGCGATCTCCAGGCGGATGGTGTGGTCGCGCGCATCAATGTCGGCGGGGCGCAGATGGACGTCTTCCTGCAGCGACTGAGCCAGATCTCTCAGCCGGTCCTGGCTCACCCTTCGCGCCGTCACCAGGTACCCGCGGGGCGCCGCGCCCTGGTCGCCGCCGCTGCTCGGCAGGATCACGGCGCCGGTGAGGAAGTAAAGCTGCCCGCCGATCGGCAGGATGCCCGCCGCCGAACGCCGGTCATCGAGCCGGTTGAACAGCGCCTCGGTGGGGAGCAGCGTGTCGAGTCCGCCGAATCCGTCAGCGGCCCAGCGGAACCGGCGCGTCCGGTCGGCCCGCCAGATCCCGATGTATTCGTCGCCGTACTGTGCGGGCAGCCAGTCGACGAAGTTCTCCTGCAGAAACCGGCGGACGCCCGGGCCGTCCGGCCGGACCATGTAGGCGTAGGCCTCGTCCCACCATGCCGTCTCGGTGATCCGGCGCCGGTCGCCTTCAATGCTGCGGGTCAGCGCCTCACGGGCACGACGGACCGAATTCTGCTCCTCCTCTCGACCGAACCGATCCCGTGCCCCTCCGAGCAGCGCGTTCTCGGCCCCGATCACCAGCAACAGACCGGCCGCCGTCACCAGGCCGAGCAGCCAGAACTGCGTCCGAACCGAAGCGCGCCGGATCATGCCGCCGGTCCCCGGGCGAGCGCGGCCTCCAGTTCGGCCTCGTACATTGGTCGCAGCGTCTCGAATTCCTGCGCCAGCTCGGCCACCTGGTCCAGTGCCCCGTCCAGCCGGCCGGCATTGCCCTGCTGCTCGAGCCCGGTGGCGAGCAGTCCCATCCGGCGGGCGCCGAGAATCCAGCAGGTGCTCTTGAGGGCATGGGCGGAGAACCCGGTCCGTTCCGGGTCATCCGCCTCGGCAGCGGTGGCAAGGTCCTCCAGCCGCCGCGGTGTCTCCTGCAGGAACAGCCGGCACAGCTCGGCCACCAGCGTGCCCGAGTTGTCGTACAGCTTGAGTTGATTCAGCGCTTCCTGGTCGAAGGAGACCGCCGACGGCTCCGCGGCCGGATCCCCGGCACCGCTGGCGGCCGAACGGCCCCGCCCCACCCAGCGCTCCAGCATCCGGCCAAGGTCGTCGGCCTTGATCGGCTTGCTCACGTAGTCGTCCATCCCTGCCGCGAGGCACTTCTCCCGATCGCCCCGCATGGCGTTCGCGGTCATCGCGACAATCGGCACCCGCGCCGCCGGCGTATCGGACGCCCGGATCAGCCGGGTTGCCTCGTAGCCGTCCACCTCGGGCATCTGGCAGTCCATGAAGACCAGGTCGTATGGCAGCTTTGCGACCATCTCCAGGGCTTCGCGGCCGTTGGCGGCCAGATCGGCGCGGCATTCGAGCTTCTCCAGCAGCCGGAGCGCCAGGCGCTGGTTGACCGCGTTGTCCTCCACCAGGAGCACCCGGGCTTGCGCCGGCGCAGAGCGAGGCGGGTGCGGCACTGAAGTCCCCGGCTCGGGCCGGGTGGCGGCGCGAGCCTCCGCCAGGAAGTGGCGGGTGATCAGGGCGGGCCTCGGAACGGAATCTCTCCCGTACCAGGCATGCGCCAGCGCGTCGAGCAGATCGGCGTTCCGCAGGGGCTTGAGCAGATAAGCGGCGAAGCCGGCTTCGTGGATACGGCGTCCGTCGCCCGGCTGGCCGGTGGTGGCGAGATACAGCAGGACAGTCCGATGGTGGCGGGCGTCGGCCTTGAGCAGCCGGCCCAGCCCTTCGCCATCCATGTCGGGCAGGCGGGTGGCGATCAGGGTCAGGCCAAAGGGGTCCCCGCTCTCCGCGGCCTGCGCCAGGCTGCGGAGCGCCTCTTCTCCTGACGCCACCGCCGTGGGCCGGAGCCCCGCCGTCTCCAGCTGCTCGGTGTACACGTGACGGCTGGTGCTGTCGGGATCCACCACCATCGCCCGCACACCCTTGAGCGATTCACGCGAGGCAGCCGCGGGGCGCGCCTCGAGATCGGGTGCGAGAGGCAGCTCGACCCAGAAGGTGCTGCCCTCGCCCGGGATGCTCTCCACCCCGACTCGACCGCCCATCAGCTCGGCGAGTTGCCGGCAGATGGCGAGCCCGAGACCGGTTCCGCCGAAGGTCCGGGAGGTGTTGGCATCGGCCTGGGTGAACTTGTCGAAGATGTAGTCCAGCTTGTCCGCCGGGATACCGATGCCGGTGTCCTCGACTGCGAAGCGCACCAGCCCCGTGTCGCCGCCCTCGGCACCTTCCACGTTGACCAGCACGTGTCCGGTGGCGGTGAACTTGACGGCGTTGCCGACGAGATTGGTCAGGATCTGCCGGATCCGGCCCGCGTCGCCGATCACGTAACGCGGTACCTCCGGCGCGACCCGCACAACCAGCTCGAGTCCCTTTTCCGCAGCGCGACCGGCCAGCAGGTCCGCCACCTCCTCCACCGCGACGCGCAGGTCGAACGAGAGCGGCTCGATAGAGAGCTTGCCGGCCTCGATCTTGGAGAAGTCCAGAATGTCGTTGATGATGCCCAGCAGGGCGTCGGCGGATCGCTGGATGGCAGCGGCATACTCGCGCTGTTCCCCATTGAGATCGGTGTCCAGCAGCAGGCCGGCCATGCCGATCACCCCGTTCATCGGGGTGCGGATTTCGTGGCTCATGCTTGCCAGAAAGTCCGACTTGGCCTTGACCGAGGTGAGCGCGGCATCCCGCGTGCCCGCCAGCTCGCGGGCCTGGTGGGCAAGCAGCGCCGCCTGTGCCTCCATCGCCTCCTGCGCCCGGAGCCGCTCGGTCACATCCTGCAGCGTTCCGGACGTGCCGACCGCCTGTCCCCGGATGTCTTCGGTCAGGCAGGCGTGGACCTCGAGCCAGCGGAAGCCCCCATCACTGGTGCGATACCGCAGTTCGTGCCGGCACTCGTTCCGCTCCCGCCGGATCAGCGACTCGAACAGCTCGCGGCCGAATTCGCGATCGTCCGGGTGGAGGTATTCGAGGAAGGCAGTGCCCAGGGAATCCGCGACGGTGAAGCCGGTGATCCGCTCCCAGGCAGGATTGAGAAAGGTCCAGGCACCCGCCTGGTCGGTACGGAAGATGACCTCTCCCACCGCGTTCACCACTGACCGCAAGCTGTCGGCACTCTGGCGCACGGCCCGTTCCGCGCTCAGCCGCACCGGCTCGGCCACCAGGCGCCAGAGGGCCAGTCCGCCGACCAGCGAGAGAATGGCGGCGTCGAGCAGGCCTACCGGCCACGGCCCGGCGCGGGGGAACGTCCGGGGCAGGACCAGCATGATTCCCAGTTCCGCCACGCACATCGTCAGGACTACCAGCAGGAGCCGTTTACGCAAGGGTATTCACCCCCTGGCTCAGGCTCGCGCGCGCCCGATCGAACTCCTCGGCCAGCTCCTGCACCAGAATGAGCCCGGCGGATGGCGTGATGGTTTCCGCTCTGGCTTCGAACTGGCGACAGCGCTCGGCCAGGAGACCCGCTCCGACCGACCCGGCCGTCCCCTTGAGCGCGTGCAGCCGGGCCGCGAGCTCCTCGCGGTCGCCGGTCATCACCGCCTGCCGCACCGATTCGAGCAGCATCCGGCCCTGTTCGGCGAACAACCGGGAGACGTCCGCCACCAGCCCCGGCTGGCCATCGGCCTCGAGGTCGCGCAGGCCGCGGAGCAGCTCGGGGTCGATCGCATCTGCGGCTGGCTGAGCCGCGGCAGCGCCGCCGAGCCAGCGGGTGACCATTGCCTCGAGGGTGTCGCGCCGGATCGGCTTCGAGAGGTAGTCGTCCATTCCCGCGTCGAGGCAGCGCTGCCGGTCTCCCTGCATCGCGTGCGCGGTCATTGCCACGATCGGTACCCGCAAGCCGGTGGTCCGTTCGCGCTGCCGGATGGCGCGGGTAGCGTCGAAGCCATCCATCTCCGGCATCTGGCAGTCCATCAGCACCAGCGAATAGGGAATGGTCGTCATGCGCTCGACCGCTTCGCGTCCGTTCTGGGCGATGTCCACCGCGTAACCCAGACGCCGGAGCATGCTGACGGCGACCTTCTGGTTCACCAGCGTGTCTTCGACCAGGAGAATGGGTCCCTGGCCCGCTCGCGGCTCCCGCCCGGCCGGCCGAGCGCCCCCGCCGGCCAGCGGGGCGCCGGCGAGCGCGGCCAGCAGGTCCCCACGGCGGATCGGCCGGGTGACCACGGGCAGGCTCCCGGCCGGACGCTGTCCCGGATCTACCAGCATGACCACCCGGGCTCCGCAGGGAACCACGCTGACCTGCGCCTCGTCCGCGACGACCAGCTCTCCGGCGGCGGCCGCGCTCAGCGGGCCTTCCCGGACCTCGGCCCGTTCCGCCTGGAGCAGCTCCAGCACCACCCGCCGCTCCAGCGCGCCGGGAATGCACACCAGCACGCGCTGGCCCGAGAGGGCCGGAACCGTGGCGGGCGCATCCGCGGCGATCGGCAGAGAGAGGGTGCACCAGAAGGTGCTCCCCGCCCCCGCGACGCTTTCGACCCCGATGCTGCCGCCCATGATCTCGGTCAGCTCACGGCTGATCGCGAGCCCCAGCCCGGTTCCGCCGTACCGCCGCGTGGTGGAGGCGTCCGCCTGGGTGAATTTCTCGAAGATGTGGTCCAGCAGATCGGTGGGAATGCCGATGCCGGTGTCCTGGACCTCGAGCCGCAGGGATACATCGCGGGATCGGCGCTCGAGCAGGCTCAGGTTCACGTAGATGTGTCCCTGGCTGGTGAACTTGACCGCGTTCCCTACCAGGTTGATCAATACCTGCCGCAACCGGCCGCCGTCGCCCACCAGCCGCGGCGGCAGCGCGGGGTCCACCCGCGCGGCGAAGACCAGCCCCTTCTCCACCGCGCGCGCGCCGAGCAGCGCGCCGACCTCCTCCACCAGGGCGCGCGGATCGAAGGGGCGCGGTTCGAGGACCAGCTTGCCCGCCTCGATCTTCGACAGGTCCAGGATATCGTTGAGCAGGGACAGCAGCGCATTGGCCGAGTGGTGCAGCGTGTGCGCGAAGTCGCGCTGCTCGGCGGTGAGCTCGGTGTCGAGCAGCAGGCCCGCCATGCCGATGACACCGTTCATCGGCGTGCGCAGCTCATGGCTCATGTTGGCCAGAAAGTCGCTCTTGGCGCGGTTGGCCGCCCGGGCCTCCTGGTTGGACATCACCAGCTCGTGGGTCCGCTTCTCCACCAGCCGCTCGAGCCCTTCGCTGTAGGAGGCCAGCTCCCGGTAGAGCTCGCCGCTTTCGAGCGCGCTGGCGACGTTCCCCAGCAGGATCGAAAGCAGCTTCTGGTTGGCATCGGGGGTCTCGGCCAGGGATCCGCCGGTCATGCCGAGGAACATCCCCAGCACCCGTGAGCGGGTGGCCAGGGTATGCAGCATCACGGTGCCGCCGGCGAGGGTCCGCGCCGGCACCTGGACCGGGGCGGTGCGCTGGGCCGCGAAGGCGAACACTCCGGCGGCGATCTGCTCCTCGATCTCCTGCTCCAGCAGCAGCTCCGCGGCCGCGGGGTCGATGTCCACCATTCGGAAGGCAAGCCCGTCCGGATCGAGCAGCAGGAACGCCGACTGGTCAAACTCGAACAGCCGACGCAGCACCGGACGGGCGGCGGCGATGACGGCGGCGGGAGTCACGGCCTGGGGCTGGTCACCCCGGAAGGTGCCCAGCGACGCGACCATGTCGAGCGCGTCGACCAGCCACTGGTCCTGCCGCGGCGCGGTCATGCACGATCAGCCGTGATGACCTGCACGGCGGCCTCGTAGTGGCGTTCGCACTCCTCCAGCAGGTCGCCCAGCACGGCCGGGGGGAGGCCGATCGCATCCCAGGCCGCGGGGACGAAGGGGGGGATGCCGCTCTCGCCGCTCGAGCCGAGGCTCAGGGCATTGGCCAGCAGGTCGGCGACGTGCACCACCGCGGCTTCGACCGGGAACCGCTGCGCCCGCTCCGGGTGATGGTGGTGGGCTACCGCCTCACGCAGGGCGGGCGGCAGCTTCCACAGCTCCAGCAGCGCGTGGCCCACGTGGCTGTGATCGAAGCCGAACAGCTCGTGTTCGACCCGGAACAGCGGCACCCGTTCCTCGCGGCTCCGGGTGACGGCGGTGCGTGACTGGTCCGGCATCTGCATGTACATGATCGGGCGGCCGATGTCGTGCAGCAGGCCGGCCACGAAATAGCGCTCCACGTTGGTCTCGCGCCGCCGGGTGGCGAGCGCCCGCGCCGCCACGCCGCAGGCGACGCTGTGGCGCCAGAACGACTCCATCGTCACCAGTCCATGCGGCATGTTGGCGAACAGCCGGATGACCGAAGTCGCCAGGGCGAGATCCTGCAGCTGCGCCGTCCCCACGATGCTGATGGCGTGGCTCACGGTCTCGATGCGCGAGGGGAAGTTGTACATCGCGCTGTTGACCAGCCGCAGCAGCCGGGCGGTGAGTCCGGGGTCCTCGGCGATCACCCGCCCCACATCCGCGGCGGAGCTGTGCGGATCGCTGACCACCTCCGACAGGCGGAGAAAGACGCCGGGGAGCGACGCTACGCTCACCACGCCCTTCAGCAGATCCGACGCCCTAGCCATGCTGCCGCTCCTGCGCCAGCCGGCGGGCCTCTCGCCCGGTGCAGAGCCGCACCAGCTCGGCGATGAACGGATGGGCCGCGTCCGTCTCGCGGAGCCGGGCCCGCACCAACGCCTCGCCCTCGCTCAGCTGCTCCGGCGTGAGCGGCGGGTCGGCGGGCTCCGGCCCCTCGTGCATGGCCCGGATCCGGACGGTCAGGATGCCCCACAGCTGGAACGCCCGGAGGTGCCGGTCCGTCAGCTCGGTGCCGGCCGGCATCAGCAGCCGCCCCTGCTGGTCGCGGACCTCATCGGCCAGGAGCATGCCCGGCTCGAGGTCGTCGACGCTGACCTGGGGCGTGCCGCGCGGGGGGACGGCGGGGCGACTCATGTCCCGCCCTCCGCGCGCTCCCGGACGACCCCGTCCAGCTGGGGCCGCAGGTGGCGCTCATAACAGTCGGGGCAGATGCCGTGCGAGAAGGTCGCTTCGGTGCGGTGGGAGACGAACTCCTCCACCTGGCACCAGTGCTCCTGCTCGTCCCGGATCTTCTTGCAGTAGGAGCAGATCGGAAGCAGGCCCTCGAGCTGGCGCACCTCCTTCTGCAGACCCAGGATCCGCTCGGCCACCCGGAGCCGCGCGTGCAGCTCCTCGCGATCGAGCGGCTTCGCGAGAAAGTCGTCCGCGCCGGCCTTCATCCCGTCGAGGTAGCGGTCCCGGCCGGTGAGCGCGGTCAGCATGAGCACATAGGTGTAGCGCTCACGCGCCCCGGCCCGGATCCGGCGGGTGAGCTCGATCCCGTCCATCCGGGGCATCATCCAGTCGGTGATCACCGCGTCCACCGGTTCGAGCACAAAGTGCTCCCACGCCGCGGCGCCGTCGACCGCCGTGACCACCGAGTGGCCCAGCTGCTCGAGCACGGCCACCAGGATCCGCCGGGAGACCGGATCGTCCTCCACCGCGAGCACTCTCATGCCGACACCTCGATCCGGTCGAACCGGGCCGACAGCCGCGGCTGGAAGGCCGTCGCGGCGCCGCGCTGAACGCGGACCCACTGGTCCGCGACCGTCGCGGCCGTTTCGGCGCTGCCGAGGAACAGCACCCCATCGGGGCTCATCTCCCGGCGGGCGCGCTCCAGGATCAGATGCCGGGTGGGCTCGTCAAAGTAGATCAGGACATTGCGCAGCAGGACGACGTCCGGCCGCTCCAGGCTGGGCCACGGACCGGTGAGGTTGAGCTGGCGGGCATGAACCAGACGGCGAAGCGCCGGCACGACCCGCCAGTGGGTGCCTTCCCGCCCGAAGTGCTTCGTCAGAAGCCCCGCCGGGAGGCCCCGGCTCACTTCCACCTGGTCGTAGCGTCCTTCCCGCGTGCGCTCCACCATCGGACGCGACAGATCCGTGGCCAGGATGGTCACCTCCCAGTCCGCCAGTTCGGGGAAGTGCTCCGCCAGGAGCATCGCCAGGCTGTAGGCCTCCTGCCCGCTGGCGCATGCCGCGCTCCACAACCTGAGCCGGCGCACCCCGGCCCGGCGCGCAATCAGCTCCGGCAGGATCCCAGTTCGAAGCGCCTCGAACGGATGCCGGTCCCGGAAGAAGCTGGTCTCGCCGGTGGTCATGGCCTCGACCACCGCGCGCTCCAGCTCCGGGTTGGCGAAGCCCTGCAGCCCCCGCACCAGCTCCCCCAGCGAGCCGAAGCCATGACTCTCCCCGACGGGCTGGAGCCGGCTCCGCACCAGGTATTCCCGGTCCGGGTCCAGGGTGATACCGGAGTGCCGGCGCACCAGGCTTCGCACAAACTCGAATTCGGTCGCGGGGAGCATCGCCGGTCAGTGGGATGGAGTGGGAAGCGGCATCGCGCCGGGGAGCCTGGTCAGCCGCCCGGTCTGGGCCACGCGGGTCAGCACCGTGGCGACGTGATCGAGCGGCAGCACCAGGTCCGCGAGCCCGGCACCCACCACGGCGCCCGGCATGCCCCACACGACCGAGGAGGCCTCATCCTGTGCCAGCACCTGGCCGCCGACATGACGGATCTGCTCGGCGCCCCTGAGGCCGTCCTGCCCCATGCCGGTGAGAATCAGGCCGACAGAGCGGTTGCCGAACAGCTCCGCGGCCGAGCGGAACAGTGGATCCACCGCCGGCCGGCAGGAGTTCTCCGGCGGTTCCTGGTTCAACCCCAGCCGGACCAGATCTCCCTCCCGGCGCACGGTCATGTGGTAGTTGCCTGGAGCGATCCACACCACGCCCGGCTCGACCAGGCCGCCCTCCTCGCCTTCACGTACCCTGAGCCGGGACATCGACGAGAGCCGTTCGGCCAGGAACCGGGTGAAGACCGGGGGCATGTGCTGCACCACAACCACCGGCAGCGGAAATTCCGCCGGGAGCAGGGGGATGATCGCAGCCAGCGCGTTGGGGCCACCGGTGGAGACGCCGATGGCGAGCAGATCGGCCCGGACCGGCAGCGGCGAGCGGGGCGGCGGCGCAATGCGGGGCGCGGGCTCCTGGGCGGCGGGGCTCGGGGAGCTGACCGGAGGTTTCCGGCGGCGGCCGCAGAGCGCCTTGATCTTCGGAATCAGCTCGTCGCGGATGCGCTCCTGCGCCAGCGTCAAGCTGCCGACGTTGGCTGGCTTGGTGACATAGTCCGAGGCACCCCGGGCGAGGGCGTCCAGCGTGGCCGCGGCGGCCCGATCGGTGAGCGTGCTGAACATGATCACCGGCAACCGGGGGTGACTCTTGCGCAGCTCCGCCAGGGTCTGCAGGCCATCCAGCTCCGGCATCTCGATGTCGAGCGTGACCAGATCCGGCGTCAGCTGGGCCATCTTGGCGAGTGCCAGGCGGCCATTGGCCGCGGTGCCGACGACCTCGATCTCGGGGTCGGCGGCCAGCACGTCGGTCACGATGCGGCGGACAACGACGGCGTCATCCACCACCAGCACGCGGATCCGGGTCATGGTCAGGCGGCCGCCAGCCCTACGAGCTGGAGCTTCTCCCGCAGTACTTCGCGGGTGAAGGGCTTCATGACGTACTCGTTGGCCCCCGCATCCAGCGCCCGCTGCATCTGGCTCATCTCGGTCTCGGTTGTGACCATCATGATCACCGTGTCCTTCCAGGCGGTGTTCTGCCGCGCCGCGACCAGGAAATCGAAGCCATTCATCTCGGGCATGTTGCAGTCGACCAGGATCAGCTCCACCCGGCCCGCCTCGGCCAGACGGTCAAGCGCCTCCCGGCCGTGGCCCGCCTCGAGCACCTCGAAGCCCAGCTCCCGGACGGTCTTTCCGATGATGCTGCGGATCGCCCGCGAATCGTCGACTACCAGCGCGCGCACTGCGGCCTCCTTCCCCGAATGGTCCAGGCCACGTCCACGACTCCGTCAGCGGGGTAATCGGGATCCGGAAGACCCCGGAACTCACGCCCCAACTATCGGCAGGTGAACCGGTTGGCTTGACCGCGGGGGCAGCTGGAAGAGGGGTCGCGGAGGAGGACAGCCCCCGGCAAAGGCCCGGGAGCCGGTGCTGGAAGGACTGGGGTGACGCTACTCCGGGCGCCTCAGGCCCAGATGATCATGAAACTCCTTTTCCACCTGCTGGGGATTGCTGGCATTGAACAGGATGAGGTTCCGCAGGTGCTCCAGGCTGTCCACCCCGATGATCTCGGTAAACTGGATGGCACACCCGGCCGGCCCGGCGCGCACCACGAACCCCTGGGTGTGCACCGTAACGTCGGTCCCGTCCAGGTGCAGCCGCACATCCACCGGGACGCCATCACGCGGCGAATCGATGGTGCGAAAGAACCCGCCTTTCAGGCTCAGGTTCTCCATGGTGCCATCCCGATGCACCCGCCCATTGGCGGTAATCTCCGCCTTGAGGTGCACCCGCACCCGGCTGAATTCCCTCCGGCCGCCAGACTCCTGATCGGACATCATGCGCCTCGACAGTTCCGAGTTCCAGGTTCCGGGTGGGCCACGCAGCGGTGGCCCTCCCACTTCGAACCTAGCCTACTCCACCTTTTTGACCAGCCGCACCACCAGCTGCGACCCGTGACAATCGAAGGCAACGCTGGTGATCGGCTCGCAGCCCAGCAGTCTGGTGCTGAGGTCGGTGCCCTCGACCACGGTCGGCAAGGACAGGTGGCAGGGCTCGGGCAGCAGGGACTTCACATTGCCCCCGGTCATGTTGGTAAGCTCGCCGATGGCGTCCTGGGTATCGGCCACGGAAGCGGCCTCGGGATTCACTCCGAACATCGTGGCGGCGGCCTGGCGGGCGAAGTCGGCCGAGGTCTCGATGGTCACTGCACCCTCCCAGGCGCCGCTGAACTGCACGCATCCGGCGACGGCCCGCTCGGGAGCGGGCGGCAAGTCCGCCCGGCGAACCAGGCTCATGCCGAGCACCGACTCCCACACGATGTTCGCCACCTGGCTGATCTCCTGCTCCAGGAACTGCATCCGATCCCCCTAGCTGCTCTTGAGCCGGTAACAGCCGGCCCGGTCGAACTGCACCCGCTCGAACATGTCACCCAGGTTGATCGTGGTCTCCGCTCCACCGAGGAACAGATACCCCCACGGCTGCAGCACCTTCCGGGCGTTGGCCAGGATGCTTCGCTTGGTCTCGACATCGAAGTAGATCAGGACGTTTCGCAGGAACACCACGTCCATCGGCGGCAGGACGCCCCAGGGTTCGATCAGGTTGAACTCGCGGAACTCGCAGAGCCGCTGGACCTCGGGCCGCACCGCCCACTCCAGGCCCTTCTTCTCGAAGTACCTCAACAGCAGGTTGGCCGGCAAGCCGCGGTTCACCTCGATCTGGCCGTACCGCCCGGCCCGGGACCGGGCGACCATGTCACTCGACAGATCGGTCGCCAGGATCCGGATGTTCCACCCCGCGAGCTGGGGGAAGTGCTCCAGGATCGTCATCCCGACGGTGTAGGGCTCCTGCCCGCTGGAGCAGGCGGCGCACCAGATGGTCAGCTGGCGCTCGGACTGCCGGCGCCGGATGGCCTCGGGCAACACCAGCGAGCGGAGCGCCTCGAACGGATACAGGTCGCGGAAGAAGCTGGTTTCGTTGGTCGTCATCGCCTCGACGACCTTGCGGTGCAGCCCGTTGAAGGGCTGGGCCCGCATCTGCGCCACCATCGCCTCGATGCACCTGAATCCCTCGGTTCGCGCGAGCGGCGCGAGCCGGGCCTCGAGCAAGTAGCTCTTCTCCGGCTCGAGCACGATCGCCGACCGCTGGCGCACCAGCGTGCTGACGAACTGGAAATCAGCGGGACTCAAGGCCACGGCCCCTCTCTGGGATGCTCACGAACCGGGGCTTTCCACCTGGCTGTCGCCGTCTTCCAGCTGCGCCCGGAGGGAAGCCAGCCGAGCGGTGGTGGCCGAGCTCTGCCGCAGCACCTCGGAGGAGGCTTGAGCCCGGCTGGACAGCTGGCGCAGCCGTTCCACCAGCCCGCGGCCGAACGCACGGGTCTCCGCCACCAGCTCCGACGCCTGGGTTGTGGCCTCATCCTGCACGGCGAGCAGCGCACCATCCAGCGCCAGCCGGTTGGCGCGGCGGGCAATACCCGTGAGCGTCGCCAGCGCGCGGGCGGTTTCCTCCCGCCGGGGATGGCCCTGGGGGACTCCCCGTGCGGCCGCCAGCACCGCCAGGGCCGCCTCAGCCACTTGTGCCGTTTCCGTCCCATTGCGGGCCGCCTCGGCGACCTGCTCGGGTCCGGTTGGCGCCGCGTGCATCTGTCCGTCCGTATCATCCGCCACCGCCAGAAGCAGGCGCGTGAGCAGCAGCA
>Ga0326726_10001535_pt1 | contig 21400 bp, 23 predicted proteins | sample MHFenrmetagenome_2_FD_207603 | JGI IMG/M metagenome (GOLD analysis project Ga0326726, IMG submission 207603) | Lab enriched peat soil microbial communities from Michigan Hollow, Ithaca, NY, United States - MHF15MN | ecosystem: Environmental > Terrestrial > Soil > Wetlands > Peat | place: USA... | reverse complement strand
ACATCATTTGTTATTCAACAAGGTATATTTCCGCCTAAAGATGACAAAGACGGAAAAAGTTTAAATATCTATTCGCAAATCGGCAAAAAACCTGTATTTGCATTTGGAAATACCAACGGTGACTTTGGAATGTTTCATTTAACCTCAACCAATAAGCATCCTAATATTGAGCTGTTACTGAATCATAATGATCCGATTCGCGAGTATGCATACCCTCCATACCATGGCGCTGCTGTTCCAGGCTGGAGAGATTCTTTAATAGTCAACAAATGGAAGCTTGTTAATATGGCTGAGGAGTTTAAAACTGTCTGGAAAAGAAAATAGGAATTAACTAACGGGTATCTTTAAACAACAGAAGTTGTCAGCTTCTGCCTGTTTGGCGATAATATCAGCGGCGTAAAGAAAGCTAAAGGCTCGCCGGAAACGGCGGGCCTTTAGCTTTTAGCTGCCAATAGGCGGTTTGTTCCGTCAAAAAAAAGTTGAAAATATACTGCTCTTTCAGATCAATCGGAGTCTGGATAGTGGGCAAGCATTTCCGGGAGGCTAGGCAACTGTACATCCGGAGACCCTGGAATTCGCAGATCCTCACTCTTTTATGGGTTATTCAATCTCAACGGGTATTTGGTGACTGATCAGGATAACGGCAATGCAGCTATGCACATACCTTCGGAGACTTGCCGATAGTCAGGTGCAGGAGCAGTGAACACCAGATAGGCGATATGGAGTGTTTTGATTATATTTACAGCGCGGTATAGTGAAGGCACGGATCTGTTCACTATTTGTTCACCAGACAATCAGAAAAGTAAGGGGAAGTTCCGAAACACAGCAGGCAGAAGGGGTGGACAATATAGGACTCGAACCTATGACCTCTCGCGTGTGAGGCGAACGCTCTAACCAACTGAGCTAATTGTCCCTTAAAAATCAGCTTCAGTATAGGGTATAGAAGCCGTTTTTGCAATGAAGCTATTGATTATTTTGCAGGATGGTCGGGTACCGGACAATTTCCATGCAGTGATGCAGCTGCTTTTTTGTTGGAAGCCGTGATTTTTCGACCTTCAACACTTAACGATTCAATCAAGCAAAATCATGGATTTTAATATTCAGGAGATTCAGGACAATCTATTACAAAGCAAGACGTTTAAAGTGGCGGTACCTGCGATTCTTTCTGCTCCGGTCACTATGCCGATTCTTCATGGACTGGCCGGTATTGCTGTGGCCGGCTTGACTGTTTTTGCTGCAGGATCTTTGATCAGCAAAACAGCTGAAGCAATATCAGGCATTGTACCTTTGCCGGAAAAACAGAATGACACTCCGGAGGAGTGATAATAACAGGGAGCACTGCTTCTGATAAAAGAATTGGCCTGCTGTTTTTCTCCAAAATCAACTTTCATGCGTCATTTCATTGGCCGGGCGAATGCCTTGTTCATGATACTTTTAATCTCACTTTCGTTCCCTGCTGAGGCTGGTGCGAGCGATGGTGTTGAGCGTGCGGGTGATATTCTTCAGCTTGTTTTGCCTGCAAGCGCAGCAGTGTTGACAATTTCTGAGCATGACCGGGAGGGTTTTCTGCAGTTGGCTGAATCCGGCTCGCTTACACTCGCTGTCACTTATGGACTGAAGTATTCCATAACGGCAAAAAGACCAGATGGGAGCAGTCACTCGTTTCCTTCCGGCCATACCTCTATTTCCTTCTCCGCAGCTGAATTTATCCGTGAACGCTATGGATGGGAATACGGCATACCTGCATATCTTGCGTCATCATTTGTCGGTTACAGTCGTGTGCAGTCAAAACGGCACTACACGCGTGACGTGATTGCCGGTGCCGCCATAGGAATCGGCAGCAGCGCCCTTTTCACTACGCCATATAACGGGTGGCAGGTACAGGCTGCTGCAGGTGATTCATATTATGGGATCTGTTTTTCCCGCCGCTGGTAGGAATCCATATCTTCAGTAGTAAATTTACAATAATGCACCCCTGAGAGTCGGCGGCGTCCCTGCAAATTCGGTTTTGTGGAAACCATCAGTGACGAGTGCGGGTTCTAGTGTGTTCACTTTGAGTGTCTGCGTTTAACAAAAATCAGCGGTAGGCGATGTTTTTCAGATATGTAAAGAGCGCACTCCGGAATCAGAGCATGATGACAGTTATTCTGCTGCTCATGCAATTCCTTTTTTCAACCGGATATGCCCTTGATAATCTGCCGATTTCTTCGCTCGTACCGCGCGCTAAAGTCCAAAAGGAGAATGGTATGAGTTTTAATCAGTTGACACCCGATGAAGAGCGGGTGATTGTGCATAAAGGAACCGAGCGGCCCTTCAGCGGTAAGTATTACCTGAATAAGGAGAAGGGGGTATATCTCTGCCGCAGGTGCGATGCTCCGCTTTTTCGTTCAGACGACAAGTTCGAGTCAGGAACCGGCTGGCCAAGCTTTGATGATGCAATCGAAGGTGCGGTGAAGGAAATACCTGATGCTGACGGCAAGAGAACGGAAATAGTCTGCGCCAATTGCGGCGCTCATCTTGGCCACGCGTTTTTCAAGGAAGGGCTGACCTCGAAAAATGTCAGGCATTGTGTCAACTCCGTATCCCTGAACTTCAGGCCGGAAGCAAAGGCTGAAACAATGACGCAAAAGGCGATTTTTGCCGGTGGTTGTTTCTGGGGTGTCGAGTATCATTTCGGCAAATTAAAAGGCGTGCTTTCCGCAAAATCGGGCTATACGGGTGGAATGACCGAGAACCCTACCTATAAAGAGGTTTCCAGCGGAAAAACGGGACATGCAGAAGCCATAGAGGTGGAGTATGACCCTTCGCTTGTCAGTTACGAAACTCTTGCCAAACTGTTTTTCGAGATCCATGATCCGACACAGGTAAACCGGCAGGGTCCCGATATCGGTACACAATACCGGTCTGCGATATTTTATACCGATGATGCTCAGAAAAGAGTTGCCGAAAAGCTTATCGCAGAGTTGAAGTCAAAGGGGTACCATGTCGTGACCACCGTCGAAAAGGCCGGAAAGTTCTGGGATGCCGAAGGGTACCATCAGGACTATTACGAAAAGAATGGTCATGTGCCTTACTGTCACATCTATCAGAAACGGTTTTAAATCGAGGGGCTGGAAGAGGGTGGTGTCCTGGACAAAGCGGGCCTGGCGGACGTGAGCGTTTGATTTCGTTCAAATCAATTCTATACAATACAGTTCACCATATCCTGACATGTTCACATATTCAAGAGCAGCTTATTCGGTGAGCTGCGTTGTCCTTTAACCGGGAATTTTTGTACTTTCGGGCAGTCTTATCAATCAAGGGGTCCGATATGAAGAAAATCCTGATGGTTAAAGCCGGCAGCCTTCTCTCCCGCCAGATGGAACAAGTGCATTGATAACCGGAAACGATCTTGTCAGAGTTTGGCGGGAATATAAAAAGCTCGAAGTCGGTCAACCGGCTAATGAAGTCAATATCGGTGATTACAGGGGATATCTGGCCGGTGTTTGTGATGTCTGTAATCGCTGGCTTTTTACCACTTCAGATGGCGCAACGCAGGGTCAGGTCTGTTCAATAGTGGGGAAGTGGCTTGATGAGCATCCCCAGCGGTGGAATGAACCGGCGATGTCGCTGGTAATTGAGGCTCTGCAGAAGGCTTTTCCGTTTCGCCCTGAAAAAAGAAAGCGCATGCGCCTGATTCTTTTCTGGGTTTCGCGATTTAAAACCATATGACACGTCTATCTGCGGTGGTCACAGAATTTACGTGATTAGCGGCGATCAAACAGGTTTCAGCACTGCTGCAGCAATGCTACAGCTTCCATAACAGTATTGCAAACCGAGTAGTAGGTGCCATGCTGTTCAGTTACCATATGTTCTGCTGCGATCCGGTCGAAAAAGAGGAGGAGCGGATTCCAGAAACCATTGATATTCAAGAGGATGATGGGTTTTCGATGGTGGCCGAGATGTTTCCATGTAATGACCTCAATCAGCTCATCAATCGTGCCGAAACCTCCTGGCAGAACAATGTAGGCCTCTCCCCATTCGGCGAGTTTCATCTTTCTTTCATGCATGGTTTCAACCACCAGCAGCTCACTCAGGCCGTAGTGGGCAACTTCGCGTTCCTCAAGAAAGCGGGGGATAATCCCTTTGACTGTTCCGCCATGTTCCAGTACAGCATCGGCAATACAGCCCATCAGTCCTACCCGGCCTCCGCCGAATACCAGCCCGATACCTCTTTCAGCGAATTCACGGCCGAGTTCTGCGGCTGCGCTGAAGTACTCCCGGGGCGCCTGATTGCTTGAACTGCAGTATACGGTTACCGTTGAGATCATGGCAGGTTAATAATTAAGGGTTGTGCTGTCTTCGGCACGCCGGTAAACATAGGTTTTCGGATCCTCTATTTTTTTTACGGTGAAGCATGCCGCAGCTCTCTGCCACAGGTCGGCGTCCTCGGCATAATCAAGCTCACTGAACCCCTTGAGTGCAGTAAAAAGCTCTTTTTTTCCGAAAAAAGTGCCTCCAAGGGTGCACTCTCTTATGTTGATAAGCTTATGGAGATCGTTTCTGTCTTTGACCATTATGGATTCATCACAGATAAAACCACCGGTTATAAGGTCGAGTTCCGGAAGTTCGGTGATGATATCCATTCTTGTTTCAAGATGATTTTCGAGGTAGTGATCGTCACTGTCCAGAAAGGTGATGTAGCGGCCGAACGAAGCCTGTATGCCGGCGTTGCGTGAGAGTGCAGCTTTGCGGTTGCTGTGCTTGAGGTAGCGGATATTATGGAATCTGCAGATATAGGGGTCGAGTATGCTGAAGGTGTTGTCTGAACTGCCGTCATCTACTATGATCAGCTCCCAGTTGCTGACAGTTTGAGTTATGACGCTTTGCACGGCTGTTTCAAGGTGTCTGGCCCGATTGAAGGTGGGCATGATGACGGAAATCTCGGGCGTGCTGCTGAATCTCATGGTTTTGCGGCTTTTATAGCCATGGCGCACACAAGCATTCCGGCAACAAGGAAGTTTTGCGCTATGGCGTTGTAGCGAACGTCCATGGTTTTTGGTGAGCGAATAAGGCTGAACTGCAGAAGAAATTGCGGAATGACAAGAGCTGCGACAATGAGAGCATAGGTATTCTGACCGATATACAGCATGTAGCCGGCCGATAACAGCTGACCGATGTTGATCAGGATCGCCGCGATCAGTGCGGCACGCGTTTCGCCGAACACGACAGGAAGCGTTCTGATGCCGACCTGCCGGTCGCCTTCTATTGATTTGAAGTCGTTGATGGTCATGGTGCCTGTGCTCGACAGGGTAAAGAGTGAGGCCACAATGAGTGACGGCTGCAGCGCTGTTAACGTAAAGCCGGGATTATAGGCGATCTCTCCGGCAATCCATGGTATTATAAGGTAGGAGACTGCAACGATGATGTTTCCTGCCCAGAGCCTTTTTTTGAGTTTGATTGGATTGGCACTATACAGGTGTGCATTGATAATGCCGATGACAACGTAAAACCCTATCAGGGGATGAATCAGGTAACCGGCGATGACTGAAAAAACTGACCAGACCGCAATAAGAATTGTCGCGTTTTTGAGCGATATGGCTCCTCCGGGAATCGGACGGTTCGGTTCGTTGATCTCATCAAGATCACGGTCAAAATAATCGTTCAGCATCTGGCAAGTACCGCTTGCCAGTGGTCCGGTAAGAAGCATGCCGAGCAGAAACTTCGTGCCGGTGAAATCGCTCCATTTGAACGCGCCGCTGGCAACAGCACCGCACAGAAAGCTCCACATGACCGGTATCCACGTAACCGGCTTCAGGAATCTGATGAACAGCGCCAGTTTTGACAGGGGTTCAAATGAGCGGACAGCGGGGGTTGTTACATGCTTGCGGCTGTACAATGAGTTGAACCACCCGTTATCGGGCGCCCTTTTTTCTGTGTTTTTTTTTGAACGATGATCGCTCACCCGGCCTGTGTTAGATTAATTGAAATCAACGCTATGCAAAAATAACAGGTAAAACTAAAGAACCGAATCACATATCACAAATATTCGTGTGAGAAAGCCGTTTCGCAATTGTTGGAGAGGTTCTTACAGCTGCATCGAATTGAGACCGTCGATCAAAATTCGGTTGCGGAGCGAGAGCTCTTTCCATACATAATCGCATGATTATTACGGTGGAGATTACGCTTGTTCCACACTGTGCGCAGCGCAGGTAAATCTGTGCAAAATCTGTGTTCAGGATTATCAGTTTTCGTTTGCTTCAGCGGTGTTTCTTAAAAAATGGTTTAAAGAAAAATCTTGCAATAAACCGTTAACTATTAGTACATTAAACACGTCGAATCGGGCGTCTGGAGCTATCTATATCCGATTTCATTTGTCTGTTTTTTGTTCAGTTCGCAGTTCTGAAAAGATTTATGGTTTTCTGTAAACAGTCAGCTTTAATTTTTTTTCCCGTAACATCGCCTACTCAGTTTTCTCTATTATCAGGTGCTCGATGAGTCCCGATCAGCTGATCGTATACCAGTGGGGAAGCTGCGTTTTATTTATGATTGTTGCGGGCTGAAGGCTCTTTTGCCGGTATGAAGGCAAAGGCTCGGGAAGTTCAGTGTCGCAGCTTCAACTTTTCATTGTACATTTTAAATTCAATGTTCGTACCATGCGCATTTTAACATTTACAGGTAAAGGCGGAGTCGGCAAAACCAGTGTTTCTGCAGCTACGGCAGTTCGCCTGTCGCAACTGGGCTATCGTACTCTTGTGCTTTCTACAGATCCGGCTCACAGTCTGTCGGATTCGTTCAACCTGCCTCTCGGCCCCGAGCCTACAAAAATCAGGGAGAATCTTGATGCCATAGAGGTGAATCCGTATGTGGATCTTAAAGAGAACTGGCAGTCGGTGCAGAAGTTCTATACCAGGATTTTTATGGCTCAGGGAGTTTCGGGAGTCATGGCCGATGAAATGACCATCCTGCCTGGAATGGAAGAGCTCTTTTCCCTTTTAAGAATAAAACGGTACAAAGCATCGGGACTTTATGATGTCCTTGTTCTCGATACCGCTCCTACCGGTGAAACCCTTCGCCTTCTCTCGCTTCCCGACACCCTTGCATGGGGCATGAAGGCAGTAAAAAATGTCACCAAATATATTGTCAGACCGCTCAGCAAGCCGCTTTCGAAAATGTCCGACAAGATCGCCTACTATATTCCGCCTGATGAAGCCATGGATTCTGTTGACCAGGTCTTCGATGAGCTGGAAGGCATTCGCGAGATCCTTACGGATAATAAAAAATCAACAGTGCGTCTGGTTATGAACGCCGAGAAGATGTCGATCAAGGAGACCATGCGGGCTCTCACCTATCTGAACCTTTACGGGTTCAAGGTGGATATGGTGCTTGTCAACAGGCTTCTTGACACAAAAGAGAACAGCGGATACCTGGAGAACTGGAAAGCTATTCAGCAGAAGTACCTTGGCGAGATTGAAGAGGGATTTTCACCGCTGCCTGTTAAAAAAATGAGGATGTATGAGCAGGAAATCGTCGGGCTTGCTGCACTTGAGCAGTTCGCAAAGGATATGTATGGCGATACCGATCCTTCAGATCTTATGTATGATGAACCTCCGATCAAGTTTGTTCGCAACGGAGATATCTACGAAGTGCAGTTGAAGCTCATGTTTGCCAACCCTGTCGATATCGATGTATGGGTTACCGGCGACGAGTTGTATGTGCATATCGGCAATCAGCGCAAAATCATTTCGCTTCCGATCAGTCTGACCGGGCTTGAGCCGGGCAGTGCTGTTTTCAAGGATAAATGGCTTCATATCCCTTTTAATCTCAACAATCATGAGCAGAGCCGTCAAAAAAAGCAGTTTAACAAGACGCTGAATTGAGCTGTTCGATTTTAAAGCGAGAGAGGGTAGTTGATGATTGTCGGACAAGTTTGAGCATTCATTGTGCGACATCCCGTTTATTGATTAAAACCGATATTAAAAGATCTCAAGCATGAGTAACTCTGTACCGCAAAGCAAAAAACCTCTCAAGCTCCTGCTCGTAGCTCCGAAGGGCAAGAAAGACTCGAAATCGAACCAGAAGCCGTTGTTCAATATGGCTCTGGGTGTTCTGGTAAGTTTGACTCCGGAACAGCATGAAATTGAAATCATTGATGAACATTTCGGGGATACGGTAGATTATAACCGTAAATATGATCTGGTCGGAATTACGTCGCGAACGATCGATGCGACCAGAGCCTATGAAATTGCCGACCAGTTCCGTAAAAAAGGACAGACAGTCATTCTGGGCGGACTGCATGTTTCGTTCAACAGAGAAGAAGCCGCGCCTCATGCCGACTGTCTGGTTTTCGGTGAAGCAGAGAATCTCTGGCAAACCATACTTGATGATGCCGCTCTCAACCAATTGAAACCAACCTACGACTCCAAAGACTTCCCGCAGGTAAAAGAGATTATCCCCCTTGATTACGAACGAATTGCAAAAGCCTCCAAAAGGGAAAAAGTAGACGGAACAAAATCTATTCCGATCTATATAACCAGAGGCTGCCCTTATGACTGTTCATTCTGCGTAACGCCGAATTTTACCGGAAAGCTTTATCGGGCACAGAAACCTGAAGATCTGATAAAACAGATTGAAACCGCTAAAAGGGTCTTTTTCAAGCCGAAAAATAAATCATCCAAACCATGGTTCATGCTCTGCGACGAGAACCTTGGCGTAAGCAAGAAGCGCTTATGGGAGACGCTTGATCTTATCAAACAGTGCAATATCAACTTCAGCGTTTTCTTCAGTATCAATTTTCTTGAAGACAAGGAGACGGTAAGAAAGCTCGTTGCGGCAGGCTGCATTATGGTGCTTGTCGGATTTGAGTCCATCAAGCAGAGTACTCTTGAGGCCTATAATAAAGGACATGTCAATTCTGCCGATCAGTTTGCCCGTCTGATTGAGGAGTGTCGTCAGGCTGGTCTGAACGTTCAGGGCAATTTCCTTGTCAATCCGGATCTTGACAGTTATGAAGATATGGATGACCTGGTGAAGTTTGTCAGCAAGAACAATGTGTTCATGCCGATTTTCCAGATTATCACTCCGTACCCCGGAACGACCATGTACTGGGAATACAAGAACAAGGGGTTGATTGTCGATGAAGACTGGGAGCGATACAATGCCATGAATCTTGTTATCCGCTCAGTTAAATATGATCCGGTCGAGTTCCAGCATAAATTCATGACCAGCTATTACAAAGCCTATGGGTGGAAAAATATTGCCAACAGGGTAAGACGCAATCCATATAAGCTGCTGAACCTTATCACCAGTCTGGCGTTCAGGAAAAATCTGAGGGAACAACTCGATACGTTTGAAGAGCTGCACCATATCAAGGGAAAACATTGAACGACAGGGGCAGGCTTTTGCCGGCAGTATCGATCGGCAATTGCCTGCAGGATTCATTTGCCTGAACAGGAGTATCCATTGAACAGGAGTATCCATTTCAATACATAACTATTTTTTTTAACTATTTAGCCTCACCTGTACCATGAATGACAATGAGTTATTGAGACAAAATCATAGGGCCAATGAGCTTATTTTCAAAGGACTTGTAGAGTTTGGCTGTTTCAAGGCGGCTCTTGAGCTGGATCTGTTTACTCATCTTGCCGGTGATGCGAAAGATACCGCAACTCTTGCGGCGGGTGTCGGTGCTGTTCCGCCGAGACTTGGCATGCTTCTTGAAGCCCTGCGTCAGATAGGCATCACCTCGGAAGAGAACGGTCTGTGGAGCCTTACTTCATCAGCCAGGGAAATGTATGTACCCAATCCGGAACATCCTAATCTTTACATGATTCCTGTCGCCAAAGCGATGGCAAACCTTTCGGATAGCTTCTATCTGAATATGGCTGAAGCAGTTAAAGGTAATATGAACTTCAAGGCAGAAGTCGCTTATCCTCCCGTGACCCGCGAAGATAACTGGTATTTTGAAGAGATCCACCGCAGCAATGCCCATTTTGCCATAAAGCTGCTTCTTGAAGAAGCGAATCTATCCAACACCAAGACCATAGTGGACGTCGGCGGTGGTATCGGTGATATTTCAGCAGCTCTTCTGCAGAAGTATCCTCAGCTTGATTCCACCATTCTCAACCTTCCCGGAGCTATCGAACTGGTCAATGAGAATGCTGCAGAAAAAGGAGTCGAGGGTCGTCTGAGAGGCGCAGCCGTTGACATTTATAAAGATGCCTATCCAAAAGCTGATGCGGTGATGTTCTGCCGGATCCTCTATTCCGCCAACGAGCAGCTGACCGATATGATGTGCAGAAAGGCCTATGATGCCCTGCCGGCAGGAGGCAAACTGCTGGTTCTCGATATGATAATCGACGATCCCGAAAATCCGAATTTCGATTACCTGAGCCACTACATCCTCGGGGCCGGGATGCCGTTTTCAGTTCTTGGTTTCAAACAGCAGAGTGCCTACAAGGGTATTCTTGAGAAGATAGGATTCGGCGATGTGCGCATAGTCAGAAAGTATGACCACCTCTTGTGTGAAGCGGTAAAGCCTGCCTGATGCTCTTAAGGCGACCATTCATCATTGAAGGGTCGCCTTTTTTTATTCTGATTCTTCCGTGTAGTCAGCGGATTTCAGTATATTCACCTCCGCTTCTTTTTTCCAGAAGCTATGTTGAGCGGTATACCGGGAGCACCTTGTGAAATGCAAATGCTCTGACAAGAAAAGTTCAGTGACTTTTTGTCTGTTACCCTCTGTTTTTCACACTGAAGGTTCAATGTTTTAACCGTGTTCTTCAATGCTTCATTACAAGACATACGAGTTGGATGACCCTGAAGCTCCCTGGGTTGTTTTTGTACACGGAGCCGGCGGCAGTTCCTCTATATGGTTTCTGCAGATCAAGGAGTTCATCCGTCATTTCAATGTGCTGCTGGTCGATTTGAGAGGTCATGGAAAGTCAAAGGCCGTTGCTCTGCACAAGGAAGACCGTCATTACGACTTTGAAGACATTACGCGCGACATTATCGAGGTGCTTGATTCTCTCAATATCCGCAAAGCGCACTTCATCGGTATCTCTCTCGGAACCATACTTATCCGTAATCTCAGTGAAATAGCGCCTGAACGGGTCAGTTCGATGGTGATGGGCGGTGCGATTATCCGGCTCAACATCCGGGCGAAGGTGCTTGTCGCTCTCGGCAACACGTTCAAGCGGGTTGTCCCCTACATGTGGCTCTATCGTTTTTTTGCCTGGATCATCATGCCGAGCGAGCGGCATAAAAAGTCGAGACTGCTGTTTGTCAACGAAGCCAAAAAGGTTGCCCAGAAAGAGTTCATGCGCTGGTTCCGCCTGACGAATGAAATAACACCGCTTCTGAAATACTTCGAGGAAAAAGATACCGGTATTCCCACACTCTACATGATGGGTGACGAGGATCACATGTTTCTGCCGGCAGTGCGCTACATCATTACGCGCCATACCAACTCATGGCTTGAGGTGATCGGAAATTCGGGTCACGTCTGCAATGTCGATCAGCCGGTTGAGTTTAATAAGCGTGCCATACACTTTCTGAAAAAAATGTCGAAAGAAGGGGTGTCTGACAAGGCGGGACTCAGGTTGGCGGCCTGCTGAGACTCGATATCAACCATATATCGACAACAGTGCGCACGGTTTTTTCTTTTACGGGCACTCTCCTTTTGCCCATAGATTGGCACATGCCGTTCCTGACGGCATTACGAGTATAATACCTGCAAAAAGCATTTAAAATGTTCCTGCATAAAGCGGGCGACCGGATTACAGCTGGCTCTCTTCTTCTTCCGGTTCATTGATCCCGGACTGGGATATCGGGTTCTGTACGATATCCTCCACCTGTTTCAGCACAGCATCAGCAACTAAAAGCCCCGCACCACCGATTATTATACCGGCAATACCGTGAAGTGCAATCGGTACGCCTAAAGGTGTAAATAACAGGGCTCCGCCGGCTACTCCAGCAGCTTCTTTCAGCATAGGACTCCTTATGATGATGAAATAGTCAAAATTTAAAGTGTACTTCTTATTCATTGCCTCCCGGAATCACCGGCATTCCGCCGTGATTTACTTCCTTCTTGATGCCTGATTTGTAAGGAGTTACGATATGTTCAAGAGGTACTCGTGTTTACAGGTTAATATAACCCACTCTCTTTTTAGCAACAAGAGGACAAAAGAAATTACGTGAACTTATTGCTGCGGTAATACTCTGTAATGGCGTTGTGTGATGTATTTACACGTGTAACTTTTATCTCCTAACCGATGTTTTATTATTTTATTCGGCGTATATTTGATGTGTAATCAAGGCGTTGGTGTTGAGGCGGTTTAAAAATGCCGGTCGATCAGCCGGAATTAACCTTTTTCGGGATATGAGGATTGCTCTTGAGCCGATTACCCTCGACGACAGGGAAGACATTATCGATATTTTCAATTTCTACACGGAAAACAGTTTTGCCGCTTATACAGCAACGCCGCTTTCCTACGAAATGTTTGATGCGTTTATGCAGTTTTCATGGGGATATCCGACCGTTACAGCAAAAGACGGCATTGATAGAGTTATCGGATTCGGAATGCTGCGGCCGTACAGTTCAATTCCGGCTTTTTCATGCACGGCTGAATTAACCTGCTTCCTGAGAAATGGATATACGGGAAAAGGGATAGGAAAAATCATACTTGATCACCTGATAGCAGAAGGCAGGGCAATGGGAATTACCTCAATACTTGCCAGTATCTCATCGATGAATGACGGCAGTATTCGCTTTCACACAAAAAACGGATTCAGTGAATGCGGCCGCCTCAAGGCAATTGGAGAGAAAAGAGGGGTGAGGTTTGATGTTGTATACTGTCAGAAAATGATCTAAATACGATTACATTTATTTATTTGTTTTGCAGGCACTTCAGTATTCAGTCATCTTCGTATCCCGGCATTGTCGGGGCTCACGACAAAAAAAAGAGACACTTACCTGAAAAATCTGATTGCAACATGATCGACACCCATACCCTGATTGTGTTTTTTTCAACTGCGGTTATTCTTGCATTGTCACCGGGGCCCGATAATCTTTTTGTCATGGCACAGGCTGGCCAGCACGGACGGAAGGCGGGTTTCTATGTCACTCTCGGCCTCTCTACGGGACTTATCGGTCATACTCTTGCAGTGGCGTTCGGTCTCGCAGCAATCGTGAGTGCTTCTGCCATTGCCTTCAGCATTCTGAGATTCGCTGGTGCAGCCTATCTGCTCTATCTTGCGTGGCAGGCAATACAAGCAGGCGGTATAGTGCGTGAGTCGTGTGCTGTCAAGGGATTTTCAAGCGGAGAACTTTATCGCCGAGGCATTGTCATGAACCTTACCAATCCAAAAGTTTCGCTGTTTTTTCTGGCATTTCTGCCGCAGTTTGCCGATCCATCAAGAGGATCCATGATGATGCAGTTCTTTCTGCTCGGGGGAGTGTTCATCATGGCGACCATGCTTGTTTTCGGAATCATCAGTGTTATTGCTGGTGGAGCCGGTGAGAAGTTCCGCAACTCTGAGGGTGCACAAAGAGTTGTAAACAGAGTAGCCGCCGCGATATTTGTCGGCCTTGCTCTCAAGCTGGCACTGTCGGAACGTTAATGACAACTGCCTGAAATGAAATGACGGGAAAAAATATCATGCCCTACATTCCGCTGATTCCTTTGTCGGAGCTGCCTGAGAACTCTCATAAATCGGTTCGGTCGGGCAAAAAAACCATTGCACTGTTTCATTACGGAGGAGTAATTACCGCTCTTGAAAACTCCTGTCTTCACAAGGGAGGGGATCTCGGTCAAGGTTTTATTCAGACGCTCGAAGATGGTGAGCTCTATGTGGCTTGTCCATGGCACGGATGGCAGTACAATCTGAAGACAGGCCAGGCTCCTCATGGCTATAAAGACCGGCAGGCTGTCTATGAGGTGATTATTGAAAACGGCATGATTCTGGTGTCAGAAGAGCCGATCACCAGGGCTTTCAAGGCATCACATGATGTAGATCCAGTTGCCGACCTGAGAAACCTCGAGTATCAGACAACCGGAACGAGCATGAATGTGCTCGGGATTTCTACGACAAATATGAATCGCGATCTGCCGCGACCGTCCACTTCCGAGACCGCCCTGCAGAACGCTCTTGATTTTGCATCATCCGAGTTTGGTGCAGCAACCAAAATGATCAGGATCCGCGACCTGAATTTCCGGCATTGCGAAGGATACTACAGTCGTCATGAGCGAGCCTGTACCTGGCCCTGTTCCATCTCAGAGATGGATGGAGAGGATGGAATGAATGAAGTTTATCGAGCTATGGTGCTGTGGGCGGATGCCGTTATTCTTGCGACACCGATCAGGTGGGGCAATGCGTCATCGCTTTTTTATAAAATGGCCGAACGCCTTAATACCGTCCAGAACCAGATAACCATTCATGACCGAGTGCTGATTAAAAACAAGGTAGCATCTTTCATTATTACCGGAGGACAGGATAATGTACAGGGTGTTGCCGGAGTTCTCAACTCGTTTTTCAGTGACCTGGGTTTTACATTTCCGCCATTTAATTTTGTCGGCTGGAGCAGAGGATGGATTGCTGAGGATACGGAAAACAATTATAACCGTTTTTTTAAAAACCGCTATGTGAAACGCTCAGTCAAAGAGCTGGTGACCAATACGGTCCGGCTTGTCATGCAGATCAAAAATATGGATGTGACCAATCTTCACACTCCGAAACCAAATATATCCGAAGCCGGAACTCTTACTGAATAATGCCTTCCAGCTGTAAACTTTCGTTTAAAGTTTATTGTTCGTGTTTGTATTTTTCTGTATAAATACGTACAATAAAGTGTACAAAAAACCGTACTATTTATTGCTTTTTATGGGTAGTATCAATCTTGAAGAAGATATAAGGCCGCTGTCTGAGTTTCGCGCCAACACAGCATCTCTGGTGAAACTGGTCAAAAAGACAGGAAGACCTCTGGTGCTGACCCAGCATGGCAAAAGCACGGTAGTGCTGCTCGATGTACGGCAGTATCAATCCATGATTTCAAGCATTGAACTTTCCGAGAGTATTCGCAGCGGTATGACAGGGAGTATGCCCGGTGGTTGTCAGAAACGGTGAAACGAATTTTTTCGGTGGCGGTAAATGGATTTATGTATTCGATTTGTACCTTCGGATTATTTGATTGATGTTTTTCAGACAAGTTGTAGTTCCCCCGTTTATTAAATCACAAGAACAGCAGACCACTCCCGATGCAAGAACAATTTCTGATATCGGCGATTTCACGCCCATTGATGCAGGGTATCTGTAATCAGAGAAAACGCCCTTCATGCAGCTCGCTGTCATTGAAACTGTTTATCTCCCTGGTCGTCACTGTCGCCACCTTTTTCCCCGCATTTCTCAGTGCGCAGACAAGAGATGATTCCCTTGAGTTTCAGGCTCCGATAGAGTCCTACATTGTCAAGGAGTTATGTACTTCGAAAGTTCTGATGGCCAAGGATATCGACAGGCCTGTTTCTCCAGCCAGCCTGACCAAGATTCTGACCTGCATCATGGCAATCGAGAGCGGAAAGCTCGATCAGGATGTATGGATTACCAAAGAGTCAACGATGGTCGAACCTTCAAAAGCAGGGTTCAGGGTGGGCGACAGAATCAAGCTGATCGATCTGGTCAAGGCAGCCATGGTCAACTCAAGCAATGATGCTGCTTTTGCCATTGCCATTCATCTTTCCGGCAACGTCAATGCGTTTGTTGCATCAATGAATGCCAGAGCAAGAACGCTCGGGATGAGAAATTCCAGATTTACCAATCCGGCAGGTTTTGATAAAGGTATCTATGCCGGAAACACCTCTACGGCGGGCGACCTTTTGTGTTTGACGGAATATGCGGTAAGGAACCCTGTTTTTAACGGGATTGCAAGGCTTGACAGGGCCGTGTTTTCGGAACAGACGACCAGAAGAGTTTATTCCCTGAAAACGCATAACAAACTTCTTGATAAATACCCCTATGCCGTAGGCATCAAGACAGGCTATACCGTACGGGCCGGAAGATGCCTGATCGGCAGAGCCATCAAGGATAACCGGGATATTCTTCTGGTAATGCTGAATGCCAGAACGGATCGCTGGAATGTGGCTGCCGAAATGTTCGACAGGGCGCTTCTTGTCAACAGGGGGGAACCTGTTCTGACAGCTCGTTATTCAGCTCCCGTCGTCAGGCAGCATAGAGCGTTGGCTGTCGCAACTCCAGGTCATGGATCGCATGGCGCTCTGAAACATGGAAGGAAATCGGCAAAAAGTTCTGTCGATTTGGCGTCATCGTCGAAACAATCGAAAAGGCGTGCCGTCGCATTGAACAGGTCGGAGAGGAAGGCTAAAAAGCATCTGATTGCTGCAGCTAAATCCGGCAGGCGATCAAGCAGAAGTGCTGTTGTTGTATCGAAATCCGGCAGGAAGTCTGCAAGTAAATCACTGGCGATGGTCAAGTCGTCGAGGAAAATGAAGAAGCGTGATCTTGCCATGTCGAAACCGTCACGGAAGAACAGAAAGAAAGCGCAGCTCTCGATGCGAACAGAGAAGGATACTCAATTTTTTGCATAAGAAAAAAATCAGGAACAGGAAATAATGGTCAAGCATATCGTAATGTGGCAGCTTAAGGAGTTCGCGCATGGAAATGACCGGCAAACCAATGCAAATCTGATCAAGGAAAAGCTTGAGGCGTTGCAGGGACGTATTCCGGGATTGACTGCGATCGAGGTTGGTCTTGATTTCAGCAGAACCGACAGTTCGAGCGATGTGGTTCTCTACAGTGAATTTGTTGATCAGGAGTCTCTTGACGTCTATCAGGCACATCCGGAACACCAGGCTTTGAAGCCCTTTATCGTTGAGGCGACCTGTGCGCGGCAACTTGTGGATTATGAACGTTGAACATCTGATTTTGAAAAGAAAAAGAGGAGAACTTTCAGATTTCTGCAATAAAAAAGCGGAAGGCATAAAACCTTCCGCTTTTTTATTTATCGGGTCGATATGGTTTATCCCTGTACGATTGCATCTGATGGGCATACAGCTGCACATGCAGCTTCGCCGCCGTCGCATTCGGTGCAAGTTGCAGCATCGATGATATAAACATCGTCGCCGGCAGAAATTGCAGTGACTGGACATTCCGGTTCACAAGCTCCGCAGTAGGTACATTCTTCGGTGATGTAGAGTGCCATATTTACTTCCTTGCTGTTAATGTTGTAAAAATAAAGAAAGAACGATTCGGGTCAATTTGGGATATAATATAAGATTTTTTTATCACCGCAAAAAAAACGAGGCATCACTTAAGGTTTTATTTTCTTTGGGGATGGTCGGGGGTTGGGCGTTTCGTGATTTATGGATTCAAAGGAATACAGGAAAATAAGTAAACCGCTCCTTCAAGCGAGGAGTAATGACTCCGGATAATCGAAGGAGCGGTTAAGTTTTTGAGATGCTGTCGGCTTCAGAAGGATCTGCAGTAAGTCATAGCGGTATGTCAGACCTTGATGATGCAGTCAACAGGGCATACTGCAACGCAGGCTGCTTCATCATGGTACCCGATGCAGTCAACGCATACCGTTTCATCAATGATGTAGTAATCATCTCCCGGTGCGATCGCGTTTACAGGACATTCAGGCTCGCATGCTCCGCAGTAAGTACATGTGTCGGTAATTCTATGTGCCATTATTCTTCCTGGTTATGGTTATGAAGATGTCAATGACGACGATTCTTTAACAAGTGCAATACACAGGCATGAACCAGCCCTGCCGGAATAAAGTTCCACCGGCATACGGCTCGTTTTATTTTTGTTCATAGATCTCATAGGCATTGATTATATCGCGCACAAGCCTGTGGCGAACGACATCGGTTTTGTCAAGATAGACAAAGCTTATGCCTTTTATGTCCTTCAGGAGCTCAGGTGAATTGGTAAGCCCCGACTCCGTTTGCTCAGGCAGATCGATCTGGGTGACATCGCCCGTGATGATAGCTTTTGAGTTGATGCCAAGTCTGGTGAGGCACATTTTCATCTGCTTGTTCGATGCGTTCTGGGCCTCGTCGAGAATAATGAATGAGTTGTTCAGCGTTCTGCCGCGCATATACGCCAGAGGAACAATTTCGATTATTCTCTTTTCAGTGAGCTGTTTAAGCTTTTCAGCGGTCAACATATCCTGCAGTGCATCGTAGAGGGGGCGAAGATAGGGATCAATTTTCTGCGCGAGGTCGCCGGGGAGGAATCCGAGGCTCTCACCGGCTTCTACAGCAGGCCTGGCGAGTACTATGCGCTTGACACTTTTGGATTTCCATGCCGCGACAGCTATGGCAACAGCAGTATAGGTTTTTCCTGTTCCTGCCGGGCCGATGGCAAATACAATATCGTTTGTTTTGGCTTCCGCAACCATGCGCCGCTGCCCGTTTGTTTTTGCTCTGACTACATAGTCCTGTGTTGCGACAATAATATCCTCATCGCCATGGTGTGCGGCTTGCATCATCGGAGCAGGTGATGAAGCAAGTGAAAAGAGGGTGTTCAGATCATTGTCAAGCACTTCGCCGTGCTTGTCGGCAAGATAAATCATCTCTCTGATTATCTTTTCAATAACGCCAACCTCTTCCTGTTTTCCCCGGAGGGTGATCTGAGATCCCCGGGCTGTGATGAATACGTCAGGAAATTCAGCCCTGATTTTTTTCAGATGTGCATCATATGGCCCGAAAAGAATGACAGGCTCAATGCCCTGGATCTCGATTGTTTTTTCTTTAATCAAGGATGACGGTGGTTATACATTATTTTAAATTTTCGCGAGATCGAGATAGGGGTTGTCGGCAGCCAGATAGTGCTGCACATACTCCGTAATGCCATCTTCAAGCGATGTGAAAGCTTTATGATAACCTGCCGAACGAAGACAAGCCATATCGGCGCAGGTGTAATACTGATATTTATCGCGGAGGGTTTCAGGCATGGGTGTGTAGTCAATGACAGGTTGCATGCCAAGGGCTGAAAAAGTTGATGCCGCAAGGTCGCGGAAGCTTCTTGCTTGTCCTGTTCCGACATTGAAAAGTCCTGCTGCGCCGGGATTTTCAAGCAGCCACACCATGATAGCGGTGCAGTCTCTGACATAAACAAAGTCCCGCAACTGCTCGCCGTCGCGGTAGTCAGGACGGTGTGACTGAAAGAGTCTGACAGATCCTTTTTCACGGATCTGATGGAACGCTTTAAAGACAACACTGCTCATATCACCCTTATGGTACTCGTTCGGGCCGTACACGTTGAAGAATTTCAGCCCGGCGGCGTGGTTGAGAACGCCGTTTTTCTGCGCCCACCGGTCGAACATCTGTTTGGAGTATCCGTACATGTTCAGGGGACGGAGCGTGTCAATCCCGGCGATATTGTCGGAGTACCCGTTTGAGCCGTCACCATAAGTCGCAGCGCTTGATGCATAGATCAGTCTTACATCATGAGTCATGCAGTAGGATGCGATTTTTTTTGAGTAGCCGTAATTGTTTACCAGAAGGTGATCGGCATCGGTTTCCGTTGTCGAACTGTTTGCCCCCATATGGATAATAGCAGAAATGCCCTTGATGGCGCCCCTGTCGAGCAGTTCGGGGAAAAGGTCCTTTTGTATAAAATCTGCAAAATGAAGTCCGGAGAGGTTGCGCCATTTATTGGTGGTTGTCGATCCGAGATCGTCAACGACGATGATGTTCTCTTCACCGTTACGGTTTAGTTCCCAAAGCATGGCACTGCCGATAAATCCCGCTCCGCCGGTGAGAATAATCATAGTATGAAACGCCTTGTTAGATGCAGGAAAAGCAAATATAAAGAGGCAGGTATAAAAACAAAAGGCCGCCATGGATTTAAGCGGCCTTTAACCGGTGGGAGGGGGGTGTCTATTTATGCGGAAACTTTCATCTGGCTGTCATTGACCAGCAGTTTTCTTCCCCAGAACAGCCATAAACGGACGGTATCAACCGGTTTGCCAACAATTTCGGCGATCTGGCGGTGTTTAAGCCCGGAAATTTCACTCAACAGCACAGAGAGCTTTATATCTGCCGCCCACTGCTTCAATGATTCGAGAATCGGATGCTGCCCGGTGCATTGCTGGTTGTCGCTGATACAGAAATCAGCGTTCTGGCCGAATCTTTCTACATAGCACTTCCTGAAAGTTGTCAAGAGATCGCTCTCTTTTGTTCTGGTATTGGCATACAGGTAAGTAAGGTTTACCAGGTCGTGCGACTCATCTTCTCTGCCGGTCATCCAGTAGGCAAGACTATATATATCATCAAGCAGATCAAGTGGTGATTTTTTTATCCTGTTCATAATCGCTCCTTTATATAAGATTTTTTTTGTCCTGTTTTAATTTATAAAAAAAATGAGGATTGTCCAGAATTTTTTCATGAATTGTTTGAAAAAGATGTTTTTTATAGGGAAATATTGCAAACGCCGGAGTTATTCTGACACCGCTATAAGGTTTGTTCTCCCGGTTTGCCCATTCACCGCAACAATTTTTGGTGTACCATGCAGAAAGATATACAGCGTCTTCTTAACCCCGCATTACAGAATATAGCGACTTACAGGGTCGAGGGGGGGCAGCAGGCAGAGGTTAAACTGAACCAGAACGAAAGTCCCTTTGATGTGCCGATGTGGCTCAAGGAGGAGATTACCGGCGCATTTCTCAAGGAGTCATGGAACCGTTACCCTGATATTCTGCCTTACCGCGGTATGCAGGCCTATGCGGATTTTCTGGGTGTTTCGCCTGAATGTGTTATGATGAGCAACGGCTCGAACGAAATGCTCTACACGATTTTTCTTGCCTGCCTCGGTCCGTCGCGCAAGGTGCTGATTCCGGATCCATCATTTTCGCTCTATGAAAAAATAGCTCTTCTGCTTCAGTCGGAGATTGTCAGAGTGCCGATGCTTCCCGGTCTTGATTTTGATACGGAGGCCATCATCCGCGCAGCCGGTGAGAAGGCGGTTGATTTTATCGTTCTCTCTACACCGAACAATCCGACCTCAAAATCACTCTCTTTGGAAGATATCCGTCTGATTGCGGAATCTTCCGACGCCATTGTGCTGGTCGATGAGGCATATATTGAGTTCTCCCGGCAGCGCTCCGCTCTTGAACTGATCGATGATTTGCCGAACCTTGTGGTACTGCGCACGATGTCCAAAGCTTTAGCACTGGCAGGAATCAGGATTGGTTTTGCGATCGCCAATCCCATTCTGATGGCTGAACTGGCGAAACCGAAAATTCCATTTGCTTCAAGCCGGCTGGCCGAGATTACACTGGAGCGTGTGCTGGCCAATTACTCTCTGGTGAATGATGCGGTGTCCTATATTTTGCATGAGCGCAACAGAATGTACAACGAACTGCTTTCCATTGACGGTATCGAAACGTTCGAGAGCGATACCA
>Ga0326726_10001534_pt1 | contig 21426 bp, 24 predicted proteins | sample MHFenrmetagenome_2_FD_207603 | JGI IMG/M metagenome (GOLD analysis project Ga0326726, IMG submission 207603) | Lab enriched peat soil microbial communities from Michigan Hollow, Ithaca, NY, United States - MHF15MN | ecosystem: Environmental > Terrestrial > Soil > Wetlands > Peat | place: USA... | reverse complement strand
CATCGCCGCTGCGAGATACTCGCCGCGGTCTCCGCTCCGCCGCGCAGCGCCGTACGACAGCTCTGAGAGGGCGAACAGTCGCCTGTGATCGTCGGGGCCGCCCAAGCCGAGACGCAGCTGCTCGAGGGCCTCTTCCGGGCGTTTCTCGTAGAGGTCCGTGAGCATCAGCCGCTCCAGAAACTCGCGAGACAGGAAGGTCGGGTGGTCTCCGGTGAGGATGTTCTCCGAGAGCTCTTGATCGACCTCCCGGAGCGACGCGCGCTCGATCCCCACAGGCGTCGCGCACGCGAGCGAGAGGCTCGCGAGCGCAGCCAGCGCCAACGCGGCGAACGCGCCTCGCATCCTCCGCTGCATTCGAGAAACCATCGCCTTCAGTGCAGCGTACGCCCGATGCCTCGGCAAGAGCCGCTTCGAGTATGATCGTCCCAGCGCGGCGCCGTCATTCAGGAGGTTCTAATGAGGTCATCCGTGTCCCCATTCGCGATCGCACTCGCGGTGTTCGCGCTCGCGAGCGCGGCTGTGGCCCAGAATCTCATCATCTACCCCGCGAAGAATCAGACGCCGAAGCAGCAGAGCAAGGACGAGTCCGAGTGTCAGACCTGGGCGAAGAACAACACCGGGATCGATCCGCTCGCGCTCGCGAACGCGGCTGCGCAACCTGCGCCCGTGGCCGCGCAGCAGGCGCCTCCGCCGCCGGGCGGACAGCGCATCCGAGGCGCCGCGCGCGGCGCGGCGGGTGGCGCGGCGATCGGCGCGATCGCCGGTGACGCGGGGAAGGGAGCAGCCATCGGCGCCGTCGCGGGCACGATGGTCGGCGGCGCGCGCCAGCGATCGGCGTACGAGCAGACGGCCGCGGCGAATCAGCAGGCGCAACAGCAGGCGCAACAACAGGCGCAGTGGCAGAAGCAGAACTACCAGTCGCAGCTGGCGACCTTCAACAAGGCGTACTCCGCGTGCCTCGAGGGCCGTGGCTACACCGTAAAGTGACGGAAGAGGAGCCGACATGCCGACAGCAGACAATCTGACGGGCATCTACAACACGGCGGTGCTCTGGCTGGTGCCGTTCGGCCTCAAGGTCCTGGGCGCGCTCGCGCTGTGGATCATCGGTCGCCGCCTGATCCATCTGTGTGTCTCGCTGATGCAGCGCGGCATGCGCCGCCAGCCGATCGATCCGACGGTGATCGGCTTTCTCGGCTCGACGGTGTCGGTCACGCTGAACATCATCCTCGTCGTCGCTCTGCTCGGGTTCTTCGGCGTCGAGACCACGAGCTTCGCCGCGTTGCTCGCCGGCGCCGGCCTCGCGATCGGCGCCGCCTGGAGCGGTCTGCTCTCGAACTTCGCGGCCGGCATCTTCCTGATGATCCTGCGGCCGTTCAAGGCGGGTGACTTCGTCACCACGGGCGGAGTGACCGGCACCGTCGCGGAGATCGGGCTGTTCGTCACCACGCTCGATACGCCCGACAACATCCGGACGTTCGTCGGGAACAACAAGGTGCTGTCCGATACCATCCAGAACTTCTCGACGAACGCGTTTCGGCGCGTCGATCTGGTCGCGCAGCTCGCGGGCACCGTCGATCACAACGTGGCGATCCGCGTGCTGCGCGAGCGCATCGCGAAGATCCCGCACGTGCTCGCGGACCCGGCGCCCGTGCTCGAGATCGCGGAGTTCACGAGCTTCGGACCGAAGCTCGCCGTGCGCCCGTTCTGCAACAACGAGCACTACTGGCAGGTGTACTTCGACACGAACCGCATGATTCGCGAAGCGTTCGGCGAGGCGGGCTTCCCGGCACCGGAGCAGCTCGTCCTCATCCGTCAGAGCGCGTAGATGAGCCGCCTGACACGCGCCGGTGTCGTGTGGACGCTCGCGTTCGCGCTCGCCGCCTGCAGCTCCGTCCAGGTGAAGCAGGACTGGGACCCGAGCGCCAACTTCGGCGCGCTCAAGACCTGGTCGTGGCAGAGCTCGACCCCCGCCGTCACCGGGAACCCGCGCCTCGACGACCCGCTCCTGCACGCGCGGATCCAGTCGGCGATCCAGAAGTCACTGGGCGAAAGGGGCTACACGAAGGTGAGCTCCGGGAAACCTGACTTCTTGGTCACCTATCACGTTGCCCTCCAGCAAAAGCTGGATGCCCATACGATCTATACGGGCTACGGTCCCGCCCGGGGCTGGTACGGCGTGGGTGGGGCGCAGACGGTCGTGGACACGTATGATGTCGGAACCCTGCTGATCGACTTCATCAGTGCCGAGAGCAACGACGTGATCTGGCGCGGGAGTGGCCAGTCACGCGTTCAAGACCTGAAGACCCCCGAGGAACGGCAAGAGCGAATCCAGGATGCCGTCGATCAAGTGCTGGCACAGTTTCCGCCCAAGTCCTAGAAGTAAAGGCGCTGCGCCGCGCGCATGGTGCGACGGTGGATGCGCGATTGAGGGAGAACCATGAAGTACTTCGCGATCTCTGCGGTTTTGATCGTTTCCACGCTCACTGCGCACGTGGCTCGTGCCGACGACGACAAGTTCGATCCGTACGGCTACCTCACGATCGGCGCATCGCGCAGCGCGGGGCTCTTCGATGGGACGGTCGGCGACGCGTTCAGTCCGCTGAGCGGGCAGGTGAGCGGGAGCTGGGGCGCGAACGCGCACGCCGGCTATCGCTTCAACAAGTATCTCGCCGGTGAAGTCGAGTACGAGTGGAACCGCGACTTCGGGCTTCGCGCGGGCGGGGTCGACATCGGCAAGATCCAGACGCAGGTCGCGACCGCGAACCTCAAGGTGATCGCGCCCTTCGGCGCGTTTCAGCCCTACTTCCTCGTCGGCGCGGGCGCCCTCTTCACGACGACCGACAAGTCCTTCAACCTCCAGTGGGACGTTGCGAACGGCGTGTTCACGATGAAGTTCGGCGCCGGCCTCGACTACTGGGTCACGAAGAATCTGTCGCTGAGCCTTGGCGCCGAGGTGGCCGTGAACAACGCGAAGATCACGGGACCAGGCTTCGCCGGCGGCCACGGCGGCGAAGGCATCGACTATCTCGCCGGTCAGTTCGGATTCGGCTACCGGTTCTGAGCGAAGCGCCCGACGCGGAGCGCGGCGAGCGCGGCCAAGGCCGCGCCGCCTGCGCCCGCGATCAGGGTGGCGCGTAGCCCGAACGCGCCGCCGAGCCAGCCGCCGAGCGCGGTGCCGCCGAGCATCGCCACGCTGTTCAGCAGGCGGAGCGCACCACTCACTCGACCGAGCAGGTGAGCCGGGGTGATCCGCTGCCGCAGGCTGCGCTGATGCACCTCGTACAGCACGTGACCGCCGTCGCCGACGACCTGCTGCGCCGCGATCGCCGCCACGCCCCAGAGTGTCGCCCCGGGCGCGAGCGCGAGCAGCAGCGGCCCGAGCGATGAGATCGCCAGGCCCGCGACCATCGCCGGGCCGCCGGCGAAGCGCTCGGGCACGCGCTCCGACGCCAGCGCGCTGCCGAGCGAGGAGAGCGCGCCCAGCGCGAACAGCATCCCGAGCACGCCCGGTGCGAAGCCGAGCTCGCGAAACACGAACAGCATGTAGACCGCGTTCGTGACCTGACTCGCGGCGAAGACCAGCATCGCGCTGACCGCGATCGCGCGCAGCGCCGGTGTGCGCGCGATCTCGCGCAGCCCCGCGAACAGCTCGGGCACGCGGGAGCCGGAGCGCGGCGCCGCCGCCGGCGCGGGCTCGACCGCGCGGATGCGCGCCAGGAGCAGCGCCGAGCTCAAGTAACTCGCGGCGTCGACCAGCAGCGCGAGCGGCGCGGAGAGCCACTGCACGAGCCAGCCGCCGAGCGCGAAGCCGAGCGCCTCGGCGCTCGAGTCACCCGCCTGCAGGCGTCCGTTCGCGCGCACCAGCTCTGCGGACGGAACGAGCGAGGGCAGATACGCGTGTTCGGCGACGTCGAAGCCGAAGTCGAACAGCCCGCGGCAGAACGCGAACAGGACGACGTGCGCCATGGTCAACACGCCCGCGAACGCCGCTGCGGGCAGAGCGATCAGAAGCGCGGCGCGCGCGAGGTCCGCCGCGATCAATACCGGCCGGCGCCGCACGCGGTCGATCCCGTGCGCGGCGAACAGCCCGAGCGCGATCCCGGGCAGGATCGCGGCCGCGTTCATGGTCGCGATCTGCGCGGGCGTCGCGCCCAGCAGCGCGATCGCGGCAATCGGGAGCGCGATGCCGCTCAGCATCGAGCCGAAGTTCGAGATCGTCGCCGCGGCGACGAGCCGGGTGAAGTCGCGACTCACGCGCCGAGTGACTTCGCGATGCCCCAGGCGGCGTCCGCGAGCGGACCGATGCCGTTCGCCAGCTCGGTCGCGTGCTCGCTCGACGCGGTCCCGTCGCGCACGCGGCCGAGAATGCCCTGCAGGATGCACGCGCTGCGGAACAGGTGGAACGCCTCGTACCAGGCGGCGGAGTCGATCCCCGCGCGCCCCGTGCGCCGGCAGTACGAGGCCGCGAACTGCTCCCGCGTCGGCAGGCCCAGCGCCGCGAGGTCCAGACCGCGGAACGCGCCCAGCGCGCACCACGGCATACACAGATATGTGAAATCCCCGAGCGGGTGGCCCAAGGTCGAAATCTCCCAGTCGAGCACCGCCACGATGCGCGGCTGCGTCGGGTGCACGATCGTGTTGTCGAGCTTGAAGTCGCCGTGGATGATCGACGTGTCGTCGCCGGGTGGGATGGTGCGCGGCAGCCACTCGTGCAGGGCATCCATGTGCGCGAGCGGCGCGTCGGTCGAGGCGTAGTACTGCTTCGACCAGCGCGAGATCTGGCGCGCGAAGTAGTTTCCCGGCTTGCCGTAGTCCGCGAGCCCCAGCTTCACGTAGTCGAGTGAGTGCAGAGTGGCGAGCACCTCGCACAGCGAGTCGTAGATCGCGAAGCGCTCCGCCTTCGACAGATCCGGCAGCTGCGGCTCCCAGAGCACGCGGCCCTCGACGCACTCCATCACGTAGAACCAGGTGCCGAGGACCGACTCGTCGGTGCACAGCGCGTACGTGCGCGGCACCGGTACGCCAGTTCCCTGCAGCGCGCTCAACACGCGGTACTCGCGATCGACGGCGTGCGCCGACGGCAGGAGCTGACCGGGCGGCTTGCGGCGCACCACGTAGCGCGTGCCGCCGGCCTCGATGCGGTAGGTCGGATTGCTCTGCCCGCCCTTGAACTGCACGACGTCGGGGGAGCCACGGAAGCCCTCGACGTTCGCGCGCATCCAGTCTTCGAGCCGCGCGCGGTCGATCTCGTGTCGCGCGCGGACCGGCTCGGTCCCGGCGAAAATTTCCTGCCGTTCTCCCATGACCGGCTTCCATCCTACGCTAAGCTTCGGCCCCCGATGAAGATCTCCGAGTTCATCCGCACCCACTACCGACACTTCAACGCCGCGGCGCTGTCGGACGCCGCCGAGGGCTACAAGCGCCACGTCGACGGCGGCGGGAAGATGTTTCTCGCGATGGCCGGCGCGATGAGCACCGCGGAGCTCGGTCTCTCGCTGGCCGAGATGATTCGCCGCGACAAGATCCATGCGATCTCCTGCACGGGCGCGAATCTCGAGGAGGACGTGTTCAACCTCGTCGCGCACGACCACTACAAACGCATCCCGGGCTGGCGCAATCTGACTCCCGCCGACGAGAAGGCGCTGGAGCGCGCCGGCCTGAACCGCGTCACCGACACGTGTATCCCCGAGGACAAGGCGTTCCGCGCGATCGACAAACACGTGCTCGATCTGTGGGTGCGCGCCGATCAGCAGAAGAAGCGCTGGTTTCCGCACGAGATCATGTATCAGCTCCTGCTCGAGGGACGCGTCCGCGACTCGTACCAGATCGACCCCGCGGGCTCGTGGCTTCTGGCCGCCGCCGAGAAGAACCTGCCGATCTTCGTGCCCGGCTGGGAGGACTCGACGCTGGGGAACATCTTCGTGTCACACGTGATCTCGGGGGAGCTCTCGAACTTCCAGATCGTGAAGAGCGGTCTCGAGACGATGGCCGAGCTGGCGCGCTGGTACGTGCAGACGACCATGGGCAAGTCACTCGAGGAGCTGCCCGCGGTGGAGCTGACCGGCCACGACGCGGTCGGCATGCGCGCGATTCCCGGGTCGCAGGCGCGCGCGACGGTCGGCTTCTTCCAGATCGGCGGCGGCATCGCCGGCGACTTCCCGATCTGCGTCGTGCCGATGATCCACCAGGACCTGCGCCGCCCGTGCCCGTACTGGAGCTACTTCTGCCAGATCAGTGACTCGACGACGAGCTACGGCAGCTACAGCGGCGCGTTCCCGACCGAGAAGATCACGTGGGGCAAGCTCGACGAAGACACCCCGATGTTCCTGATCGAGTCCGACGCCACGATCGTGGCGCCGCTGATCTTCGCGTCCGTGCTCGGCTGGTAGCTCTCAGGCGAGAGTCACGCTCCGTGGCACTTCTTGAACTTCTTGCCGCTCCCGCACGGACACGGATCGTTGCGGCCCACCTTCGCTGACTCGCGCACGTAGGGCGCCTGCGCCTCGTCGTTGTGCCCGTGATCGTGGTGGTGCGAATGGCCGTGCTCGAGCGCGTGCTCGAGGTCCGGCAATGTCTCGTCGACGTCGGCGCGCAGCTCGATGAGCTTCTGCCCGCTCGTGCGCGCGGCGAACTTCACGAGCGCGCGCAGCACCTTGGGGACGTGCGGCGCGAGCGCATCGCCCGGCTCGAAGCGCTCGGGCACGGCGTGCAGCAGCCAGCCGTGCACGTCGCCCGCGTCGAGCTCGACGAGCGGGCGCCCGACCTCGCCGAGCGCGGCGTGCAGTCGCGACGCGATCTCGCGCCGCTCGTCGTCGGGAACGGCCGCGACGCCGTGCGCCTCGTCGGACGCCAGGAACTCCTCGAGCGCGAACCCGCTACTCACGAGTCACGCTCGGTGCGAGCACGAACGTCAAGACGCCCGCCGCGGTCATTCCGAAGCCGATCACCTGCCGCAACGTGGGCTGCTCCCCGAGCACGAGATACGACACGAACAGCGACACGATCGGCGCCGAGGGGACGACGATCGCGGTCGCGCGCGTCAGGTCGAGTCGCTTCACTGCCGCGTACCACGCGAGGGTTCCTCCGAACGACAACACCATCCCTTGTAGCGCGACGCCGGGCAGAAAGCCGGCGAGCTGCGCCCGCGCCGGAAAGGTCTCGGGCCCCGCGACCGCGAACCAGATCGGCAGGAGCACCAAGGTCCCGTACACGTAGCGCGCCGCCGAAAGCTGGATCGGGTTGAACTCGCGGAGCCTCTTCAGCGCGACCCAGTGCGAGCTCTGCCACGCGAGCGGCGTCGCGAGCAAGAAGCCGAGTCCGAGCCAGCCCGATACCGGCGCGGTGCCGATCGCGAGCGCGATGCCCGCGGCGATGGCCGTGACGGCGAAGATCCGGCGCTTCGACGCGGGGTAGCCCAGCACGAGGTAGGTGCCGATCAGTGAGTAGATCGGCTCCGTCTGCACGCAGAGCGCAGTCTCGATCGCGGAGACGCGCTTGGCGCCCGAGTAGTACAGGAGGAAGGCGAGGCCGGTGCCGAGCGCGCCGATCGCGACCAGAGTTCCGAGATCTCGGCGCGGGTACAAGAGCGCAAGCTCCCCGCGCGCGGCCAGCAGCGCGACAGAAACCACGCCGGCAAAGGCGCTCGTGAACAGCGCGATCGTGAGGCCGCTGGCGTACGCGGTCGTGAGCTTCGCGACGGTGGGCACGAACGAGCTGTTCGCCACGCAGTACGCGGCGGCCGCCAGGCCCGCGATCTCCATCCGCCGACTCATGGGGGCGCGCAGTATACGCGGTCGGGCCCGAAGATCACGCGGCGCCGCCGAGTGACAGCCCGTCGCGCAGCAGCGCCTGGGCGGCGCGCGCGCCGTCGATCGCCGCGCTCATGATGCCGCCCGCCGTTCCGGCGCCTTCGCCGACGGGGAACAGGTTCGCGAAGCCGCGCGCGAGGAGTGTCTCGGGGTCGCGCGCGATCCGCACCGGCCCCGAGCTGCGTGACTCGAGTCCGACCAGCAGGCCTTGCTCGGAGGCGAAGCCCGGGATCGTGCGCTCGAAGCGGGCAAGCGCGTTGCAGAGCGCGGCGCGCACGAGCTCGGGTAGCAGTGAGTCGACCCGCGCCGGGCGCAGGCCGAAGCGGTAGCTCGAACGTCCGATCGGGCCGGTCGCGCCCGCGAGAAAGTCGGGCGCGCTCTGAGCCGGGGCGGTGTAGTCGCCGCCGCCGAGCTCGAAGCACGCGCGCTCGAGCGCCTCTTGCAGCTCGACCCCCGCGAACGCGCCGTCGCCGAACTCGCGCGGGCCCAGGGTCGCGACGATCGCGGCGTTGGCGTACGGAGAGGAGTGCCGCGAGTTGCTCATGCCGTTCGTGCACAGGAGACCCGGCTGCGAGACACTCGCCACGATCTGTCCGCCGGGACACATGCAGAAGCTGTGCGCGCCGGGCGCGCCGTCGCCGGGCTTCGCGGTGAGCGCGTAGTAGGCGGGGCCCAGGAGCTTGGCCTCCGGGCCGTCGCCGTAGCGCCCCCGGTCGACCAGCGGCTGGGGGTGCTCGATGCGCACCCCGAGCTGGAACGGCTTCGCCTCGATCGGGAGAGCTTGCGCAGCGAGCACCCGCCAAGTGTCTCGCGCGCTGTGCCCCGGAGCGAAGACGAGCGCGTCGCACGGGAGGTCGCCCTTCGGCGTCACGAGCGCGCGCACGCGTGTCGGGGCGGCGCCCGACACGCGGAGTGAGTCGACGCGCGTGCGCCAGTGGAAGCGCACGCCCGCGGTGATCAGCCGCTCGCGCAGGCGCGGCAGGATCTTGTGCAGCCGATCCGTGCCGACGTGCGCGCGCGCGTCGTACAGGACGTCTTCGGGCGCGCCGCAGGCGACGAGCTCCGCGAGGATCGGGACCTCGAGCTCGTGCTCCACGCGCGTGTAGAGCTTGCCGTCGGAGTACGTGCCCGCGCCGCCCTCGCCGAAGAGCAGGTTGCTCTCGGGGTTGGGCACGCGCGAGCGCTGGAAGGCGGCGAGGTCGCGGCCGCGCTCGCGTAGCTCCGCCCCCCGATCGACGAGGTCGACGGCGACACCGTTGCGCGACAGGGCGAGCGCCGCGAGCAGACCCGCGGGCCCCGCGCCCAACACCGCCACCCGTCGGCCGGCGAGCGACGGGTGCACGCGCTCGACCTCGATGCGACCGGTCTCGGGCGCGCGTGTGACACGGCCGGCTCGCTCCGCGCGCGCGAGCGCGGCCGAGCGATAGCCCGCGTCGACGACGAGATCGGCGTGCACGATGAAACGCAGATGGCGCTTGCCGCGCACGCGTCGAGCGTCGACGGACTTGCGCGCGATGCGGAAGCCGCGCAGGTCCGCGGCGTCGATGCCCGCCGCGGCGAGCGCGCGCTCGCGCAGCAGCGCCTCCGGCTCGTCGAGCCCGAGCTCGATGCCGAGCGCGCGCCAGGTCTCGACGGCCACGGCGCCGCTAGCTCGAGCCGGAGCGCCGGTAGAGCTCCGCGACGATGCGCTCGATCGGAGTCTCTTCGAGCGACAGGTCCGCGATCGGTGCGCGCTCCGCGAGCCAGGCGATCAGCTTCGCGGCGGGGATGCGCTCGCGGTCGAAGCGCAGCACGAGTCGCGCGCGCCGGCGCTCCTCGAGCTGCACGCCGTCGGGCAGCTCGGCCGGCGCGTCGCTCTCGAAGTCGACGCTGAGCCGGCGCTCCGCAGTCACCAACCGGCGCACCGCCTCCACCGAGCCGTCGTAGACCACGCGCCCGTGGTCGATCAGGATCATGCGTGGACACAGGCGCTCGATGTCCGAGAGGTCGTGCGTCGTGAGCAGGATGGTGGTGCGGCGCTCGCGGTTCTCTGTCGCGAGAAACTCGCGGATCGCCTCCTTGGCGACGATGTCGAGGCCGATCGTCGGCTCGTCGAGGAAGAGCAAGCGGGGCGCGTGGAGCAGTGCCGCGCCGAGCTCGCAGCGCATGCGCTGTCCGAGCGAGAGCTTGCGCACCGGCACGTCGAGCAGCGGGCCGATCCCGAGCAGCTCCGAGAGACGCGCGAGCTGGTCCGTCCACAGCGCCTCGGGCGTGCGGTAGACGTGACGCAGCAAGGTGTAGGACTCGATCACGGGCAGGTCCCACCAGAGCTGCGTGCGCTGCCCGAACACTGCGCCGAGGCGCGCCGTGTGCTCGATGCGGTCGCGGCGCGGCTCGAGGCCGCCGACGAGCGCGCGTCCGCCCGACGGCTCGAGCACGCCCGTCAGCATCTTGATCGTCGTCGACTTGCCCGCGCCGTTCGGACCGATGAAGCCGACGAACTCGCCCTCGTCGATCTGGAACGAGACACCGTCGACCGCGCGCACGACGTCCGACTCCGTCTCGACGAGATTCCGCAGCGAGCCGAACAAGCCGCGGTGGTGGCGCGCGACGCGGAAGGTCTTCTCGAGCTTGTCCACTTCGATCATGTCTAACTCCCCGTGGACTCGTAGCGGCGCAGGCCGCGTGCGAAGCACGCCATGCCGGCGAAGAGCGCGACGCTGCACGCGAACGGCGAGAGCCACGGCATGACGCGCGGCCAGCCCGCGGCCTCGGTGCGGCCGAGCGCCGCGAGCGCCGGAAAGTAGTTCACGAACGCGAGCGGCACGCCGTAGGTGATCACGCGCCGAAACCACGTGGTGTAGATCGACACCGGGTACGAGAGCGCCGCGCTGCCGCCGTAGGTGAGGATGTTCTGCAGCTCCGAGGCCTCGCCCAGGGTCCAGAACGCCGCGCTCGCGCCGAGCATGACGATGCCCGCGAAGCACAGCGTGCCGCCCGCGATGCCGAGCGCGACCCAGGCGAGTGAGCCGAGTCCGAGGCCCAGCGACGCGTTCGCCAGCACCAGCACCACCAGCGCCTGCGCGACGCGCGCGAGCTTCCGCATTTCGAAGTCGTGAGCGGCGACCTGCAGGATCACGCCGCGCGGCCGCAGCAGCAGCCGGTCGAGGTCGCCGCGCACGAGATACACCGAGAAGTTCTCGAAGCCGCGCAGAGTCACTTCGACGATGCCCCAGGAGGTCGCGACCATGCCGTACAGGAGCGCGAGCTCCGCGAAGCTCCAGCCGTCGAGGCTGCCGAAGTAGCGCGCCAACACCCAGACCGGCGCGAGGTCGGAGATGATCACGCCGAAGTCGATCGCGCTGCGCAGCGCGAACGTGCCGCGGTACTGCATGTGCGAGCGAAGACTGGCGGAGGCGAGCAGCAGGTAGAAGCGCAGCGAGTTCACCGCTCAGCCTCCCTGGATCGCGAGCCGGCGCAGCCCGCGCGATTCGAGCCGGAACGCCAGCAGCGCAAGCGCGGCGCACCACACCATTTGGTGTAGGATCCCGAACGCGAGCTCCGCGCCGGAGAGCTTACCCGTGAGGATCGCGACCGGCGTGTAGAGTGTCGCACGGAACGGCAGGACGTCGGCGGCCCAGCGCAGCGCCTGGGGATAGAAGTCGAGCGGCACGAAGACGCCGCCGAGGAACGAATTCACGAACACGATCGCCGACATCTCCCCGCTCGCGCTCTCGCGCCAGAACGCCGACGAGCACGCCAGGAACCAGAGCCCCGCGGAGACCGTGATCGCCAGGGCGAGTGACAGCGGAAAGAGCGCGAGCTCCCAGCGCAGCGGCGGCAGCAGCCCGTAGACGAGCCAGCCCGCCGCGAACACCGCGGGCGCGCGAGTCACGAGGTAGTACGCGCCCGTCCCGTAGCGCTCCGCGAGCTCGCGCCAGAACAGAGTCAGCGGCCGCACCAGGTCCGAGACGATCTCTCCGGTGCGCACACGCTCGGCCAGGTTGTAGCGGTAGTCGGGGAAGATCCCGATCACCATCAGCAGCGACTCCGACGACGCGAAGTACAGCACGGCGTCGTTCGCCGTCCAGCCGGACGCATTGCCGCGCGCGCGGAAGAACCCGATCAACACCTGCGCGTGGACCAGCAGGAAGAAGAAGTTCACCGCGACGCCGCTCCAGTTCGCGAGCCGGTAAGTCGCGCGCCGCTGGAACGCGAGCCGCGCAAACTGGAGGTACGGGCGCACCGATTCCACAGGGCCCCTCCGCGCTCGGCTCCGCCGGGGTGCGGGCCCGCCGGCGACCGAACAGGGCGGGGAGGGGTAGCGGATCGGATTGCGGGGCGCGAGGGAGGTCCGAGGAGCACGGCAACTCCGATTCCCACGGACGGCCCGTGCCAGGGTTTCGGTCGGGCTCCAATGAGTCGCTAGTCGACGGGGAGCCTGGCTCGAAAATGGTGCGGCTGAACGAACGGCGGCTCTGCAGAGAACCGCTCACGAAGTTCCACCTCACGGTGTCGGAGCGCCACGCCCTCCCCGAGGGCAGCGCCCGATTCAACGTCCTCGTCGAAGTCGTGGCGGAGGCGCTGCGAGACGGTGGGTAGTTTCCGTGCCCTTTGCGGCCCGGGCGAGTCATCGGAGACGCCGCCGCTCTCGAAGCGCGCGCCGACGGTACCTGGGTCCACGAGCAGCATGAAGTCGCCCTGGGTCAGTACTCGCCGATTGCTTCACGCCGAGTCGACACGACCCGGGCTGCCGTATGCGCGTACATCGCCGCGATCGGTGGTTCGCCGATAGACGGTGTCCACGTGGATTGGGCCTCCCAGACGTCGTTCGGGTCGCTCGCGGAGTGACTCTCTAGTCATTGCTCGCGTCGCGGGTGTATGCTGGACGGTGCCAAGCGGGGGAAAGCCGGAGGCTCGATGACGTTCGCGAACGTTCCTCGAAGACGGCTCGGTTTTTCGGTCGCCGTTGGGCTATCCCTGCTTGCCGCCGCTCCGCTGCGGGTCAACGCAGCAGTGCTGACCTACCACCTCGATGGGCACGTCACGCGCATTCCCAATCCCCCAACGACCCCTAGCACGCAGAGCGCGCTTTCCGCTCTGGGCGTGACCAACGGTGCGGCCGTCAGCATCGACTGGACCGTCGATACGACGGCCTCGTCGCACGACAATCCGCCGACCTTCACGAGGGAATACCAGGGCGCCATCACCGCGTTCACAATACAGGTCGGTAACTGGATCGCGGAGCGCAGCGATGCCGGAATCATCCTCAACAAGATCGACATCCGCGACGATCCCAACAACCCGAGTGCTCAAGAGAACATGGACCTGTTCCGCAGCGGCACCGACCGGAGCACGGATCCGAACCATCCGGCGACCCATGTAGTCACCGATCCGAACGACCCCAACGGCGCGGAGCTCATCCTCCACCTCTTCAACCCGAACGGGGGCGCTAGCACCGACAGACTCCTCGGTGACCAAACCCCGAGCCTCTACCCCAACAGCACGGGCACCGTCTTCGGAAAGAATGGGGAGGTGGACTTCTCAGTCGGCGCGAGCACGCCTCCGCCTCCGGATGCGACGGTGAAGTGCCGTTCCGCGCAGATCGCGAGCGCGGCCGCACTGTGCCAGAGCACGCTCAAGTGTCTCGCGGTCCGGGCGAAGCAGACCCCGGCACAGATCGCGAAGAATCCGGGAAGCCTCCAGACGTGCGAAGACAAGGCGAGCGCGAAGTTCGTCACCGCCTTCGACAAGGCGACTGCGGCCGCGGCGAAGAAGGGTCTGAGCTGCGGAACCACCGAGCCCGCAGCGACGTTCGTCACGCACTTCGAGTCGGCCGTCGACAACGTGGTGGCCGTGGTCGACACGATCACTCCGCGGAGCGCGCCGCTCAGCTCCTCGTGGTACAGCGACGCGGCGGCGATGTGCGCGGCGGCGGTGAAGGCGGAGTCGAAGGACGTGAAGAAGCCTTCCCCGGCGACGCTGGATCAGCTGCGCGCGACGGCGCGCGCCAAGGCGACGACGGTCGCGAACAACGCCATCGCCAAGGCGGAGAGCAAGGGAGTCGTGTTCGATCCGGCGCCCGACGTCACCGCTCTGGTCGACTCGATCGACGCCCTGATCGACGACATCGTGACGGAGTTGAACGGCAGCTAGACGCGAGCGGCGATTGCCCGAACCGGGCGGACTGCCCCCGGAGCGCGAGTGACTCTCTAGTCACTCTTGACGTCGTAGGTGGTATGCTGCGAGGCGTTCGGGGGTGGGCTGGAGGCGGGATGACGTTCGGAAAGGCTTCCCGAAGACTCGGCACCGTGGCTGCGGTCGGGTTGCTTCTGCTCTCGATGTCTCCTGCGTCCGCCGGTGCCGCCGAACAGAGCTACCACCTCACCGGCAAGGTCTCCCTCATCCAAGGGACCGCTCAAGCAAAGCTCGCGGGCTTGGGCGTGACCAAGGGCGCGGCCGTCAGCATCGACTGGACTGTCGAACTCACGACCCCGCCCTACTTCGACAACGTCGGCACCCACACCAAGGAGTACCACGGAGCCATCACCGCGATGAAGATCCAGATCGGTACTTGGGCCGCACAGGGCGCCGATCCGAACGCGTTCAACACGGTCCCCGTGAACAAGATCGACATCTTCCACGGCCCGTTCATGCCTCCAGAGGACAACCTGGACATGTGGCGGAGCAGTGTCGACACCGCCGATCCGAACACGGGGCTCGGCCTGGTGACCGGCAACGACCCCAATGGCAGCCAGATCATCATCCACCTGTTCGCCCCGATGGGCAGCGGGAGCGCCGACAACGTCCTCGGTGATCAGGACCCGACCCAGTACCCGGAGAGCAACGGCGCCGTATCCGGCGTCGGCGGCGCGGTGGCGTTCGCGATCCCCGGAATCACCGGTCCTCCGCCTCCGGATCCGACGGCGAGCTGTCGCTCGGCGCAGATCGCGAGCGCGGCGGCGCTCTGCCAGGGCACGCTCAAGTGTCTCGCGGTCCGCGCGAAGCAGACCCCGGCGCAGATCGCGAAGAATCCGGGAAGTCTCCAGACGTGCGAAGACAAGGCGAGCGCGAAGTTCGCTACCGCCTTCGACAAGGCGACCGCGGCGGCGGCCAAGAAGGGTCTGAGCTGCGGAACCACAGAGCCGGCAGCGACATTCATCTCCAACTTCGATACGGCCGTCGACGCCGTCATCGCCGTCGTCGACACGATCCATCCTCCAGCTCCCCTGTTCGTCTCGCCCTGGTACACGGCCGCGGGGGCGATGTGCGCAGCGGCGGTGAAGGCGGAGTCGAAGGACGTGAAGAAGCCTTCCCCCGCGACTCTGGCTCAGCTGCGCGCGGCTGCACGCGCCAAGGCGACGACCCTAGCGAACAAGGCGATCGCGAAGGCGGAGAGCAAGGGAGTCAACTTCGATCCGGCGCCGGACGTCACGGCATTGGTCGACTCCATCGACGCGTTGATCGACGACATCGTCACAGAGCTGAACGGCCCCTAGGCTCGCGGGAGCGCGCGATGAAGGAAGCCGCCGCCGTCGGACTCACGGTGTCGACGGGTCGGGCGGTCGTGGTCGTGCTGCGCGGGACGCGCGCGTCGCCCGAGATCGTCGTGCGCTACGAGATCCAGCTCTCCGACCCTTGGGTGCGTGAGTCGTCTCACCCGTATCACTTCGAGTTTGGCGACGCGGGTGCGGCGGGAGAGCGGGCGCGGATCCTCGGCTGCAAGGCCGCGGAGAGGGCGGTGCACAGCGCCATGCGAACCCTCGTGAGTGACATGCGCGCGCACGGGCTCGAGCCTCGCGCTGCGGCGATCGTCGTGCGCAGTCTCATCGAGCCGAAGCGAGTCAGGGGCGTGCATCCGCGCGCGCACGCGGAGGAGCGCAAGCTCTACTGCTCTGCCGTCGCCGCGTCGCTCGCCGAATGCGGCGTGCGCGCCGCGACCTTCGAGGAGAGGGCCGTGCGCGCGAGCGCGGCGAAGATACTGGCGATGAAGGCGAAGCAGCTCGACGATATGCTCTGGGTCTTTGTGCGGCGCGTGGGAACGCCGTGGCGGGCGCCCGAGAAGCTCGCCGCCCTGGCCGCATGGGCCTCACTCCCGGAGTCGAAGACGTGACCCGACCTCTGGAGATCGTCCCCTACGACCCGCAGTGGCCCGTTGCGTTCGAAGCGGAGCGGCGGCGACTCGCAGCGGCCTTCGGCGAGCTGGCGGTCCGGATCGAGCACAACGGCTCGACCGCGGTGCCCGGGCTCGCGGCCAAGCCGGTGATCGACATTCAGGTGTCCGCGAGGCGCCTTCACCCGATCGAGCGCTACGCCCCGGCCCTGGAGAGACTCGGCTACGTGCATCTGGTTCATCCGGACGACGCGTTCGCGCCGTTCTTCCATCGTCCGGCGTCGTGGCCCCATACCCACCACGTCCACGTCGTTCAGGCCGGGGGCGAGGAAGAGCGCAGGACACTCGCGTTCCGAGACTATCTGCGCGACCACGCCGAGATTGCGCGCGAGTACGAGGCGCTGAAGCGCAGGCTGGCGCCCGGCTACATTGCAACCACCGCCGGCTCTCAGCAGGCGTACGCGGACGCGAAGGGTGAGCTCATTCGCGCGGTCACGGAACGCGCCCTTGTCGAGGGCTACCCGCGCGTATGCGAGTAAGTGTCCCGTCGAGAGCTCGACTCAGCTCTTCTCCGGCACCAGCAGCATGAGCGCGCCGGCGCCGACCGCGGCGAGACCGGCCCACATGGGGACGTTCACCCGCTCGCGATCCTGAACCGACATCTCGATCGGACCCAGCTTCGCCTCGTGTGTCTGTTTGGTGTAGGAGAATCCGCCGTAGGCCAAAGCCAGGATGCCAGTCACCAGCAGGAGCATTGCGAACAACTTCATCGGAGCCATCGAGCGGTTCCTCCTTCGATGCCATCGCAGTGAGCAAGAAGCGGGCCCGCGCACCGCGCTCGCGATCGCGGCGGCGTTGCGGATTTCGCTCACCGCTCAGGCACTGCGCGATCGCTGCTCAGGCACTTTTGTAGACTCTACGCATGGCAATGTCGCTTGTCTCTCGGCTCCTGGCGCCCGCTCTCATGCTGGGCGCGCTCGCCGGCGCGATCGCTGGCGCCCCGACGGAAGCGCAGAAGATCGATGCGCTGATTCAGTCGGTCGCAGAGCTCTCTAACGCGGTGTTCATCCGAAACGGCTCACAGTACGACGCCAAGGCGGCGGCCGATCACTTGCGCACGAAGCTCGCGAAGGCGGGAAGCCGGGTGCAGACGGCCGACGACTTCATCCGCTACGTCGGCTCGACCTCGTCGATGTCCGGCAAGCCGTACGAGATCCGCTACGACGACGGCCGCGTGATCACGAGCGAGGCCTTTCTTCGGGCTCGGCTCGCGGAGCTCGAGAAGTAGGCGGACGACTCACTCGGCGGCGCGCTCGATCGCCTTCGAGAGCGTCGCGAGGTCGAACGAGTCGTCGTGACGGTGGCCGTTGATGAAGAAGGTCGGGGTGCCGTTCACGCCGGAGCGCACGCCGCCCATGAAGTCCTCGCGCACTCTCGCCGCGTACACGTGATTCGAGAAATCCCGCACGAACTGAGGCGCCTTCACGCCCACCGCTTCTGCGTAGCTGACGAGCTCGCGGTCTCCGAGCGCGGTCTGGTTCTCGAACAGCGCGTCGTGGATCTCCCAGAAGCGGCCCTGCGCGCCCGCCGCCTCCGCTGCCTCGGCGGCATGAGTGGCATGCGGGTGGATGCTCGCGATCGGAAAGTTGCGGAACACGAAGCGGATCTCGTCGCCCATCCTCTCGAGCAGCTCCTGCACGATCGGATGCGCGGCGCCGCAATGCGGGCACTCGAAGTCCCCGTACTCCACGAGCGTGACCGGTGCGGTCGCGGGCCCGATCACGTGGTCCGTCGCGGCGACGGGCACGGCCAGCTCCACGGCGTCGGGTCGCTCGTGCTTGCTCACGTGCGCGCCTTCGCCGAAAGTGACTCGAGCGCCTTCAGGATGCCCTCGGCGCCAGGATTCACGCCGATCGGCGACACGTAGCTCCAGCGAATGACTCCCTCTCCGTCGATCACGAAGAGCGCCCGCTCGGATACGCCGTCCTGCGCCCGGTACACGCCGTAGCGGCGCGCTACCTCACCCTTGGGCTCGAAGTCCGCGAGCAGCGGGAAGCCGAGGTGTCGATCGCGCGCGAAAGCCAGGTGACACCACACGCCGTCGACCGAGATCCCGAGCAGCGCGGCGCCGAAGCGGCGGAACTCGGGCAGGATCTCGTTGTACAGCACCATCTGATCGCCGCAGACGGGGCTCCAGTCCGCGGGGTAGAACGCGAGGATCAGCGGATTGCCGCGAAACTCGGGCAGGGACACGCGCTGATCGGGCGTGCTGGGAAGGGTGAAGTCCGGTGCAGGGTGGTTCGCGGCGAGGGGTCGGCCGTCCATGCGGCCGATTTTAGCGCTACGCGTGCTTCGCTTGCAGGTCGCGCTCGAGCGTGCGCGCGGCGAGCAGATAGAGGAGCGTCGCGCCCGCCGCGCCCAGCGTGACGATCCAGAGCAGCGCGTAGCGCACGGACTCGTCGCCGTACATGGGCTTGAGTCGGTCGGAGACGACTCCGACCATGAGTGGTCCACCGCCGAGGCCGATCAGGTTGATGATGAAGAGCAGGATCGCCGAGGCGAGCGCGCGCATGTGCGGCTTCACGAGTGTCTGAGTCATCGCGAACGTCGGCCCGAGATACACGCCGCCGAGCAGCGTGCCGGGCACCGACAAGAGGATCGCGGTGCGCGGGTCGGGCCACAGGTAGAAGATCACCGCGAACGGAATCGCCAGCGTGGATGCGATCGCGGGCACGCGCATGTACCAGCGCGGGTCGCGCTCGGCGAGGTGGTCCGAGATGGCTCCGCCCAGCCAGATCCCGATCACGCCCGTCGTCACGCCGATCGCAAAGAGCCAGGTGCCGACCTCGAGCTTGTCCATGTGATGCACGCGAATCAGGAACACGGGCACGAAGTACGCGGCACCGTAGCCGTAGAACGCGTGCAGCGACGCGCCGAACGCCATGCTCAGAAACGAGGGCAGGCGCATCATGAAGCGGAGCACTTCGGCGACGCTCTCCGTCGCTTGAGAAGTCGCTTCGCGCGGGGCGTCGAATCTGCCGCGCGGCGGCTCGCCGAGAGTGAGTCGAACGATCAGCGCGAGCAGTGCGCCGGGAATGCCGACCGCCATGAAGGCGATGCGCCAGCCGTATCTCTGGCCGAGCCAGCCGCCCAAGAGCGAGCCGAGCGCGCCGCCGATTGGAATGCCGAGCGAGTAGATCGCGAGCGCCGTCGCGCGCCGCTCGGGCGGATAGAGATCCGAGAGGAGTGAGTGAGACGGCGGACTGCCGCCCGCCTCGCCGATGCCGACGCCGATTCGCGCGGCGACGAGCTGCCCGAAGCTCTGCGCGAGACCGGTGAGCGCGGTCATGCCGCTCCATACGAAGAGCGACAGCGCGATGATCGTGCGACGCGATCCGGTGTCGGCCCAGCGCGCGATCGGCAGACCGGCGAACGTGTAGAACAGCGCGAAGGCGATGCCCGAGAGGACGCCGAGCGCGGTGTCGCTGAGATCGATCTCCTTGCGGATGTCCTCCGCGAGGATCGAGAGGATCTGCCGGTCCACGAAGTTCATGACGTACACGGAGAGCAGCAGGCCGAGCGCGTAGCGCCGATAGCCGTTCGAGAACACCGCGGGTGTCGACATGCGGCGGCCATGCTGTCCGAACGCGCGCGGGCGAGTCAACCTATTCCGGTGTCGGGCCGCGCTGTACGCCGACCGGCGTCTTCGGTTAGGCTGGGTCGGTGCAAGAAGCCGTCGCGCCCCGCGAGGAGACGCCGCAGCTGCTGGCTGTTCCCTCGAACCTCGAGGCGCAGCGGGTCACGCCGTACCTCGGGTTCCTGTTCCTGCTGCTGTCCACGGCGACGCTCTTCGACGGCTTTGACGCGGCCATGTTCGCCTTCGCGACGCCGGCCGTTCAGGCCTCGCTCGGGATCAGCGCGAGCGAGTGGGGCGGCATCGTCTTCCTGACACGCATCGGTGTACTCGCGTCGTTCTTCTTCGTGTTCTTCGCGGACCGCATCGGCCGGCGCTGGGTCGTGATGGGGACGATCCTCGGCTTCACCCTGGCGAACTTCGCCACCGCGTTCGTCACCACCACCACGCAGTTCGTCCTGTGTCAGTTCGTCGCGCGCCTCTTTCTCACCGCGGAGCTCTCGCTCGCGATCGTCATGGTCGGCGAGGAGTTCCCGACGCGCCTTCGCGGGCGCGCGATCGCGATCCTCACCAGCCTCGCGACGGCCGGCGTCATGCTCATGTCGAAGGTGCAGGCCTACGTGCTGCTGCCGCCCGGTGCCGAGGGCAACGCGATCCACGACTTGGGACACACGATCGTGTCGGCCACGCAGTCGGCCCTGGGACTCACGACGGACGGCGCGGCCTGGCGTTCGCTCTACGCGCTCGGCGTGCTGCCGCTCGGAGTGATTCTCTTCCTGCGCCTCGGCATGCGCGAGACGCGCCGCTTCGCGGCGACCCGAGCGCGCGCGGCCGAGGCGCCGGTGCGAACCTGGGGTGACCTCTTCCACGAGGCCACGCTGCCCTGGCGCGCCAAGTACCGGCGCCGGACGGCGATCGTCGCGCTGCTCTGGAACTGCGTCTATGTCGTCACCGGCGCGTCGACCGCGTTCTACACGATCTACGCGTACGGCACCCTCCACCTGACGCCCTTCCAGATCGGCGACATCGTCTTCTGGGGCTACTTCGGCGGCGTCGCCGGAAACTTCCTGGGTGGCTGGCTGATCGACCGGATCGGCCGCAAGTACACCTGCGCGTCCGCGTACGTACTGGGCGGTGTCTCGATCTACATGCTGTATCACGTCAGCCCGGTGCCCGCGCAGTACACGTGGATGATCCTCACCGTATTCGCGTTCGCGGGCGGCTACTCGGCGACTCACGTGTACGCGTCCGAGCTCTTTCCGACCGAGATCCGCGCGACGGGCTACGGCTGGACCAGCAACCTCGCCGGGCGAATCACGGAGGTTTCGGTGCCGCTCGTGGTCGGCCTGTTGATCGCGCCGCTCGGCGGCATCCCCGCCGCAATCGCGTGCGTCTCGATCGGCCCGATCATCGGCGCGGCTCTGGTCCTGCGCTATGCGCCCGAGACACGCGGCCTGACTCTCGAGCAGATCCAGCAGGTCCTCGAGGGCTGACCCGCGCCCGACTCAGGCCTTCGTGATCGGGATGTAGTTCGGCTGTGAGCGCACGCGCTCGAGCCACTGGCGCACGGCAGGGTAGGGAGCGAGGTCGAACTTCCCTTCGGGCGCCACGTGCGTGTAGGCGTAGAGCGCGATGTCTGCGATCGAGTAGCGTTCGCCGACGAAGTAGCTGCGCTTCGCGAGGTGTGACTCCATCACGCCGAGCGCCGCGTAGCCGCGCTCGACGCGGTCGGCGAGCTGCGCGCGGTTCGCCTCGACCGTCCCGAAGTGGTGCCAAGAGCGCACCACGGCGATGTACGGCTCGTGGCTGTACTGCTCGAAGAACATCCACTGCAGCACCTGCGCGCGTTCGAGCCTGCCGGCGGGCAGGAAGGGCGTGCCCTCCGCGAGATA
>Ga0326726_10001533_pt1 | contig 21431 bp, 19 predicted proteins | sample MHFenrmetagenome_2_FD_207603 | JGI IMG/M metagenome (GOLD analysis project Ga0326726, IMG submission 207603) | Lab enriched peat soil microbial communities from Michigan Hollow, Ithaca, NY, United States - MHF15MN | ecosystem: Environmental > Terrestrial > Soil > Wetlands > Peat | place: USA... | reverse complement strand
CACCGTGAGGTTTCCTCCCAGGAGCCTCGCAGGGTAAGGAGAACACCATGAAACGTGCGGTCAGGATGTTGATCCTGATGGTAGGTTTGGCTTGCACGTACGTGGCAATCGCGACCCCGATACTCAACGCAGAACTGGGCCCGATGCCACTGTGCAATCCTGCCAATCCCAAGTGCTCGAAGCGATAGGCATGTGGGATTAGGAAGAGGCTGTTAACGAGCCGCGCAAGTGGCTTTGGACCTGACCGGGCTGACCGATTGCGAATCGCATGGTCAGCCCCATTTTTTTGTCCGCCCGACCCGGTGTGCTTTCAATTCTTCAGGGCGATGCCGAGGGTCCGCCGCAACTGCTCCGAATCCATGATCGGAGGCTGACAGGTGAATCCGGAGCAGATCACTGCCACCGACTTCCCCTCCTTGATCGCGGGCAGGCGAGATATGGTTTCGGCAAGTGCAGGTGGCAGATTTTGCGCGACCGCCTGGCTGGCCGACAACCTGATCACCGTCTTATGAAAGGCGAAGAAGCCGGCCGCGATGGTGCCGAGCTGTTCTGCCAGGTCGTCTTCTCCGATGACCACGACCTGAGAGTGCGGATGTGAGAGATGCACCGCCGCAATGCCGTAGGTGGCGGCAAAGATGCCGAACTTCCCGGCGAGTCCGGCTAGCAGTTCCAACGTATGTTCCGCTTGTTCGTGATAGCTCTTCTGGTTGGTGAGTGCGTGCAGGCGCAGCAACGCGATGGCGGCCATGGAATTTCCCGCGGGAGTCGGAGAGTCCTGAAACGGTTTGCGCCGCGTCCCCAGTACTCCCAAGGCCTTCTCAGAGCCCCCTGCGGCGGTGTCGAAGAACCCGCCGGAGACGGGGTCAAACAAACGGTCCACCATCTTGTCCACGACGCGCTGGGCGAACTGGAAATAGCTGAGGTCCGCGGTGGCCTCGTAGGCACCGAGGCAGGCGACCGCAGTGAAGGCGTAGTCGTCGAGCAGTCCAGGGACTACGCGTTGCTCGGCGCCAGGGTCCGAATACGCGACCACGTGCTGCAGGCCCTGCTCCGCTTGCCACGCTTCAGCCAGGACCCGGTCCAGCGAACGGAGCGCGAAGTGTTTGGCTCCGTCCAACTTCAAGACCTTGGCGACCTCCAGGTAGGCCGAGACGCAAAGTGCGTTCCAACCCACATAGACGGTTTTGTCCACGTAGGGCGTCGGGCGCTGCAGCCGGGCGGCATACATTTTCTGCCGGGCAGACTCCAGGAGCGTCTGGGCGCGCTCCGCGGTCAGACTCAGCCGCTTGGCGATTTCTTCGAGGGATGCCCGGACATATAGAACATTTTTCTCTGGATTGTGGTGCATCTCGCCGACTTCGTTGACGTCGTAGCGCAGTCCGGCGACCGCCGCTTCCTCTTCGGTCAGCACAGCCTGCATCTCCGCCCGGGTCCAGGTGAAATAGTCGCCGTCATCTTCCATCGAATAGTCCGCGTCCTGGGAGGCGTAAAAGCCGCCACGCTCGCGATCGCTGAGCCATTCGTCCATCCAGCGGACGATGTCACGGGCCACCTCAGCGAAGAATTCCGAACCCGTCACCTGGTAGGCGTGGACGTAATTCTTCAGCAGCTCAGAATTGTCGTAGCACATCTTCTCGAAGTGGGGCACGATCCAATGCTCGTCCACCGAATAGCGATGAAATCCGCCGGCGAGTTGGTCATAGACGCCTCCCCGCGCCATTTTCTCCAAAGTGGAGACGAAGACATCGTGCAGTTTCTCGTCTCCCGAGCGCGCGTACTGGTCAATCAATAAATCGAGGACGGCGGGGTGAGGAAATTTGGGTGCGCTCCCGAAGCCGCCATTCTGCGGGTCAAACATCTTCAGCGCCGCTTCCACAATCGCCTCAATCACCTTGGGAGAGAACTCGCCACTGGCGCCGGCGAAAGATTCGGCGCGGGAGATCGCGATTTCGACCATCTGCGCCTGCTCAACCACGTCGCTGTTCTTCTGGTGATAGGCGTCTGCGATGGACTGCAGCACGCGCTTGAAGCTGGGACGTCCGTAGTTGTCGCTGGGCGGAAAATAAGTGCCACCGTAAAACGGCTTGCCATCAGGAGTGAGAAACGCGGTCAGAGGCCAGCCGCCCTGGCCGCTGATGGCGCTCACTGCGACCTGATAGCGGCTGTCAATATCGGGACGCTCATCGCGATCTACCTTTACCGCCACGAAGCGTTCATTCACGATCCGCGCCACTTCCGGATCGTCATACGATTCACGGTCCATGACGTGACACCAGTGGCACCAGACCGCGCCGATGTCGAGCAGGATCGGCTTGTTTTCCCGCTGTGCCGTGGCAAAGGCCTCCTCGCCCCATTCGTTCCACTGAATGGGTTGGTGCATGGCCGAGCGCAAATAAGCAGAAGATGCCTTAGAAAGCGAGTTGAGGGTGGAAGCGATCATGCCCTAAGTGTATCGCGGGAGGGCTGGAAAGCTGGGGTGGAACTCTGCGAAACAAAAAGTTTAGCGGTACACCACTACTGAATGAGGGTCTTTCTTAAACTTTCATCGCTGGTGAAGCTCGTCGCGAGGGCGAGACGCCCTCGAACCCCCGGCAGGATGCCGGCGTTACTTTACGTCACGTGGACAACTGCCGTGCGATCGAGCAATACAAATCTACCGCATCCTGCAATTGCTTCTTCTCGACGTATTCGCCATCGGTGTGGGCGACGTGGATCGATCCCGGGCCGATGAGCAGGGGCTGTCCCCAATTGCTGAGCGCGGGAATGTCGGTGGTGAAGGCGGCGACCATGGTGGGAAGGCTGTCGAGTGTGCGCAGGTGAACGAAAGGAATTTCGAGCACAAACTCAACTCGCGCCAGATTTCCGACCGCATCAACAATTTCCCGCTTCAATTGCTCTGACGATCCAACCAGGCGGTAAAGCAGTTGCGCCCGCGCTTTGTCCGGGACCACATTAGGGGCACGGCCGCCTGCAATCACGCCGATATTGAGCGTGCACGGCCCGATTCCGTCCGCGGAAGGCAGCTTCATCGCCCGCAGCCGTTCGAGCGCGACCAGCAGCTTGTCGATCGCCGACTCGCCCAACTCGGGATAAGCCGAGTGCGCCATGCGTCCCTCCGCGATCACCTCCACGCGCAATGCACCTTTGGACGCGACTGCGATCCGGTTCTCGGTGGGCTCGCCGTTCACCAGAAACTTGCAGCCCGGAGGATTCTGGTTTGCCACTTTGGCGCCCAGGCTGTCCCGCTCCTCGCCGACCAGGAAAAGCAGCCCGACATGAATGTCTTCGTCACGCAACCGTTCAGCGGCCTCGACCTGGGTCGCGATGATTCCCTTGGCATCGCAGGAGCCCCGTCCGTACACCCGCGTAGCATCTTCGGACGACGCGATGAAGGGCGGGACCGTATCCATGTGGGTGGAGAACACAACCGCGGGCTGCGGCTGTTCCGAAAATACTGCAAAGATATTGCAACGCGTGCCTTCCACCGGAATCTTCTCTGCCTGAAATCCTCGCCGAAGCAATTCGCGGTGAAGAAAATCTCCGACCGGGCCCTCGTTGCCGGTGATGGATTCGATGTCTACAAGTTGACGGGTGAAGGCGGCGACATCCATGCGCGACAGGATACCTCAGTACTCCGCGGTCCCAGAAGGACTTACTCTTCGGATGGCGCGACCATACTCCGGTGCTTCCGATTCGCTGCTATCCTTTACTGGACCCGATGCACACGCAAACCGGCACAATACGCTCCCTGTTTCTGGATGGCCCTGCGGGCCGCCTCGAAGCCCTGCTCAATGCCGGAGTCCCCGATGCCACCTACGCCGCCGTCATGTGCCATCCTCATCCCGTCTTCGGCGGGACGCTGCACAACAAGGTGGTCTTTCATGCCATGAAGGCGTTGAACGGTTTCGGTTTTCCCGTGCTGCGCTTCAATTTTCGTGGGGCCGGTCTCAGTCAGGGCGAGCACGACCATGGAAATGGCGAAGTGGACGATGTTCGGGCCGCACTGGATTGGCTTGACCACGAGTTCCACTTGCCCCTGATTTTCGCCGGATTCTCCTTCGGCGCAGCTGTCGGCTTGCGGGCCGCCTGCTCGGATGCACGAGTGAAGGCCGCTATCGGACTCGGCTTGCCGGTATCGCCCATTGATGATCGCACTTACGACTTCAGCTACCTTACAACCTGTGCCAAGCCCAAGTTATTTGTTAGTGGCGATCGCGATCAGTTCGGAACCCCGGCGCAGTTGGAGGCGCTGGTTCATTCGATGCCGAGTCCGAAGAAGCTGATCCTGATCGCGGGCGCCGATCATTTCTTTGAAGGACGTCTGCGCGAGTTGCGCGGCGCCCTCGAGCAGTGGGTGGGAGAAGCGGTGAATTTGTAGAAGCGGCGGGCTTCGCCCTGCGAGGGCGGGACGCCCTCGCGATAGCGGGCTGAGCTTGCCCTGAGCGCAGTCGAAGGGCCAGCGCTGCGCAGCGCCTTTTATAATCCTTGCACATGCCTTCATCAGCTACCGATCGCGAGAAGCTTGCCCTGGACATGCGGGTCACAGCACGTCACCTGTTTGAGCATGCGCTCGCAGAAGCCAGCATCGACCGGGCATTCCAGCGCCATGTGGATTGCGATCGCGGAGTGCTCCGCATTTGCGAAGACCTGCACGACCTGGATACGTATAACCGCGTGTTGGTAATCTCCATCGGCAAAGCCGCGAACGCCATGGTCAATTCGCTTGAAATGCAGGCCGGCAATCGCTTCCAAGGCATCGTGGCCAGTTCGGTCGATCCGGTTTCCCAGGTGCGGGGCTTCCGCTACTTTCGCGGAGGCCATCCCACGCCGAACCAGGAATCGATCCGCGGGGCTGAGGCCATATTGAAATCGCTCAGCGCCCAGAATGCGGCGTCGCTGGTGATCTTCATGCTCAGCGGCGGAGGTTCCTCGATCGCAGAAAAGCCAATCGACGATGAAATCTCGCTGCAGGACCTGATCGCAACTTACCGCGTGCTCGTGCTCTCCGGTGCGCCTATCGCCGAAATCAATGCCATCCGCAAGCATCTCTCCGCCATCAAGGGCGGAAGGATGGCCGTCGCAGCCTCTGCCGCGCAGCAGGTGTCGCTGCTGGTTTCCGATGTCCCCGATAACACTCCCGATGCCTTGGCTTCGGGGCCGACCATGCCTGATTCCACCAGCGTTGCCGACTGTTACACCGTGGTTGAGAAGTACGGCATGCTGGAGCAGTTTCCTGCTTCCGTGCGCGATCTGTTTCAACGCCACGCGCTGGAGGAAACTCCCAAGCGTGACGATCTGGCCTTTCACCGTTCACGCTGGTGGCCCTTGCTGTCGAACGCTTCGCTGCTGGAAGCGGCGGAAGGTGAGGCGCAACGTCATGGTTTCAGAGTCGAAATAGACAACAGCTGCGACGACTGGGATTACGCTCGCGCGGCGGAATATCTTCTCGAGCGCTTGCGGCGGTTGCGCCAGAAATCCGAACGAGCCTGCCTGATCTCAGGGGGAGAGGTTATCGTGAAGGTGGAAAACGGCGGCAGCGGCGGACGCAACCAGCAGTTTGCCCTGGCCTGTGCGGCAAGAATTTCCGGTGAGGCCATCACCGTGCTCAGCGCCGGCACCGACGGCATTGATGGCAATAGCCCCGCCGCGGGAGCCATCGTGGACGGCAGCACTCTCGATCACGCCCAGGCTCGCGGGCTGGATCCGGCCGCCCACCTGGCTGGTTTCAATGCCTATCCCTTTTTTGAGTCGTTGGGCGATGCGATTGTGACCGGCCCCACCGGGAACAATCTGCGCGATTTAAGAATTCTGCTGGCCTACTAAGCTGGGGTGTGTGGGTCGGACACTCCTGTCCGACGCCGTTGGGGTTGGTGTTGGGGTTAGGATGGGGTTGGTGTTAGGGGCTGAGTTGGGGTGCTGGGTGTTGCTGCGCCCCGGTGTGTCTTGCCTTTCCAAAAATCAAGTCAAAGGCGGCGGACAAGAGTGTCCGCCCCACACTTAGAAAAATCTGGTTACACCCTCTTCCAGCACGAACACCCGGTCTTCGATCCCTGCCGCCTTGGCTTCTTTCTCCAGCAGTTGCAGCGGCTCCTCCATGGGTTCGTGAGAAAGTTGAAAAGTACCGTAATGCATGGGCACCATCCAGCGCGCATTCAGGTCAATAAAAGCCCGCATGGCATCCGCCGGGCTGGTATGAACGTTGCGGAAGGAAGGCGGATGGTAGGCACCGATCGGCAACAGCGCCAATTCCGGCGCCAGGCGCTGCCCAATCTCGCGGAAGCCGGAAAAGTAGGCCGTGTCGCCGGCGTGATAGATGGAATGCTTGTGGTCGCGCAGCACGTAGCCACCATATCCGCGATGCGAGTCCTCGATCACGCGGGCTCCCCAGTGCCGTGAGGGCACGTGGGTGACGGTCAGATCGCGATGACGATAGCTGTTCCACCAGTCCAGTTCCACGACGTTGTCAAAGCCCAGGTCGGAAACCAGATCGAAAACATGATGCGGCACCAGAATCGTTGGCGCTACTCCATGTCTGCGTTTGGTGTGTTGCACGATGGCACGCAGCGATGGCCGGTGCAGGTGGTCGAAGTGGGCATGAGTCACCAGCACCAGATCAATGGCCGGCAGATCGCGCACTCTCAGGCCCGGCTGCCGCAGGCGCTTGAGGACGAACAACCAGCGCGCAAAGTTGGGATCGATAACAATATTCTGGCCACCCACTTGAAGGAAAAAACTCGAATGACCGATGAAAGTCACGCCCATCTCGCCGCTGGCCGCCAGCTTGGGCGGGTGGGATTGGCCGGTCCGGGGAGTGACCGCAGAGCGCCGCACCAGGCTGCCGAACTGCCGGGCGCGGTTGCGGAGAGCGCGATTCTTCAGGGTGCTTTTTAACATCTGGCCTGGCTGGAGTTGCGAATCGAAGCGCTGAAACCAGCCTCCTCGTTCGCCCACCTTCTTTCGTACCGGGCGAAAAGAATGCGGTACCCTTTCATTCTAGAACAAATGCACGCGGGATTACCTTGACCCTGGTTACTGCCGTCAGTTCTAATCGCTGCTGGTAATTCATGTCTTCAGGGAGAGTCAGGATGCGTATTGCTTTCTTAGGCTTGGGAATTATGGGACGGCCAATGGCGGCCAATCTGGTCAAGGCAGGTCATGAGGTGTCAGTGTGGAGTCGTACTGCAGGCAAAGCGGTAGATGGCGCGCGCAGCGCGACTTCACCCGCCGATGCTGCACGGGGCGCGGAGGTGGTGTGGATGTGCGTGTCCGACACCAAAGCAGTGGAGAGCGTTTTATTCGGACCACAGGGGGTCGAGGAATCACTGGCCGAAGGCATGACCGTGGTTGACTCCAGCACGATTTCGCCCTCGGCAACGCGCAAGTTCGCTGAGCGGGTGGCGGCGCGGGGAGTGCGCTACGTGGATGCGCCCATGACCGGATCCAAAGTAGCGGCGGAAGCCGGGACCCTGATTTTCATCGTGGGCGGAGACGAAGCGGTGATCGAGTCCCTGAAGCCACTGTTCGCCGCCATGGGTAAGGTATTTTTCCGCATTGGTGAAACCGGCAAGGGGCAGTCCGCCAAGCTGGTCATGAACCTCCAAATCGCGCTCATCTATGAAGGCTTCGCCGAAGGCCTCACTCTGGCCACCAAGCTGGGAGTGGATGTCGAGAAACTGATGCCGGTGATTCAGGCATCCATGATTCGCTCCGGAGTGGTGGACTACAAAGCGCCCTTTGTCCTTAAGCGCGACTTCACGCCCAATTTTCCGCTGCGTCTCATGCATAAAGACATTCGCCTGACCCTGGAGGCAGCCAAGGAAGTCCGGGTAAAACTGCCCGCCCTCGAGACCGTGGAAGAGATCTACGAAATGGCCAGCGAAGATGGACATCAAGATCTCGACTACGCCGCCACCCTGACACTGCTCGAGAAGTGGGCGGGTGTCGAAGTGAAGGGCGCGTCAGCCTGATGCGGTTGTCGTGTGCCCGCGGGCGACCCGCCCGCGAGCGCCAGATGGGCTCGAACGACCCCGCGGGGACAGCCGCCCTCGGCTGTCCGGAGAATCGAGGAGTCGACGAAGTCAAGACTGCAAGCGTTCAAAAATGATGCCCGGTCGTTCGCGGGCGAGTCGCCCGCGGCCACCCGACCCCAGCCGGATTAACGGGCTAGTACCTACGTAACACCCCCACCATCTGCTATTACAGAAGTCTTACACGCACTGCCAGCCGTCCCTGCTAACGTAGCTCTTGGAAGCTCAATACCGGGCAAAGGAAAAGAACATGGCCATCGACCTCCAAGTGTTGGATCGGAAAGCAGCGGCAGACGACGAAATTAATTGGGTAACCGCGATTTTTATGGGCCTGTTCCATGTGGGCGCGATCGCGGCCTTGTTCTTCTTTTCCTGGAAAGTCTTTCTGGTGTCGATGTTCCTGTGGTGGGTTTCAGGAAGCCTGGGTATCGGCATGGGCTACCACCGGTTGCTCACGCATCGCGGATACAAGACCCCTAAATGGGTCGAATACGTTTTGACCACTTGTGCCACGCTGGCGCTTGAAGGCGGGCCGATCTTCTGGGTCGCGACCCACCGCATCCATCACCAGTATTCTGATCAGGAAGGCGATCCGCATTCGCCCCGCGACGGCAAGTGGTGGGCGCACATGGGCTGGATCCTGACCGGCAGGTCGATGCACCATGACACCACTACGCTGGCGCGTTACGTTCCCGATCTAGCCAAGGACAAATTCCACGTCTGGATCACGAAGTACCACTACGTTCCCATGATCGTCCTCGGGGTGATCCTGCTGGCGATTGGCGGTCTCCCATTTCTCCTGTGGGGCGTCTTCCTCCGCACCGTAGTCGGTCTGCACACCACCTGGCTGGTAAATTCGGCCACGCATAGCTGGGGCTCGCGGCGTTTTGTCACCCGCGACCTCTCCACCAACAGCTGGTGGGTGGCCTTGCTCACTTTTGGTGAAGGCTGGCACAACAATCATCACGCGCACCCGGTTTCGGCCCGCCACGGTTTGAAATGGTACGAGATTGATTTCAACTGGTATGGCATCTGGGCGTTGACGAAGTTGGGACTGGCGCGCCAGGTTTACCGGGTAAAGCTCTCCGAACTGCGCCGCCAGGAAGAAGAGCAGGGAACTCCGGCGGAAGCACGTGCGGAACTGGTCTCGGCCTTCTAGGGTGGGTGCGGGGGGGACAGACACTCCTGTCGCTTTTGACGTGGATTTAGACAGTCAAGACATACGCCACGCGTCGCGACCGCGCAGCAACTAGCCCCGAACTCAAAGCCAACGACCAACGACCAACACCAACCCCCAAGGCGGCGGACAAGAGTGTCCGCCCCACACTCCTCGTTCCACGCGGTAGAATCCAGCCATGCTTATCAGCAGTCGCCGCAGGGCCATCGCCTTTTTCGTGGTGCTGGGCGTTTGCCTGGTGCTGCTGGCGGTCGGACTCAACGTCGGCTGGATCATTCTCAACTGGCGCGAAGGTGTCCTGCTCTTCCTGGGCGTAATTTTCTTTGCCATGTTGATCGCTGGGCTGATCGTAAACACCAGCTTCCTGGTGCGTGAAATTCGCCGCAACGAACAGCATGACAGCTTTATCAATGCCGTCACCCATGAACTGAAAACTCCCATCGCGTCCATCCGGCTCTATCTCCAGACCTTACAGCATCGCGACGTGGACGAAGCCCAGCGCCGCGAATTCTATCGCCTGATGCTGGACGATACCGATCGCCTGATGGGCACAGTGGACCAGGTGCTCAAGGCCGGAGAAGCTGGACACAAGCGGCAGGACCGGCGCGTGCCCGTGGACTTCAGCGGCCTGGTTCGCGAGTGCGTGGAAGTGGCTCGTACCAGCCATCACCTGGCGCCTGAGTCTCTGCGCTATGAGCAATCAGTCAACCATGGCCCCGCCGCGGGTGTACTGGGAGATGCCGAGGAACTGCGCGCTGCGGTTTCGAACCTGCTGGACAACGCCGTCAAGTATTCCGGGGAGCATGTGGAAGTCCTGGTCCGACTCGACACGCCGGACGAGAAGCGGGTGACGGTGAGCGTCCGTGATCGTGGAGTGGGGATCAAGGCCGAAGAGCTGAAACGTATCTTCAAACGCTTTTACCGCGTCTCTAATCGTTCACTGAGTCACGTGAAGGGAACTGGCCTCGGTCTTTTCATCGTGCGTGCCATCGCCCGCAAACACGGCGGCCGCGTGTTTGCCCAGAGTGAAGGCGAAGGACGCGGCACCACGGTAGTTCTGGAGTTGCCCAGGGTGAGCCTGTAAGTGTGGGCTAGTAAGTGTGGGTCGGACACTCCCTTCGACTTCGCTCAGGGCAGGCTCTGTCCGACGCCTTTGACTTTGGGGTGGTGCGCTGCGTTCTTGACAGGGGAAGCCGGACGTCAAAGTCGAGCAGGTTCGGAGTTGATCCGCGTGGAAAATAAGATCAAAGTCAAAGGCGAAGTCAAAATCAAAGTCCAAGGCGGCGGACAGGAGTGTCCGCCCCACACACGGGGGCGGCATGAGTCATGTTCTGATTGTTGAAGACGAAGCCCACCTGGCCAAGGGTCTGCAATACAACCTGGAGGCTGAGGGGCACTCGGTCGCCGTCGTGGGCGATGGCGAGCGGGCGCTGGAATTGCTTCTGGGGAAATCTGCCAAGCCTGCCGCTTTTGATGCAGTCGTGCTCGACGTCATGCTTCCCGGTAAGGACGGCTTTGCCGTCGCCGCGGAATTGCGGGCAGCCAAGCAATATGTCCCGGTGCTCATGCTGACCGCGCGCGGCCGCCCGGAAGATGTGCTCAAGGGGTTTGCCTCGGGCGCCGACGACTATCTTCCCAAGCCTTTCGAGCTCCCTATCCTGCTGGCTCGATTGCAGGGACTGCTGCGGCGCCGGGAGTGGATGCAGCAGAGTCTGGCCTCTAGTGCTGCGCCGGCAGCGGGAAACCAGGAGTATGAGGCGTTCTCATTTCACGGAAGAACAATCGACTTTGGAAAACTGGAGTTGCGGGTGAATGGAAACACCATCCAGTTGACCCTGATGGAAGCGGAACTGCTCCGCCATCTCATTCGCAATGAGGGACGGGTCGTCTCCCGCAAATCGATCCTCGAAGAAGTATGGGGTTTGCACGAAGACACGGACACGCGCGCAATCGATAATTTTATCGTCCGCCTGCGGCGCTATATCGAAGACAATCCCGCTGAACCACGACATCTGCTCACGGTGCGCGGCGTGGGTTACCGCTTCGTCGCGGAACCGGAAAAAGAATGAGGCATAGGGACAGAGATCCAGGGCAAGCAGAACCGGGGCACGCAGGTCAGGAGGCGCAACTGTGATTCGCCGGAAGTGTGCGTCGAGCCCGCGGGTGAAAAGGCGCGCAGCGGCGCCAGAATGCAGCCCAGGGCGTAAGCCGTGGGTGGAATGCAAAGAAGTGACCAGCCCTGAAAGGGCGACAGAAGGGTTATGCTGGCCCTACTCGCGGCGGCCGAGATTGGAAATGAGATTCTCCCGGTGACCAAGGGCAATTTCATCAACCCGATCCAGGGCAAAAGCGTAAACCGCGAAGGCGAACGCGGCCGGCAGCCATAAGATCAGCAGTTCCACCCATGAATTTTCATACGTGCGGGAAAGCCAGAGCATGAGGGCGCCCGCCACGAACAGCGTGCCGCGTATTCCGAAACTCGCCAGCACGGTGGTCAGGGAAGCCCTTTGTCGCCCAAAGACGCCGGCCTCCACTCGGGTGGGGGAATAGATCGAGAACAGGTTTCCGGCGGCGAGATCGATGGGTAAGACAAACAGAATGCCCGCCAGCGTCGCCATGGTTACGCCCAGGGATGGCAGCCGATAGAGCAAACAGGTTCCCAGCCACACCAGTCCAGCCTCCAGCGCAAAAACGGCCGCATGTGCCAGATTCTTGCCCATTACGATTTGCCGGAAGCGGGCAGGCGAAGCGAAGAAGAACTGGGTGCCGCTGCCATCCGCCCCGAAGTTGTTGTAGGAAAGATTGGTCAGCAACAACAGGGAGTAGGCAGCGCCCAGCGGGAAGGTGAGTTCGGGAACTCGTGCCAACAGACCTTCGTTCTTATCGGAACTGCGGAACACCGCCAGCATGAACAGGGGCACAATCAGAGTGAAGAGCATCGGCCCGCTGCGACTGAGATAACGCAATTCCTTTTCGAAGACGGCGACAACCGGGCCGGGGACCCCGGGTAAATTCCAACCTGGGCGCGGCGCTGGAAGCCCGCTGGGCGGGGCTTTGCGTCCGGCCGATTCGCTGAAGCTCTCGCCGCAATATTCGGCGCGCAAACGAAAATTCAGGAGCCAGAGGAATGCAATTCCATAGGAAACCAGAAGCACGAAAGGAACCACGCTAGTTCCGGGCTGACCCTGAATTATTCCCGCAATGGCAGCGGCGGCCAGGCCTGGAGGAAGGGGCCGCTGCGCGTTGGAGACCTTCTGCCCCAGGATCCTGGTTTCGGGTATGGAACGATGTTCGTAGACGGCGATCAAGGGTCCGATCAGCTGGAAACTCAGGATAAACAGAAAAAAAAGGATGCCCAGGATTTCGCGTGTGCGCCGCTGGGCCAACCAGCGCTCCAGCCAGGCGAACAGCATGCGCGCCAGAACGATGTTCACGAGGGCAAAGGTGAGGAGCACGATCGTGGCCCAGGGGAGCACGCTGGGCCGCGCGACTCCGATGCCGATATCGATTCCCAGCAGCCACAGGCTGGCCACAGCCGTCGCCGGGTCCAGCGATCCGTAAGCCAGGCGAATCAGGAAGTACGACCGGTAGCTTAGCGGGAAGCGGAGAAGATTTGAGGACTCGACGTTCTGGGTAAAGGCCGTCGCCATCAAAGGGAACAGCTGCCAAAAGAGAAACACAGGCCACAGCAGCGCGCCCAGCCACTCCTCATTTCCCTGCAGAATCAGAAACCAGGCTGCCCCGCCCAACCCGATCGCGCCGCCGATTCCACCGGCGAGGAAGGCTAGGCTGACAAAAATGCGTGATGCCAACTCCAGGCGGCCCCGAAAGGTCCGCAGGGAGTTAACGAAGACCCGCCAGCGCAGTCCGGCGACGACCGCCAGTTGCTGGCGCGCTTGCGGAGCCGGAGTCTGCCTGTCGGGTATCATCACTGTCCTCAACCCAGCCTGCTTCAACCCAGCCACGACAATTCCTGACCATCAGACCGCGATCCGCCCACAGTAAGGAGGAAGATTTGTTCCAGGGTCAGTTTCTCGCCTGCCGGACCGCCAGCCGCCATCGGGAGGTCTGCCGCCCGCGCTTCCACGCCCGCTCGCAGTTCCTCCACCGAACCTTGCGCCACCAGCCGCCCGCGATGAATGATGCCGATGTGAGTGCACAGCCGTTCCACAATTTCCAGCACGTGCGAAGTAAGAAAAACGGTTGCGCCGCGCCCGATCATGCGTTGCAGCATGGCTTTCAGGGTGCCGGCGGCGATCGCATCCACGCCTTCGAAGGGTTCATCCAGAAACAGGACCTTGGGCCCGTGGATCACGGCTGCGGCCAGTGCCAGCTTCTTCTGCATGCCATGCGAGTAATCCGTCACCAGCGCCTTGGGCTGGTCGGTGAGCTGCATGAAGGCCAGCAGTTCCGCTGTGCGCTTGGCCGCAGTCTCACGGTCCAGGCCATACATGCGGCCGACGAAGTTCAAATATTCGGAGCCGGTCAGTCGGCCAAACAATGCCATGCCTTCCGGCACGACTCCGATCTGCCGCTTCACCTCCACCATGTTGGTGACCAGATCGAGGCCCAGAATCTGGATTCGCCCAGACGTGGGCGCAAGCAAGCCGGTCAGCATCTTGATGGTGGTTGATTTTCCCGCGCCATTTGGCCCCAGAAAGCCGAAGAACTGGCCGGGAGCCACTCTCAGGTTCACGTCCTCGACGGCAACGAGGTCCCCGAAACGCCGCGTCAGATTTTCGGTGCAGATGGTGGGAGAATCCATGAAAGTTTCGACTCTAGCACAACAGAAGGCCGCTGGAAGAGGCTCCAGGGAACAGGGAAGCGGAGTTGATTACGATGGTGATCTCGCCTACCGCCGACCGGACGGGAACAATAGATGTCTCGCCGGAGTTGAGTTAATGTGAGAAAAGGAAACTCGCGGTCGTCGGGTCTCATCCGCAACATCGACGTCAGCGCGCTCGCTGCCATCCTGTTCGTGCTGCTTTTCATGTTCATGATGCTGACCGCAATCCCACACCATGGAGTGTCAGCCGACCTGCCGAAGGTCCGCCATCCCGTATCCATTCCAGGCGCCAGGCGAGAAGACGCCTTAATCGTTTCGATCCTGCGCGACCGCACTATGTATTTTGGCAAGGACAAGACCAGGCCCAGCGACTTGCCTGCACAAATTCGGGAAGGTGTGGCCAGTGGCGCGGAGAAGAAAATCTACATCCGAGCCGACGCGCGCGTTAGATACTTAACGGTTCTGGAAGTGCTGGATGCAGTTCGTTCCGCAGGAGTGGAGAGGGTCGCATTTTCTGGTTGAACGGCGCCGGCCCGTATCATCTGGGCCATACGCGTCCGCCCCGTCCAGGCCAGGGCCTGGCTGACGGTTGAAAAGAACTCCCCCTTGGCATCCCAGATCGTCGTCGCAGGCTCACCCGCACGGTTTCCATTCAATTCGTCGATCCCTGTAATCCACGCTTTGACAAAAACCCTCCCCGTACTAGACTAGGCGGCTGAAATTTCTCAGTCCCTCGGCGAATACGATTGCAGGATGTGACTGGGTACGCGTTCTCGTTTTAGGAGGCGATTTATGGGCTCTCGCTGGCTTCTGCTGCTCCTATTCACACTGACTACCAGCGCGTTGCTGGCGCAGTCGCCGCCGCAATCCCAGTCCCCGCCGCCAGCTGCGCCCGGCGAGCCTTCCGTGCAGAGTCTGCTTGACCGCATTCAGCAACTGGAAAACCGGATCAACCAACTGGAGGAACGCGACCGCCAGAGAGAAGCTGCCCAGGCCTCCATCGCGCCCCCGCCCAGCCCTGCCGAGACTCCGGCCGCCCCCGCCGCCGCGATTCCAGCCCCGACGCCTGGCCCGGCCGCAATGCACGGTGAAGATCACGTCAGCATGGGCGAAATCCGCGACACTGAGCGCCGCTTCCCTTCGCTGCAAATCAGGGGATTCGGCGATGTTGATTTCTCCGCAACCGACCAGAAGGGCTCGATCAGCGGCTTCAACCTGGGCCAGTTGGTTCTGCATCTGGCTTCGCCGCTCTCGGAAAAGGTCAGCTATTTCGGTGAAGTCAGTTTCACCGCGCAGCCGAACGCGTACGACCTGAGCGTGGAACGCACTATCATTCGCTACGACTACAACGACTACTTCAAACTCTCATTCGGCAAATATCACACTCCCATCGGCTACTGGAATGCCACCTTCCACCACGGCGCCTGGCTGCAGACGACCATCGCCCGGCCGGAAATGGTGCAGTTTGGCGGAACGTTTATCCCGGTGCATTTTGTGGGTTTGCAGGCGGAAGGAAATATTCCCTCAGGAGGGTTGGGGTTGGGCTACAACGTGGGAGTGGGCAATGGCCGCTCGTCGTTTCTGAGCAAAGCTGGAGACAGTGGGGATTCCAACGACAACCGCGCGTGGGTGGCCAATGTGTATGCCCGGCCCTCCCGGTTTTACGGTCTGCAGGTCGGGGCATCGGTCTATCGCGACAAACTCACTCAGCAGCCGGGCCAGAATTTCGGCGAATGGATCACCGCCGCCGATTTGGTCTGGGCCAAGGAAAAGCCGGAATTTCTGGCGGAATATGCCAATGTTCACCATCGTGACGAGGCGACCGCGAATACCTGGGACAGCCAGGCATTCTATGTTCAGCTCGCTTACCGCCTGCCCTGGTGGCAAAGCAAATGGAAGCCCTACTATCGCTTCGAGTATATTCATAAGCCGGAGGACGATCCGACGTTGCTGAATGTGCTGGATCTTTCCGGTTCGACCCTTGGGGTACGGTACGACATCACAAACTACGCGGCCTTTAAGGGCGAGTATCGAAATACTCGCCACGGTGTGGACCAGCCCCGAGTGAATGGGGCATTCTTCCAGACCTCGTTTACCTTCTGACACGCACATGACAGCCCACTGGAAATTCGCCTCCCGAGTCTTCGCGCTAAGCTGCCTGTGCCTGGCACTTCTATCGCCCCTGGCGGCCCAGCGTCATGATGTTGACATCGCGGTCGTGGTCCACCCCGACACACCCGTCAGCAATCTGAGTCTGTCTGATGTTCGCAAAGTATTTCTCGGCGACCGTCAGTACTGGAGCACTAACGTTCCCGTCGTCCTGCTCATTCGGGCCCCCGTGGCCCGGGAGCGAGACGTAGTTCTGAAGATCATCTACCAGATGTCCGAGTCGCAGTTCAAACAGTATTGGATTGCGAAAATTTTTCGGGCGGAAGCGGCCACAGCGCCCAAGGTCGTTTACTCGAATGACATTGCCAACCAATTGATCACTGCCATTCCGGGCGCGATTGCGTTCGTCGACAGCAAGGACGTGAGGCCCGGCACAAAGGTATTGCGCGTGGATGGTCGCTTGCCGGGAGAGCCGGGTTATCCGCTGCGTTAAGTAGCGCCGCAGGACAGCCGCCGGGACGGCGGCGCTACTGCGGCATGGCGAGCTGTTGCACTATTTTCTGGAATCTGGGATCGGAGCGGAAGTCGTCGAAGGCGGGTTCGACCTTCACATACGTGAGGTTGCTGTCGCGGTCATGATAAGCCTGCTCGAGCGATGCCAACGTCTGGCTCTTGTCTCCCAGCCGGGCATAAATTTGGGCCATGTTGTAGGACGAAACATAACCGTGCTTGGAAACTTCTTTCAAACCTTCCAACCAACTCTTCATCACTCCGGGATAGCCGGAGGCATTGAAGTCCTCGCCGATGGATGCCGCCAGGTCAGGATTACCGGAAAGCGTCAGGACCTTCTGCCGTTCGCCAATGGCTTCCTTGAACATACCGTTTTGAGCGTATGCGGCTTCGATGGCATGCTGGGCGGGGACGAATTTCGGGTCCATCTCCAGGGTCTTCGTGAGTTGCAGCGCCGCGGCGTCATATTGCCGCGTGAAATAGAGTAGCCGGCCCAAACTGGTGTTGGTGAGAAGGGAGAGGGGATCAAGTTCCTGGGCCTTCTTCAGTTGTATCCGGGCTTCATCGAAGCGGCCCATGCGGCTCAGAAAATCGCCGTACCACTGGTGGCCGGACGCATTGTTGGGATTCAACTGAATCGCCCGCTTGAACTCGGATTCGGCTCCTGACCAATCCCAGTCATAACTCTCCCGCACCAGCCCCAGTGATATGTGGGCCTCGGGCAGGGTGTCATCCAGTTTCACCGCCTGCATGGCTGCGGACTTTGCGTTTTGCCAAACCTGCTGCGGCGGCGTGTATCCGGACTCACCCAGAAAGTTATAAGTATCGGCCAGCCCGGCATACGCCTGGGCATATTGCGGATCTTTCTCGACTGCCTGGTTGAAATAGTCAGTGGCCTTTCGGAAGCCATCTTCCGTCCATTTGTTCCAGTAGAAAAGTCCTTGCAGATAGAGCTGGTAAGCCTCGGGGTTTTCGGTATCGTGTTTGGCGACCTGACTAACCTCATTTGCTCCAACTATTCGGGGGCGGAGGTTGTCGTAGATTTCTTTGGCGATGTCGCCCTGGACCGCAATCAGGTCGGAAACCTTGCGGTTGAACTGGTCGCCCCAAAGTTCAGCGCCATCGGCAACGTTCACCAGATCGGCTTGGATCATCAGCGTGTCTCCGCGCTGCGCCACCCGGCCCATGAGCACGGCGTCCACGTTGAGTTCTTTGCCGACTTTCTGGGCATTGACTTCGCGCCCTTTATAACTGAAGACCGTGCTGCGGGCCATCACCCGCAGTTCCGGGACGCGGGAGAGGCTGCTGATAATTCCTTCGGTAACACCGTCGGTGAGATATTCAATGTTGGGGTCCGCGCTGACATTTACGAAAGGCAGAACGGCGATGGCATGAATGTGATCTTCGCCGCCCAGCAATCGGTCGCGCCAGCGGTGGGGAAGCAAAACCAGAAGCAGTAGCAGGACGAAAACCACGGCGGCTGCGATGGTCGCGGGTTTGCGCCATGGGACCTTCGAGCTCTTCGGAGGCGTGAAGGTGGGAACTCCGGAAGATTCGGTATCACGCTTGACCCGCTTGAGGTCGGCCTCAAGCTCAGCGGCGGACTGGTAGCGCAACTTCCGGTCCTTTTCCAGCAGCTTGGCGGTGATCCAGCCCAAGTCCGGGATCAGTTCCGGATTTACTCGCGCGGCTGCCAGCGGGGTTCGGTTGAGGATGGCTTCGAACACCACCGCTGTGGTTCCGCCTCCAAAGGCGAGTCGTCCGGTGGCCATTTCATACAACACGGCGCCCAGAGAAAAAAGATCGCTGCGGCGGTCCAGTTCTTCCCCGCGGGCCTGCTCCGGCGACATGTACGCCACCGTGCCCAGCGCCACTCCGGTGCTGGTCAGGTGCTCGATCCCGCTCACGGTGGGCATGGCCGCGGGGCCGACTTCCTGGGCTATCTGGCGCGGGGTCGGCACCAGCTTGGCCAAGCCGAAGTCCAGTACCTTGGCCTGCCCGCGTTTGGTCAAAAAGATATTCGCCGGTTTGAGGTCCCGATGAATGATCCCAGAGTCATGGGCGGCTTCAAGCGCGTCGGCGATCTGGATTGCGATATCCAGGATTTGAGCACACTGCAGTGGCCTGCCCGTAATCAGGTGCTTGAGGGGCTGTCCTTCCAACAGTTCCATCACGATGAAAGGCTGACCCTCGAACTGGTCAATTTCGTGGATGATGCAAATGTTGGGGTGATTGAGGCCCGAGGCGGCCCGAGCTTCCCGCTGAAATCGCTCCAGGGCCATGGGGTCGCGGACCAGTTCAGGCGGGAGAAACTTCAGGGCGATACTTCTACCCAAGCGGAGATCCTGGGCGCGGTAAACTACCCCCATACCGCCGCCACCCAGCTTTTCTTCGATTCGGTAGTGTGAAATTACCTGGCCCAGCATGGGAACTCCCTGGCTGATGGGTCATGGTAGGCTGCGCAAACTTGCAAGTCAACGCGGCGGGTTCGCAGTTGTTCCGACGGTGACGGGGTTATTGGCGCGAGGCCGACGCTCCAGCCGCCAGTTCGCGCAGCACGCTCATGAATCCAGCAGCAGCCTGCTCGTCGGCGAGAGCCTCTAGCGGCACTGTGGCGGCAATGTGGGGCGATTCGGAACGGAACCGCACGCTGATCAGGTTGTGTCCCCGCGCGGTCATCAGGGTGTTGACGACGGGTGAAAGTTCCTGGGTCCAGCGGGTGCGGGTCGTGAGAACGACAGGCCCAGGGTGAGACACCGACCAATCCCGGGGCTGGGACGACAAGCGGCTGTGGCGCTCGGACAACCAGCGATGCTGGAACACATCAAGGTGGAAGGCAGGGGCGCAGTCCAGGTCAGCTTCAAAAGTAAGAGTTTCCTTCTGCTTGTACCAGATGCTGACAAACCACTTGAACGGGATGGGGCGAGGTCGCAGGCGAATGGTCACCCGGGCGTTATCGAACCAGTGCGCGGAAAATCCGAAGCGGGCGTGAAGTTGGGTCACGCCGAGCCAACGCGCGTCCAGCATCTGGCCTTTGTTCGAACAAGCCGCCTCGACCCAGTGCAGGGCCGTGGCACCCTTGCGGCGGTTATAGCGGGCAAAATAGAAAAACCACACCCCGAGCAAAGCGATCGCACTGAGCGCGTCAATGAGCACCAGGCGTCCCACAAGGGCCTCACTGCGAATATTACGACTTGTGATGCAAGTACCGCAACAGGTTCCTTGCTCCGGGCGCGGCCCCGCCCTGAACAGGTTGCGCAAAAACTTGGGCTTTGCGCGGCTTGGGAAGGGCTCGACCTTGGTTGTCGCTCCAAGCTGTTGAAAATAGTGTCGCGCCTCAGCTCCTGAGGCTCGCCGTTCGGGCTCTACCCGAGTCTTTCCGCAATCCTCTTAAACCGTGCAGGATAAAGTCGCGAGGCCAGGCGACCTTGGCTGCGCGATTACAATCAACTTGTGGAATTTGCTCTCCGTGACTTCCGGCATGAGGAATTCGAGACCATCTGGCGCATTGACCAGCAGTGTTTTGCCCCGGGGATTTCATACAGTCGCCTGGAACTGGCTACTTATCTGCAGCGGCCTGGCGCATTTGTCCTGGTGGCGGACTGGTTCGAGGTCGGCAACACCGGTACACTGGGCCGACCTTCCAGTGAAAACCAAGCCTCAGCTGTTACTGTAGGATTCATCGTTGCCGAGGAGTCCGGCCGCGGCCGCGGTCACATCATCACCATCGATGTTCTGCCCGACGCTCGGGGAGCGGGGATCGGATCGCAGTTGCTCCACGCCGCCGAGGACCGGTTGCGTGCTGCTGGCTGCAAGGCCGTGATTCTTGAAACCGCTGTGGACAACCAGGCGGCTCTCTCGTTTTACAAACGGCATCGCTATGCCGTATTCAGGACCATCCCACGATATTATGCGAATGGCGTGGATGCGTTCGTGATGAAGAAAGATTTGCTTTCGCTTGCGCCGCCAGCTAAGTTGCCCCAGTGAGCCCAACCGGAATGAAAGTTGCGATTCAGGGAGAGGCGGGATCGTTCAGCCACGAAGCCGCTCGACGAATGGTTCCAGGCTGCGACATCGTTTCTTGTGCGCGCTCAGTCGAGGTCTTTGATCGGGTGCAGCGGGGTTCGGTGGCTGCCGCAGTGATCCCTATCGAGAATTCGCTGGCCGGATCGGTGACCGAGCATTTTGATCTGTTGCTGGCGCGCCAGGTTTTCATCGAAAGGGAATTCCTCTTGCGCATCGTGCACAACCTGATCGCGCCCCCTGGAGTCAGGCGCGCCGACTTGCGCCGGGTTTACTCGCACCCTGTGGCACTGGAGCAGTGCCGCGATTTCTTCGTCAGAAATCCGAAGATCCAGCCCACCCCTTTCTACGACACTGCTGGCAGCGTCAAGCATGTGATCGAAAGTGGATTGCGGGATGCGGCCGGAATCGCAGGCGCCCAAGCCGCGAAAGTGTACAAAGGCCACATTCTCGCGGCGGGCATTGAGGATGACAAACGTAACTTTACCCGGTTTTTCCTGGTGCGCAAGACGCGGCGCATTCTGCCCGGCGCCAACAAGACTTCGATTGCCTTCAGTGTCAAAAATATTGCCGGCGCGCTGTTCAAGGCGCTGGCGGTGTTCGCCTTGCGCGACATCAGCCTGACCAAGATCGAGTCGCGCCCGCTGCGCGGACGGCCCTGGGAGTATGTGTTCTACGCTGACTTTCTCCGCGGAGACGACCAGCCGGCCCGCAACGCCCTGCGCCACCTCGGAGAGGTCGCCGATCTGGTGAAAGTCCTGGGAATTTACCCGGCTGCCTGAGAACGTGGGTCGTGGGG
>Ga0326726_10001532_pt1 | contig 21437 bp, 24 predicted proteins | sample MHFenrmetagenome_2_FD_207603 | JGI IMG/M metagenome (GOLD analysis project Ga0326726, IMG submission 207603) | Lab enriched peat soil microbial communities from Michigan Hollow, Ithaca, NY, United States - MHF15MN | ecosystem: Environmental > Terrestrial > Soil > Wetlands > Peat | place: USA... | reverse complement strand
GGCGACGAGGGTGGCGCCGAGGAGGTAGCGGATCTCCTGATGCTGGTGCGGCGGGAAGAAGGAGATAACGCGGTTGATCGTTTGCGTCGCGTCAACGGTATGGAGGGTCGAGAAAACGAGATGGCCCGTGTCGGCGGCCATGAGCGCGATCTCCATCGTCAGCGCGTCGCGGATCTCGCCGATGAGGATCACGTCGGGGTCCTGGCGAAGGATATGCCGGAGCGCCTCATGGAACGAGGATGTGTCGCTCCCGATCTCGCGCTGGTTGATGATGCTCTTCTCGTCGTGGTGGAGAAACTCGATGGGGTCCTCGATCGTGATGATGTTCTTGTTCGCGGTCTTGTTGATCTCGTTAACCATCGCCGTCAACGTGGTCGACTTGCCGCTCCCGACCGTTCCGGTGACGAAGATGAGGCCGCGCGGCTTCAGCGCGAGATCCTTGAGGACGACCGGGAGCGCGAGCTCGTCGACGCTCTTGATGTTCACGGGGACGTGTCTGAAGACCATCGCGATCGATCCTCGCTGAACGTAGAAGTTCGCGCGGAACCGGGCGAGCCCGGAGACGCCGAAGGCGAAGTCGACCTCGCGCGTCTTCGTGAAACGGTCCTTTTGCGACGGGGTGAGGATCTGGCTCGCGATCTCCTCGAGGTCCTTCGGCGACGGCCGCTCGAGGCTCAGATGCTGGAGCTTTCCGTCGACTCGCACGACTGGCGGAAGCCCCGCCTTCAGGTGAAGATCCGACCCGCCCTGGTTTATCATTTCCTCGAGGATTTTCTTGATATGCATGCTTCACACCTTCCGGATGGCTCGGGCACGATTCGGGACGCTATGTCCGAATCACTTCAAGTTACATAAATACAGTTAGTTACGCCTACGGTACCGGCCGGGCTCAATTGGACTGCCCCGTGAGCATGGTTGTGCAAAAGTCAGGCCGATTCGGGGACAAAAAAAGCCCGCCTTCCCAGGCCGGCTCACAGAAGCTTCTCGAATCTCGGCGTGACGGCGCCCCTAGGCGCGCTCGATGTATCGTCCCGTTCTCGTATCGATGCGAACGACGTCCCCGACCTCGATGAAGAGCGGCACGTTGATCGACGTGCCGGTCACGAGTGTCGCGTTCTTCGATCCCCCCTGCACCGTGTCGCCGCGGAATCCCGGCTCGGTGTCTCTCACGGCGAGCTCGACGATGAGCGGGATCTCGACGGTGATCGGCTTCTCACGGTCGACAAGCAGCGTGACGTTCATGTTCTCGACGAGGTATGGGAGGGCCGGCCCGATGATCGATTTCGAAACCGGAGACTGCTCGTAGTTCTCGAGGTCCATGAGGTAGTAGAGATCACCGGCGGCGTAGAGGTACTGACACTGCCGTCGCTCGAGCCGTACCTCTTCAACCTTGTCACCGGCCATGAATGTCTTGTCGAGGACGTGACCCTCCGGAATCTGCCTGAGCCGCGTCCGAACGATGGGTCTCCGTTGCTGAACCTTCACGTGCTGAAACTCAACGATCGCGAAGAGCTTGCCGTCGATCTTGATTATCATCCCGCTCTTGAAATCGCTCGTATCGGCCACGACCGTCCCTTTGCCGCCTGTTCGCCCGTTCGCGCGCTCTATCTGCCCTTCAGCCGTTTGAGCCAATCACGGAAATGCTGCATGTCCTCCGGCGGAAGTCCGTGCTCCACCGCATCGGCCCCCTCACCGGCTTGCATTTCCTCCGCCGGCTCTTCCCCGGCAGGCGGCGGGAGCGGCACCTCCTCTTCGCGGGTCATTGGTGCTTCCGGCTCGGCCCCTCCGACGACGCCCAGCTCGATCACGCGAGGAGGTCCGGGAACCTCGCCGCCGTGCCCCGCGGTGCTCGAGGCGACGTCATCGGTGATATCGTTGAGTGAGATAGTGAGCACGTCCTCCTGAAAGGCCTTGTCCCGCTCGATCTCCGTCGAGTTCATGATGGACTCGAGCTTCGCCACCATCTCCTTCGCTTCCCTGTTGCCCGGCTCACGATCGAGCACCTCGCGGTATATCCGCAGCGCCTTGTTGTAATACCCCTGCGCCGCGTAGATTCCCGCGAGCGTCATCGTCGCGAGCTCTCTCGGACGCTCGTCGCGAACCGATACCGTATTGCCGAGATCGATCTCCTTCACGACGAACGACGCTTCCATCTCCTTGAGCGCCCGTGCGACGATCTCGTTCGAAGGGTCGATCGTGAGAATTCTCCGGTAATACTCCGCCGCCTCCAGTCTCTTGTCCTCCGCGAGCAGGATGTCGGCCATGAACTTGAGCGCCACCATGTTCTCCCCGTCGAGCTCGAGCACGCGGCTGAACTCCCCCTTCGCGCGCTCCGTGGCACCCTTGTCATAGAAGCACTTCCCGAGGATAACGTGAGCGCTCGCGTACTGCGGGAACTTCTCGAGGCCCTTCTCGATGATCTCGATTGCTCTGTCGATCTCGCCGTTCTTGCGATAGGCATCCGCAAGCGGGGCGAAGACGCGCGAGTCGCGTCCGCGCTCATACCGCGTGATCAGGTTCTGAAGATCGTCGCTCATGACCTCCGCCTTTCGAGAGCCATACGGAATGGATATTCCCCGCCCCGAAAGGCTATCAGAGCTTCCCGGCACTGTCAAGAAAATGCGCCCGTCGAGGCAGTCTCGTCATCGGAGGAATGAACGGGACGTGTTGCGGAGGGGAGGCTTTTCCCATGGGGAGGCGACGACACGAGCGTCCCGGGCCCGCCCTGCGGCCGCGCCGCGAGGATCACGGAAGCGACATATTGAGGCGCTGGATCCGCTCCTTGTCGAGCATGCTGTTGAGGAGCATGATCTGGCGCTCGAGGCTCTGTACCCGTCGCTTGAGCATTTCGTTGTCACGCGCGAGCGAATCCTCGCGGGAGCCTGCGACGAACTGGAACGGCGATTGGCGGACCCCCTCGGCGCTGCCCCGCTCGACCGTGAAGATGTTGTCGGATACCATGCGCGGACCCGTATACGCGCCGGCCGTCGCGTAGTCGGTGACCGCTCCCTCGTCCGCGGCGGGGAACCGAATCGCGGCGCCGTCAGGGCGAACCTCCGTTGCGACCTCCTTGACGCGCGGCGCGACGGCACCCGTCCGGTGCAGTACGAACACCGCCGTGATCACGATAACCGCCGCGGCGGCGGCCGCCCCAACCGCGAAGCGCGACAACCACCACTTCTCTCCGAACGGCGGCGCGTCGATCTCGCGGCGCATGAGCTTCGACTTCTCCTGAAGAATGCGCCGCTTCACGTTCCATTCGAAGCCATCGCTCACCTCGAGGGGGGGAAGCGATCGCGCCGCATCGAGGCTCGCATCCATTTCCTTGACGAAGAGCGCGCACGACGGGCAGAGCGCGAGGTGCCGCGCGAGCTCCATGCGGCCCCGTTCATCGAGCGCGTCGTCGCGGCTCAGAAAGTACAGATCCTGCGCTCTCGCGCATTTCATCGCCCATTCCCCTTTGCGTTGAATTCGTCTCCAAGGAGCGGCGCAACGAGCTTCTTGAAATGCGCCCTCCCTCTGTTTATGCGCGAACGAACCGTGCCGAGCTTCAGACCGGTCACGGCCGCTATCTCTTCGTAGCTCAGCTCATTGATCTCGCGGAGCACGAACGCCGGACGGTACTTGCCAGGGATCCTCTCGATCGCCTCCTGGATCATGTCCTTCAGGTTCTCGCGTTCCATATTCTGGTCCGGCCTCTGAGAATCATCCCTAAGATCCATCCACTTGCCGTCCTCCTCGCCCCCCGCCCCTTCCGACCACATGCTCACCATCGCGGGCCGCCGCTTCGCACTCCGCACGCGATTGCGAACCAGATTCGTCGCGATCGTGTAGAGCCACGTCGAAAAGCGAGCGATCGACCTGTATTTCCCCGCGTGGATATAGGCCTTCACGAACGTCTCTTGCGCGAACTCTTCCGCCTCGGTCTGATTCCCGAGAAGTCGGCACAGGTACGTGTACAACCTGTTCTTGTACCTGCCGACCAGCAGATCGAAGGCCTGGTTCCGCCCCTCCTGGACAAGGAGCATCAGCTCTTCGTCCGAAAGCTCTGCGAAATCCCTCTCGCGCCGCGGAAGCTCGCTCGGTCGTATCACTCCATCATCTCCGTCTTTGCCTTCCGTCATGGTTCAACACCCGATAATCGAGAAAGTTCCGCTCCAGGCCCCCGAGGCCCGTGCCGAATGGACTACCCGCCTACGGCCTTTCGGCCGAACCATCCTCATACAGCGAGGTCGATGCCGTAACTTCTTTTAGGCCGGTCAGTTCGAAGAACGCTCCCCCATCCCCGCTCTCCCTCGAGAGTTTCACCCAGGCGGGGTAGCCGACATCCCCGGAGGTAACCTGATGTCCATACTCGATCGAGTAGCAATGGCCTCCGCGGGTGAAGCACTTCCTGAGCTCCCGAATTCCTCTCCCCCGCTCCCCCCGCATCTCTATCTCGTGGTCTCTCCATATGGCTCTCAGACGCCACACCGACCCCGAGTATTCGACCGCCGCCGATCCGAGCTCCGCGCAGCGAGGAAACGCGAACAGGAGGGCGTCGAGAATGTCGGCGCTCGTGATACGCTCTCCCACTTCTCCTTCTACGAGGGAGAGAGAGGAATCGTTACCCCAGTACCGTCCATGCTCGCGATCATAGATGACGAGGCTGTCACCCGCCAGCATCGTCACGTCCTCTTCGATGGCCCCGAAGAGACTCGATTGCCTGAAATCCATCCTGACCGCGCGCTCCCGTGGAGAGTACGTGATCCGCAGGATCCCTCTCACGCGGTACTGCTCGATCTCCATCCGGAGCCTCCCGACGATCTCGATTCCTTCCCCGGTTCGGATCGCGGGGAACAGCGCCTCGAAGCGCTCGTCACACGGGGCCGCGACGCGCGACGGCCCGAACGAGGCGCACGATTGCACGGCCGAGACGACTGCCAGGGCGCAGAGGATCAACCGGAGGCTATGGATTGATCTTCTCACCGTTTTCGAGCTTCCTCGCCTTATCGGCGACGCGCGCGGCGCTCGGATCGATCGCGAGAGATTTCTGATATGCATCGCGCGCCTTCGCGGACTGATTCAGCTTGAGGTAGGTGTCTCCAATGTGCTCCCAGATCACGGCGTCGCTCGCCACCTTGTCGGCCGCCTTGAGGAGAATATCGAGCGCTTCGGGGTAGAGCCCCTTCTTGTAGTTTATCCACCCGAGACTGTCGAGGAAGTAACCGTTCAGCGGCTCCTTGGCGAGAGCCTTCCCGAGGAGCCGCACGGCGAGATCCAGGCTGTCCCCTTTCTCGGCGAGCAGGTAACCGTAGAAATTCGCGAGAGAGGCATCCTCGGGGTTCCTGTTGTAGAGCGGGATCACGCGCTTGAGGGCCTCGTCGAACCTGCCGGTATGCCCGTAGAGCGCGGCGAGCTCGAGAGCGGCGCTCGGGTTCTTCGCGTCGAGCGCCTCGGCCCTCAGGAGATAGCGCTCCGCCTTCTCGTTCTCCCCCGCCTTGCGGAGGATGGAGCCGAGGACGTAGTTGTTCGCCTCGGAGTCGGCGCCAACGAGCTCTCGAGCCTTGTCGAGATAGGCGCGCCGTTCCCCCTCGGGGAGCGAGAGCGCCTCGTCGGGGCTCGCGGGGCCGACCGCGACGTGGTAGAGCATCAGGAGGAGTCCTATGTAGTTTTCGAATCGATCGGGCTCCAGCTCCACGAGGCGTTTCAGGTACCCGTACGCCGTCTTGAAGTGTCCCCGCTCGACCTCCATCTCGGAGACGACCCTGAGGAGCGGCGGCTTGTCCCCCATCTTCCGCATGAGCGCCCCGAATACGGAGAGCGCACTGTCGGTCTCTCCCGTCTTGTAGAGAAACCTGCCGTAGGCGATCTCCCCCCCGTCGTCGAGGGATCCGCTGCGGTGGAGCGGGGTGAGGAGTGCGGCGCCCTCCGCGTATCCTCCCTCCCGGTAGAGGATATCCGAGAGACCGGAAATCGCCTCGCGGTTGAGAGGCTCGAGACGGAGAACTTCGCGATATTCCTCTTTCGCCCCGGCGGTCGTGCCGACGTCGGCGAGGAGCCGCGCCCGCGCGAGGTGCGCGTTCGTGAAATCGGGGTTGATCTCGATCGCCTTCCCGAGCAGGTCGAGCGCCTCCCGCTTCTCCCCCGCATCCGCGTCGAGAAGTCCGAGCTCGTAGAACACGTAGAAGTCGGCGTCCGGGGAAACGCTCGCCTCCTTGAGAATCCGGCGAGCCTCTTCCGGTTTATTGAGCTCGAGATTGATCTTGGCGAGAAACTTCTGAACTTGGAATTGGGGAACGTCGGCAGAGTCGCGAAGCGCCGTGAGCAGCGTCAGCGCAGCCTCCTTGTTTCCGAGGCGGTACTCCGCCTCGGCGAGAATGAGACGCGCCTCCGTGCCGTAGGCGCCCTTCGCGATGAGCGACTCACAGGATTTCTTCGCGCCGTCGAGATCGCCGACTTCGACGGCGACCTTCGAGAGCCTGAGGAGAATCCGCGCGTTTGACGTATCGTGGGCCGAGGCGTAGAGGTAGTACTTGTAGGCATTGTACAGATCGTTCTCGGACTCGAGGTAGACTCCCTTGAGGTACGCGACGATGGCGTTCTCGTCGGAGGCCTCCTGGGCGAGAACGCCCTGCGCGAGGACGACGGACGCGACGGCCACGAGGACGATAATTGCACAGCTTCTCGTCATGAATTCCTTTCGACCCACATTGAATTATACCGAACAGGCGGCGCGCGGGCAAACGATATAGGCGCAAACCATTTGACAGGCCCGGCCGGGGCGCCTATAATTTCAACGAGGGGTGGATGCGAGATGCAGCTTGTTGCGAAAAGACTCTTTGCAGCGCTGCTCGTCGGAATCCTCGCGGGGCTGATCGCCGGGTGTTACACGCTCCTCAAGCATCCCGATACAAACGTAACCGACGATTCGGAGGGAAAAGGGTGCGCCGATTGCCCGTGGTATTATGCCGATCCGTACCTTCCCATACCCTTCCCGCCGATTTACCTGCCGCCGCCTCCACACCACGGAACGCCCCCGGCAACCGTCGTGCGGCCGATCGACCCGAAGAAGCCCGTGAAGCGCGAAGACGCCGGAACGATTGCAAAGCAGAGAGCGGGCGAGAAGACCCCGTCGAGGGAATCGACGGAAACCGGTAATCCGAAGGAGAAGAGGAGAGACTGACAATGAAGCGATGCGCTCGACTCGCGGCCTTCGCCGCGACCGCTGTTCTCGTGATCAGCATTCCACACGGGGGTCACTCCCAGGTGCTCTCGGGCCTCGCCCTCGAGAAGCTGGGGGCCCTGTTCACTCCGGGGACGGGGGCACGCCCGTTCGCAATGGGAGGCGCGTACACCGCGTTGAGCGACGACGGCTTCGCTCTCCTCTACAATCCGGCGGGGCTCTGCGAGGTGCACGGGAAGGAGATTTCATTCGGCCTGCACGAACGGAACGACGAGATAACGAACACGTACCTGGGGCTCCGCTCCTCGCAGTCGAGCTCGTACGCGTCCCTCGGCCACATCGCCGCCGTGTACCCGTATCCGACATACAGGGGAAGCCTCGTGTTCGCCGTCGGCGTGTTCCAGGCGGGGACCTCGAACCTCGAATCGGTGAAGAACGCCTACCTTTCCGGCATCAGTGCGACGGCCGAGAACACCTACGACCAGTCGGGCACGATCTACCAGTATGATTTCGGCCTCGCCGTCGACCTGTCCCCGCGCGTGGCCCTCGGGGCGAGCCTCGCTCTCTGGGACGAATCGGTTGATTTCACCGACGGGATCGACTACGCGGACGCCGACTCGTCCGCGCGCTGGCGCGACAACGTGGAGCTGGATCTCGACGGGGTGAGCTTCAACGTGGGGCTCCTCCTCAGGATCAACGAGAACCTCCGAGCGGGATTCTCGTTCACGAGCCCGGCGTGGCTCTCGTACCGGGGGAGCGGGACCACGACGTACGACGGCACGTATACCGCCGGGGGAGGCTGGACGACCGACCCCCAGTTCGGCGACATCGATGACGATTATACCCTTCCGATGAGATTCAACGGTGGTCTCGCGCTCAAGACGGGCGCGCTGGCGGTCGACGCGGATCTCTCCTTCTGCGATTACTCGCAGACCACGTTCAACGGGCACGCCATCACGACCGAGCTCGAAGCCGGAATGGTGCACGTCCTCAAGCAAACCTGGGACTTCCGCCTCGGGGCGGAAGCGACGCTCCCCCAGGCTCCGATCAGCTTCCGCGGAGGTTTTGCCTACGTGCCGCTCGAGCTTTCGACGGTCGAGGAGATCGCGTATATCGCCCGCGGCGATTCCGTCAAGTCGGTCGACGTCGATTTCGAGGCCCACCGTCAGCGGATGTTCTTCACGTTCGGCGTCGGCGGGGTCATCGACCGCGTCCTCGCCCTCGACCTCGGCGTCGCGATCGGCGGATACGAGAAGATGACGAGCGACCGCGGGCAGACGGTCCTCTCGGAAAAACGCTCGATCACCGAGGTCGTCGTCTCCGGCACGTATCGCTTCTGATTCGGGAGCTCAATCCGGTTTGCGCGTGATTCCCCTGAGAAGCGCAAGGTAGGCCTCGTCGAGCCGGGAAAGCATCTCTTCCGAGAGCCCCCCGCCCGTCCCCATGATCTGGTTGTAGTATTCCTCGAGGTAGCGGCACAGGTACACGGTGCGGTTCTCGATCTGCGCCGCGACGAGCTTGAGTGCCTCTTCGCGCCGCTTCTTGAACTCGTCGTCCTCTTCCTTCCGCGCCGCGTTGTGAAAGTACTCGTTGAGGAGCTGGAGCCAGTACTCGTCGTGCCGGCCGCCGTTGTCGAACACGCACCCAGGCTGATCGATGAGGAAGCAATAGCCGTAAACGAAATACGAGCAGTTCGTCATCCCGTGGAGAAAGAACCGCCGATGGCAATCGATGCTCATCTCCTCGAGATTGCAGGGGAGCTGGCATACTCCGCAGAACGCCTCCGGGTCCCCCCCGAATGTGAACGGGGCGTGCGTCGCGGTCCGTTTTGCCATGGCCGATGCCCTCCTAGTGATGTCGCCGTACGCCGTGGAGCGCTTCCTTTGCGGCCATCTGCTCGGCGTCCTTCTTGCTCTTCCCCCTACCCTTCCCGACTACCTTTCCACCGACCTTGACCTCGACGAGGAATATCTTGTCGTGTTCCGGCCCCGTCGTGGACCGGACGGCGTACCGCGGGTAGCTCCGGAACTTCGATTGCGACCATTCCTGGATGATGCTCTTGTAATTGATGTGATCCCGGTGCTCGAGGAACTCGTCGATGTTGTCGAGCAGCATATCCTCGACGAAGCTCCTCGCCTTCTCCATGCCCCCGTCGACGTAAATGGCTCCGATGAGCGCCTCGAGCGCCGCGGTGAGCACCGAGTCCTGTTCCGCCACGCCCCCCTTCGCCGCGCTCTCGCTCAGGATAATGTGCTGCTTGATGCCGATTTCCTCGGCCTTCTTCGCGAGCACGCCCTTGCTCACGAGGAGCGATTTCTTCTTCGTGAGCTGGCCTTCGTTTTCGTCGGGAAAACTGCGAATGAGAAAATCGCTCGTCACGAGGGCGAGAACGGAATCCCCGAGGAACTCGAGCCGTTCATACGTGATGCGATCGGCACCCGGCTTGAGATCGCCCAGCGTCGAACGGTGGGTGAGCGCCTCCAGGAGGCGCTCCTTCTTCTTGAACCGGTAGCCGATCCGACGCTCGAGATCCCCCATACGGGGGGGCCCGCCGGACTCGGCCGTTTTAAGTCGACGCTTGACGTTCTGAAGGAATCGACGCATACGCGAGGCTTCCCCCGCTCCTCCTATGAATCGTATCTCTTGAGCAGGAGGCTTACGTTATGCCCCCCGAAACCGAACGAGTTGCTCATGACGTTCACGAGCTCCCGCTTCTCGGCGACCTTCGAAACGTGATTGAGAGGACATTCGGGATCCGGATTGTCGAGGTTCGCCGTGGGCGGGATGAGACCCTCGTTCAGGGCCTTGACGCAGATTATGAGCTCGATCCCGCCGGCCGCGCCGAGGAGATGACCGTGCGTCGATTTCGTCGAGCTCACCTTGAGACGCTCCATCCGCGGCCCGAAGACACTGATGATCGCGTCCGACTCCGTCTTGTCATTGTACGCGGTCGAGGTTCCATGGGCGTTGATGTAGTCGACGTCCCCCGGCTCGAGACCCGCGGTCCGGAGCGCCTGCTTCATCGCGCCCGCGGCCCCGACCCCGCCGGGAACGGGGCTCGTTATGTGGTAGGCGTCCCCGCTGAGCCCGATGCCGGCGAGCTCGGCGAGGATCTTCGCGCCGCGCGAGCGCGCGTGCTCGAGTTCCTCGAGAACGACGAGCCCGGCCCCCTCCGACATGACGAAGCCGTCGCGGTCCCTGTCGAAGGGGCGGCTCGCCCGCTCCGGTTCGTCGTTTCGCAGAGAGAGCGCCTTCATCGCGCAGAACCCGCCGAGCGCCATGGGGGAGATCGTCGCCTCGGTACCTCCCGTCAGAACCATGTCGGCGAAGTCGTTCTTGATATACAGGAAAGAGTCGCAGATCGCGTGCGCGCCCGATGCGCACGCCGAAACGGTGCCGAAGTTCGGCCCCCTGAGGCCGAACCGGATCGAAACCTGTCCGGCCGCCATATCCGAGATCATCATCGGAATGAAGAACGGGCTGATCCGCGAAGGACCCTTCTGCAGGAGCACCTCGTGCTGCTGCTCAAAGGTCAGGATCCCGCCTATTCCGGAGCCGATGATCGCGCCGAAACGCTCCGCATCGAACCGCGTTCCCTCGATCGGCGCCATCGCCTCCGTCGCGGCGGCCATGGCGAGCTGGACCGAGCGATCCATCCGGCGCGTCTCCTTTTTGTCCATGAAACGCTCGGGGGCGAAGTTCTTTACCTCCCCGCCGATCTTTGCGTCATACGCGCTCACATCGAAGGCGGTGATTCGCGCGATGCCGGATCGTCCCGCCGATATGTTCGCCCAGCTCTCCTCGACGGAAGAGCCGCACGGAGAGACGAGCCCCATGGCGGTGATGACCACCCTTCTCGTGTTCGCGGACACTCTACCCCCTTGCCACAGGCCCCGGGCGCGACGCCCGGGCCGATTATTCCTTGGAGCCGTGCGATTCGATGTACGCGATCGCCTCTCCCACCTTCGTGATCTTCTCCGCTTCCTCGTCCGGGATCTCGATGCCGAACTCCTCCTCGAGCGCCATGACGAGCTCGACGGTGTCGAGCGAATCGGCGCCGAGGTCGTCGATGAACGACGCCTCGCGCGTGATCTGATCCTGGTTGACCGACAGCTGTTCCTCGATGACCTTCTTCACTCTTTCCTCGATGTTCATGGACCGGCTGACCTCCTTCTCGTACGGTTGTTCACGCCATCACCATTCCGCCGTCGCAGTTGATGACCTGCCCCGTCACGTAAGCGCCAAGCTCGGAACAGAGAAAGAGCGTGACGCGCGCGACGTCCGTCCCGGAGCCGAATCGCCCGAGCGGAATGAGCCGCCGCATCTCCTCCCTCCGCTGCTCCGGCAACGAGGCCGTCATCGCCGTTTCGATGAACCCCGGCGCAATGGCATTCACGTTTATGTTTCTCCCCGCGAGCTCCTTCGCGACGGCCCTCGTGAATCCGATGATTCCCGCCTTGCTCGCCGCGTAATTGCACTGGCCGGCGTTGCCCATGATTCCGATGACGGAAGCGATGTTGACGATCCGCCCGAACCGCTTCTTGATCATCGAGCGGGACACCGCCCTCGTGACGTTGAAGGTGCCCGTGAGGTTCACACGCATCACGCTCTCCCACTCCGCGTCGCTCATCCTGAGCAGAAGATTGTCCCGTGCGATTCCAGCGTTGTTCACCAGAAAGTGAATCTGATCGCGCCCGGCGAGAGCTTCGGCCACGCACCGGTCGACCTCAGAGGCGCTCCCGACATCGCACTGGACGGCGAAGCTCTTGCGTCCCTTCGCCCTGACGAGGGCGGCCGTGGCCTCCACCCCGCCGAGGTCGATGTCGATCGCGGCGATATCGGCCCCCGCGAGCGCCAACGTGAGTGCGATCTCGCGTCCGATACCCTGACCGGCCCCCGTCACGAGCGCCGTCTTCCCTTCCAGGTTCACCATGTCGACTCCATTCGCCGGCGCTCCCCGCGTCCGTTCCCCGGCGCCGCTCAGGCGGCTTCCGGAGCGAGGCGCCTGGCGAGCTCCTCCGCCGTGCCGACGTTCTGCACGGATCTCGTACCGTCGATCCGCTTCAGGAGCCCCGCGAGCACCTTGCCAGGCCCGACCTCGAGAATCGGTCCGTCCCACTGCGCGCAGAGCGCCGTCATTGAATCGGACCACAGAACCGGGCTCGTGAGCTGACGCCCGAGCGCGTCGACGATCTCTTCACTCTTCGTTATCTTTTTCGCGTCGGCGTTGCACACGATGCCGACCCGCGCATCTCTCACGGTGAAGCTCCTGATATACTCGACGAGCTCGCGCTGCGCGCTCGCCACGAGCGGCGAATGAAAGGCTCCGCTCACGTTGAGGGGGATGACCTTCTTCGCGCCGCGCGCCTGCGCGGCCCCCATCGCGCGCTCTACCGCTTTCACGTGTCCCGAGATGACGATCTGCCCGGGAGCGTTGACGTTCGCGACGACGACGATCTGGCCGTTCGTGGAGTCGCGACAGACCGCTTCCACCTCCGGGCGCTCCAACCCGATGATCGCCGCCATCGTTCCCGGCTCCCTGACGCCCGCCTCGAACATGAGCTCGCCGCGCCGCCGCACGATCCTGAGGGCGTCCATCTCGTCGAGGGCGCCCGCGGAGACGAGCGCCGAATACTCTCCGAGGCTGTGGCCCGCGGCGATCGAGGGTTCGATGCCCCCTTCCTCTCTCAAGATCCGGGACATGACAATGCTGTGGATGAGGATCGCCGGCTGCGCGTTCTTCGTCGCCGTGAGCGTCTCCCCGTCACCCTCGAACGACATGCGCGATATCGGAAGGCCGAGCGTCTCGTCTGCCTCCTCATACAGCACCCGGGCACGAGGAAACGCCGCGGCGAGATCCTTCCCCATCCCAACGTACTGCGAACCCTGTCCGGGGAATATGAAGGCCGCTTTTCTCATGCACTCTCCCCTTCCGCTCCTGCACTCAATACTTGAGAAGAACCGCTCCCCACGTCAGCCCTCCCCCGAACGCCACCAAGAGAAGGGTGTCGCCGCGCTTGATGATCCCCTTGTCCTTCGCCTCGCAGAGCGCGATCGGAATGCTCGCGGAGCTCGTGTTGCCGACGCGTTCGATATTCACGATGACCTTCTCCGGGGGTACGCGGAGCCTGTTCCGGACTCCCTCGATGATCCGCAGGTTCGCCTGGTGAGGAATCACGAAATCGACGTCGGAGACCTTCATATGAGCGTCGCGGAGCACCGCCTCCCCCGCGTCGACCATTGCCTTGACCGCATATTTGAAGAGACCGTCCCCCTTCATCTTCACGTACTGCTCTCTATTCCTGATGCGCTCCTCGGTGAGCGGCCTGCGCGATCCGCCCGCCGGCTGATAGAGAAGATCGGCGTAGCTTCCATCGCTCCTGATGTTCGTGGCGAGGATCCCTTCGCCGGGCCCGCACGGCTCCATGACCACCGCGCCGGCACCGTCCCCGAAGAGAACGCAGGTTGCGCGATCCTGGTAGTCGATGATTCGGGAAAGCGTCTCGACCCCGATGACGAGCGCTCGTCGCACCTTGCCGGAGACGATCAACGACTGAACGATCGTCACCGCGTATATGAACCCGGAGCACGCCGCGGCGACATCGAACGCCGCCGAGTTCCGTGCGCCGATCTTGTCTTGCACGATGCACGCCGTCGAGGGAAAGGGAAGGTCCCCCGTCGCCGTGCCGACGACGATGAGATCGAGATCGTCGGCGGTGACGTTGGCGTCGGCCAGGGCCATGTGGGCGGCACGGATCGCGAGGTCGCTCGACGCTTCTTCCGCCTTCGCGATTCGCCGCTCCCGAATGCCCGTTCTCGTGATGATCCACTCGTCCGAGGTATCGACCATCCGCTCGAAATCGGCGTTCGTGAGAACGGTCTCGGGCAAATCGTACCCGAGGCCGGCGAATTTCGCGCTCGAGGCGCCCTTGTCCCCGATCACCGTCATGATCCTTCGGCTCTGCGCCGTATCCTTTCGTTGACCCCGCCCGCGGCGAAACGCTCGGCGGCGAGTATCGCATTCTTGATCGCCCGCGAGGAACTCTTTCCGTGGCTGATGATGACGACGCCGTTCACGCCGAGGAGCGGCATACCGCCGTATTCGGCGTAATCGAGCGTCTGCTTCATCCCCCTGAAGACGGGCCTCATGAGGAGCGCGCCGATCTTCGCGAGAGCGTGCCTCCGGGTCTCCTCCCTGATCAAGTCGCTTATATAATAAAAGAGGCTTTCTGTAAATTTCAAAACGACGTTCCCGACGAAGCCGTCGGTAATGACGACATCCGCCTTCCCCTCAAAGACGTCCCGTCCCTCGACGTTTCCCACGAAATTGAGACCGCTCTTCTCGAGGAGCTCATAGGCTCCCCGGGTGAGCTCGCTGCCCTTCGAGCGCTCCTCGCCGATGCTCAGGAGCGCTACGCGCGGTCGCTCCTTGTCGAGAGAACTCTCCGCATAGAGCGATCCCATGATGCCGAACTGGAGAAGATTGCGGGGATCGCAATCGGAATTGGCGCCGCCGTCGAGGAGGATCGTGCCCCCGTTCTTCGTCGGCATGTAGATTGCGATGGCGGGGCGTTCGATTCCGGGCAGACGCCCGATCGTCAGGAGCGAGCTCGCGACGACGGCGCCCGTGTTCCCCGCGCTCACGACCGCCGCGACCTTCCCCTCCCGGTGGAGGTTCATCGCGACGCCGATCGAGGAGGCGCGTTTGCGGCGGATCGCCGTCGCGGGGCTTTCCGACATTTCGACGACTTCGGGGGCATCGACGATTTCGACGCCGGGAGCCTCGAGCCGCGCTCCGTCGATGTACCGCTCGAGGACGTCGCGCTTGCCGACGAGGGCGATCTCGAAGCGGCCGGATGCCTCCCGAGCCGCCTCGAACGCACCATCGACAATCCCGACCGGTGCCCTATCGCCGCCCATGGCATCGAGCGCGATCTTCATGGTCCCTCCGGGGCGAGGCTATTTTCCTTCCTCGACCTTCGGCTTGACGACCTCGCGCCCCGCGTAGTACCCGCAGTTCGGGCACACGGTGTGCGACGGTTTCGGCTGGTGGCAGTGCGAGCACAGGGCGAGCGTGGGAGCCTCCGCTTTCCAGTGAGTTCGGCGTTTTCTCCCCCGCGTCTTTGAATGCCGGTGTTTTGGATTCGCCATGGGTTTCCTCCTCGTCTCAATGCACGCTGCACGTTCGGGTGAATATTTACGTTTTGTTCTCTCCGTTCAAGGGTTTTCTGAGCGCTCCCCACCGCGGATCGGCGGGCTCGGAACCGCACGCGCAGTCGGCCGAGTTGAGATTCGCCCCACACCTGCTGCAGACGCCCTTGCAATCCTCCCTGCAGAGAAGCTTGATCGGGATCTCGAGAATGAGCGCCTCCCGTACCCGGGGAAATATATCGTAGAGCACGTTCCCCACGGGGGGGATTGCCGCGAAATCATCCTCCTCGAGGCCCTCGGGAGGCGGCACCCGGTCCCCCCGATGGAGGACGAGCGGGAAGTCAACCTCGACCGTCATCGTGAACGGCTCGAGACAGCGATGACAGTCGGCCCTGACCAAGCCCACGACGTGCGCCTTGATGTCGTATCGGCCCCCGGAGCTCGTGACCTCGGCCGTCACCGCCGCGGTGCACGTCGCCTCGCCCCCCTCGGGCGATGGAAGATCGAATGTCCTCTCAAAAGAAAAAGTCGACCGGCCTTCAACGCGACCGAGATCGATCTGCATGGGGGAGGCATCATCGCTCATGAGCGTATAATATTATTTTGCACCGAATACGATGGCAAGCTCTTTTTCCGCGGACTCCCGCGAATCGGAGGCATGGACGGCGTTCCTCTGAAGGTCGGTCCCGTACATGTACCGGACCGTCCCCGGTCGTGCCTTCGCCGGATCGGTGGCCCCGACGAGCTCGCGCAGCAGCGCGACGGCCCCCTCCTTCTCGAGCTCGATCCCCACGACCTCTCCCGACGTGATGTAGGCGATGAGGCCCGCGAAGAAGGGCTTCCCCTCGTGCACCGCGTAGAAGGCCCGGGCCTTCGTCGCATCGAACCTGAACTGCTTCATTCGGACGATCCGGAACCGGTTCTTGATGAGGAGATCGATGATCTCGCCCTGCCTTCCGCTCCCGACCGCTTCGGGCTTTATCATGAGAAAGGTCGTATCCACGAGAACCTCCGGTGCGTTCGATCCGGCGCGAGCGCCGGAACCTCTACTTCGCGCGCCTTTTGCCTTTTCCCGCCGGCGGCGCGGCTTTGCTCGACGGCATGAGGCGCCGCACAAGGTCGACGATCTCGCCGGGGATCGCGGCCACATCCACGCCCGCTGCCCTGAAGGCCGCGATCTTTTCCGCGGCGGTGCCGGTCCCCCCGGTGACGATGGCGCCCGCGTGCCCCATGCGCTTCCCCGGAGGAGCCGTCTGTCCCGCGATGAACGCGGCGACCTTCTTGGGATACCCGTTGGCGATCATCGCGGCGGCCTCTTCCTCGTCGCTCCCGCCGATCTCGCCGATGAGCACCACCACTTCCGTCTCGTCGTCGGCGGCGAAGAGCTCGAGGGCGTCGAGGATGTTCGTGCCGACGATCGGATCGCCGCCGATGCCGAGGCACGACGACTGGCCGAGGTCGCTGAGCGTCAGATGATGAACGACCTCATACGTGAGCGTGCCGCTCCGCGAGACTACCCCGACCGAGCCCCGCATATGAATGGCGCCCGGCATGATGCCGACCTTGCATTTCCCTGGAGATATGATGCCCGGGCAGTTCGGACCGATGAGACGCGCCCCACGCTCACGGAGATAGGGCAGAACACGGACCATATCGAGCACCGGCACGCCTTCCGTGATGCACACGACGAGCTTCGCGCCGGCGTCCGCAGCCTCGCAGATCGCGTCGGTCGCGAAGGCGGCCGGGACGTAGACGACGCTCGTGTCAGCGCCGGTCGCGGAGACCGCCTCGGCCATCGTATTGAAGATGGGAACACCTTCCCCCGTCCTCTGGCCGCCCTTTCCCGGCGTGACCCCGCCAACGATCTTCGTCCCGTACGCGAGCATCTGGCTCGCGTGAAACGCCCCGTCTCTCCCCGTGATTCCCTGGACGATCACCCGGCTCTTTTCATCTACGAGAATGCTCAAGACTCCCTCCTTATCGGGAAGAAATTACTGCTTCGAAAAGCTCAACGATTCGCGGCCTCGATCGCGCGCTTGACCCCTTCCTCCATCGTTGCCGCCGGGATGAGCGTGGTGCCCTCGAGGATCTTCCGCGCTCGCTCCTCGTTCGTGCCCGTCAGCCGCACGACGAGTGGAATATCGAGCCCGAGCTGTTTCTTTGCCTCGATCAGCCCCGTCGCGACATCGTCGCACCGCGTGATGCCGCCGAAGATATTGATCAGGATCGTCTTCACGTTTGCGTCCCGAAGGATGATCCTCATCGCCGAGAGCACCTTGTCGGGGCTCGACGAGCCGCCTATATCGAGGAAGTTTGCGGGCTCGCCCCCGAAGTGTTTGATCATGTCCATCGTCGCCATGGCGAGACCGGCGCCGTTCACGATGCAGCCGATCGTTCCGTCGAGCTTCACGAACGACAGTCCCGCCTCCCGCGCCTCAACCTCGCCGCGGTCCTCGGACGATTCGTCCCGCAGCGCGGCGACGTCCGCGTGCCGGTAGAGCCCACTGTCGTCGATATTGATCTTCGCGTCGATCGCCCAAACCTCCCCCGCCGGCGTCACGACGAGCGGATTGATCTCGGCGAGCGAGGCGTCGAGCGCCATGAAGGCCTTATAGAGGGAGGCGAGAATGGCGCCGACCGACTTTGCGATCTCCTTGTCGTCGCTGAGGGTGGAGGTCATCAACCGCATCTGGAACGGGAGAATCCCGAAGATCGGATCGATGATGACCTTGATGATCTTCTCGGGGGTCGTCCGCGCCACTTCCTCGATGTCGATCCCCCCCGCTGGAGAGACCATCATGAGCGGTTTGCGACTCCGCCGGTCGATGACCATTCCCACGTAGAATTCCTTCGCGATGTCGACGGCGCGCGCGACGAGAACCTTCTCGACCGTGATCCCCTTGATGTCCATCCCGAGGATGGCCTTTGCCTTCGTGGCGCACTCCTCCGGCGTCGCGGCGAGCTTCACGCCTCCCGCCTTGCCTCTTCCGCCGACGAGGACCTGAGCCTTGACGACGACGGGACAGCCGATCTCCGCCGCCGCCGCTCGAGCCTCCTCTGCGCTCAGCACGAGACGGCTTGGAGGAATCGGCACGCCGTACTTCGCGAAGATCGCACGGGCATCCACTTCATGGATTTTCAAATCATACCTCCATTATCTATTTATAATAAAGGCTGTTGCACTGATTATATGAAGTAATACTTTATATCATCGAATACCTTTTGAGCACGTCGCGCAGATCGGGATGGCCGATCTCCTGAAGGTCATACATGACCCTGAGAGAAGGCTGTGGAATCTTCACGTAGCGCTGGAGATCGATCGGCGTGCCGATCAGGACGAGATCGCATTTGACGCGGGAGATCGTCTTCTCGAGATCCTTGACCTGCTCGGGGCCGTATCCCATCGCGGGCAGAAGAGGCCCAATCCCCGGGTACTTCTTGAAGGTCTCGACGATCTTGCCCGTGATGTATGGTCTCGGATCCACGATCTCCGCGGCGTGGAACTTGCGGGCGGCCATGACCGCGGCGCCGTATTTCATCCCGCCATGCGTGAGCGTCGGCCCGTCTTCGACGCAGAGCACGCGCTTTCCCCTGATGCGCTCCGCGTGATCGACCTTGATCGGAGATGCGCCGTCGATCACGATCGCCCGCGGATTGAGCCGGGCGATGTTCATTCGCACCTCTTCGATGCACGCGAGATCAGCCGTATCGATCTTGTTGATGACGATCGCGTCGGCCAGCAGCACGTTGGCGCGTCCGGGGTAGTAAGTGAGCTCGTGGCCCGGGCGGTGGGGATCCGCGATGACGATGTGAAGGTCGGGACGGTAGAACGGCAGGTCGTTGTTGCCGCCGTCCCAGAGCACGACGTCAGCCTCCTTCTCCGCCCGCCGGAGGATCGCCTCGTAGTCGACCCCCGCGTATACGATAACTCCCTTCACGATGTGCGGCTCGTACTCTTCGATCTCCTCGATCGTACATTCGTGCTTCACGAGATCGTCGAGGGTCGCGAAACGCTGCACCTTCTGCTTCGCGAGGTTGCCGTAGGGCATCGGATGCCTGATCGCGACGACCGCGCGCCCCGCCCCGATGAGAATATCCGCGACCTTGCGCGTCGTCTGGCTTTTGCCGCTCCCCGTTCGCACCGCGCAGATGGAGACCAGCGGTTTCACGCTCTTGATCATCGTCGGCGCGGCGCCTGCGACCGTGAAATGAGCCCCGAGCGCGTTCACGAGCGCGGCCTTCTCCATGACGTACTGATTCGAAACGTCGCTGTAGGAGAAAAGGACTTCGTCGATCTCTTTCTTCGAGATGAGTTCGGGAAGCTCCGCCTCGGAGACTATCGGTATGCCCTTCGGGTAAAGGGGCCCGGCGAGAGAGGCGGGGTACTTCCTCCCCTCGATATCGGGGATCTGGGTGGCGGTGAAGGCGACGACCTCCACGTCCTTTCTCCCACGGTAGAGCGTGTTGAAATTGTGAAAATCTCTCCCGGCCGCGCCCATGATGACCATTCTTTTTCGCTTCATAAGGGAAAGGCTCACCTCCGCATCTTTTCGATCAACGCAGTCGTCGAAAACCCTTTTAGCATCGGCACCCGCTCGACGCGACCGCCGTGCTCCTCGACGAATTGTGCCCCGACTATTGCTTCGCTTCCGTACTCGGCGCCCTTGACGAGAACGTCCGGCTCGAGCATACGAATCGTCTCGAGCGGCGTGTCCTCGCCGAACACGACGACGAAATCGACAACCTCGAGGGCCGCCAGCACGCACGAGCGGTCCTCCTCGGCGACGAGCGGCCGCCCGGCCCCCTTGAGGCTCGCGACGGACTCGTCGCTGTTGAGACCGACGACGAGCATGTCGCCGAAGCTCTTCGCCTTCACGAGGAGCTCGACGTGCCCCCGGTGCAGAATGTCGAAGCACCCGTTCGTGAAAACGATTCTCTTTCCCCTGTTTTCCTCCCGGAAACGTGCGAGAGCGTTCTGCGGGAGCATCTTTTCGCCGTATAGTGTCATGGCATTGCTATGAGAATGCAGCCTCGAGCTCTTCCGGCTTCACGGCGGCGGTTCCGAGCTCACGGATCACTATCCCAGCGGCCGCATTGGCGAGCTCGATCGCTTCGTAGACGGTCGCGCCGGCGGCGACGGCCGCCGCGAGAACACTTATGACGGTATCCCCCGCGCCCGTTACGTCGTATACCTCGCTCGAGCGCGCCGGAAAGTTCCGCGGGCGTCTCCGCCCCTCGAACAGTGTCATCCCCTCTTCCCCGCGCGTGATGAGGACGGCCGTCGCCTCGAGGTCGCGTAGGAGCGCCGCGCCGACGAGATTGAGGTCGGCCTCGCTCCTGATCTTCTTGTTGTAGAAGCCGCCGGCCTCTTTCTTGTTCGGCGTGACCGCGAACGCGCCCCGGTAGAGAGAGAAATGCCCTTCCTTTGGATCTATGAGGAAAGGCACCTTCCTGGGCCCGCAGAGCTCCCGTATGAGCTCCATGACATCGCCGGAGACGACGCCCTTTCCATAATCGGACACGACGACGACGCGGGCTCCCTTCAGGGCGGCCTTGACCGCCGAGAGGAGCTTCTTGAGAACGACCTCTCGTATCGGCTCGGCGGATTCGAAATCCGCCCGGACGACCTGCTGGCTATGCGCGACGATACGGATCTTCTCCGTCGTCCGCCGCCCCGAATCAGCGACGAGGGACGAGACCGAGAGCCCCTTGTCCCGTATGAGCCCCTTGAGCTCGGCCGCCGAGCCGTCCGCACCCGTCACTCCGGCCAGCGCGGCCTTGACGCCCAGAGAGGCGAGGTTCCATGCGACGTTCGCCGCCCCCCCAGGGCGTATGCTCGTTTCGGCGACGGCGACGACGGGGACGGGGGCCTCGGGGCTGATCCGGTCCACCTGCCCCCAGATGTAGCGGTCCAGCATGATATCACCGACGACGGCGACCCGGGATCGCCGCATCGCGCGCGTAATCTCTCTTACCCTGCTCTTCCGCATAGAAAAACCGCTCCGTCTCGCCCCGAGCCCGCAAACGTGGAGCGAACCTCTTCTTCCGCTATAGTTTATACTTTCGGAAATATACCTTAACCGGCGCGATTGAATCAAGGGGATTTGTCGCTCCCTAGCGC
>Ga0326726_10001531_pt1 | contig 21454 bp, 18 predicted proteins | sample MHFenrmetagenome_2_FD_207603 | JGI IMG/M metagenome (GOLD analysis project Ga0326726, IMG submission 207603) | Lab enriched peat soil microbial communities from Michigan Hollow, Ithaca, NY, United States - MHF15MN | ecosystem: Environmental > Terrestrial > Soil > Wetlands > Peat | place: USA... | reverse complement strand
CAACTCGACGTTCTACACGTTCGCGAACCAGTCGATGCAGGGCAACAACTACACCGACGCGCTGAAGAACGCGGGCCTGCCGACGCCGACCAAGATCGACAGCACGTGGGACCTGAACGAGTCGATCGGCGGCCCGATCAAGAAGGACAAGGCGTGGTTCTGGTTCTCCACCCGCTTCAACCGCACGGCGGCGTTCGCCGGGATCTTCGCGAATGCCAACGCGTACAACCCGAACGCGTGGACGTATGTGGCCGACACCAACAATCCGGCCGAAAACAAGGGCAAGGTGCAGCAGAACAACCTGCGGATCACGTGGCAGGCGACACCCAAGATCAAGATCGCCGCGGAACAGAAGATCGATACCTGGTGCAACTGCCCGACGTTCATCGGGGCGGCCAATGCGTCGAACGGCTCCACCACGATCGCGCAGCGCGCGCCGGAAGCGGCCAACGATCGACGCTTCCCGCGTCTGCGGCAGGAGCACGTCGAGTTCTCGTCGCCGGTCACGGACCGGTTCCTGCTCGAATTTGTGGGCATGCACCTGTTCGAGCGCTGGGGCAACATGGACCTGCGCTCGACGGACAACGGCGGCTCGCTCGACACGACGCAGGCGGCCGCGATCCAGAACATGATCTCGGTGGTCGAGCAGTCCAACGGCATGGCGTACCGCAGCTACGCGGCAACGGGGGCCGGTGGTCTCAACAACACGGTGGTGCCGAATTACACGTACCGCGTGGCGGCCTCCTACGTGACGGGCACGCACTCGTTCAAGGCCGGTTGGAACGACACATTTGGGTATCTGAACACCTACAACTACGCGTACCAGCCGATCAGCTACACGTTCAATCTGGGCTCGCCCACTGCGCTCACCGAGTACGCCGCCCCGTTCAACGCGATCAGCAACGAAGATCACGACCTCGGTGTCTTCGCGCAGGACACCATGAGGTTGAATCACATGACGGTCACCGGGGCGATTCGGTACGACTGGTTCAAGACGAGTTTCCCGACGCAGACGATCGGCCCTGGCAGCGCGTTGCTCGGTCTCCAGAATCGAAACATCACGTTTCCGGAGCAGGACAACCTGAACTGGAAAGACATCACGTACCGCATGGGGTTCGTGTGGGACGTGCGCGGCGACGGCAAGTCGGCCGTGAAGGTCGCGGCCAACAAGTACCTGCTCGGGCAGACGCTGAACGGCTTCGGCGCGTCGCCGAATCCGGCGAACGCGCTGGCGGGGAACACGTTCCGTTCGTGGTCGGACAACAACAACGATCACGTCGTCAACTGCGATCTGTCGAACAAGGGCCTGCAGAGTCTGGCCACGACGGGCAGCATCGACACGTGCGGTGCCGTCAGCACCAACGCGTTCGGGTCGACGGTTCCGCTGGCGACGTTCGATCCGGATCTGCTGACCGGCTGGGGCCACAGGCCGAGCAACTGGGAATTCTCGGCCGGCATCCAGCAGCAGCTCCCGAAGCGGATGTCGGTGGATGTCGGCTACTATCGGCGCATCTGGCAGAACTTCCCGGTCGTGGACAACACGCTCGTCGCCGCGAATGAGTTTCAGGCGTTCACCATGACGGTGCCGACCGATGCACGCCTTCCGGGCGGCGGCGGCAATCAGTTGACCTACTACAACGTCATCCCGACCAGGGTGTCACAGACGCAGAACTACAACACGCTGTCGGATAAGTACGGCGAGGAGTACGAGCACTGGAACGGCGTGGACGTCAGCTTCAGCGGCCGGATGCAGAACGGCCTCCGGTTCCAGGCTGGCACCAGCACCGGGCGCACTTCCACGGACAACTGCGCGGTCATCGCGCAGCTGCCGGAGATGCTCGCGTTCGGTGCGACCAACGCCGGCGGGACGGCGGCAGCCGCGGGCCCGCAGCTCGCGAAGGAGTTCTGCCACCTCGTGGAGCCGTGGCTGACCAACTTCAAGAGCCTTGTCGTCTATACCGTTCCCAAGGCCGACGTGCAGCTCGCGTTCACGTTCCGCAGCGTGCCGGGCCTCACGAACACCAACGGCAACGGCGCCGGCGGCGTGCAGCCGTCCGGCCTGGCGGCGAATTTCGTCGCGACAAACGCGTATCTGGCGGCCAACTCCAATCTCGGCCGTCTGCTCACCGGCACGACGACGGCGGCTCAGAACACGCAGCTGCAGATCATCAACCCGAATACCGTGTATCTGGACCGCGACAACCAGATCGACTTCCGCGTCGGCAAGGTGCTCCGGTACCGCGGCATGCGCGCGACGATCAACCTTGATTTGTACAACCTGACGAACACGAGCACGATTCTGGCGGCCAACGCGTCCTTTGGCGCCTGGCAGACGCCGACGATCATCAGCAACCCGCGGCTGATGAAGGTCAGCATGACGCTGGATCTGAAGTAGCGATTACGAGGAGGTTGGAGGTTGGAGGTTGGAGGTCAGAAGAACCCAGCCCTGACCTCCAACCTCTAGCCTCTAACCTCTAGTAGATCTTGTTCAGGAAGGCCGTCAGCAGCCGGTTGAACTCCTCCGGCTGTTCCATCATGACGAAGTGGCCGGTGCCGGGCATCTCGACGTACTCGACCTTCGGAAACAGTTTCTTCAGGTACGCCGGATCACCCAGCAGCGCCGATTTCTCCGCGTAGATTCCATACACCGGCATCGTCATCACATCGTCGGTCCACGTTGACGTGTCGAACGTCGCCGTCATCGCACCGGCGGCGGTGGCCGGCGGCGCGCCGAGCATCATCTTCAGTACGCGTGCCTGAACGTCGGCCGGCGTCTTCGGCGTGAACATGCTCCTGATCATGCTTTCACGCAGCTTGAGACCTTCGGGCGACATGATCTGCGCCGGGATGATTGGCGGCGCGATTCCGCGCCCGCCCTGCTGCGGCGGCGCTATCACCACGCCGTCGACGATGACGAGCGCGGCGACGTGTTGCGGGTAGAGGCGTGCGTACTGCCGGATGACCGGGGTGCCCATGCTGTGGCCGACGAGGACGACCTTGTCCACGCGCTGCTCGGCGCGAACGGCTTCGACGGCGCGTGCGAACAGGTCCATCGAGAATGTGCCGTCCTTCGGCGATCCGCTCCGGCCGTGACCGGGCAGGTCGAGCGTCACGACCCGGTACTGCTTCGAGAGCGCCGGCACCTGTCCGGCCCAGGACGTGTCGTCGCACGTCCAGCCGTGGACGAGGACGATCGTCCGGGGTCCCTTGCCGGTGGACGTCGAATGGATCTTCATCCCGTCCAGCGTGGCGGCGGACAGGGGCCACGCGGCGAGCGAGACCAGGCACAACAGGGGAGCGAGAAGCAGACGTCGAATCATGTCGTCACCGTTGGCTGTTGCGCAGGATCTGCGCGAAGTAGTTTGTGATGCCGTCGGGATCGGCGAGCCAGATCGTACGGAGACCTCCGCCGAACGGACCGAGCGGCTGCGTGATCTTCACGCCGGCCGCTTTGGCGCGGACGTCGACGGCTTCCGCGTCGCTGATGACGTACTGAATGCCGGCGGTGTACGTATTGGCCGCCGCTCCCGGACGCGCGGCCCAGACATTGAGGATGTTGGCGCTCTTCGGACCGAGCGAAAATCGAAGCGTCCTGCCGAATGCCGAGTCGACCGCGGGCAGCTCTTCGAGGCCCACGAACTCACGATAGAAGGCGCGGCTCTTCTCGAGGTCCGTCACCGTCGCACCCACTTCGAAGTGTGACGGATCGCCGCCCCGGGGATCCCTGGGATCAACGACGAGCTCCACCCACTGTCCGTCGGGGTCCGTGACCATCGCCCGGCGACGGCCGGCAGTGCCACGGAATTCGGGCGCCGCGTAGCCGTGCGACGTGAACGCTTTCGCGACTCCCGCTTCGTCCGCATAGAAGTACGTGAAGACGCGCAGCCCGGTGACGTCGAGCACGGGCCCGGACTTGTCCTGACGGCCCGCGCCGGCGTTCGTGAACTTGAACAGCGACGTGCCGATGTGAAACTGTGACATCTGTCCGCCGCCGGGCATGTTGATCGCAGGCGAGGCCTGCAGACCGAGCACGTCGCCGTAGAACTCCAGGACCTTCGCGCGATCCACCGAGAACCGGCGGAAGACATTCACCGAGTCCTGCGTCATCAGCGTCGCCGGTGCCGGCCCGGCCGTTTCCGCAAGCGCGACCGCCGCCGCCAATGCCACCGTCGACAACTTGATCATGAAGACCTTCCTCCGTACCGAGCCCCGAGCCCCGAGCCCCGAGCAAGCCCGAGTATGTTACAGCCCGTCTCTTCAATTGAAGTATCGTTTGTAAGTGCGCTCGTCGGAGTGGGTTGCGCTTCTGTACTTCATCTATTTGGCGCTCGTTTGCTGGTTGCGACCGCTGCCGCCATCCCGACGTCTCATCATTACAAGCGTTTCAGTTGTGCTGGCCGCCGCCATCTGGATCACCGCGTCGGTCGCGCCGTCATTCGTTCGAGACTGGGCACCATTTCTTTATGTCTCGGTCGGCTACTACCTGACCGGCTTTCTGTTCGTCGCGCCCTCCGTCGCGCTTGAAGCCTGGCTGCTCAAATGGGATCATCGATGGTTTGGTGATCCCACCACGCGGTTTGCCAAGTGGCCATGGTGGGTCGTCGCGTACCTCGACGTGGTCTACACGCTCTGCTTCCTGCTCTTGCCTGGAGGCTTCGCGGCGCTCGCGCTCACTGGACACTCGGACCGCGCGAACCGCTACTGGACGATGGTGCTGGCCGCCGACCTGGGAGCGTTCGCGCCGCTGAGCGTGTTTCAGACGCGCCCGCCGTGGGCGCTCGAGCCGGCGCCGACGCTCGGCGCCAGCGGGATCCATCGCCTCGCGTCGTACGTCGTGAGGAAGGGGACGACAGGCGTGAACACGTTTCCGAGCGGTCATGTCGCCGTCACGATTGCCGTCGCGGTCGGGGTGATCTCGTCGTTGCCGGTGACCGGAGCCATTCTGCTGTGCCTCGCCGCGAGCATCGGCGTGGCGTGTGTGGTGGGCCGATACCACTATGCGGTGGATGTGGTGGCCGGAGCGGCGCTCGGCACGGGGGTCTGCGCCGTCGTTGCGATCTGGGGCGTAAGTTGAGACGAGTGGGGTTCCAGTCGATTCTCGCGTTCATGTTTCTTGTGTCCGGGCTCGCTCGGGCGCAAGGACAGCAGTCGCCGCGAACAGGCGTGCTTCAGGGCACCGTCACCACGCAGGCGACCGTCCGGCTGCCCGGCGCCGAAGTGGTGGTGTCGGACACCGCCGGCAAGAAAGTGGCCGGCATTCTCTCGGACGAAGACGGCCACTTCAGCGTGGTCGGCCTCGCCCCTGGCCGTTACAGAGTATCCGCGGCGCTTGCGTCGTTCGTCACAGCGACGGCGACAGCAGAGGTCACGGCCGGCCGATCGACCGACATGACGATCGATCTGCCAATCGAGGGCATCTCCCAGAGCGTCGACGTGGTTGCCGCCAGTCCGGTCGTGTCGAACGAGAACACGCTGGCGCCAACCGAGACCATCAGCGGCAAGGAAATCGATACCTTCACGGGCGGCGGCGGGGGCCTGCAGGCGACGATGCGGCTGCTCGCCAGTGTCATCGAGGCGCCGAACGGCGTCAGCATCCGGGGAGGACGGCCGAGCCAGGCCGGTGTGCAGCTCGGCGTCAACACGATGGTCGATCCGTCCACCGGCCTCTCCAAGATCCTGCTGCCGGACGACGCGATCGAATCGGTGTCGGTGCTGCCGAATCCGTACGCCGTCGAGTTCGGGCGGTTCTCGTCCGGAGTCGTCGTCATCCAGACGCGGCGTGCCGGCGACAACTGGCGCCTGCGGATCAACGACATCGATCCGACGTTCCGCACGCACCGCGGGTCGCCCGTGGAGATCATCGGCCTCGGCCGCGAGGCGCCTCGCGCGGAGTTCGGCGGGCCGATCATCAAGGACCGGCTGTTCGTGCAGCAGGCGATGCAGTTCATCTACAACGCCAGCGACGTGCCCAGCCTGCCCGAGGATCTGCTGCACACGTCGACGTCGTTCAGCTCGTTCACGCGCGTCGACGCCAATCTCTCGGCCCGCCACTCGATGGTGGGAACGCTCGGGCTGTTTCCGGGCAGGACGCACGGCGACTTGCTCGGGACGTTCATGCCGTTCGACGCGACCGTGGACACGCGCGTGCGCGCCAACGAGATCGCGGTGACCGAGCGCGCCGTGTGGACCGATTCCCTGTTCGGCGAGACGAGCGTTCACGTCCACAACTACCAGACCGACGTGATGCCTCAGGGCGGGGCGCCCATGCAGCTCCTGCCGGACACGACGCTCGGCAATTTCTTCAACCAGCAGCATCGCGACACCGCGACCTACCAGGTCATCGCGTCCGTGTCCGGCTCCAAGGCCAGCAAATGGGGTTCGCACCTCTTCAAGGGCGGCGTCGATCTGCTGCGCAACTCGTACGACGGCACGAGCCTCAGCCGGCCCGTCCTCATCGAGCGCAGCAACGGCACGCTGGCCCGGAGCCTGACCTTCCCGGTGCCGACCGCGCAGTCCGCGCACACGACCGACGTCGCCCTGTTCGTGCAGGATCGATTTCAGCCGAACGCGCGCTGGTACATCGAGTTCGGCGGGCGTCTGGATCGCGACGGCGTCGTGCAGCGCTTCAACGTGACGCCGCGCGTGGGGAGCGCGCTGCTCCTGAACAAGAGCGGCAGCGCCGTGCTGCGGGGAGGGTTCGGCCTCTTCTACGAGCGCACGCCGTCCACAGCCGGCGCGTTCACCATGTTCGGCACGGTCCTCGATCAGCGATTTGCCGCCGATGGGGTGACGCCGCTCGGTCCGCCGGTGGCATTCGTCCACACGGCCGCCGATCTGCAGACGCCGCGCAGCCGGACCTGGGACCTCGGCATCGATCAGCGGTTCAACAAGTTCTGGTCGGTGCACCTCGGCCTGCTCGACCGTGAGGGCAGCCACGAACTCGTCGTGGATCCGCTCCAGACGGGAACGGCCGGCGAGCTGCGTCTGACGAGCGACGGACGCTCGACGTACTTCGGCGCTGAGGCCGGCGTGCATTTCTCGTATGGCGAGCGCGCGGACGTCAACGTCACCTACACGCGTTCGCGCGCCAGCTCCGATCTGAGCACGCTGTCGAACTACTTCGACACGATCATGTGGCCCGTCTTCGGCAGAAACGCGTATGCGGCCTCCCCGGCCGACGCGCCCAATCGGCTGCTGGCGCGGGGACGGTTCACGCCGTGGCCGAAGTGGCTCGTGGTCGGCATCGCCGACTGGCGCAGCGGCCTGCCGTACTCCGTCACCAACGACACGCTCGATTTCGTCGGGCCCCGCAACGTACTGCGATTCCCGACCTATTTCCGCCTCGAGGCCGGGATCGAGCGTCACGTGAAGATCTTCAAGTTCCAGCCGTGGATTGGCGTCCGCGTCTGGAACGCGCTCGACTCGTTCCTGCCGGTTGACGTCCAGTCGAACCTCGGATCGCCGAACTTCGGCACGTTCTACAACTCCGAGTACCCGCAAATCCGGATCGTCATGCGGTTCGAGCGGTGACGCTCCCGGCGCGGGTCCGTCGCATTGGACGCCTCGTCTGGACCGAGCGCCGCCCGTATCTCACCGGGATCATCTTCGTCGCGCTCAGCACGCTCACGTCGCTCGCGTATCCCTATGTCGTCCGCCTGATCATCGACGATGCGATCCAGGGAGGCCAGATTCAGCGGCTGAATCAGCTGTGTCTGATCATGGTGGGCATCCTCCTGCTCGAGGCCGGCGCGACGTGGGGCCGCGACTTCTTCTTCGCGTGGGGCGCCGAACGCGTGGGCGCCCGCGTGCGGCGGCTGGTCTTCGAGACGCTGCTGCGCCAGGACATCCAGTTCTTCGACAGCCGCGACACCGGCGAGATTACGACACGCCTCTGGGCCGACGTGCCGCCGCTCGAACACGCGCTTGGCGAGGAACTGGCCGACACGCTCAAGAACGGCGTGTTCGTCGTCTGCGGCACGGCGCTGCTCTTCTACACCTCGCCGCGACTCACGCTGTTCGTGATGCTCGGCCTGCCGCCCATTCTGTTTGCGTCGTCGGTGCTGGGGCGCCGGGTGAAGGCCCGGGCGGCCGACGTGCAGCACGCGCATGGCGAGGCCGGCGCGGCGGCGGCGGAAGTGCTGGCCGGCGTTCGCACGGTCCGCGCGTTCGCGCAGGAACCCGCCGAACGCCAGCGATTCGATCGGCAGCTGGCGCGCGCGCTCGAGTTTGCGCGACGTAAGGTCCACGCCCGCGCGGCGCTCGGAGGCATCTCCGTGATCGCCGGAGAATCTGCGGCTCTTCTGGCGATCTGGGTGGGCGGCCGCCTCATCGTCGCCAATCAGATGACGACCGGCGCGCTCATTTCCTTCATGCTGTACGCGCTGCTTGTCGCACGGGGGCTGCGCAGCGGCTCGCGATTCTCGGCGGAAGCGTTGCGCGCAGTGGGCGCGGCGGCGTGGGTGTTCGATCTCATTCATCAGGAGCCGCGTATTCCGCTCGAAGGCGGTCTGCAGCCTCCTGACTTCGCAGGCTCGATCGTGTTCGAGCGCACGCGCTTCCGCTATCCGACGCGTCCCGATGTCGAGGCGCTGAAGGGCATCGACCTGCGCATCGAGCCCGGTCAGGTCGTCGCCGTCGTGGGGGCGTCGGGCTCCGGCAAATCGACGCTGCTGAACCTGCTGTTGCGCTTCTACGATCCGCAGGAAGGGCGCGTGCTCGTCGGCGGGTTTGACGTCCGTGAGCTCGATCCGTCGTGGCTGCGCACGCAGATCGCCACGGTCATGCAGGAGCCGGTCCTGTTTTCGCGGACCGTGGGCGAGAACATCCGCTACGGGCTGCCCTCGGCGGACGATCGCGCGGTCGAGACCGCCGCGTCCTGGGCGTCGGCGGTCGAATTCATCGGCAGCCTGAACGGTGGATTCAACGCGTCGATCGGCGACCGCGGCGTGCAGCTGTCGGGCGGACAGCGCCAACGGCTGGCGATCGCCCGCGCGCTGCTCCGGCGTCCGAAGATCCTCGTGCTCGACGAGGCGACGAGCGCGCTCGACGCGGGGCTCGAGTCGGTGGTGCAGCAGGCGCTGCGCGCCATCGAATATCACCCGACGACGATCATCATCGCGCATCGGCTGTCGACGGTGGCTCACGTGGACCGCGTGGTGGTCCTCGAACAGGGCCGGATCGTCGACAGCGGAACGCACGACGAGCTCATTCGCACGTCGGATTTCTACCGTCAGCTCGTGCAGACGCAGCTCGCTGGACAGATGTAGTGTCCACCTTCAGGTGGACCGGGACGCCCGCCTAAAGGCGGACACGACGGTAGATTTCATCTAACCGGCCGGCGATCGCGCTCCAGTCGTACTTGCGGACGGCGCAGGCCCCCCGGGCGCCCATGACGCGTGCCTTTGCTGGGTCGTCGAGCAGCGCGAGGATCTCGTCGGCGAGCGCCTGAGCGCTCCCGGCGTCCACCAGCCGAGCGCTTCCCGTGCTTTCGAGCAGCTCGGCGTAGCCGGCGATTCGCGTCGCCACGATCGGCCGGCTCGCCGCCATCGCTTCGAGCAGGACGAGCCCGAAGCTCTCATCGCCGAGTGCGGGCGAGCACACGATGTCCGCCGACTGGTAATACCCGGGTAACTCCGCATCCGGCACACGGCCCGCGAATGTCGCGGCGATGCCCGCGTCACGAGCCGCGGCTTCGAGGCTCTCGCGGTCCGGTCCGTCTCCTACAACGACCAGTCGCGCAGCGTGTCCGGTCTGCTGCACGATGCCCATGGCGTGAATCAGGTGCTCGACGCCTTTTCGAGGCTCGAGACGGCCCACGTAGAGGACGTGGCGCTGGTCCGGCGGCATGTCAGGCGTGCGCGTCGCGGGCCTGGCAAACCGCTCCACGTCGATGCCGTTCGGGACGATCTCGTACTCGCCGGGAAAGTGCGAAGACACCGTCCGCCGGGCGGCGTCGGAAACGGCCAGCCGGATTGGCAGCCGGCGCATCAGCGGCTCGAACAGCCGGCGGTAGCGCGGGTACCACCGATGGCCGTGCTCACGGTATGTGTGAAAGGTGGCGACGACAGGCGCCGTCGACTGCCAGAGCACGAACCACGGCACGAGCGGCATCAGCGGCTCGTGCATGTGGATCACGTCGAATCGCCGCGCGCGAAAGAACTGGCGCACCCGGCGCCACGAACGCGGGTCGGCGCCGAACCCGGTTTCGGTATTGCCAATGACGAGCGAGACGCAGGGCCCGAGCGAGACCTCGCCGTCCGTGAGGGGCGCGGACGAGGCGCCGAATACGCTGACGTCGTGGCCGAGCCGCCGCAGCGCGGCGGCCTGCGCCCGGATGTGCGTGTTGACGCCGCCGTGGCGGCCGAGATCGTAGGGGGCGCAGATGCCGATGCGCAGCGGGCCCGCGGTCCAGGCACGGGCCGTCATCGGCCGCGCCGCGATCGGGATCCGGCGCGGTGTACCAGGTCGCGAAGCGCGGGCGTGAACCCGTCTTCGATCGTGGCGCCGTAAGGTGCGTCCGGCGACAGCGCCGACACGAGCAGCCGATGCGCCCTGCCGAGGTTGTGGTACGGCAGCGACGGGATCCAGTGATGAAGAGCGTGATAGCGAAGGCCGACCGGCGCGACGAGCGCGCGGCCGGCGTTAGCGATCTGCACGGAAACCGGTGGACGCCGAATCGTCGCGATGGTGCACGAATCGAGCAGCTGCTCGTTCATCGACAGCGCCTCCGACCCCGGCTCGTCGTGATCGTACCGGTGTGCGGCGAGTGTGCGGGCGGCGTTCACGCCTGAGGCGAGCGCGCTGACGCCGGCCCAGCCGAACAGGACGGCAGGCGGCAGGCGGCCGGTCCAGAGCAGCGCGGCCGATGTCCAGCACAGCGCGCACGCCGCGGCCTCCTGGACGCGGCCGGCCAGCGGAATCGGCGCCTGTCTCACGTAGAGATGGTTGATGACGAGCGCGGATCCGTGGGCCCTCACGAACCGGCGCAGCGGAGGGACGATCCACGACAGCGGCGCGAGCAGCGCGAACCTCAGCACGAACAGCAGCGGCGCCAGCAGCGAGGCGATCACGTAGCCGGCCATCAACGCTGGCGACCGGTGGCCGAACGGCACGTACTCCGGGTCCGCTTCAGTCCCGTAGGTCCGCTGACGATGGTGGTCGGTGTGCACGCCCTCATAGAGGAAGGACGGCACGAGCATCGGAACACCGATCAGCACGTTCCACACGAAGGTGAACGCCGGCACATCGCGCTGCACGCGGTGAGTGATCTCATGGATGAACAGCACCGCGCGGTACAGCGCCAGAGTTGCGACGGCGAACGAGGCCGCGCGGATCCAGCCGGCGCCGAGCACCGCGAGCACGAACGCCGTCCAGCCGACGATGCTGCTGCCGAGAAAATCGCTCCAGTAGATGACCGGCGAGGCTTTGAACCATTCCGCCGGAATCGCGCGGATCGCGTCGTCGATCGCACGCTTGCTACGAGGCGTTTCGCTGGCTGCTGGCAGAGACACGGGACCCCGGTCTGACAATCGCGTTGAACAGCGTGATGTTGCGATCCCGCAGGAAATGCAGAAGCAGCGACGTCCACGACTGATACGAGTGCAGGCCGTCGTAGAATTCAGGCGCGATGCGGCGGATCTGCGGCAGGCGCGACCATGGGATGGTGACGATGTCGTGATGCTCGTTGTGGTAGCCGACGTTGAACGACACTTTGTTCAGCGGACCGTAGTAGGAATACGTTTCCTGGTCCGGCACGAGCGCGAAGTGCTCCTGAATCCAGCGGGCGCCGAGCGGGTGCAGCCCGATCGCGAAGACCGTCGACATCACGAGGTACTTGAGCGGCGCCACGCCCGCGACGTAGACGAGCAGCGCCATCGCGGCAACCTGCACCAGAATGTTGACGATCGTCCAGCCGTCGAGCAGCGTGACCTTCTTCATGCGGCTGGGGCGGACGACGCCCTGGACGAAGATCGTGCCGGCAATCCACGTCGCCTTCCTGATCCCCGATCGACCGATCACCCGCGCTTCGGTGGGGCCGGGAATGCCGGCGTCGAAGTCGAGGTCGCCCATGTGGCGGTGGTGCAGCAGGTGATATTTGCCGAACGAAATGGCGCCCGGCACGACGAGCGGGAGATTCGCGAGGATGGCCACCCAGCGGTTCGCCGTCCGCCACCTGAAGACCAGGTTGTGGCAGGTGTCGTGGATGAGCGACCACAGCGCGTGATCGATCGTCGCGCCGATGAGGTACGCGGCGGGCGCCCAGATCATCCAGCTGCGATGTCCGAGGGCGAGCGCCAGCGCGATCTGCGCGACCACGAGGAGCAGCGTCCACAGCGCGCTCCGCGGCTCCGTTCCGGCGAGCGAGCGGAGCTCGGGGTGCGCCGCGAGCATGCGCCGTCCGCGCTGCGCGTGCGGCTCTCCGTATGTCACGTGGATGTAATCGAGCGAAGCCACTGTTGACTCTATTGATAAGGTAGTCTGCCGCGTCGGTGCGTGCAAGGGCGGGAGGACGTTGGGCAGGAACGGCAACGACGAGCGGAACCTGATCGGCACGGTGGCCGTCACGGGCGCCACCGGGTTCATCGGCCGGCATCTGACCGCGAGTCTGGTCGCGCGCGGCGTCGCGGTGCGGGCGATCATCCGGCCGGGATCCCGGAGCGCCGATCCTCCCGGCGCGGCGATCGTTCGTGCGCCGCTCGAGGCCCGTGCGCTGGCCGATGCCTTCGCCGGTGTCGACGCCGTCGTTCACCTCGCGGGCGTTGTCAGCGCCGTCGCCGCCGAAACGTATGCGGCGATCAACGCCGAGGGAACACGGGCCGTCGCTGCGGCCGCGGACGCCGCGGGCGCGCGCCTTGTGCATATCTCCAGCCTCGCCGCCGCGGGGCCCGCACCTGCATCGACCCCGCGCAGCGAAGACGACGCACCCGCGCCGCTGACGCCGTACGGACGAAGCAAGCTGGACAGCGAACGCGTGCTGCGCGCGCTTCCGTTGCTGCGCTGGACGGTTCTGCGGCCGGGCGTTGTCTATGGTCCCGGCGACCGCGCCGTCCTGCCGCTGTTCAAGCTCGCTGCCGGTCTGGTGGCGCCCGTGGTCGGCCGCCCGGGCGCGGCGTACACGTTCGTCTACATCTCGGACGTCGTTCGCGCGATCGAAGCCGCGCTCGAAGGGACAACCGCCGGCGGAACGTTCTTCGTGGGCCATCCCCAGCCCGTTACGCCGCGCGGACTGCTGGAGACGATCCAGCAGACGATCGGCCGCCGCGGCGCGCTCATCACCGTCCCGATGCCGCTCACGCGCCTGGCGGCGGAGGTCTGCGATGTCGTGGGGCGCGTCACCGGCCGCGCGATGCTGATCAACCGCTGGCGTTACGCGGAGCTCGCGGCTGAGGGGTTCGTGTGCCGCGTCGATCGGATGCGCGATGTCCTCGGCGTCACGGCCGCGGTCGATCTTGCTACCGGGATTGCGAAGACGGCGGAGTGGTACCGGAGCGTGGGGTGGCTCAGGCGGTGACGCCGACGCCGACGCGCGCCTGCGCGAACAGATCGAGCGCGTGCGAGATTTGTTCGGGCGTGTGGGCCGCCGAGCAGCTGGCGCGCAGCAGGCAGTCGTCCTGCGAGCAGCCGGGCGGCACGATGAGGTTCACGTAGAGCCCCGACGCCAGCAGTTCCTGCCAGAGGGCGATCGTCCGATCCTCCTCGCCGGTGAAAATCGGAACGATCGGCGACTCGGTCGAGCCGATGGCGTAGCCCATTTTCGTCAGGCCCTCGCGCAGCGCACGAACGTTCGCCCACAGCCGATCGCGAAGCTCGGGATGCTCGCGGATGACGCGCACGGCTGCCCGCACGCTCGCCACGTTCGACGGCGAGCCCGAGGCCGTGAATACGTAGGCCCTCGCCAGGAAATGAAGCGCTCGCAGTTCGGGATGGTCGGAGACGCACGCGCCGCCGATGCCCGCCAGCGATTTCGAGAACGTCCCCACGACGAAGTCGATCTGGTCCAGCACGCCCTGATCCTCGGCGCAGCCGAGTCCGGTGGCTCCGAATGTGCCGAGCGAGTGCGCTTCGTCAACCAGGATGTACGCGCCGTGGGCGCGCGACACGTCGACGATGTCGCGCAGCGGCGCCACGTCGCCGCGGATCGAATACAGGCCCTCGACGACGACCAGGCGGTTGCGCTGGCCGGCCGGGAGGCGCTCGAGCTTCTTGCGCAGGCTTTCGGGCGAGTTGTGACGGAACGCGACCACCTGCGCCGGCGTCTGGCGCGTGGCGTCGTAGATGCTCGCGTGGCTGTCGCCGTCGATCAGGATCACGTCGTCGGGACCGCAGAGCCCGCCGATGACCGAGAGGTTGGCCTGATAACCGGTGCTGAAGATCAGGGCGTGCCGCTTGTGGAACCAGTCGGCGAACTCGCGCTCCAGATCCTCGTGCAGCGACATCGTGCCGTTCGCCGTCCGCGAACCCGTGGTGCCCGTCCCGTAGTGCAGGACGGCGTCGCGGGCCGCGGCGACGACGGATGGCTCGAACGTCAGACCGAGGTAGTTGTTGGATCCGAACATCAGGGTCGGCTTGCCGTTCACGACGATTTCGCATGGACCGAGGACACGCTCGATGACCGTCGCTCCTGGACTGGCCAATCCGGAAGCGAACATCGCCCGCCGCCGTTCGACGACCCTGAGCTTCTCGAGCAGATCCATCCGCTTTTCGGTCACGCTTGTGCTCCTGACGACCCCGCCGCCGCCGTACGTTCCAGTTCGCCGCGCTCGTAGCTCATTTTCGTCGCAGCCCTCCGCACCTTGCCGGACGTCGTCCGCGTGACGGTCCCGCCGGGGGCGAGCACGACGTCGTCGACGAGCAGGCCGCAGACGTCCACGATGCGCCGGCGGATCGAGTCGGTCAGTTCATGCGCCGGCACGGTGCCGCTCGGCTCCACGACGACGACAGTCCGATCGGGCCGTCCGGTTTCCGCGGTCCCGAACGCGACCACGCGGCCTCGCCGGATGCCGGCCAGGTCGGACAGACCCCACTCCAGATCCTGCGGATGATACTTCCGCCCGTTCACGATGATCAGGTCTTTGACGCGGCCGCAGACGAACAGCTCCCCCTTAGACAGGTACCCGAGGTCGCCGGTAAAAAGCCATCCATCCCGTATCGTTCGTGCCGTGATCTCGGCATCGTTGTAGTACCCCGGGCTGACGGACGGGCCGCTCAGCGCGATTTCGCCGATGTGGCGCTCGGGCAGCGGGCGGCGCTGGTCGTCCACGATACGAATCTGGTGACCGGGAAGCGGGAGGCCGCATCCCACGACCGACACGGTTTCGCCGTCGTCGTCGCTGGCCGCGCGTGTGGCGACGCGGCGCGACGTCATGTCGTCCGCGGACAGGCACTCCACCTTCAGGCGCCGTCCCCTCGGCGAGATCGTCGCGGCCAGCACGTGCTCGGCGAGGCCGTAGCTTGGCAGAAAGGCGGTGTCGCGGAAGCCGGCCGCGCGGAACTTGTCCGCGAAGGCCGCGAGCGTGGAGGCGTGAATCGGTTCGGCGCCGCAGCCGGCGACGCGCCACGACGACAGGTCGAGGCCTTCCATCTCGCTGTCCTTCACGCGGCGCACCGACAGATCGTAGGCAAAGTTCGGGGCGAAGCTGACCGTGCCTTTGAAGCGGGAGATCGCGCGCAGCCACTCGATCGGGCGCTTGACGAAGGCCTGTGGTGTCAGCAGGACGGCATTCACGTGCGCGTAGACCGCGCCGAGGGCCATGCCGACGAGGCCCATGTCGTGATACAGCGGCAGCCAGCTCACCGCGACGTCCGATGTCGACGCGTCGAGGCCGTTCGTTCCGGCGAATGCCGCGATATTCGCCGACAGGTTGCGATGCGTGATGACGACGCCTTTCGGCGACGACGTCGATCCGGAGGTGAACTGCACGAACGCGATGTCGTCGGCGGAAGGGACGGCGAATCCGGTCGTGGCGGGCGCGTCGAGCGTTTCGCAGGCGGCCACGAGGGCGAGGCCGGGACAGACGGCTCGCAGCGCGTCGAGGTGCGGCCGGAGACCGGCGCTGGTGATCACCGCGCGCGCGCCGCAGGACCGCAGCACCGCCGCCGTCGATTCCAGATAGCGCGGGAGATCGCTTGTCGTCGCCGGCGGGTAGAGCGATGCGGGGACGGCCCCGGCGATCGACGCGCCGAAGAGCGACGTCAGAAACTGTTCGTGATCGGCGACGACGAGCGCGACCAGGTCGCCGCGCCGCAGGCCAAGAGCGCGCAGCGCGTTCGCAAGCCGGAGCGCCCGGTCGTGGATCTCCGTGTACGACCGGATGGTTTCTCCCCGCGAGGAGACGAACCGGTAGCCGCGTTCGCCTCGCGAGGCCTCCGCAAGCATTTCGGGGAGCGTGCGTGGAGCGTGCATCAGACCGTCGCCCGGCCCTCAACGAGCGCGGCGACCTGCGCCACGACCTGCGCCACGGTTCTGGCCGCGGGCACGTCGTTCAGCGGAATCGACACATCAAACCGATCTTCGAGCTCGGCTATAACTTCGAGAACCTGCAGCGAGTCGAATCCGAGGTCCGTGACGAGGTCGCTGGCCGGCGCGGGTTCGATTGGACGGCGGCTCACCGTTTTGAGCACCTGAATGACGCCGTTTTCGATGTCGGAGTGCGCCGAGTCTCTCATTCGCAGCCTCTAAGAATAGCATTGGCCTGCAAGGAATTCGCAAGGTTCAGCCAGCAAACCAAGCAATGTCCGGGCCAGTCGCTTCACTGTATTCTGACGTCAGTCAGATACGTGCGGACGTGGGAGGAAGATGCATGGACTGCAGAATTCGTCGCCCCCGTCGTGATGTCCGGGGTGTCGTCGATGCCGTCGCCGTCGTCGCGGCGATGACCGTCATGACGCTTGCCGGCGCGACCAGGGGCGCCGCGCAGGGCCGAAGCGTGACGGCCGACGCCGACATCAAGGCCGCGGTCATGAAACAGATCGCGAGTCTCGACTACGGCGGCCGGCGGCCGACGGTTGCCGTCACGGGCGGCGTCATCATGCTGTCCGGTACCGTGTCCAGCCTCTGGCTCAAAGAGGAGACAATCAACCGGGCGCTCAAGGTGCCCGGGCGGACCTCCCTCGAGTCCGATCTGACGATTGCGAAGGCCGAGAGCGACGACAAGCTCGCCGCGGAAGTCGCAAAACGAATCGCTGGCTACGATCGATTTACCGTCTACGACGACATTCAAGGGAGCGTGAAGAACGGCGTCGTTCGCATTGCCGGCGCCGTCACCGAAGAAAAGAAACTGGAAGATCTCGTCGAGCGCGTGGCCAAGGTCCGCGGGGTGCAGGCGATCGACAACAAGGTCACGGTGCTTCCGGCCAACCGGAACGACGATCAGCTGCGTGTCGCGATCGCCAACGCGATCTATCGCAATCCTGAGTTCGAGAACTACTCGATGGCGAATCCGCCCATTCACGTCATCGTGAACAACGGATATGTGACGCTCACCGGGATCGTCCGATCGGACATCGAGAAAATCAAAGCGCACGAAGCGGCCGCCGGCGTGTTCGGCATCATCAAGATCGACGATCGCGTCAAGCTTGCCCGCGACGTCAAATAGCCACTGAGAGTTTGGGACTTACTTTCCGACTTCAAGCTTTAAGCTTTCAACTTTCTTAATACGCCCAAAAGGGGCCTGTCCCGCCCGGCGTGCTCTGTCCCGCAATCGCGACGAATACGGTCCGGCCGAAGAAGAACGGCAGCCCCCAGTCGAAGCCCCCGGGGTTGGCTCCGGTGGCTTCGGCAAAGACCGAAAACGTCGCGTTGATCCGGTCGACGTTGCCCGCATTGAAGGCGACGGCGTTCGTCGTGCCGTTCAGTCCACGCTGTGTCGCCGAAAGCGCCGTCAGCGCCGTCGGACAGTAGAACCCCGTGCTGTTCTTGCAGTCTGGAAGCCCCGTACTGGCCGAGTCGAGGAAGAAGATGCCGTTCGAGCCCGAGTCGATGAAGCTCGAGGTGTAGGTCTGGCCGTTGAAGACCGTCGCGAAGTTGGCGAGGTTGTCGAGCGTGAAGACCTTCGCCGAGCCGAGCGCGTTGTTGCTCTGCGTGCCGATGCCGAACGTCATCGTCCCCGACGAAGATGGCGCCCCGCCAGTCTGGACCGTCGGGAGCTGAATGACGATGCCGTTGTTGTTGACGGCGAAGTGCGAGACCGGATTCTGAACCTGACTGGCCACTGGTTCGGCGGCGATCACACAGCCGGATGACGGGCAGGTGTAGTACAGCCCCGGATTGGACGAGCCCGTGATCGCGCAGCCCAGGCCGCAGTCTTCACGGAACAGTCCGACGCCCAGAATGCCGTTGGCATTCAGATCGTTCAGCGTTTCTTCGGCGGTGCCCTGGCTGGAACAGCTGCCCGGGACCGTCGGGAACTTGTCGAGGCCCACCACCTGAACGGCGATGCTGCTCGCTGTTTCTCCGGCCATCTTCACATCGGCCGTCTGTACCGGACCCCACGTGAATCCGTCCACGAACGGCAGACATTCGACCACGGGCGCACCACCGGCACCGGTCTGCTGTGGCAACGGCAGCGTCAACACGCTCGACACTACTCGCAAGCCGACCGAGCCCGTGTCTATGAGGATGCCGCCTATCGTCTGGCAGTTCGACGTCGCCGGAACGCAGATGGTGACGTTGGCGAAGGCGCCGTTCAGATAGTTGTTCGTCGGTCCGGCGTTCACGACGATGGGCAGCACGTTCGTCGGCGCGCCAGAACCCGAGCTCGATGTGGACGAGGAATCGCACTGCCGCGAGGACACCTGTGCGGCGAGCATGATGCCGATGAGAAGGGTTCGATACACGCGCGTCCGTCCTTATCGAATGACGTTGGGCTGGACGCCCTGTGGAAGCAGCCCGGGCGCATAGGCGAATCCGGAAAACGCCCGCGCATGTCCGCTGATCCGCACGATGAGGCTGCCGTCGTTCACCATGAGCACGCCTCGTGTCCTTCGCGTGTTTCTCGCGGCGCCGGTGGCGCGTTGAAACTGCTCGAAGTACGGCCCCAGCAGCTGGCGCATGTCCGGAGGCCACGGTCCCTCCCACGCGACGCCGAAGACGGTGCCGCCAGGAGCGTAGTACTCGCGAATCGTCACGCCGGCGGGCGACTGCAGTTCGTGAAGGGTGTAGGCGCTCGTCCGGATGATCCGCAGCTGAGCCGCCTTCATCTGCACGCGGTCGGCGTCGACCGTGCCGACGTTGCCGCCGAGTGACGCGAATGTCGGAGACGGCAGCGTGGAGAACGCGAGAGCGGCAATCGCGACGAGGGTCGTTCGCGTCATGCTGCGATCGATCCTACTGCGACGGCCTCAGGAATCCGACAGGATTTGCCTGATCCTTAAGGTTGGGGTGCAGCCGGCGGCCGTAGAGACGCCGTGATGTAGGCGACCACCTCCCACACCTCGTCTTTCGTCATCTCGCTCTTGAAGGCCGGCATGTGCGGATCGTGCCGGCCGTTCCATATCTTGTAGAACATCACGCCGTCCGGATTGCGCGACATGGCCAGGTTCGCCGGCTTGTTCTTCCGGTCTTTCCGGTCGACGTCCGGGCCATCCCCAAGCCCCTTCTTCCCGTGGCACTTCTCACAGTGTGAGTTGTACTGAGACTTGCCTTCCTTGAGGACCTCGGGCGAGGCGGACAGCGGGTTCTTCTCGCTCGCGGCGTCCGGGGGGATGGTCCAGCCTTTGGACTGCGCGAACACCAACGCGGCGAACACGAAGCAACACGCCACCACAGAGGACACAGAGGACGCAGAGGCAAAACTTGTCTTCCGAAGGTTCATCTCAGCGTCCTCTGCGTCCTCGGCGGTGGAGAGCTTCCTCTATCGCCTATTGTTTCACCAACTGCCCGCGCATCACACCGCCAGGATTGGCCGCCGTGTGCACGTTGAAATAGAAGCCCGCCGGGTTGTCGAGAATCGATTGCATCTGGGCCGCCGTCACCGCGACGGCGACTCTCGTGAAGGTACCTGCGCCGCTGCTGAGCACGACTTCGCCCGGGTTGACCGTCGTGCTGATTAGAATCGGCCCGGCCACGCCCGTCGCGCCCGTATGAATATGCGCGATGTTCACCACCGTCGTCGCCGGGAAGCCCGTCATGTTGACCGTGAAGTTCACCGTGGCAGCGGTAATCGTGCCTGAGGCGTCGCGCGTGATGTTGAAATCCATCGTCGAGGTGCCGCTGCCGACCGATTCGGCGTTCGCGATCGGCGGCGTTTCCTGAGCCGGCAATAGAGTTGCGGTAAATCGCGTCGTGGTCGTCCCGGCGGTCGAGGACGAGGGGGTCGAACTGCTCGACGAGCAGCCGGCCGCGAGAAGGAGTCCAAGGACGGCGATCGAGAGGCGTTTCATGTTCGGTGTCACTCCTTTGTGATCAGAAGAATTTCCGCGTCAGGTTGAAGCCCATGAACAGAGCGTCGGGAAGACCTCCCGACGCCGTCTGCGCGAACGTCGTGCCTTGCGAGTTCCCGAAGTTCAGCTGGAACAGGTGGGCACCGGCGCGCTTTTCGATCGCGAAGGCGTATTCCGTCGTATTCGCCGCCAGTCCCGCGACGCGCGGCGAGACTTCGGCCGAGACGTATACGGTGGGCCTGATGCGGACACGCCCGCCCAGGCCGATGAAGAACGTGTTGTCCTTGACGCCTGTGATCTCTGCGAGCAGCGGCGAGACGTTGTGCACCCAGAGCGGTACCGCGTACAGGGCGACGTGGTCGTCGATCTGCCGGGAGATCGTCGCGCCGACCGACGGTGCGTAGCGCTTGGTGAAGTTGTCGCCGCCTTCGATCGACAGGAGCCCGGACACCGAGAGCGGCGTCTGGCTGTTCTGGTGGATCGCGTCGTACTTCGCGTACAGCTGAATCGTCCGGTCGAAGTTCGTCCGGTAGGCCACCACCTCGACGTGGCGGATGGGGGCGAACCGGTACTCGAAGCCGATCTGCGCGCCGTTGTCGATTCCGAAGAGGCCTTTGGCCTGATCGCTGAAAGGGCCGTTCCGCAGGTTGCCGTTGAATCGGTGCGTCAACGCGAAACTTGATTTGTAGAGCGGCAGCCGCAACGTGGTCGGCAGGTTGATCAACCGGTAATCCGGTTCGGCGGGCTGCAGCACCGCGTCGTCGTCCCCGTCAGAGCCGGACGACTGGGCGAGCACCGGCACCGCGAACAACAGAGCCGCGAACAGACCAAGAACAGGAACCAGCTTGAGGGAGCGTGTGAGCACGAGGCGGACAGAAAGCAAGCGAGGGACCAACGGACACAAGGGCATGCGCTCTCCAATTCCGACGCGATCGCGCAGGAATGGACGAGGCGGCGCGCTGCGTCATTACGCGAAAGGTAAGGCCTTACGACGCGTGTTCGCGACACTGCTACACTGGCGAACGGTTTTTTGGAGAATCCGATGCTGAAGAGCGTGTTGGCCTGTGGCTCCATC
>Ga0326726_10001530_pt1 | contig 21461 bp, 14 predicted proteins | sample MHFenrmetagenome_2_FD_207603 | JGI IMG/M metagenome (GOLD analysis project Ga0326726, IMG submission 207603) | Lab enriched peat soil microbial communities from Michigan Hollow, Ithaca, NY, United States - MHF15MN | ecosystem: Environmental > Terrestrial > Soil > Wetlands > Peat | place: USA... | reverse complement strand
GAAGGATCAAAAGTGTATTTCCATCATGTCATTGATGAATTTAGGTCAATGGGATGTGATTCTGTTGTTCTCGGATGCACCGAAATTCCTCTGATTATTCTGCCGGGAGAATCATCATTGCCAGTCCTCGATTCTACAAGAATACTGGCAAGGGCAGCACTAAAGCTTGCAGTTGGGGCCTAGAAAGGGAAATGATGGAACCACTCCGCGGTTCATAAATCATTGTCAAATCTGTTACCTAAAATTGATGTAATCGCTCCGCGATTGGCTGCCTTAGTTCATCCATTTTCCTGATGGAACCTCGGAGGGGTTCCATCAATACTAACAAAACTGCAATAAAATAATGTCGAACCCCGGAGTGGGTTCAACAGAGATAGCGGATATGGGAATAATATAGCGACCAAAATCAGATGGTCTATTTTTCAGGATTGCTTGGAACTTTCCATTCGCCTGTTGTAGTATTCAGCTTATGGCAGTTGGTGCATTCTCCCTGGAAAGCAGTCAGGAAATGATTACTATTCCCTCCGGTTAGATGAATCAGATGCATTACATTATCAAAATGCGGAGCAGTGGGTCTTGTTCTGTGACATGATATACAGGCTGACGGAATGTTTTTCCAGGCTGCAGATGCCTGAGGATGTACCCCAGTAAGCTTCACGCCCGTTGGTGCTGCTCCCTGTGCTTTTTTAACAACCTCCGGATCTGCTTTTGTAAACCATCCGGTCATAATTGTGCTGAGCCGGGAATCAAAACCTACATCCGGCCTGTTCCTGTGACAATCCACACATGCATTCGGAAAATTGTCGTCGGATGTTATTCCCGGAATTTTCCGCGCAGCAGGAGCCTGCTGCCTGACCTCGACTGCAGGTTTTTCCTGTGCAAAAACACTGCATGCAAAGGCAAGACTAATAACTAATGTCAAATATTTCCTCATGGTTTCTGGTTTAGGTTGAACTATTAAATCTTTTTAACAAATCCATCCTAAATTATATAAGAGAAAGACAAAAATCAAGTATATTTTAAAATATAATTCATCCTGTATCGTCTAGTGATTTTAAACCCCCCTTAAGGGTGGCTGGGGGCCGGACTTCTTCTGTATTCTTATTATAGATCCGGCAGATTATACATTTTCCTGGTTTCGCAGACATCAAGAAATTCCTTTTTGAATAATTCTTTATCTTCAATGGTTGTATAGAAACCCTCCAGGTATCTGAGGTTTTCCTTTCTGGTTGCCTTCGAAATCAGCTCCTGATTATTAATTATGGATTCAAATACCGGCTTAAGATTACGGAAAAGTTCAAAAGTCCTCCCGAACTCATCTTCAGTATTGCATAATCCTTTGTACACCCTTCTTTTGCTGAGAAATTTCTCAGGCACATCCCTGGGTTTAGTATAACTGGCATCAATAAGTCCTGCAAAATCAAAATCATACGGGACTGAATAAAGGGGCTTTGGATTACCTACTGACTGAAGTATTATTACATTTCTTCTTGATGCAATAAACCAGTCCCTGTTTCCGATCAGGTACTCAAAAACTGCCATCTTAACGAAGTTTTCCCTGTCAAGGTCAAAAGGTGTCAGAAAACTGTTCCTCTCAGTCATATCGTTACGTTCAGCCATCTGATCTTCGTGCTCGATAAAGAAGCTGTATCTCTCAAAAACCTCCTTATTTTTACGAGTATCAAAATAACGGACCTTGACAAGTCTTACCTTCAGGCTTAAATCAGTAACCTGGTTATACAACTTATAGATAACGTATTCCTCAACCACGTCTTCTTCTCTCTGGCAGGCTGTGACCAGCTTAAGCTTATCCTGGTTATTGAATATCGTATTCCTGACTTCACTTTTCCTGAAGTTCACAAGCAGTGGCGGGAATGTACATATTTCTGGGTTACGGCGAAAATCACCCCTTGCCCTCACCTTTACATTGAATATTTGGGTTTTCCCATCAGGGCTATGATAAATCAGTTTGCCAGGATGAGGTTTAGGATCTTTTGAAGTGTCAGCCCTGATCTCCGAAAAATGGGAACTAAGCTCCAGGTTTATTATCTCATCTGAAAGGAACAGGGTGTCTGTTTTATGTGCCTGTGCCTTTACAGAATCAGGATTTAAAAGAAAAACCATCAGACAAATGGATATCTTAAGGGAGGTCTCTTTTAAAGAATTTGTGATATGTGTCAGGTTAGCCATAATATATTAATGATTTTTTCTACTTCAAAAAAGATTGTTATGGTGTATCCTTTTTTCTGTCAGGTTTTGCTCCGGTTTTTTTCATCACCAGGTCAATACCGCTGAAAACCTTTTCCTCAACATTACCGGCAAATGGTCCGGGGAGTCCGTAGTAGATCATGCTTGTTTCCGGTTCGTAGCCTCCTTCCCTGAGCACCCTTGCAGAGGGAATATAGCATTGGACTTCAGTGGAGTAACCTGCAACAAACATATTTTCATGTGGGTACCTCTTTTTTGAATTCAGAGAATAATCCACCACCACTTCTCCACCAAGCGCCAGTATTGTAAAATCATTGCTGAAACGTACTGCCTGAACGGGATATGAAAGAGTACTGATGTCATACCCTTTATCAATTGCGTCGAGAATAAACCTTGCCCTTTTTATCCTGAAGCGGTCGTCACCCAGCATTTCTTCTTTAAATTGATCAGGGTTAACCGGAGCAAACTCAAGACTGACGGTAGTAAAATATGTCCTGATACGAGGATGCACCTTGACAAATTCACCCGACAGCGCCTTCTGTACTTCTCCAGCAAGAGTTTTTCCATGCTGTATGGCAAATTCAACAGATCTTCGTGGATTCGGATTCTGATCGGCTCCGCAGCCGGCCATAAACATTGCAGTTACATCCGGATTTGCCTTTTCAACCTCGATCTGTGCAAAACCCGCATAATCACCATTAACCTGGTAGATGTCAAGAGTAGTGTTATGGCAGGCATAACCAAAGAGAACTGCCCTAAGTTTTCCGTCGGATGTCACAACCTTCAGTACCGGGACGTCATTGTCGACAGGACCTTCATTGTTGACTCCGATGACATAACCCTTTTCAGTCTCCTGGCGCCTGTTTACCGCGATATCAGCTGAAGAGTGAGCAATATAGAGATCGGCCGGCTTCAGATTGAGAATTGCCATATCTACAACGCCAACTATATTATCAGCCAGCTTCTGATTATATCTTATCAATGCCTGCATATCCTTTGTACTTAAATCAAACATCATGCTAAGAGAAGGCCAGATTACAGGACCTGAGTGGGTGTGCGATGAGTTCAGAAGCAACTGGGACCTGTTGATCCCGTATTTGTTCATAACTCTTCGTGCAATGGTCTCCGACAATTCATGAGATAAGCCGATAATATCCATAGTTACGATGATTATCCTGTTACCTTTGTCGTCATCAATGACAAGGGATTTTGCCCAGATATCATGAAGAATTGCCTCTGAGGGTTTGGTTCTCGCTGCATAGCCTGAGAGCCAGACAGAACTGTCGGGAGTGATCACCTTGCGTCCCACACCAGCTTGAAATTGGGCATTGATCTGGCTGAAAACTGCAAGAAACAGTGAAAATAAAAGGATTTTTCTCATTCTTTTTCAGATTACAACCACATAATCATGAGTCGTGCACTGTGTGTCTTACGTCCTGTGTCTCTATTTTTCCCGCCACTTCGATCGGTCAGGCGGAGCCGGAACAGTAACCTTTTTGGCTGGTTTTTCCTTCAGTTCCTGAAGAAGTACTTCAACAGCTTTTTCAATGCAGGAATCTATTCCCTTTGCCATCTGTTCAGGACGCTCAACCACTTCGATATCAGGATAAACACCTATTCCTTCAATTATCCATCCTTCATCCTGGTCGAAAACTCCGAATTGTGGGACAGATATATTGCCACCGTCTACAAGGCGTGCGTTACCCGAGAGGCCAACAAGTCCTCCCCAGGTACGGGTGCCTATCAGCTTACCCAGCCCCATCTTTTTGAAGAAATAGGGAAATGCATCACCACCTGATGCAGAATAACCGTTTATCAGCATAACTTTTGGTCCGTCGTTTGCTATGGCAGGTGATTTGCCTGGAGTAAGGCCATTCCTTTGCCAGTAAACAAGAGTATGGCGGTCGAGCAGATCAGCCATGCGATCCGGAATAAAACCGCCTCCGTTGTAGCGTTCATCGATGATCAATGCTTCTTTATCGAAGTAGGTATACATACCATTGTACAGCTCGCGGTTACCTTCTGTCGAAGTATTTGGAACATAGATATAGCCAATTCTGCCTCCAGAGAGCTTTTCTACCATGGCTCTTCTTTCATTTACCCAGTCGAAATGCATTAGCTCCAGTTCGCTCGCGATGGGTTTGATAAGTGATGCTCTGGCATCAGCTGCGGAAGGTTTGCTGTTGACTTTTATCTCAACTGTTTTCCCGGCTTTGTTTTCAAGATAAATATATGGATTAACGGCTGTTGTGACATCCTTACCGTCGATGCTTATAAGGTAATCACCTTCCTTCACATCAACACCCTGTTCAGTGAGAGGGGAACGAAGGGAAGGGTTCCAGTTTTCGCCCTTGTATATTTTTGTTATCCTGAAACGTCCTGCAGTTTCATCTGCTGTAAGATCCGCACCAAGAAGCCCGTTGTCAATTCTATTAACATTTTCAAAGTCTCCCCAGTCGACATAAGTGTGACCGGTATTGCTTTCCGATACAATTTCGCTGAGGATATAATCGAGATCAGCCCTGTGGCTCACATATGGTAGCAATGCACTGTACCGCTCCTTCATTGCCGGCCAGTTCACTCCGTGAAGGTTATCGACATAAAAGTAATCGCGGAAGATCCTCCAGGCATCAACGTAGATCTGGTTCCACTCTTTTTGCGGATCTATTTTCATCTCAAGCCCGCTAAGATTCATTTTACCAGCCCCGGCTTTCTGACCAGGAGTAAGTTTTATGATGCCGTAATCCTCGCCGGAACGGTATATTGCCATCTTACCATCAGATGTGAGTGAGGCGGTCAATGCGCGGTCAAGTATCTCTTCATTCTTCTCATCAGCAATGTTGTATTTCATAAGCTTGCTGTTGCTAATGTAAATAAGGCCTCCGTCGGCAGCTCCTACTATCTGATATTCGCCGGCTTCACCCGGAAGGGTTGTAATGCGGTCGTTAATACCGTTAAAATCTATTTCAACCTTGACCTCTTTTTTTGCAGATGAAGCAGTGTCAGCTGCTATGGTTTTGCCTTTTTTGTCCTTTGCAGAAGCTTGCTGGGCTGGCGTTGTCTTAACATCTTTAACGGGTTCAATATCGTTCTTGTCCTTAAAGATTTTCGGGCTTTTCTGAGTCAGCGAAACTGCATACAGACGTGTTGCCCTGTTATAAATATAATCAAAATCGAAGCTGGAAAAGGAGAGATTAAAATCACGGTTGGAAGCAAAGAAAATATAGTTACCGTCGAGACTGAAAACCGGGCTGTCATCTGAAAACGCACCGTCTGTAACCTGCTGTTTTTTCCCGGCAGGTATATCGTATACCCATATTGCGGCTTTTTCGTTGCTGCCCTCTTTTTGATATGTAATCCAGCGCGAGTCAGGAGAGAAATTATAACTCCTCAGTTCATTTGATGTAGCGTGATCCACATCAGTTATCTTACCGGTTAAAGCTTCAACCAGTTTGAGTTTAAGAGTCCTGTCGGAGAACAGGAGATAGCGGCCGTCGGGAGACCAGAGGGGCTGGTATTTCCAGGCCGATGAACCGAATGTCACCTGCCTTGGCTGTGCTCCTTTTTTGTTTTCAAGAAGATAGAGCTCATATTCCCCGGTGAGATCGGAATAATACGAAATATATTTTCCATCGGGTGACCATGCAGGAAATACCTCACGCACTCCCTGACTTTCGGTGAGGTTTTCAGTGATCCCATTTTCAGCCGGGACTGAGAAAATATCTCCGCGGGCATCAAAAAGTGCACGCTTGCCGGTGGGGGAGACAGAAAAGCTGTGGATGTCATCTTTTACATTCTTATAATACGGAATAAGGTTTGGATTGTCAAAGTTAATGCTGACTTTCACTTTTTCTGTCTGGCCCGTCGGAAGATTTAGCCTGTAAATATACCCGCCGTTCTCATACACCAGCTGGTCACCGTTTCCTGAGGGCCACATTACATCGAACTCAGTGTGACGTGTAACCTGTTTAGTTTCCTTAGTTACAGTGTTGTACTGCCATATATTAAGTTTCAGGTCACGGTCGGAGGCAAAGAATATATTATCGCCCGACCATGTTGGAAGCTGATCAGTGCCCTCGAAGTTTGTGATCTGTTCAGATGTATTTTCTTTGAGATTGTAGATCCACAGGTCGGTTGCCCTGCCTCCCTTATACCGTTTCCAGTTACGGAATTCACGGTCGACCGGAGTGAATACAATTCTGGAGCCATCAGGTGACAACACCCCGAAACCACCGTTAACTATCTGAAGCGGTTTTTCGAGTTTTCCATCGATGTTTACAAGGAAATATTTTCCCTGACGTTCACCAAAAGAAGTACGATTGGCTCGTATGAGTATCTGTTTGCTGTCGGGGGTCCAGTCAAGCACCGCATTGTCCCATCCTCCCCTGGGAGGCATGATTCCCACTGAATTATACCACGTAAGCTGACGGGGCACTCCACCGTTTGAAGGAATGACAAAGACCTGGCGGCTCCCGGAATACTCTCCTGAAAAGGCAATCCATTGCCCGTCGGGAGATATTTTGGGGAACAATTCCAAACCTTTATGTGATGTGAGGCGTCGTGCCTCTCCTCCGGTCGAACTGACTGTCCAGATATCACCGGCATACACAAATGCAATCAGGTTTTTATTTATATCAGGAAACCTGAGTAAACGTGCATCATCTACTGCTGTTGCCTTGTTTGACACACCAAGTGCCAGAATAAAGGTTGAAAAAATTATGATTATTCGTTTCATGGTTGTGATAAGTGATTCGTGTTTAGTGATTTAAAAAATAAGTATAATTGCAGTTCATTTAACAATAAAAGGCAATAATGGTTTCAAATTTAGTATTTTTTGGACAAGAACCAGATATCCTTTGTGTCTTAGCGCCTTTGTGGCAGTTTTTTTAGCCACAAAGACACGAAGGCACTAAGCAATTTCAACGGGTAGCTTTATTAATCAATGTTTTAATAACTTTACCATTTCAACTATTCTTTCTGCTCCATTAGATGCCTAACTCTTATTTCAGCTTCAAGCAGTTCACAATAAACCAGGACAAGTGTGCATTTAAAGTTGGTACAGACGGTGTTCTTCTTGGGGCATGTGCCAATGTAAAAGGGATGAAGAGGATCCTGGATATCGGGACCGGGACCGGACTTATAGCTTTGATGCTTGCACAGCGGTGCGATGCTGAAATTTTAGCCATTGAACCTGACAATGATTCATTTATTCAGGCTTCACAGAATATAAGGCTAAGCAAATGGTGCGGCAGAATCAGAATTGAAAACTGCACCCTGCAAAACTTTATTCCTGATAGTGCAAACTTTGACCTGATAGTTTCAAATCCTCCCTATTTCATTGATTCACTGAAAAATCCCGATCCGGCAAAGTCGGATACAAGGCACAATGACAGCCTTACTCATTCAGATATTCTGACAGGAGCTCACAGACTTCTCACCGAAGATGGATCACTTCAGCTAATAATGCCTTTTGATGAGGGCAGTATCTTTGTAGCCGAAGCTCAGGAGCATGGATTATACTGTAACAGTATTCTAAAGATAAGGCCGGTGCCGTCATCAGAAATCAGAAGGCTGATACTTGGTTTCAGCACGAAAAGGACAAAACCCGCTGAAAGTTTCCTTACGATAGAAAGTGGCAAAAGGCATGAGTTTACGGAGGAGTATGTAAGGCTGACGAAGGATTTCTACCTGAAGGTTTAGATTAGATTGGGAATCGCTGGCGCGGATTTGCAATCCTTGCCAAAACATCACGGCTGGCGCTGAATTACAATCCGTGCCAAAAACGTCACCGCTGGCGCGGATTTGCAATCCGTGCCTTTAATTTCTTTTGAAAAATTCCCTTAATTTTCCTAAATTACCCTCTGATTCTTCGTGCTATTTTATTCTTTTTGTTATGTCAGATAAATATAAAATGTGGGATTCCACTAAAGCTTATTTCCTTACTATTACTGTAGTTGGTTGGATTGATGTGTTTACCAGGAAAAGCTACAAATTGACTTTAATAAACTCATTGCAGTATTGTCAACGGGATAAAGGGCTGGTAATATTCGGATATTGTATTATGCCGAGCCATATTCATTTAATTGCAAGAGCTGAAGGGAAGGACTCATTATCAGATATTTTACGAGATTTTAAAAAGTTCACATCAAAGGCCATTGTACAACAGATCATTAATGAGGATGAAAGCAGAAGGGAATGGATTCTTGAGTACTTTAAAAAAGCCGGAAAGAGTCTAAAGGGTATTACAAATTATAAGTTTTGGCAGGATGGAAACCATGCTGAAATAATCTCCTCAAATAAGTTTTTTGATGAAAAACTAGAGTATATCCATAATAATCCAGTTGAAGAGTTGATAGTTGAACGGCCTGAAGATTATTTATTTAGTTCAGCCCGAAACTATGCAGGACTTGATAATTACCTTGATATAGTATTGGAATCAGTGAAACAAAGAGGGTACAGATAATGAAATGAAAAGGCACGGATTGTAAATCCGCGCCAGCGTGTCTCAAGGCACGGATTGCAAATCCATTCCAGCATATGAATTATGAAATCATTTCGCTTTCCGGCAACCCGTACTCCTCTTTCATCTCAATCCCCAGAGTTTTCAATTCATTAAGCACCGGATTATAGATCTCCGGAACCACTGGCCTGTAAACCCCTGTCAGGTTTATTTTCTTTCCGAGGATCATCTTCACTGCAATCGCAGAAGGAAGCGCGACTGTCCGTGCAATAGCCGTATTGGCATCCGGTGATCCAAAATCCAGCATCGATGATTTAATTACCTCCTTTTCGCCATTGGGCCAGACCGCAAGGAAAATATGCTGCATTACAACCATATCACGTTCGTCACCCGTTATCAGCATTTTGCTGATCATCCTGTCGGCTGTGATTTCAAAGGGAGATGTTTTACCACGGTTCATTTGTTCATCGCTGAAGAAACCAAGCCATTCAAGCGATTCCATTGCGACCGATCCTTCAGGAATTCCGACCTTCAGTGCGACTTTATTCCTGAGATCAGAAGGGCTTAATCCTGCTCTCTCAGCAAGGAAACCTCCATAGCTTGTCCCCGAATAATCAATAATGGTATCGTCAAGCATATTTAAAGCCTTCATCGTGTCAAGCGTCTCGCACCAGCCTTTGTATCGGAATGTCCCCCTGTACATTGTTGAGGCTTCCGGAATGTTGTATATATCAATATAACTTATAGAATCCCTGTTTGGATATACCTCCATCTCTCCTACACCAGGGAAATCATAGTGGAAGGTGTCTCTGAAAAGATTTGCAGGCTCAATGACGACTCTTTTTCCCTTTTTCAGATAGAGAGCGCCATTACGGCTTGCCTGGACGACTCCCTTTGGACTCCATGAAAACTTGTATCTCAATGGATTTCCGGCATTTTCCGGAGCAGGAAGTGCACCGCAGAGGGAATAAAACTCTTCAACTTTGCCGTCCTTTGCGTGAATATGATCAATGACTTTCATAGCAGTCATGTGGTCAATTCCCGGATCAAGGCCGATCTCGTTAAGAAAAAGAATCCCTGCAGTTTTAGCTTCGTGATCAAGTAACTGAATGCCAGGCTGGACGTATGATGTAGTTACAAGCGGTCTCTTATTTTTAAGGCATATTTTTGCAACATCAGTATGAAATTTATAGGGGAGAAGCGAAACAGTAATATCATAATCCGAAACCAGTATGTCGAGCATTTGCATATCATCCATTGACCAGTCAAGTGATCTGCCAAGCGGATTACCGTTAATCATTTCATCAGCACGATCTTTCATTGGTGAGGCCACCATCACACTGATACTGTTTCCAAGCAGATATTCGACCATCGGTTTCGCAACCATGCCAGCACCGAGTATTAGGACCTTGTTCATAACAATTAATCTGATTTAATTTCAGGCTGTGCAAGTTAAGAAAACGATGTTACAATGAAATAATTTATCTTTGTTAACGATCAAAAAACACTAAATGTCCCTGCCAACCAAGCCCATGCCCGACAACCAGAAATATGTTGAGACACCGCTGATGAAACAGTATTACAGCGTCAAATCGAAGCATCCTGACGCAATACTTCTTTTCAGGGTAGGCGATTTTTATGAAACATTCGGAACAGACGCGATAAAAGCTTCAGAAATACTTGGGATCACACTAACCCGCAGGGCAAATGGTTCAGCTACATTTGTCGAGCTTGCAGGGTTCCCATACCATGCCCTGGATATATACCTTCCAAGGCTGGTCAGGGCTGGTCAAAGGGTGGCCATCTGCGAACAGCTTGAAGATCCGAAGCTTGCAAAAAAGATCGTAAAGAGAGGAATTATCGAGCTTATTACCCCGGGAGTATCTCTTAATGAAAATGTCCTGAACCATAAGGAAAATAATTTTCTTGCTGCAGTTCATATCGACAAAAAAATTGCAGGTGTTGCATTCCTGGATATTTCAACCGGAGAATTCCTTGCCTCGGAAGGTACCTTGGAATATATAGATCAGATGCTGAACAATTTCCAGCCTAAGGAAGTACTTTTCGAGAAGCGTAAGAACGAGCTGTTCAATGAAGCTTTCGGAACGAAGTTCTATACCTATAAGCTTGATGACTGGATATTTACCCCTGAAGCCGCCAGCGACAGGCTCCTTAAACAGTTTGAGACCAGTTCATTAAAAGGATTCGGAGTCCAGAACCTGGAATTCGGGATTATCGCCGCCGGAGCGATCCTTTATTATCTCGATATTACCCAGCATTCACAGCTTGGTCATATTACTAACCTTTCAAGGATTGATGAGGACAAGTATGTCTGGATCGACAAATTCACCATCAGGAATCTGGAACTGTTTCATTCTCCCTATGAAGGCGCACGGACCTTCATTGATGTAATCGACCGTACTATCTCACCAATGGGAGGAAGACTTCTGAAGAGATGGATATCGCTTCCGCTCAAGGATATTCAGCCAATAAACGACCGGCATGATATAGTTGCATTTTTTGTTAACAATCCGTTATTCATGTCAGAGATAGCCGGACTGATACATCAGGTAGGAGATCTGGAAAGACTTATTTCTAAAGTAGCCGTAAGCAGGATAAATCCACGCGAAGTGGTTCAGCTCAAAAGAGCGATGAGAGCTGTGGGGCCGATCAGAGATCTGTGTGGCAACAGTGGTTGTGAGCCTCTTAAAATCCTCGGGGAACAACTGAATCCCTGCAAATCAATTGCAGATAAAATAGACAGGGAACTTTACAACGATCCTCCTGTCCAGCTCATAAGGGGAAAAGTAATTGCCGGGGGGGTCTCGGAAGAACTGGATGAGTTAAGAACAATACTTTACAGCGGGAAGGATTACCTAAATGACCTTCAGGCGCGCGAGATCCGGAGAACCGGAATAACTTCCCTGAAAGTCAGCTTTAATAATGTTTTCGGTTATTACATTGAGGTAAGAAACACACATAAGGATAAGGTCCCGCCGGAATGGATAAGAAAACAAACTCTGGTTAGTGCAGAACGTTATATTACGGAAGAACTGAAAGAATACGAGAGCAAAATACTGGGTGCAGAGGAGAAGATAATCAGTCTTGAAACAAAATTATTTAGCGACCTGGTTCTGTCGATAATTGAATATATTTCTCCTATCCAGCTCAATTCCACACTTATTGCCCGACTCGATTGCCTGCATTCATTTGCAGTGATCTCAACCGAAAATAATTATGTGCGTCCGGTAATGGATGATTCGCTGAACCTCGATATCAGGGAAGGACGTCATCCGGTTATTGAAAAGCAACTGCCCCTTGGTGAAGCATATATTCCGAATGACCTGTTCCTTGACACAGAAGACCAGCAGATAATAATCCTGACCGGACCAAACATGTCGGGAAAATCGGCTCTGCTTCGTCAGACGGCGTTAATAGTGCTGATGGCTCAGACTGGCTGCTTTGTTCCGGCAAAAGAAGCAACCATCGGGATTGTTGACAAGATATTTACCAGGGTGGGGGCATCGGATAATATAAGTCTTGGCGAATCGACATTCATGGTTGAGATGAATGAGACAGCCAGCATTCTCAATAATCTCTCGGAACGCAGCCTTATCCTTCTCGATGAGATCGGCCGTGGGACAAGCACTTATGACGGCATCTCCATTGCATGGGCAATGGTTGAATTCCTGCACGAGAACAGGTACAGGGCTAAAACGTTATTTGCCACTCATTACCATGAGCTTAACGAGATGGAGAACTCTTTCTCGAGGGTCAGAAATTACAGTGTCTCCATAAAAGAATTCAATAATAAAGTGATCTTTCTCAGGAAGCTGAAAAGAGGCGGGAGCGAACACAGTTTTGGGATTCATGTTGCAAAGATGGCGGGAATGCCCAGAAGTGTTGTGACCAGGGCTGATGAAATCCTTAAGGAGCTTGAACAAAGCCATGAGAGGCAGGATCTTGCCAAACCGATAGCAGATCTTGCCGGTCACCGGGAAGGATTGCAGTTAAGTATTTTTCAGCTTGATGACCCGGTTTTGAAACAGATCCGTGATGAAATACTGGGTCTGGATATAGATAATCTCACCCCCGTTGAAGCTCTGAACAAACTTTATAACATTAAAAAGTACCTGAAATAAACCTCATGCCCTGTTTACAAATTATTTTTGCAACTTTGCGCCTGTAACAAAAACAATTAATCATGAGAATACTTTTATATCTATTTATCGGTATCATTGTACTTACAACATCATGCAACTCCACAAAAACAAGTCTTTTTGGTGGTAACAAGTCGGATAAGGGAGAGAGTGTTCAGGGGACATCAATTAAGAAAAGCACCCTGATGCCGGCCGGTCCGATTAAAGAGGTCGAAGAAAAACTTGTTAAAAATGAAGATAAAGATCCTTCGCCTCAAAAATATTTCGTTATTATTGGAAGCTTCAGGGATCCGGCTAATGCCAAAGAACACCAGGCACTGGTCCGCAAAGACGGATTTGCCACCGAGGTCCTTAAGAATGATGCAGGATTATACCGGGTTTCTGTAAAAGCGACCGATGATATAACTGAGGCAAGAAATGAAGTCAGAAGGATCTGGGCAAAATTCCCAAAATATTCCGATACCTGGATGCTGATAAGGAAATAACACTATTTCGGAGGAATTAAAAGGTTGACATTTCATTCGATCCCTATACGACTCTTCATGAATAAGATAAGCTGGTCCTAACGGGTAAAATAGCTGATATAAAGCGATTTATTGAGAGCTGACCTTTTAGGATTCTGTCTTAAAAAATAAGTATCTTCCATTTTTAACTTTTAAAAAAAATGAAAAACAAACTTATCTCACTTGTTTTACTTGTTCTTGTTTTATTAAAAGAGGCTTGTCCCCAGTCAGGTTCAGTAAGGCAGGTTAAGCTTACCAATTTTGATTTGCAGTCATCCGCCCTGATCACCGCTTCAGGAGAAGAATTGTCAATGCCGGAATATAAATCAAAAGTTTACTGGTTTCCGGTAAAAGTTCCTTCAACCGTACTGACCGGGCTTGTTGCCAATGGAGTCTATCCTGATCCTTATTCAGGACTTAACAATATGCTTATACCTGATGCTTCAGATGAGTTTAATAAGAAATACGACCTTGAAAAGTTCAGCTATCTTCCCAACGATCCCAATCCCTGGAAGAAGCCATATTGGTACCGTACTACCTTCACGATTCCGGCGGCTGATAAAGACCGCTGTTTCCAGCTGATCTTCAAGGGTATCAATTACCGTGCAGGCATATGGCTGAATGGGAGCCAGGTAGCTGATTCGGCTCATATTGCCGGTATGTTTGCCCAGTACAGCCTTGATGTAAGCAAGTTAATCAGGGCCGGTGAAAAAAATGTCCTGGCCGTTAAGATATATCCCCTCGATTATCCGGGATTGCCCTCAACTGAACAGCTGAAGGCTCTGGGCGATTTTTATCCGAACGGAGGACCTACAGGAGATATCGGAAAAAATGTCACAATGCTTTGTTCAGTCGGATGGGACTGGGTTCCCCCGGTACGTGACCGCAATATTGGAATATGGCTCCCAGTCTATTTAAGGACATCGGGAGGAGTGACAATCGGTAATACGAAAATCGCAACCACATTAGCCGGTGAACAGGATACATCAATGGCAAAACTCTCGCTGAACCTCACCCTTTTTAACCACAAAAGCTCAAACGCAACTGGCAAACTGACTGTTAAGATATCTCCTGAAAACTTTAGTGGCAGATCTTACGAGTTCTCAAAAAATGTTACTGTCGGAAGTGATGCCAATATTCTGGTCGAAATGAATTCAGACAATACAAAGGAGCTTAATTTAAGCAAGCCAGGTATATGGTGGCCAAATGGATACGGAAACCCGAACCTTTATCGGATGCGTTTGCAGTATTTGGGTCAATCGGGCGAATCAGATGATACAACATTTGTTTTTGGTATAAGGACTGTTTCTTCAAAAGCTGTTGATGTAAACGGGAGCTGGCGCCGCGATTTTTATGTGAACGGCCGAAGAGTCTATCTGACCGGAGGAGCATGGGTTCCCGACTTTATGCTTAACCGCGATTCGTTGAGATATGATTATGAAATGCACCTTTGCCGGAATTCAAATATAAATCTTGTCAGGATATGGGGAGGAGGCGTAACACCTTGCGATGAATTCTTTGAGGCCGCTGACAGGTACGGGCTGCTTGTATGGTCCGATTTCTGGGTCACAGGCGACACACAAGGCGAATTCAAGGGATCGCCTGACTGGCCTTTTGAGAGTGAGGTTTTCAAAAAGAATGTTGTAAGCACCATACTCCGAATAAGGAATCATCCAAGTCTTTTGGTATGGACCGGTGGGAATGAGGGTCATGCCCGAAGGGAACTTTATGATTTCATGAGGAACAGTATCATCTTGCTTGACGGAACAAGACCTTTTATCCCAAGCTCTTCAGGTTTTGCAAAGCTTCCGGCAGGATGGCCGGCATCATGGCCCGACAACCTTCCAGGTGGAGTTTACAGCAGCGGCCCATATACCTGGCAGGATTCAAAAAGTACGTATAACAGGGCAATTGCCGGAAAAGACTGGGTTTTCAAGGATGAAACGGGGTTGCCCTCGATGCAGCCGTACAATATAATGCCTCAGATTGTCCCCGACCTGGTATGGGATAAAACCCTTCCATTCCCGTTAAATAATACCTGGGGTTATCACGATGCATGTTCAGGTAATGGCCATTGGGAACAATATTACAGGGAGATGATCAAACGATATGGTGAACCTGAAACCATGGAGCGATTCTGCGACAAAATGCAGCTTATGAATGCTGTCGGATACCAGGGAATATTTGAAGCCGCCGGGCATAAGTTCAACGATATCGGGGGCGTGATGCTCTGGAAGCTTAACGCTGCATTCCCAAGTGTTGTCTGGCAGGTTTATGACTGGTTCCTGATGCCTAATTCAGGTTATTATTTTATGCAAAATGCCTGTGAGTCGGTCCATATTCAGCTTAACCTGAGCAATAATAAAGTAATGGTACTGAACAGGACATATAAACAGGTATCGGGTTTGACAGCACAGGTTAATGTTTATAGTCTTGATTCAAAATCGATTTCAAGCGAAAATATAAATGTCAGTCTCTCTCCGACAGACATTAAGGAAACATCATCACTCGAAAAAGTAATGAAGGAAGCTAAAGGGGTGACGTTTGTAGTACTGAACCTGAAAAACCAGTCAGGGAAAGTGATATCGCATAATGTTTACTGGATATCACCTGATGGTGATTACAAATCTATGAACGAAATGGTTGAGACAAATATCAATGTTTCGGTTCTTAAAGAAGAGAAAGGAAAGAATGACCGTGAATGGAATGTCAGGATAACAAACAGTACAGGGAAAATAGCCTTTTTTATCAGGCCTCAGCTTATGTCGGGTGGAAAAGAAATATTGCCTTCTTTCTGGTCAGGAAGTTATTTCACCCTTGCTCCTGGTGAAAGTAAGGAAGTAACAGTTAACTGTCCTTCTGCTAACCTTACGGGTAAAGATCCTGTTTTGAAGGTTTCGGGGTGGAATGTGCCGGTGACGGAGATTGCATTAAAGAAGAATTAGGTATTATGTTAAAAGCCCTGATCAACGCTACAATTTTCACAGGTAATAAAACCCTTACCGGTAAAGCACTTCTTATTAAAAACGACAGGATTGAAGCAATTATCGATCCTGCCTCAGTGCCAAAAAATGCGGAACTTATTGATTACAATGGCAGCTTTCTTTCTGCCGGACTGATTGATCTTCAGATTGCCGGCGGAGGCGGATACCTGTTTTCAGCAAATCCTTCTGCGGCGGCATTAAATGCCATGACTGACGCCATCACCAAAAGCGGTACAACTGGTTTTCTGATAGCAATTCCGACTGACTCATCCGATGTTTATCATGAGGTGATCAGAGTAGTCAGGGAGAATCCTCATCCTGCAGTCCTGGGACTCCACATTGAAGGTCCTTTCATCAGCCCTTTAAGGAGGGGCGCTCACATTAAGGAATTTATAAAACCACCTTCAATGGAAGCTGTTAAAGCTCTGGTTGCTGAGGGGCAAGGAGTTGTGAAAATGTTAACAGTGGCACCTGAAGTATGCGATCCGGAAATTGTTGAATTTTTGAATGACAATGGAATAATTGTTGCAGCCGGACATAGCAATGCCACTTTCAGGGAAGCTGTACAGGGATTTAAGTGGGGAATCAGGACCACAACCCATCTGTTTAATGGAATGTCACAGCTTCATCATCGGGATCCGGGATTGCCAGCCGCAGTATTCGAAACTGAAAATGTATTTGCCAGTATAATAGCCGACGGGATCCATGTTGATTACAATATGATCTCCATTGCGAAGCAACTAATGAAGGAGAGACTCTTCCTTATTTCTGATGCGGTTGAGGAAAACCTGAAAGGTTCATATTTGCATGTGAGGCAAAACGACAGGTTCACATTGCCCGACGGCACTTTATCAGGATCAATGCTTTCAATGATGAAAGCAGTTAAGAACTGTATCGAACATGTTGGAATAATACCCGAAGAAGCTCTCCGTATGGCATCGGAATATCCGGCCGGGGTTATGAGGATTTCGGATAAAGGAAGAATTGAACCAGGTTATAAAGCCGACCTGATTGTTTTCGATAAGAATTATGATATTGAACATGTTTATATAAATGGTATAAAGGTTTAATGGCGTAACGACATAACGGCGTATGTTGAATGAATTCCCCCTTTGAAGAGCCTGCCCCGCCATGGCGGGGGGGTGGGGGGATGTAAGACCCATAACTGCATAACTGCAAAACTGCAAAGCTATGATAACAAAGGTCGGGGATGCTTTTAAGTTTGCATTCTTCTGTATTCTTCTGCTGACGGCGTGTTCCTGCAGGAACAGTGAAAAGCATTTCACATACAATCATGGTGCAATTGTACGAGGAGATACGACCTCAAAACAAATTGCACTTGTTTTTACAGGTGATGAATTCGGGGATGGGGGTGAGTTTATTACCTCAACATTGAAAAATCGAGATACTAAAGCTTCATTTTTCCTTACTGGGAATTTTTATCGGAAAAGGGAATTTGAACCGATAATAAGGGACCTTCTGATGAACGGTAATTATCTGGGCTCACATTCCGACAGACATATACTTTATTGTGACTGGACAAAAAGGGACAGTCTGCTTATTAGTAAAAAGGAATTCAGTGATGACCTGAATAACTCCTTTTCTGAGATGGCCGCATTCGGAATTGAAAAGGAAGAAGCCAGTTACTTTCTACCGCCTTATGAGTGGTACAACGACTCTATTGCTTCCTGGTCGAATGAACTGGGATTAAAGATCATTAATTTTACCAGCGGCACCCGCAGTAATGCCGATTATACTTACCCTGAAATGGGAAGTCAGTATATTGACAGCAGGACTATATACAACTCCATAATTTCTAATGAAAAGAAATCTGTTTCAGGCATGAACGGATTTATACTGCTGGTTCACATTGGAACTGATCCGAGGCGAACAGATAAGTTTTATTTTTATCTGCCGGAGCTTTTAAAGGAGCTAAAAAAGAGTGGATACAAGTTTGTAAGAATTGATGAGCTTCTCAGAATGTAACGCTCGTTATTTTACTTGAAATAGTAAAAGTCTTCTTAAGGGTCGCTCCGGAGTAAGTCCCTCCAGTATATAATCCGTCAGTATTGACACCAGTTGAGGAACCCCCGGTATATATTGAATATGATGAACCATTAGTAAGTTGTGCAGAAGAAAACGCAAAATAATAAGTGCTTCTGACCGGCTTGAATGTCACGACATCATTTCCTGAAGCATCCTGAATATGGAAGATAGTTGAAGCAGAGACATTGGATGAACTGGTGGCTTTTATACAATACTGGGATGAGGTGGAACCCGGAACTTCAATCATATTCCCCGAGTTTGGTCCGCCGCCAATAAGTATTCCGCCAGATATTGTAAATGTACCGTTAAAATCAAATGCCACTTCCGGAGCCGACTGTGGTCCGTGGACAATTACCGTACCGCCGGTCATTACAATGTTCCCATTGCTGTCGAGGCCGTCGCCTGATGAAACATCTGCAACAACGTATCCACCATTAAAAGTCAGAATACTACCGTCATTTGCCTCTCCTCCCGATCCTCTGGTGGCATTAAATCCATCATTGGTTGCCACCAGGGTCACATTCCCTTTGTTAACTGTGATTGATGCGCTTTCAATAGCTTCAAATGATTTTGTAATATTCAGTGTTCCCCCGTTTATGGTTACAGAGGATTCAGCGTGAACTGCATCATCTCCCGTTGCAATATTTATGGTTCCGTCATTTATTGTTACCGTTCCGTTTGAGTGAATTGCATCATCAGCAGAATTAATTGTGAATGTGCCTTTCTCAATTTTCACGCTGATATTACCCTTAAGAGCCTTTTCTGATATTGTCCCGGAATAGCCTCCTGAACTGCCTCCTCCCGGCATTCCTCCTCCTCCGCCACCTGTTGAAGTGCCTGCTCCTCCTCCGGTTATAATGTTAAAAATACCACCGTCAACCGTAAGGTTTGTTACTGCATCTGCAGCATCGCCCGCTGTGGCAGTCAGAGATAATGTGCCGCTGTCAATTATTATATATCCTTTAGAAATATCAGTCTCATTGTCCGATTTGAGAGCGTCACCGGTGGAGTTTACCGTTATTTTTCCGTCCTGTATTATCAGATAATCCTTTCCTCTTATCCCATCATCAGCCGATTTCACCGTTATAGTTCCGCTCTTTATTACCAAACCATCGTCAGATGAGATACCATCATTGAAATTTGCAGTGACATTCAGGGATCCTTCACCATTAATTTCAAGTTCAGCATCACTGAAAAGTGCAGCATTTGGCTCTCCGTTTTGATCTGTAACATAAGAAGTACCATCTGTTAATGTATTAACAGTACCATCAGCCAGGTTTATGAGTGCTTTGTCTGCATCTTTAATATAAATAGGAGCGCTGGTTGAGCATTTTATATTTGCTCCATTGAGGATAAGCCTCACATTACCTGAGTTATTTGCATTAACAACAACCTGCCCGTCAGTAAGATTTCCGGTTATTTTGTAAGTGCCTGCTGATTTAAGAGTCACTTTGGTGCCGCTGACCGTTGCAACATCTGGAACAACAGTTATGGAGCTTCCATTAAGATTAACCTGAACAACAATTGAGGTATCATAGTTATAAACATCAGTATCATCGCCGTCTTCAGGATTCTCAGCAACTTTTACGCAGGCTGCGAGCATCCAAAGGATCAGGGACAGGATTACCAGAAAGTTCAGTTCTCTTTTAAGCATACCTAATAAACCGAAAATTAGTATTTTTCTTTGGAAACATATATTCTTATACAGTTCACCGGCAACTTTCCCCCTTTGGATAATCCGTATTTTTGACTAATTTTATTTATGATTAATTTAAAAAGAGAAGAATTATGAGCGCTAAAATAATTATCAAATTCAGCCTGATTTTTGTCAGTCTGATTGTAAGTCAGGGAATTTACAGTCAGAGTCTCGGACTGGTCAGCATCAGGCGTGCTGACCAGATAATCACTGTAGGTGGCGCAGGAGCTAATGTTCCTGGTTTTACATCAGAGGCGATACAAATCGCACTCGATGTCGTTAAGGCAAGAGGCGGCGGGATTGTGAAGCTTAATCCGGGCACTTTCAAAATAATCGGTCCGGTCCGCCTGTCAGACAATACTTCACTTATCGGGTCTGGTGAAACCACTATCTTACAGAAATGTGATGGCTTTAAAACCAGTTTTGTTATTGATGCCGACTGGGGTATGCTGAAAGCAGTTGTGAAAGATGCCAGCGGATTCAGGGTCGGGATGGGCATCCAGTTATTTGATAGTGGTCATAATCAGGGCTGGGATGTTACCACTGCTGTAATTACAGATATTCAGGATAATACTATTTATTTTGACAACAGAACCGTAAATGACTATCTGGCTTCCCTGAACGGCACTGTCACAAACAGTTTTTCGATAATTGAAGCGGTTGATGTTGAGAATGTTAAGATTTCTGATCTGGTTATTGAGGGGAATAAGAATACAAACGAATACATTAACGGATGCAGGGGAGGGGGAATTTATATCCATAAATCGAGGAATTGCGTTATCGAAAATGTCAGGATAAATGAATTCAACGGCGATACTTTCAGCTGGCAGATAACTGAAAACATTACACTACATGGATGTGAGGCTTCAAACGGAAATGGGCTGGGATTCCATCCCGGAACAGGATCGGACCACTCAATCGTCGAAAACTGCATCAGTCACAATAATAAGGGGGACGGGATATTTTTATGCTGGCGGGTTCAGAACGGAATTTTCAGGAATAATACCTCTTACGGGAACGGAGATAACGGGATCTCAATAGGACACAAGGATACAGACAACATTTTTGAAAATAACCATGTTTATGAAAACGGTTCCCATGGTATATTGTTTCGTAACGAAAATGAACAAAACAGCGGTCACCGGAATACTTTCACTGACAATGTAATTGAAAACAACGGGACCAGCAGGGAGTCAGCTGGTTTTTATATCGGAGGAGAAACACATGATATCAAAATCATCAATAATACTATCCGCTCTTCAGGAAAGGGAAATCAGACAACAGCAATTCTTGTGGGAAAGAAATCGTCAAAAATAACCGCAGCTGACAATAAGATTTCAGGATCGAAGGATATTGTGTACGAAAAATAAATACATAAAATCCAATTAACTACGAATGCCCCCC